>JAABUJ010001924.1_pt1 | contig 27926 bp, 22 predicted proteins | sample 5559131 | NCBI WGS metagenome assembly JAABUJ01 (sample SAMN10711875, study PRJNA513366) | rock metagenome | isolation source: Antarctica rocks | place: Antarctica: Victoria Land, Mt New Zealand nord | collected 2016-01-07
TGACGCAGCAGGGGCTCGCCTTCATCGCCTATTACCACCGGACCACAGCCAAGCCCTTCAAATGGACCTATCAGGGCAAGGCACTGGCCGCCTAACCGCCAACCTATTTGAGCCAACGTGTACTAGCAGGAACTGGTAGCCGTGCTCCGCCGCCCAGGCCCGGCCGATCGCGATCTGCCGCCGCACTTCGACCGTCCCCACCTTGTCCGCCGGCTTGCACTCGATGATGAGGCGCACGCCCTCGCCTAACACCCGGAAATCCGGGGTGTAGTCGTGGTGGCTGCCGTCGACGAAGGCCGCGGTGGCGGTGAAGGGCTGGTGCTCATAGCGCACCACCCAGGGCAACACCTCCAGGATGGAGCAGAGGTCGCGCTCGATGGGCGACTGGCAGCGGATGACGTGCGACCCGTCCTGCCCTATCCCTCGTTTCGTGACGCTGACGAAAGCGGTGAGGACGACGATTCTGCTGTACTTCACGATGCGTCCCGCCATGGTATCCCTCCGTTGTTGCCCGACTTCGTGGCCAATCCGACGGCCGCCTCGGCACTGGAAGTAGAACATAGGTTCTATTTACTTCACCACTTAAAAGTGACTTGACGAAGATGTGTCAAACCAGAGAGACTGCGGCATGGTGAGGAAACGCGTGCCCGATCCCCCCGGCCTGGAGGACATGCGGGCCCGACTCGGACGGCGCATCCGCGCGCTGCGCCGGGAACGGGGCCTGACGCTGCAGGATCTCGCCGATGCCGCGGAGTTGCAGCGGACCTACCTCGGCGACATCGAGCGCGGCACGCGCAACCCGGCGCTCAAGAGCCTCTACCTCATCGCCCGCACGCTCGGGGTGCCGCTCCGCGAGATCTTCCCGCCGCCGGATGAGCCGCCCGAGGGCGACATGCCGCGGTGACACCACCGGTGATGAGTATGCGTCGCGCACCCGCCCCGCCCCACCCCCATCCCCATAACCGGCCCCCGCAACGGACCCCCGTGCTTGCCCTGCCCTTAAGCGGGCGGCGCGGGCGAACTCGCCGCCGCGCTCGACCGTGCGGCGGCGGCCGATGACACCTCCTCGCGACCGATCCGCAGGGCCCTCCGAACTCGGCGTGCTGCTCCGCCGCCTCCGAGAAGAGGCCGGGCTGACGCAGGAGGAGTTGACCGAGCGCATCCGGCTGAGCGAGGGGCAGTTCGGCAAGAACACCATCGGCGACATCGAGCGGGGGAGGGGTCGTTCCGTCCAGCACATGACCGCCCGGCTCATCGCCACCGGCCTGCGCCTGACAATGGAGGAAGCCAATCACTTCGAGGCGTTGGCGGCGCAACTGCGGCGGACCGGGGTGCCGAGCGGTGTGCGGGCGCGCCCCGGCGCGGCACCCAACCCGGGAATCCCACCAAACACGGCGCTCATCGATCGCGTGGGCGATGTGCGGGCGGTGACGAAACTGCTGCGGGCGGGCGCCCGCCTGGTGACGATCCACGGAACCGGCGGCGTCGGGAAGACGCGCGTCGCCGTCGCCGTGGCGGAGGCGCTGGTCGGCGATTTCGCGGATGGCGTCCACTTCATCGCCCTCGACGCGCTCCGGGATCCCGCGTTGGTCGCGCCCACCGTGGCGCGGGCCCTCGGCATCCGCGAGGCCGCGGGTCGGTCGACCGCCGAGCGACTCGCGGCCCACCTGCGATCCCGCAACCTGCTCCTCGTCCTGGACACCGTCGAACCGGTGGCGGTGGCGGCGGCGCTGTTCGGGGGCTGGGTGCGGGATGCGCCGTCGCTCGCGGTGCTGGCGACCAGCCGCGAGCGGCCCCACCTCGCGACAGGCGCGGCCCACGAGGTCGCGCCGCTGGAGGAACGCTGGGCGATCGCGCTCTTCGTCGCGCGCGCGCGCGCGGCCCAGGAGGACTTCCGCCTTTCCCCGAATGCCAGGTCCGTTGTCGCCGCGATTTGCGCGCGCGTGGACAATCTCCCGCTCGCCATCGAGCTGGCGGCGGCGCGGGTGCCGCTCTTCACCCCGGTGGCCCTGCTGGAACGTCTGGATCGCCGTCTGCCGCTCCTGACCGGCGGCCCCCGCGACCAACCGGCACGGCAACAGACGATGCGCGCCACGATCGCCTGGAGCGACGAACTCCTCAACGCCGACGGGCGTCGCCTCTTCCGCCGACTCGCGCCGTTCGTCGGCGGGGCCACGATGGCCGCCGTGGAGGCGGTGTGCGTCCCGTTGCCCACAGTTGACGAGGCCCCGGTCGCCGCCGTGGATACCGCAGCGGCGCTGGTGGCGCAGAGCCTGGCGACCCTGACCAAACGGGGCGGTGACGAGCCCCGCCTCGGCATGCTCCAAACCATTCGCGAGTATGCATTCGAGCGACTCGCGGACAGCGGGGAGGAAGTCGCGGTGCGCGGCCGGCACGCCGAATACTTCGTGGCCCTCGCGGAAGCGGCCACGCCGCATCTCGACGGACCCGAAGCCGTTGCCCGGCTGGCCGACCTCGACCGCGAGGTCGACAACCTGCGCGCGGCGCTCGACTGGCTACTGGCGCACGGGGGGGCCGAGGCGGCCGAGGCGGCGGGCCGCCTCGTCGTGGCGCTCGGGGCGTACTGGTCGCGCCGGCGGCACCTGCGCGAGGGGCGCCGCGCGCTTGAGCGGGCGTTGACCGCGGGCGACGCCCTGGCGCCGCAGACCCGGGCGCATGCGCTCCTGGCGGTCGGGCGCCTGGCGCGCATGCAGTACGACCCCGCGGCGGCACGCGCGTACCTGACCGACGCCCTGGCGCGCCTGCAAGCGCTGGGGGACGAGGCTGCCGCCGACGCGCTCGACGAACTGGGCATCGTCGCGGCGATAGGCGGGGCGAGCGACGAGGCGGTGGCGGAACAACGGTTCACCGAGGGACTGGCGCTGGCGCGCCGGGTCGGTGACCCGGCGCGGATGGCCCGGGCGCTCCTGCGCCTCGGGAACATGGCGCACGCGCGGGGCGACCGGGCGGGGGCCGCGGCGCGCTTCGAGGAGAGCCTGGCGCTCCTGCGGGGACTCGACCGCCCGCGCGGGCTCGGGAACACGCTCAACAACACCGCCCTGGCGGCGTTCCAGGCGGGCGACCTGCCGCGCGCCGACGCCCTCCTCGCCGAGGCGCTCGCGGTGCAGCGCGAGGCGGGCGATGCGGACGGCACGGCCGCCGTCCTCTGTTCCACCGGGCACGCGGCGCTGGCGCGCGACGACACGGCGCGGGCCGACGCGCTCCTCGGGGAGAGCCTGGCGATCTTCCGCGCGATCGACAACGCCCTGGGGCTGGCCCGTTGCCTGGAGGGCTTCGCGGGGATCGCCATGTCCGCGGGGGACCCGCGGCGCGCGGCGCGGCTCTTCGGCGCGGCGCAGGCGCTCCTCGACGCCCGTGGCGTCCGCGTGCCCGCCGCGGAGCGCCTCAACTACGACCGCGACCTGGCCCGCGCGCGCGACGCGCTGGGGGCGGACGCCTTCGCGGCCGCCTACGCGACCGGCCGCGGCCTACCCCCGGACCAGGTGGCCGCGGAGATCCGGGCCGCCGGACCCGACCGTCCCGCGCGGTAGGCAACGGAAACACGCACGGCGAGGCGCGCTTCTGCGGCGGATCGCGATGATCGCCCGCGCGGAAACCGGGGCGATCCGGGGGCGCGGGGTGCCCTCCCCATCGCGATCACGCCGATGTCGCCTCCCCCTCCTCGTCTTCCGTCGCCTCTAGCCAGCGCGCCAGATCCTGGCCGGTGTCCGGCGCGCCGACGCGCGGTCGGTCGAGCACGCAGCCGTTGCCGTAATAGTCGCACCACTGGCAGAGGGCCGAGGGTGTGGGGGCCATGATCGGGTCGGTGGCGATCGCGTGGGCCAGCCCGCGGATCGCGCGCCAGGTCGCGCGGCACTCGTCATCGTCGCGCACCGCCGACCAGGAGGCGTCCAGGGCCAGCCAGGCGGTCGTGCTGACGATGTAGGCGTAGTCCCCGCCGAGGTTGGCCTGGACCACCAGGCGTTCGACGAGTTCCTGGATCGGGTCCACGCGCCGCCCCTGGCCGGTGGCGTAGTCGATCACGTCGAGATAGCGCGCGCCGCGATCGTCCGTCCCGGCCAGGACGAGGTCGATCTTCGCGCCGAGCGTGAAGGGGGCGAGGACCCGGTCGCCCGGCCAGGTCCAGCGCCAGAAGCGCTCGACCGCCACGACCTCGAGGCGCGGGTCCAGGTTGCGGAGCCCGACGGCCACCTGCCCGCGCGCCGCCGCGAGGTCGTCCCCCCACGCCGCCGCGTCCGGGTAGGCCGCGCGCGGCAGGCGGGCCGCGAGGCGCGCCGACCAGCCGGTCGGCAGGGTCCCCTGGGCCTGGTATTGCCGGGCGCAGCGGGCGAGGACCTCGTGGACGGCGATGCCGCGCGCGAGGGCGGGGCTCGGCGTCTCGGGGGCGGGCTGGCGGACCCGGTAGCGGAGGTTGTAGGCCTCGGGGCAACGCCGGTAGAGATTCAGGCCCGACGGCGTGTGCAGGGGCGGTCGCCCCGGTCGCCCGGGCGATCCGGCACCGGGCAACACGGGGGGCGGGGTGTGCCCGCCGTCATTCGTCATCGTCTCGCTCCTCGCTCTCGATCACATGCCGGGCGGTCTCGCGACCTATGCCGCGTCGCGGAGGACGGCCGCCAGCGCGCGACCGAGATCGTCGCCGAGGCGTCCCTGGAAGCGGTCCTGGTCCCGCGCGTGGGCCGCCGTCACGGCAGCGGCCCGGGCGAGGAGGTCTTCGCGCGCCCCCGTGCCGTCCACGCCATGCAGGTAGGCCGCGAGGTGACGCAATGCGGCGGCGACGGCCGATCCGGGCAACGTGTCGCGGATCAGGCACGCCACCTGGGCGGCGTACCAGCGCCGGGCGTCGCGGGGCTCGAGCGCCAGGCCCGCCGCGGCACAGGCGGGGTGCCAGGCGCGGTCGCGGAACGTCGCGGGCCGCAGCGGCGTGCCGCGCGCGGTCAGAAAGAGCGGCACGGCGTCGGGATCGTCGTCGCCGGTGGCCACGCGTCGCCGGTGCTCGGCCAGGCCCAGGCCATCGGGGTCGGCCAGCTTCCGCGCGGTCTCGCCGTACTGGTGCAGGAGCCGGGCGGTCAGCGGGGCGACCCGCAGCACCCGCACGCGGTGGTCGCGGCCCACCGCGCGGGCGACGAACTCCCGCCCCATACCCCGATCGAGCCAGTCGCCGAGGGTGAGACGCAGCACGACCTCCGGCCCCGCGCCCGCCTCGAGCGCGATCCGCGCCACGCAGCGCTCGCGCAAGCCCCAGCCGATCCGGCGACCGGCGAGCAGGAGCCGGGCGTGCAGGTGCGGATCGGCGACCGCCCCATCCACCGCCAACCGTCGCTCATCCGCCGCTTCGTCCGGGCCGACCGTCGCGGGTGCCGCAAGCACCAGCCCGGCGAGGGGTTCCGGATGATGGTAGGCCCCGAGGGCCTGCTGCACCCGGTAGAACCGGCGCAACGCGGCCAGGAACAAGGCCCGCCCCTCGGGGTGGCGGGCCAGGTAGGCACGCACCGCGACGTGGATCTCGCGTGGCGGACTATCCCAGCGCCACCCCGCCGCGCGCTGCGCCGGTGCCGTATCGAGGAAGGCGCAGAAGTCGAGTAGCGCATAGGTGTACGCGCGGGCTGCCGCCGGTTGGCCCTCGGCGACCATGGACCGGGCGAACGCCGTGAGCGCCGCGTGTGGCAGGCCCGCCATGTCGTATGCGGTGAGGGTGTGCTCATCCGGTGCCGTTGTCGCCTCGATCCGATAGCGTCCCTTCGCCTCCATGCGCCCCCTGCCTCCCTCTCAAGTAGCACAAATGTTCTCTACGTCCTGAGTGTAGGGATGTCGTGACAGGTTGTCGAGGGAGGAAGCCGCGCCCCGAAAGGAACGCATAAGTGTCAAAGCAGGCATGGATGGAAGGCCACCACGGTAAAGCCCGGAACACTGCGGTCCGTCCGTTGGGCGCTGGTCGGGCGCTGGAGGCTCCGGACGTAGTACCAATGGACCGATTCTTGACGCGCGCTAGCCGCGTCGATAGCCAGCGCCGCACCCCAGTGTTACAGTGGCGCGGACAAGGACCGGAATACCGGCCGTGCCCAGGGGGGGCCGTCCGCGTCTCGGGTGACGGACTCGGGGCTGCATGAGGGTCCGGACGCAACCGGTGTGGCCGCCCCGGGCGACCCGGCGCACGAGCAGTCGATGAGGGAGGGCCGCGTGACGACCGTCGCCCAACTGCCGCTCCTGACGCGGCCGCACAACAACCGCCAACTCTTCTCCGACCACTACCTCGACGCGGTCCTGCCGACCAGGCCCGAGTGGGGGGCGCTCGCCGCCGAGGCCGCGCCGGTCATGGCGCGCATCGCCGCGCTCTTCGCCGCCTTCTCCCCGAGCGACAACGAGGCGCAGACCGAGCAGGAACTGGTGCGCCCGGTGTTGGCCGCCCTGGGCCACACCTTCGAGGTCCAGCCCGCCCTGCGGACACCCGACGGCACCAAGAAGCCCGACTATGTCCTCTACCGCGACCGGGCGGCCGTCGACGCCGCCAAGAATGCCGTCCTGGACGATACCGTCGCCGCGCGGGGCGCGCTCGCCGTCGCCGACGCCAAGTACTGGGATCGGCCCCTGGACGTCGCGCTCACGGGCAAGGGCGGCGACCCCTTCACCAACAAGAACCCCAGCTACCAGATCTCCTTCTACATGCTCTACAGCGGCCTGACGTGGGGGATCCTGACGAACGGCCGCCGCTGGCGCCTCTATCACGCGGCGACCGCGCACAAGTTCGACCGCTTCTACGAGGTGGACCTCAAGGCGCTGGCCGAGGGCGGCGACGTCGAGCGGTTCCTGTACTTCTACGCGCCGTTTCGCCGCGCGGCCCTCGACGCGGCCGGGTCCGGGCCCACGCTCACCTCGATCCTGGCGGCGAGCGAGGAATACGCCCATACCGTCGGTGAGGGGCTGAAGGGGCAGGTCTACGACGCCGTTCGCCTGGTGGCGCAGGGCTTCCTGGACCATGCGCCGAACGGCCTCGACGCGGCGACCGCCGATCTGAAGGTGGTCTATGACAGCGCCCTGATCGTCCTCTACCGCCTCCTGTTCGTCTTCTACGCGGAGGCGCGCGCCCTCCTGCCCGTGGAGGAGAGCCCCGCCTATCGCGACTCGTATTCGCTGCGCCGGATCGCGCGCGACGTGGCCGGGAAGCTCGAGCGCGGCGAGCACCTGCTGCCCGGGACCACCACCGTCTGGGCGCGGCTGCGCGACCTCTTCGGCATCATCGACGCCGGGAGTCCGCCCCTCAAGGTAGCGACCTTCAACGGCGGCCTCTTCGACCCGGCCCGGCACCCGTTCCTCGAGCGCCACGCGGTCGGCGATGCGCGCCTGCTGGAGGCGCTCGACAAGCTGGCGCGCGTGGGCGGGCGGTTCGTCGACTACCGCGATCTCGCCGAGCGCCACCTGGGCACGATCTACGAGGGCCTGCTGGAGTTCCACCCCGAGCCGCTGGCCCCAGGCGACCCGGAGTGGGGGACGGGCTGGACGATGCGGCTCGTCACCGACAAGGGCGAGCGGCGGGCCAGCGGCTCCTACTACACGCCGGACTGGGTGGTGCAGTACATCGTCGACCAGGCGGTCGGCCCGGCGCTGCGCGCGGCGGTCGTCGACCAGCCCACCGACGAGGCCCGGATCGCGGCGGTGCTGGCGGTCAACGTCCTCGACCCGGCGATGGGCAGCGGCCACTTCCCGGTCGCGGCGACCGAGTACATCGCCCGCTTCCTGGTGGACCAGGGCCTGCTGCCGCCGGGCGGCACGGGCGGCGAGGCGGACCTGGCCTACTGGAAGCGGCGCGTGGCGCAGAACTGCATCTACGGCGTCGATCTCAACCCGCTCGCCGTCGAGCTGGCCAAGCTCTCGCTCTGGCTGGTCACGGCCGCGAAGGACAAGCCGCTCTCGTTCCTCGACCATCACCTACGCGCCGGGAACGCCCTGGTCGGTGCCGGCCTTGCCGAGGTGCAAGCCAGTGCCCCCGTACCCACCCCGACGCAAGTACGCAAGGCGCGCCAAGCGCAACGAGCGGCAGAACTTGCCGCCGCGGCCGGTCAAGCATCGTGGCTCGCGGACGACGCCTTCCGCCGGGCGCTCGGCGGTGCGGTTGGCGCCATGGCGACGATCGAGGGGACGGCCGGCGACACGATCACGGAGGTGAAGGAGCAGGAACGGCTCTACGCCGCGCTGCGCGCGGACCTGAACCGCCGCTACGAGCGGCTGGCGAATCTTGCCACGGCGGCCCGCTTCGGTGTGTCCGTGGATCCGGCGCTGTGGGGGCCGCTGGTCGACTACGCCACCGGGCGCGCGGCGATCCCGCTGCCCCGCATCGCGGCCTGGTTCGCCGCGTCCGAGGCACAGGCCTCGCAACATCGCTTCTTCCACTGGGAGTTGGAGTTCCCCGAGGTGTTCTTCGGCCCGGATGGCGCCCCCCTCACCGAGCACGCTGGTTTCGACGCCGTGATCGGTAACCCGCCCTACGTGCGCCAGGAGCAGTTCGCGCCGCTGAAACCCCATCTCGCCGCCGTTTACCGCGGTGTTTTCGATGGGGCCGCCGATCTGTTCGTCTACTTCTACGAGCAGGGGCTCCGTCTGCTGCGGCCGGGTGGCGACCTGGCCTTCATCGTCGCCAACAAGTGGCTCCGCTCGGGGTACGGCGAGGGTCTGCGTGCCCACATCGCCGCCACCGCCACGGTCGAGCAAATCATCGACTTCGGGCACGCGCCCATCTTCCCCGACGCGGACGCCTTCCCCTGCATCACCGTGTTGCGCAAGCACACGTCGGGTGATGTTGGCGACGATGACGCCACACGCGTTTGCGTCGTCCCCCGCGAGGTCCTCGGCAAGGTCCCGCTGGCGACCTACGTGCGCGAGCATGGCTTCGCGGTGCCTGCGCGACGCTTCGGGGCTAAACCATGGAGACTGGAGTCCCCGGATGTTGACGCGCTGATGACCAAGATCCAAGAACGGGGGTGTGCCCCTGGCCGAGTTCGTCGGCTCTCGGTCCTATCGTGGCGTGCTGACCGGACTGAACGAAGCCTTCGTCATTGACACGCCGACGAAGGAACGACTCGTCCGCGAGGATCCACATTCCGAGGAGATTATCAAGCCGTACCTGCGTGGCCGGGACATCGACCGGTGGCTGCCGGAGTGGGACAACCTCTGGCTCATCTTCGCCAGACGGGGCATCGACATCGACGCCTATCCCGCGGTCAGGGAACACCTGCGCCAGTTCCGCCCCCGACTCGAGCCGAAGCCGACCGACTGGGGGGGCGGCAAGTGGCCCGGAAGGAAATCGGGACCATACCGCTGGTACGAGATTCAGGATTCGATCAACTACTGGCGGTTGTTCGAGGGGCCGAAAATCGTCTACCCCGACATCGCCTGGCGCAGTCAGTTCACCCATGACCGCGACGGTCGGGTCTGCAACAACACGGCCTACTTCCTTCCGGTCGACTCGCCCTGGGTGCTCGCCGTCCTCAACTCGCCCCTGATGTGGTGGTACTGTTGGCGTGGGGCCGTACACGGCAAGGACGAGGCGCTCCGCTTCTTCAGCGACTTTGTGGAGGCGATCCCGATCGTGCACCCGACCGACGCCGCACGCGTCGAGGTCGAGATGGCGGTCGCACGTTTGACGGCGCTCGTAGAATCGCGCCGGGGGGCGACGAGACGCCTCCTGACGTGGTTGCGGGTAGAGTTCGGGGTCGAGAATCCCGGCCAGCGGCTCGCCACGCCGCTCGTGTTGGACGAGGCATCCTTCCTCGGCGAGGTACGTCGTCGCCGACCGCAGGCTGCCGGGCGGCTGACCCCAACTATGCTGGGCGAGTTACAGGCCACCTGGTCGACCGAGTCCGCGCGGATGCGCGCGGATCGGGATGAGGGGCTGCGGCTCGAGCGGAGGCTGGCCGATCTCGTTAACGACGCCTACGGCCTGACTCCCGCGGACGTCGACCTGCTATGGCGCACCGCGCCCCCGCGCATGCCCGAGATCGGTATGCCATAGTCGTCATCGGTGCGGGGGCGGAATGTCGGCGAGGTACGGCATCGCCAGCTGCCCGGACCAGTCCTGAGTGCGTGGAGTGGCTGTACTTATGTTGGATACGATCTTCTATTCCTGGCAGAGCGATCTCCCGAATGCCACGAACCGGGGGTTCATCGAGCGGGCGCTCGAAGGTGCGGCGCGCGCCCTGCGTGAGGACGCGGCGCTTGAGTCCGCGCCGCGCATCGACCGCGATATCGCGGGCGTGCCCGGTGCACCGAATATCACCGCCGCAATCTTCGCGAAGATCGACGCGGCGCAGGTGTTCGTCTGTGACGTATCGCCGGTCAGCACCGATACGGCGGGCCGTCCGACACCGAACCCGAACGTCCTCATCGAGTTGGGCTACGCCATCAAGGCGCTCGGCTGGGAGCGCATCATCCTCATCCTCAACACCGCGTTCGGGCGCCCGGAGGCGCTCCCCTTCGATATCCGTCAGCACGGCGCGATCACCTATGCCATGCCGCTCGCGAGTACCGAGCGGGCGGGCGAGCGAGCCCGTTTGCAGGGCAAGCTCACAGGCGCGTTGCGCACGATTTTCGACGGGCCTGTCGCCCAGGCGCGGCGGGAATCGGCCACGCTCCCACCCGCCGCCATGAGCGCCGTGGCGGCGATTACGAGCGCCGCGCCGAATCAGATCCTCGCCGTGCGTGCGTTCATGGCCGAAGCGCTCGCCGCGCTCGCCGCGCTCGCGCCGGACCCGGAGGCCCCGATACCCGACGATGCGCTGATGGCCGCGGTCGGCCAGACGGAGAACCTGACGATCGCGTTCGCGGAAGTGGTCGAGGCGATCGCGGGCACGGACGCCACAGAAGCCGCGCGTGCCCTCTACCGTTCGTTCGGCGCAGTGATCGTGCGCTATCGGCCGCCCGTGGGCTTCTCGGGATCATATCGGATCAGCGATGGCGACCTCTGGCGTTTCATCGGCCACGAATGGCTCGTCATATTCGTCGCGTTGCTGCTGCGCGACGAACGCTGGGCGTTACTTGGTGAGCTGCTTGCGGAAACCTTCGCTATTGAAAATGACCCGTCAGGGCGCGTGGCCGCCGCGAATTATTCCTCTCTCTGCCAACCGGTCGAGCTTCTCGAGACCAGGAACCGGCGGACCAGCGCGAACCGCACCTCCTACCAGGGTATGGTGCTCCGCGACCGTCACGATGCGGGGCGCTTGGCCGAGCTGGTTACGACGCGCCAACTCGTCGAGGCCGACATATTGCTCTTCCTCTGCTGTCGCGACGAGAATGCGCGCGACACCTGGGTTCCGCGCTTAGCGGTCTATCTGGGGCAGACACCGGGCTATCTGGTACGTGCCACGAGCGCGGTCTACGCCCGCCGCCTTTTCCAGGTGTTCGGCATCGAGACGATCGCGGCACTCCGCGCCAGGGTCCGAGAGCGCGCCGAGGTACTGCCGCGGTGGTTCGGCCGCCATCCGGTTTTCAACCTCGCCGATCGCTTCGATTTCGACCCGGACTCCTTGGGGAGTCGACCGTGAGCGCGCCGGCACGACGGCGTGGAGCGCACGCACGGTGTGGCGTGCCATAGGATCGTACTCCGCAAGAGACCATTCTCTTATCGGCGCGCGCGGCTGGGCGATCGTGTAGGAATCAATACTCATTGGGCCTGGAGACCCTTTTTCAGGATGGCGCGCACCACCTATTGGGCTTGGTGTCACTACTCATTGGGCTTAACCTACATTCGGCGCTTACGTATTGGTCCTAACCTACCTGATTCACGTCTGGCAGCGCCCCAGGCCCAATAAGTAATGACACCAAGCCCAATAACTATTGATACCTACAGATCGTCGGCGCAACCTCGATCGCGCTATACGGCCCGCCTGACCATCGAAAACCTCCGCAGCGGACTCCCGCTTTCAAGCGGGAGGAAATCGGCGGGCGTGCGCATCCGGTACATCGGCACGTCGTGCCAGAGGGCCGCGTAGTCGCCCCCGGCGGCCTCGTCGAAGTAGTCGGGATGCCGGCGGTGTGGGTGAGGAGCTGCTGGATGGTGACGGCGAGATCGAGGGCCGGTAACGGGGTCGGCAGACAGGCCGCGAGCGGCGTATCGAAGGCCAGCAGGCCGCGCGCGACGAGCTGGCCGATGACCACGGCCGTGAAGGTCTTGCTGCCGGAGGCGGTCGCGAAGCGGGTCACGAGCGTGTTGGGCAGGGACTCACCTCGCTGCGCGAGGCCGTAGGCGCGCGCGAAGGCGGGCCGACCACACTCCTGCACCAGGACGACCCCGGAGAACAGGGCGGCGACCGTCTGCTCCCGCACGACGGCGTCGATCGTGGAGGCGATCGCGGAGGCGTCGATGCGTGCGTGCCCTTTCACTCCCCGATGCGCCCGGTCGCACGGAGCGTTTCACGCCTTCGTGCGACCGGGCTCGGCAGATCGACAGGCCGACGCGACCGGGGCTCGAAAACCGCAGCCACGCGTGCGACCGAATCTCACGCTCACCCTTACCGATGATGGGGAGCGGTGCAATTGTGGGCAAGCGCCAATCGGTCCCGCATCGTCATGGCGCTGTCGCGCTCCGTCCCGCGACGCACGATCTGCCTACCCCATTCCGGGCCTGAGTCACACGAACGCGTTGTCGGGATGCGCCACAGTCCCATCGAGCGGGCCATGTGCGCCCCGGTCGCAGAGCGGAGCGCACCATTCAGGGGCGGACTGCCTGCGGTCACGCCGGCCGCGATCACCCGACCCGGCGCGCGACCCAGACCTCCTCGGTCGGCCAGCGCCGCCCCCACGCCGCGGAGAACGAGGGGAAGCGCGTGGTCGCCCCCTCCGGCGCCCGCAGCTCGACCAGGTCCTCGACCGCGAAGCCGCTGCGCCGCAGGAGCCGGATCCAGTCCCCGTAGCCGAGGTGGAACTCCACCGCGTCGTCGTCGGGCCAGGTGAAGCGGTGCATGCCGAAGTAGTCGCGGATGAGGCGGTCGCCCGCAGGGGTGTTGGCCGCATCCGGGACGCACAGCAGGTGCAGGGTGCCGTTGACGAGGAAGACCAGGCGCCCGCCCGGCCGCAGCAGCCGCGCCGCCTCGGGGATCCAGCGGTACGGGTCGCACCAGATGCTGGCCCCGTACTCGCTGACGACGAAGTCGAAGGCGCCGCCGCGGAGGGGCGCGCGCTCGGCGTCGCCGAGGACCAGCGGGAAGGCCAGGCCGAACTCCCGCTGGAGGGCGCGGGCCGTCCGCAGCTGGGCGGGGGCGTTGTCCAGCCCGACGACGCGCGCCCCGCGCCGGGCGAGCCACGACGCGACGTAGGCGGTGCCGCAGCCAAGCTCGACCGCGTCGCGCCCGGCCAGGTCAGGGAGGAGGCCCAGTTGCGCCTCCGGGATCCCCCAGACGCCCCAGGCGGGCTCCTGCGCCCAGCCATCCCAGGCGGCGCGGTTGCGCAGGATATGCTCGGCGTGGCCCGTCACCAGCTCACTCATGACGCCATGCTAGGCGAGGGGTCCGCCCCCGTCAAGCGCGACAGTCGAGCCAGGCGAGTAAGGAAAGGGCGTTTTCCACACCCAATCCACACGATGCCCCAAACCGGCGTACGAGCAAGCGGGGTTGCCCATAGGTGCTGAGCACATGGGACTGCGTCGCCCTGAGCCCGAGTCCCATGGCGTGAGCCTCAGTCCCAGCTACGGGGCGAAAATGGCGCCAGTCCCATAAAGAGCCGCACGACTCAGCTCCAGCTCCAGCTGAAAGGGACGGCTATGCGCGCCGCCGGGCGATCATCCGGAGCCCGCCGCGGGGCCGCAGGGTCGGGAGGGTCTCCATGACGATCGGGCGGTCGTCCGGGAGCGCGAGGCGGTACGCCTGCGCAATCGTCGCGAGGACCAGCGTCATCTCCATGGTCGCGAAGGTGTTGCCGATGCAGACGCGCGGCCCGCCGCCGAACGGGAAGTAGGCGAAGCGCGGCAGCCGCCCCGCCAGGTCGTCGGCCCAGCGTTCCGGGCGGAAGCGGCCCGGCGCATCGAAGGAGCGCGGGTCGCGGTGCACCACCCACTGGCTGATCAGCACGTCCGTCCCGCGCGCGACGCGATAGCCGCCCAGGTCGAACGCCGCGGTCACCTCGCGTCCGAGCGCCGGGGCCGGCGGGAAGAGGCGTAACGCCTCGGCGACGACCCACCCGGTGTACCGCAGCCGCGGCAGGTCGGCGAACGTCGGCGGGCGGCCGCCGAGGACCGCGCGCAGCTCCGCGTGGAGCGCGGCCTCGACCTCGGGGTGCTGCGCCAGGAGCGCCCAGGCGGCGGCGAGCAGGTCGGCGGCCGTCTCGTACCCCCCGACCAGGATCGTCATCACCTCGTCGCGCACCTGCACGGGCGCGAGCGGCGCGCCGTCCTCGTCCCGCGCGTCGAGGAGCATGCCGAGGAGGTCGTCGCCGGGCGCGCCGCCGGCCACGCGCGCGGCGATCAGGCGTTCGACGACCGCGTCGATGCGCCGACGCGCCCGCCAGAGACGCCGGTGGGCGGGCGCGGGCACCGCGAGCGGGATGAACAGCTGCAGGCCGCGCACCCGGTCGGCGAGGGCGGCGAGCGCGGCGTCCAGCCCGGCGGCCACCTCCTCCGCCTCGGCCCGGAGGTCGGCGCCGAAGAGGGTGCGCGCGACGATGCGCATGGCCAGGCGGCTCATGTCGGCGTAGACGTCGCGCGTTGCCCCGTCGCGCCAGTCGGCCAGGGCGCTCGTGGTCAGCGCGACCATCGTGTCGGCGTAGCCGGCGATTCGCGCACGGTGGAAGGCGGGCTGCATGAGGTGGCGCTGCCGACGCCAGGTCGCCCCCTCGCTCAGGAAGAGGCCGTTGCCGATGAGCGCGTAATCGGAGCGCTGGGCGATGTCCTTGATCAGGTGATGGCGGCGCGCGACGAGGACCTCCTCGATGAGGGCGGGGCCACTGACAAGCAGGATCCGTTTCCAGAGGAAGCGCAGCGGCACCAGGTCGCCGTAGGTCCGGGCGCAGCGCTCCAGGTAGCGCAGCGTGCCGCGCGCGAGCGGCACGGCGTGGCCGAGCAGGGGAGCGCCGACCGGGCCGGCGACGCGGGCGGGACGTGCGGCGGGGCTACTCGCCATGGACACGTTCCTCCACGCTGGTAACGGCGCGGCACACGCTTCGGATCCACAGTGTACGCCCGCGGGAAGGCGATGTCGAGGCTGTCGCGACAGGCGGCCAGCCAAGCAGTAACCCGGACACCGTGCACGAAAAGAAGATGCGCGCATGACGCTGTGCCTTTCACTACTTTTTGCAACTGGGGCTCGTTTCTTGGCCTCTTACGTGCAACTGGCCTGCCCGCACTGGCCCCTTTCGCGCAACTGAGGCTCACCTCCCGAATTGTCGTGCAACTGAGGCTCAGCGATGCCCGGAAAGGCCCGAACTCTTGCGCAACTCAGGCTCAGGGGCCGATATTGCCCATCGCGCAACTGGGGCTCACGTCGCGTTGACCGCATCGGGCAACTGCGCCGCAGTTGCCCATGATGGTGAGCCCCAGTTGCATGGGCTGAGCCCCAGTTGCACGAAATAATTGCCCCACCTCGGCGCCATCAGGCCGCTCCAGGGCAAAAGTGAGCCACAGTTGCGCGAGCCTGTCGATGACATGAGCCTCAGTTGCACCGGCGGGGCGAATTGAGGCTCAGTTGCACAACGTGGTGAAAGGCTCAGACGCCCCTCAGTCGCACGAACGCTTGTATGTCATGTCACCTAGTTTTAGCGCATCGGCCCAATGTCACTCAGCCACCAGGTGCAGCAAAACGCTCGATTTTTCGTGCGCCGGCGGCACTGTGCCGCGACGCCTGGATGCGACTAGTGCGCCGTCAGGCGTGATTTGCACGGTCTGCGGGCGGGTGGTAGCGTGGGCGGCAGGGGCTATTGTCGCGATGTCCGCAGGAGGCGCTATGGCGAAGAAGGTGGTGGTGACCCTGACCGAGGCGGAGCGCGCCCGGTTGCACACGCTGGTCGGCAGCGGCAGCGCCCCGGCGCGCACGCTGACCCACGCGCGCATCCTCTTGAAGGCCAACCAGGGCGAGGGCGGCCCCGGCTGGACCGACGCGACGATCGCCGCCGCGCTGGAGGTCCACCCGACCACGGTCGCCCGCGTGCGCCAGCGGTGCGCCGACGCGGGGCTGGACGCGGCGCTGGCGCGCAAGGCCCCCGACCGCGCATACCGGCGCACGCTGGATGGCGCACAGGAGGCGCACCTCATCGCGCTGGCCTGCAGCGCGCCGCCGACCGGGCGCAAACGCTGGACCGTGCGCCTGCTGGCCGACCGGCTGGTGGCGCTGGAGCAGGTCGCGGCGGTGTCCCACGAGACGGTGCGGCAGGTCTTAAAGCAAACGTCCTCGCGCCCCACCTGAGGGAGCAGTGGTGCATCCCGCCCGCCGCCAACGGCGATTTCGTCTACCACATGGAGGATGTGCTGGACGTGTACACCCGCCCCTACGACCCGCGCCGCCCGCAGGTCTGCCTCGACGAGACCAGCCGCCAGCTCCTCGGCGACGTGACGCCGCCGCTGCCGCTGGCCCCAGGCCACCCGGCGCGGGAGGATTACGAGTACGTGCGCGGCGGCGTCTGCAACCTCTTCCTCACCTGCGAGCCGCTGCGTGGCCGGCGGCACGTCACGGTCAGCGACCGCCGCACCCGGCGCGACTTCGCCCACGTCATCAAGGAACTGGTCGACGTGCAGTACCCCGACGCCGAGCAGATCGTGCTGGTCATGGACAACCTGAACACCCACTCCCCCGCCTCGCTGTACGAGGCGTTCCCGCCCGCCGAGGCGCGGCGGCTCACGGACAAGCTGGCGATCCACTACACGCCCAAGCACGGCAGCTGGCTGAATATGGCGGAGATCGAGCTGCACGCGCTGGCCGGGCAGTGCCTGGACCGGCGGCTGCCCGACCAGGCCACGCTGACGGCGGAAGTGGCAGCGTGGGAGGCCAGCCGCAACGCCGCCGATAGCGCCATCGACTGGCGCTTCACCACCGCCGACGCCCGCATCAAGCTCAAGCACCTCTACCCCGTACTTGACGACTGACAGCCCACTAGCTGACCTGCACGCTCGCTGGCTCGTGCCGACTCCTACTGCACGGGCTGCGCGTTGTGCGCACCGCGCCGGGTCGCTATACTCGACGAGCCCGCGCGCCGCGGGGAAGGTTGTCACCGGGCCACGGCGGGTCCGACGCGTTGATGCCCCCGGCGCCACAGCACCCAACATGCACTCGCCCGCGTCGCACCCTTGGGACGCCCTCCGTCGCACCGCCGCCGCCGTCCTGCGCGAAGGGCGGTTCGACGACGCCGAGCGGTGGTACACCGCTGCCCTCCGCGCGGTCGAGGCCGAGGAAGCGGACGACCCACGCCTCCTCATCAGCCTGCGCGATCTGGTCGACCTGCACGATCAGCACCTGGTGCAACTGCACCAGGCGGGGGGGGTGGCGAGGGGTGACCCGTTAGGGCGCGAGGACCGCCGGGCGCTGGCCCTGCTCGCGGCGCGCGTCCGCCGCCGACAACGGGCGGCCGCGACGCGCGTCCTGGCTGCCTTGGAAGCGACGCGCCCGCCGGACGACCCGGCGCTGGTCGACGCGCTCCTCCACATGGCGGCGCTATCCTGGGAGATCAACGAGTTGGAAGCGTTCGCGCCCCTCGAGCGCGCCCTGGCGCTGCGGGCGCGCGCGCTGGGGCCGGACCATCCCGCGACCCTACTCCTGGTCCGTCGGCTGGCGGGTTGGCACGCCACCCTGGGCGACTTCGCGGCGGCCGAACCCCTCTGGCACCGGGCGCTGGCAGACGTCGACCGGCATGCGACAGAGGGGGCCGGGGACGTGGAGGACCGGCGCGGCCTGCTCCACGCGCTCGGCAAGGCCTACAACGCGCTGGGCCGACACGCCGAGGCCGAGGCGACGTGGCGCTCCTGGCTGGCGCTCCCCGCGCCCGCCATCCCGCACGATCCGACGGGCTACCTGCGCGCGCTCACGTCCCTCGACCCGCTCTACGGGGCCGCGCGGGCGTGCGCCGCCCAAGGGCGGTGGGCCGCGGCCGAGCCGCTGTTCCGCCGTGCCGTAGCGGCCCATCGCCGATGTCCCGACGATCCCATCTACGAGCGCGCGGGGGCGGACTGGTTGGGACTGGACACAGGGTTCCGGGATCTCGCTCGCACCCTCCGCGCGCTCGGTCGCGACGATGAAGCCGTCGATTGTTACGCCGCGGCGCTCGCGGCCCGGCGCGGCGGTCGCCCGCCCTGGGCCGAGCGGGATCTGCCACCGCTGCTCCGCGAATACGGCGCGACCCTCCGCGCCCGCGGGCGAAGCGCCGCGGCTCGCGACGTGGAAGCCCAGGCCGCAGTGATCCAAGGCGAGGTCGACGCCCACCGGGCTGAGGTGCGAGCTCGGGCCATGCGCCCTGACGCGCGGCCGCGCGGCGGCCAGGCGCCGTCCGCTCCCGCGTAACCTCGCGGCCGCGCGAGCGATCGGGCCGTACCCTGGGGCGTATACATGTCGCATCCTGAGCCGATCCGAAGGATCGCTACGGTGATTGCTAGTTGCCGCCCATGCGGCCCGGGCCGAGAATGGTGTTGCTGAGGCACCAGGTTCGCGGGAGGGGGGGCGCATGGACGACGACTTCATTGTGACGGCCTACGTGGTGCTTGACAAGACGATGGCAGCGCTGGGGCACCGCGACGACGTCCGCGCCGGGGCAAGCGACGCGGAGGTGCTGACGGTGGCGGTGGTCGCGGCCAAGTACTTCCAGAACCACCTGGCGCGGGCCTTGCAGGTCATGCACCTCGGTCATTACCTGTCCGGCCCGTTGAGCGCGTCGCGCTTCAATCGCCGCCTGCACCGGCTGGCCGACTGGCTCCGGCTCCTGCTGGAGGCCCTGGGCGAAGTGTTCGCGCACGGGGAGGTGTTCCTGATCGACAGCATGCCGGTCCCGGTCTGCCGCCGCGCCCGCGCCCGGCGCTGCACGAAGGTGCGCGGCAAGGCGTATTGCGGCTACTGCGCGGCCAAGCGGGAGCGGTTCTTCGGCTGGCGGCTGCACCTGATCTGCACGCCGAGCGGCGTCCCGGTGCGGTTCGATCTGCTGCCCGGTGGCCTGCACGACCTGACGCCCATCCACGAACTGCCCTACGGTTTGCCGAGCGGGGCCACGGTCTACGGCGACAAGGGCTACAACGCGGCGGCGGATGAGGCGACCATCTTCGCCGACACCGGCGTGCGGCTGGTGCCCATCCACAAGGCGAACATGGCCCCGAACCTGTGGGCGGACAAGGTGGCCCTGCGCGCGGACCGCAAGCGGATCGAGACGCTGTATAGCCAACTGGAGGCGATGGGCCTGGAGCGGCTGCGGGCGCGCACCAATCCCGGTCTCGAACTCAAGGTCCACGCCTCCCTCCTCGCCGCCACCATCGCCAATGCCGACTAGCAATCACGGTAGAAATTACCCCGGGGCCGACCGCGAGGCCGTTTCCGGGGTAATTTTGAGCCTGAGTCCCATGAACGCGTTGGCGTGGTGAGCCTGAGTCCCATCTATAGGCCGAAAATGCCCCCAGTCCCATAAACTAGCGAACGCCTCAGTATTGCGCGAAGCCCAATAAGTATTGATTCCTACAGGCGGGGCGAATTGAGCCTCAGTTGCAAAACCTAGTGAAAGGCTCATGCCTCAGTTCAATCCCAGGCTGAAAGGGACATGTCCTGAGCCCGAGTCCCACGAATGCGTTGGCGGGGTGAGCCTCAGTCGCGCGAGATTTGAGCCCCAGTCGCACAAAGCTTGAGCCTCAGTCGCACCAGGAAGTGAGCCTCAGTCGCGCGAAAGTGGCCTCGTGAGCCTCAGTCGCATGACCTGAGCCTCAGTCGCGCGAAGAAATACCCCCGCGCAGGCCTTCTGGCACCGCGCGGGGGTGATTTTGAGCCTCAGTCGCGCGAGCCTTCGGCGATGGTGAGCCTCAGTCGCATAAGAGGGCCGATTTGAGCCCCAGTCGCATAGGCTAGTGAAAGGCTCAGCAAAGCCCAATGAGTATTGATACCTACAGCACAGCTAAATCTGAGCCTCAGTTGCACGAAAGAGTTGAGCCCCAGTTGCAAAAGCTAGTGAAGGGCACAAAAGTCACACACCTAACACCCACCGCCAATGACTATCAGGCATCGCCTGTAGGTATCAATACTCATTGGGCCTGGGCATTGCTTTTTAGCGCGTCGTGCAACACCTATTGGGCCTGGTGTCACGACTCATTGGGCCTAACCTACATTCGGCGCCGACGTATTGGGCCTAACCTACCGGTTTCACACCTGGCAGCGCCCCAGGCCCAATAAGTAGTGACACAGGCCCAATAAGTATTGATACCTACATCGCCAATACGTATCGGATAAACAGCGTAGAGCAGGAAACGTACTTCGGCATCGGTGAGTACATCAGGGAGGGCCGCCCGGCGTACCGGGCGGCCCTCCGTTCGCTTCCTCCGCCAATAGGCGTCGGACGTCGCCAATAGGTATCGGACTACCGCCAATAAGTAGCCAATCCTACAACGATCGCCGCCTACTGCCCGCCGAAGGTGCCCAAAACCTGCGGGACTGCCGGGCCAAGGATGATCACGTACATCGCGGGGAAGATCAGGAAGACCATCGGGAAGAGCATCTTGATCGGAGCCTTGTGGGCCAACTCCTCCGCGCGCTGACGCCGCTTGATCCGCATCTGCTGCGACTGAATCCGTAGCACCTGCGTGATGCTGACGCCGAGTTGATCGGCCTGGATGATCGAGGAGATGAAGACCCGCAGATCATCGACCCCGCAGCGGATCGAAACCTCGCGCAGCGCCTCACGCCGCTGCTTGCCGACCCGCATGTCCTGGAGCAAGTGCCGGAATTCGCGCGTCAACTCGTTGTCCCACTTCTCCGCGACGCGCTGGATGGCCGGGTCGAAGCCGAGTCCGGCCTCGACGCTGATCGTCAGCAGGTCGATCGCGTCAGGTAGCGACTTTTGGATCGACTTCTTGCGCCCGCGAATGCGCTGATTGAGCCAGATACCGGGGATTGTGTAGCCGAGCAGGGCCATCGGCATCGGAAAGAGCAAAATACCGGGGATACCGAGCCCCAGAACGCTGATCGGACGGAAGGTAGAACCGGAGAAGATGACGAGGAACAGGGCGCTCCCGCCGAGGAGCAGGGCCATCACCCCGCGCAGTCCCATGAACTCGACGACGCCCAGACCACGCGGACTCCCCGCCTCCAGCAGGGCGATCCGCAAACGCTCCGCGTTCTGCTTCGGCGTGAACCGGGCGACCCGACGCGACCACTGGAGGAGCAGCGGGCGGGCGACCCGATCGGCGAACGAGCGCTGCAATTCGAGCTGTTCGAGCGGGATCGGGCGCTCGGCGAACGCCGTCAGACGTTCCTCGATCGAGACCTCTTTGGTCGGCATCCGCACGCCAACGACGATCAGGAGCAGTGCCCCCCCCACGACCAACAGGATTAACAGTGGCATCAACATCGGCATCATCATCTTCGGTCCCTTCCCAACCCCGCCCGATCGACACCCACGGCCCATACCATGTGGTGCCCCGACGAGTACGCTCACACTTCGATCGCGGTGATCTTCTTCATCACGAAAAATCCGGCGACGATCATGATGCCGCTCCCGATCGGCAGGCAGATCCACGGGAAGACGAACATCTTCGAGATATAGTCCGGGCTGATCAAGAAGAGGGCCAGGCCGAGCACCACCGGCAGGGCGGTGATCACGTAGCCGGAGATCGATTGCTGCGCGGTCAACACGCCGATCTCGCCCTTGATCCGCACCCGCTCCCGGATGGTATGGCCGATCACGTCCAGGATCTGGGCGAGATTACCGCCGACCTCGTGCTGGATGTTGATCGCCGAGATTAGCAGGTCGAGGTCGTCGCTGGGGATACGCCGGAGCAGGTGGGACATCGCCTCCTGCGTGTTGATGCCGAGCCCGACCTCATGAACCACGCGGCGGAACTCGTCGGAGATCGGGGGCGGCGACTCGCGCGAGACCATCTCCATCGTCTGCAAGAGGCTGTACCCGGCCCGGAGGGAGTTCGACATCAGGCTGATCGTGTCGCCCAGCTGATTGACGAATGCCTTGACCCGGCCGCGAACGCGCATCTTGAGATAGATGACCGGCCCGAAGAAGCCGACCACCGCGCCGACCAGGCCGACCAGGATACTCAGCCCATTGGTGGCGCTGCCGAGCAGCACACCGACACCAAAGCCGAGGAGTGTTGCGCCAGCCCGCACGATCAGCCACTCGCCGACGGTCAGGCGCAGGTTGGCCCGCGCCAGTTCGGTGCGGACATTGCCGGTGAACGACTTCTGCGACACCGCCTGCTCGACCGCCTGCGCGAGGCGACCCGGCGCGCGGCGCGTCAGGCCATCGCCCCCCGCATCGGGGGTCCAGTCGCGCCCGCCATAGCGTTCGAGGCGCTCTTCCAGATCGTCGGAAGCCCCCCGCTTGGAGACGGTGATCCCGAAGATGATGAAGGCGACCGCCGCCCCCACGGCCACCACCACGGTCAGAACTGGCAACAACATGCGTACCCCCGTGCGGTAGTCGGCAGTCGGCGGACGGCAGTCGGCAGAGAGCGTTACAGCCTATTTCTGCCGACTGCCGACTGCCGTCCGCCGACTATTTAGAAGAACCGGTCCATCGCGCCGAAGATATTCGGCGGCAGGTAGATATTGGCGACCTCGAACTTCTCGATGAACTTGGGCCGGATGCCGGTCGGCTTCATCCGCCCGATGATCTTGCCGTTCTCGATCCCCGTCTGCTCGAAGGTGAAGATGTCTTGCATGACGATCACATCGCCTTCCATCCCCTGGACCTCGGTCACCGCCGTGATGCGCCGGGAACCGTCCTTCATGCGCGACTGCTGGACGATCACATCGACCGCCGCCGCGATCTGCTCGCGGATCGCGCGGACCGGCAGATCGATACCGGCCATCAGGCACATCGTCTCCAGGCGGGAGAGGGTATCGCGCGGGGTGTTGGCATGGGCGGTCGTCATCGAGCCGTCGTGGCCGGTGTTCATCGCCTGGAGCATGTCCAGCGCCTCGCCACCGCGGCACTCCCCGACGACGATCCGCTCGGGGCGCATACGGAGGGAGTTGATCACCAGGTCGCGAATCGTCACCTCGCCCTTCCCCTCGATGTTCGGTGGGCGCGATTCGAGCGTGACGACGTGTTCCTGGCGCAGTTGGAGTTCGGCGGCGTTCTCGATCGTGATGATCCGCTCATCCTCCGGGATGAACGAGGAGAGGACATTCAGGGTCGTCGTCTTGCCGGAACCGGTGCCACCGGCGACGACGATGTTCAGGCGCGATTCTACGCATGCCTTGAGGAAGGCGACCATCTCCGGCGTCACGGTGCCGAAGCGCACCAGATCGTCGATCGTGAGCGGATCCTTAGAGAACTTCCGAATCGTCAGCACTGGGCCGACGAGCGAGATCGGCGGGATCACCGCATTGATACGCGAGCCGTCGGGGAGGCGCGCGTCCACCGTCGGCGAACTCTCGTCGATACGCCGCCCGAGCGGCGAGACGATCCGGTCGATGACGCGCATCACATGCTCGTCGTCCTGGAACTGCACGCCGCTCAATTCGAGCTTGCCACGCCGCTCGACGTAGACCTGTCGCGGCCCATTGACCATGACTTCGGAAACGGTGTCATCTTTCAGCAGCGGTTCGATCGGGCCATAGCCGAGAATCTCTGCGGCGATCGCCTCGAAGAGGCGCAGTCGCTCCACACGGGTGAGGACGATCTGCTCCTGCTCCAGCACCCGGTTGAAGGTATCCTCGACGGTGCGGCGCACTTCCTCGGCGTTGCTGAGGTCCATGCGCGGGTCGAGCTCCGCGATCAGGCGGTTCTGCACCCGCGTCTTCAGTTCGGTGAAGGAGTCGTTCCGTTCGCGCGTCGCCGCCGCGCTGCTCTGTTCTTTCCCCAGCACCGGACGCTTCAGTCCGGTGGTCAACCCACCGAGCGAGCTGTTGGTTTGTCCAGTGGCAGCAGGCTCGCGCGGGGGCGGGGGGGTTCCCCCGCCCAAGCCGCCGCTGCCATTCTCGGCAACGGGGACGCTGGTGGTTGCGCCGGCAGTTGGTGTGTTGTTGTTCAGCCGTCGCATCAATGACATCGGTGCCATCCTCCTTCACCAGAAACCGGGAAGGGGGCGAAAACTTCGCCCCGGTATTAGTCCGCCGTGGCCAGCGTCGCCTTCGTACGCCCCCCGCCCCGCCGGAAGAGCCCGCCGAGACCCCGGCGTTGCTCGCGCTCCTCTTCCGCGACCACCGCGCCATCGGTGATGGCGCTCGCCAGACGGTGAATCGCCCGCGCGAAACGACTCTCCGGGTCGCTGAAGGCCAGCGGCACCCCTTCGTTGATACTCCGCAGCACCAGCGTCGGCTCATCGGGGATCTGGCCTTTGATCTCCCCTTTCAGGTGCGTCTCGATATCCTCGACCGTGATCTGCGAGATCGTGCCGTAGCGGTTGAGGACCAGGGAGGTCTTCTCGGCGGGGTATCCGAGCAGTTCGGAGACTTCGAGGTACTGCTTCGCCGCCTTGACCGCCGTCATCTCCATCGTCAGCGTCAGGAGGACGATATCGCTCAGGTCGAGGAAGGCCAGCTGCACCTCATCGAAGGACGGGCGGGCGTCGATGAAGATGTAGTCGAACGACATCAACACCTGCCCGATGATCGCCCGCACCTGCTCGCCGCTGATCCCTTCGGCATCCTGCGGCGAGGGCGCGGCCAGCAGGACGCGCAGCCCGGAGGAGTGATCCGCCAGCACCTCCTCGATGAAATCGGCGTCGAGTTGCCCCGAATTCGCCGCCAGATCGGCGATCGTCTTGACGGAGGAGAGGTTGAGCGTCACCCCCACATCCCCGAAGGAGGGGTTGCCATCGATCAGCAGGACACGCTTCTCGCCCGCCAGCTTGGTCACGATCGCCAGATTCGTCGCCAGGGTCGTGCGCCCGACCCCGCCCTTGGGACTGAAAACGGTGATCACCTTCGCCCGCCCCTGCTCCTCGGGGGTGCCGAGGTGGGTCGTCGTCAGCGACGTGGTCGCGGTGGCCTGCGCCCGGCTGACTTGCAGGCTCTGATAGACGGTGCGGATCGAGGTGGTCAGCTCGTCGAGTCCGTACGGCTTGAAGAGATAGTCGCGCGCACCGGCCTGCAAGGAGCGGCGTAGCGTCTCGGTGTCCGATTGCACCGAACTCATGATCACCGCGATCCCGGCGTACTGGCTGGTGATGATCTGCGTCGCCGTGATGCCGTCCATCTCCGGCATCGAGACATCCATCAGGATGATATCCGGCTGGAGCTTGCGGGCGAGGTCGACCGCCTCACGCCCCGTGACCCCCTGCCCTATCACCTGCATGTCGCCGGCGAACTGGAGGAGCTTCTGCACGTTGTCCCGCGCCTCCGGGACATCATCGACGATCAGGATGCGGATGCGTGGCGCGCTCATGGCTGCTTCTCACCCGGCAGGCGAACCGACTTCGGCGCGGGGAGCTGGTAGTTAGTGACCAGCATATCGAAAGTGATACCGCTCGTGTTGGCGACATCCTGGTCGTCCTTGCCGCGAATCGCGAAGCTATAGCTGGCACCGTTGTCGAGGATGAACTTCATCACCTCGGCCTGCTCGTCGGTCAGTTCCAGCACGAGCATGTCACTCTGCGCGGCGGCCTGCTGCGGCTGCTGTTGGCCTTGCGCCTGCTGCGGCGCGCTGAGCACCCGCAACACTTTGACATTCTGCATCAGCACCTTCGAGACCGGGTCCCCCCCCCCCCCTGTCCCGCGAATCTTAAAGCGCGAGCCGGGCTCACCCGGCAGGGCATAGGCGGAGGGCTCGCCGGGGGCCGAGGCCGGCAGCGTGACGATGATGTTCGTGTCGGGCGCGGTCGCCGTCTCCACCTCGATGGGGCGCGTCGGCAGGACGATGGCGAGATTGACCTTGGTCGAGAAGATCAGGTCGATGTGGTCGGAGTCGGCCAGCAACCCACCGGCCATCGCGAGGCGATCGACGGGGATGGCGACCGCGCGCTTGCCCTGGGCGATGTCGTTCGACAGCCCGGCCACTTCCATCTCCTCCAGGCGGAGGCGCTGTCCCTTGATCAGGCCGGTGCGCGGGGCACGCCCGATCACGTCGGACTTGACCAGCGCCTCGCCACCGGTCAGCAGATCCTTGTCAACCGTCTGCTCGGCCAGGTCGGCCTCCTGGAGCTTCTGGTGCGCGGGGATGTCCTTATTGGCGATGAAGATCTTCGCCGTCACCGGGGCACGCTCGACCGCCTGGCTCTGCCCGGCATTCTGGAACATGAGAAAGGCGAGTGCGACCGCCAAACAGGCCAAGCCGACCCCGAGGATGATGAATATCCGCCCGTTCTTCCGCATCTGCTGGCTCCTCCTGCTCCGCTGTTCCAACCACAGCCATTCACGTCCGGGATCTGCGCGCCGTCTCGCCCGGCGGGGATACGGAAATCGGCGACAGCGCCGCCGTACTCGTACCGCCACCGCTGGAAGGCTGACATCCCGGTCAGCGTCCCCATAGTGGCCTGAGTCGTCGTCCGTAGTTCTCATTCTAGGAGTGGGGGAAAGGCCGCAACAATAGTCTAATGGTCCCGGAAGGGGCTGGTACCAGGTAGGGGCGGATCGGGAATCTGGCGTTATCACTGGGGAAACGTGCGGGACAGGAGAGAAGTACTCCCCCGCCCCATCGCGAGAAACAGTCACGGAAACAGCAACGCGGTAGATTGTCCCATCGGATAGAAAATTGTATCTACACTCCCTCCAGGAGCCGACTCACCGGGCGATGGTAGAATCCCCCGGGATGGGGTGCAATGAGTGGTGAGGTGGATGCGGCATGACAACCTCACCTGGCCCGGTTACTATTCAATTCCTGGCCGAAAATGAGCGGCTGATCGCCGCCATCGGCGAGCTACGCTGGCGCGAGTGGGGCCACGCACCCGCGCCTGACGACCTCGACTGGTGGGTCCAGGTCACGGCGCGCGAAGCGGGGCACGACCAGCTCCCCATTACCTGGGTCGCGATCGATGCGCGCGGCGGGGCACTCGGCGCGGTGGGTCTCGGCGCATTCGATCTCGAAGAACGGCACAAGCGCTCACCCTGGGTGTTGGGCATGATCGTGCGGCCCGACCGGAGAGGGCTGGGCGTCGGCAGTCTCCTCATGGCGCAACTCGAAGCCTGGGCGAGAAGCCACGGGTACGAGCGGGCGTGGGTCGCCACCGGTGGTCGGGCCGTCGACTTCTACCGGCGGTGCGGGTGGGAGTTGCAGGGGACGGTCGAACGCGCGGCGGAAGAAGGGGCGGTGGTGTTGACGAAGCGCCTCTGACGCCGAACTCGTCGTGCGCTCACATCGCGCTATCTGGTACTCGACAATAGCCGCTCCACCGACTCCGCGATCCATTTCCGGCTCTCCGCCAGAATGTGCGCGTAGCGCTCGGTGGTTGCCACCTTCGTATGACCCAGCATGTCCCGGACTTCCGTGCGATCATGGCCCGCCGCGAGGGCGAGAGTCGCGGCAGAGTGCTGGAACTCGATGAGATCGCAAGCCCCCATACGCTAGAGGGTGTTAAGGACTTCATGGTAACGCTTGTTCTCGCAAGGACCAATCCGGGCGCGATCAGCGTCGCCCGGAACGCCCTCCGGCGGGTGTAACGGTCGCAGCAGCGGCGGCACGAGGAGAGCGGGCCACCCGGTGGGCAACGCGGAGACATCTACCCCGCCGAGTCGGCCAGTTTCCGGCATAGGTTACACAATTGGTAGCGGTAAGTACTTAACACCCTCTAGCCGCTCCGCGTTCTGCTATGGGGTGCGCGCCGACGCACCTACACGTACAATCGCTGGGGTGCATTGTGCTCG
>JAABUJ010001926.1_pt1 | contig 27915 bp, 29 predicted proteins | sample 5559131 | NCBI WGS metagenome assembly JAABUJ01 (sample SAMN10711875, study PRJNA513366) | rock metagenome | isolation source: Antarctica rocks | place: Antarctica: Victoria Land, Mt New Zealand nord | collected 2016-01-07
ATGGACGCACCATGATTTCCGCACATCCGCGGCCGTACCAGGCCTCGTCAAATTACCTCGCACCACCATCAACGCCCTGATCGGCGCAGCCTGCTACGCCGCCTGAATGGCCAAAGTCGAGCTAAGAACTTCCTGGGATTACATCAACGCCGGGTGTACTCGATCGCACAAAACGCCCCACCTTGATGCTGCTCCACCACGGGGTCGTCAGTGACGGTCCCGTCCAGCGCCGGCGTGAGGCCGTCCGCGCTGTCTTGCGGGGACCAGCCGAGGCGGACGCGGTCGTCTGCGCCCCAAAAGCTGCGCGCGTTGGCCGAAGCGCCCCAAATGACGGCCGTGCCAACCTCGCCGGCGAGGGCGCACCGCATCATCAAGCGGCTGAGGTCGTCATACGAAAGGTAGGTCGACAGCATCCGGGCGTCCTTCGGCGCAGGCAGGCACGAGCCGATGCGGACATGGACGCTCTCGACCTCGTGCTTGTCCCAGTACAGGCTGCCCATCAACTCCCCGTACGCCTTCGATAGCCCGTAATAGCCATCCGGACGGAACGCGCAATCGACGTCCAGGCGCTCGCTGCGGGGATGGAAGCCGATCGTGTGGTTGGATGACGCGAACACCACGCGCGCGCCGGCCAGCCGCGCGGCCTCGTAGATGTTGTACAATCCGGTGATATTTGGGCCGAGCACCTCGTGGAACGGACGCTCCACCGAGACGCCGCCAAAATGCAGGATCGTGCCGCAGCCTTCCGCGAGCCGGGCCATCGTGGCGCCCTCGGCCAGGTCGGCCTGGGTGAAGGCGGCGCGTTCCGGCACCGGGTCGGGGAATGGGGCGATGTCGGTCAGCCGCAGCGTCCAACCGGCGGTGGCCAGGTTGCGGGCCAGCACGCGGCCAAGCGCGCCGGACGCGCCGGTCAGCAGAAGGGGCAGCATCGCGCGATCGGTCATGGGGCAGCCTCCGGTTGGGTTTGCCTTCATCCCGCGGGCTTGTGCGAGGGTCAACCAGACGGCAGGCTCCGGTCATGCACACGCTCATGGAACTCGCCGAGGCGCTGGATGCTGGGCGCACGACCTCCCGCGCCCTGACCGAAGGGTGCCTGGCCGCGATCGCTGACCCGGCGGGCGAAGGCGCACGCATTTTCATCGCCGTGCACGCGGAAGCGGCGCTGGCGCAGGCGGACGCGGCCGACGCGCTACGCCGGGTCGGGCACGCGCAGGGGCCGTTCGCGGGCATCCCGGTCAGCGTCAAGGACTTGTTCGACATTGCCGGACAAGCCACTGCGGCCGGCTCGCGCGTGTTGGCGAATGCCCCGCCCGCCACGGCGCACGCCCCCGTGGTAGCGCGGATGCTGGGCGCCGGCTTCGTGCTGATGGGGCGCACGAACATGACGGAGTTCGCGTTCTCCGGCATCGGCATCAACCCGCATTACGGCACACCGGCCAATCCATGGGACCGCACATCTCGGCGTATCCCGGGCGGCAGCTCGTCGGGAGCGGCGGTGTCGGTCGCGGACGGAATGGCGTTCGCCGGGCTGGGCACCGACACCGGCGGGTCCTGCCGCGTGCCGGCCGCCCTGTGCGGGATCGTGGGCTACAAGCCAACCGCCCGGCGCGTGCCGACCGCCGGCGCGGTGCCGCTGTCGCGCAGCCTGGATTCGGTGGGCCCGCTCGCCAATAGCGTCCGGTGCTGCGCCGCCGTGGACGCCGTGCTGGCCAACGAGCCGGTGCGTCCCGTGCCGTCGGTCCCGGTCGCGGGCCTGCGCCTGGCCGTGCCGGACGCCATCGTATGCGACGATCTGGACGAAACCGTCGCCGCTTCATTCCACCGCGCGCTCGCAACTTTGTCGGCTGCTGGCGTCCGGATCGAGATTGTCGCGTTTCCCGCACTCGGCCGCATTCGCCTCGCCAATGCGGCCGGGGGGATCGCGCCCGCGGAGGCGTTCGCCTGGCACCGGTCGTTGATGGCCGGACACGTCGGGCTGTACGACCCCCGCGTCCTGAGCCGGATCGAGATGGGCCGCAGCATGACCGCTGCCGACTACATCGACCTGCTGGCCGCCCGCATCGCGATCGGGCAGGAGATGGACGCCGCTACCGCCCGCTTCGACGCCCTCGCGATGCCGACATGCCCGGTCGTGCCGCCGCCGATCGACAGCCTCGCCGACGCCGCCGCCTTTTCACGGGCAAACATGCTGATGCTGCGAAACCCGTCGATCGGCAACTTCCTCGACCGCTGCGCCATCAGCTTGCCATGCCATGCTCGCGGCGACGCCCCCGTTGGCTTGATGCTGATGGGCGAGACGATGGGCGATGCCCGGCTGTTCGCCGTGGCCGCCTCCGTCGAGGAGGCACTCGCCCGCCGCTGAGGCTCACGATTCGTTTACCCCACATGGCCGTGAGGCGCGCGGTAGCATCGGCGCAACGAGGACCGATCGGCAGGCGACTGCGGCGATGCTCCTGCTTGATTGCTCCCGACCAGAAGGGAGATGCGTGATGGCGGAACTTTATGCCGATGGAATGACGGCGCCGGCCAGCCCGTTGCCGGTGGTCCGCAAGATCAGTCCGGCGGACGTCGCCATGGCGTTGCGGGCCGGTTGGGCCGACTTCCTCATGATCCCGACCCAGCTCGTGTTCCTGTGCATCCTTTATCCGATCGTGGGATTGGTTGCCGCCCGTGCCGCCACCGACGAGTCGATCCTGCCGCTGCTGTTCCCGTTGCTCGCCGGCCTGTCGCTGCTCGGCCCGGTGCTGGCAGTCGGCATCTACGAACTCAGCCGCCGTCGCGAGGAAGGGCTGCCGGTCACGTGGCTCAACGCCTTCGACGTGCTGCGCTCCCCCTCGTTGCTGGGGATCGCCGCAATCGGCATGCTGCTGTTCGCGGTGTTCATCGCCTGGATCGTGGCGGCCAAACTGATTCTGTTCGCGACCTTGGGCACCGATACGTTTGCCTCCGTCGATGCGTTTCAGCAGGAGGTGCTGGGAACGTCGGCGGGCTGGCGCTTGATCGTGATCGGCAACCTGGTCGGCCTGGCTTTCGCGATACTGGTGCTGACGCTCACCGCCGTGTCCGTCCCGCTGCTGCTCGACCGCGCGATCTCGCCGGTGGTCGCGGTGCAGACCTCGATCCGGGTGGTGCGGACGAACCCGGTGGCGATGGGGCTTTGGGGCTTGGTCGTTGCCGTGTCCTTGCTGCTTGGCTGCATCCCGCTGTTCATCGGGCTGGCCGTCGCGATGCCGGTGCTCGGGCACGCGACATGGCACTTATATCGGCGCGTGGTCGGGTAGGCGCTACTGGGGGTCGATGTCGTCGTTCGGCAAGTCGATGCCGGTGAGGGCTTGGTAGAAGCGGATGACGAAGGCGTCGTCGCGCGCGCCATGCCCGGCGGCGGCGGCGGCCAGGAATAATTGGTGGGCGGCGCTAGCCATCGGCAGCGGGAAGGTCAGCGCGCGAGCCTGGTCCAGCACGATGCCGAGGTCCTTGACGAAGATGTTCACCGCCGACAGCGGCGTGTCGTCGCCGGCCAGGATGTGCGGCACCCGATTCTGCCACATCCAGGAACTGCCGGCCGAACTCGAAATCACGTCGAACAGCGTCTGTGGGTCGGCGCCGGCGCGGATGCCAAGGGCCAGCGCTTCCGCCGCGGTCGCGATGTGCACGCCTGCGAGCAATTGGTTGACCATCTTGACGGTGCTTGCGACGCCGGCCGCCTCGCCGAGCCGCCAGACCTTGCCGGCGATGGCGTCCAGCGCCGGCGCGGCTGCGGCAAAGGCGGCCTCGGACCCGGACGCCATGACCGTCATCGTCCCGGCCCGCGATCCGGCGGCCCCGCCGGAGACTGGGGCGTCGAGGAATAGCCGGCCGGCCCCGATGACTCGTTCGCCGATCATCCGGGCGTGGGCGGGCGCTACCGTCGTGCAACACAGCACGACGGCGCCCTCGGGCAGACGCGCGAGGCAGCCTTCGGGGCCAAACAGCACCTGCTCGGCCTGTGCGGCGTTGACGACGAAGACGATGGCGGCCTGGCAGTCGCCGTCGATCTCGGCGGCGCTGGCGGCGCAACGCCCGCCAACGGCGACCAACTCGGCCCAAGTCGCCTCTCGCGGGTCGCAGCCGATGACGGAATGGCCCTTGGCGGCCAAGTTCAGCGCAGCGCCCGCCCCCATCGACCCCAATCCGATCACCGCAACCTTCACCGCAGCCTCCTTATGAAGATGAGGCCAGGATTGCTCTCGGCCTCATTTTCAGCAAGCGCCGTCGATCAAGCGCGATGGCTGGACAGAGCCCGTGCTTCGCGCAGGTGCTTCTGGACCGCTGGAAGCGTCTGCTGCGCGCACGCCTTGACATCGGTGTCTTGACCGTTGGCGATCTCGTCTTGGTAAGCCTGGACCATCTTTTCGTGGTCCATGACCTGGTCGCGGACATAGGCGCGGTCGAATGCCGCACCCTTGTCGGCCTCCAGCTTGGCCATCGTGGCTTGCGCGCTGTCGCTCGGGGTCGCTGCCGGAGTGACGCCTTTGCTCTGGGCGATGGTCGACAGTTGCTGGGTGGTCGCGGTGTGATCGGAGATCATCTGTGCCGCGTAGCTCTTGACGGCGGAGCGATGCGCCTTGGCCTGGGCCAACTGCGCCGCCTGGATTTCGGCGGCGTCGCCGGCAGCCGCCATGTTGATGGACATCTGGTCGGCGCTGGCCAGGGTAGGGGGCGGCGCGGTGGCCATCGGCGGCGGGTTGGTGGAACAGGCAGCGACCGGCAGCAACATCAAGGCGATTAGCATGCGAGCGTCAAATCCCATGTCACCAGTCTCCATATGAAATGTTCAGCGTCGGCAGCGCACGATGCACCATGGGAATATCAAAACGCAAAGCCCTAACGCGCGTGACGAAACCGCTCCACCGCCGTCACGAGCGCCCGCCGCACACCGGGCTCCAGCGTAGAGTGCCCCGCGTCCGGAATGACCGTCAGCCGGGCGGAGCGCCACGCGGCGGCCAAATCAAACGCGGTACGGGCCGGGCATACCATGTCGTAGCGGCCCTGCACGATCTCGGCCGGCAGATGGGCGATTGGGTTCATGTGCGCCAGCAACCCGCCAGGAGGCAGGAACAGGTCATGCGCGAAGTAGTAAGCCTCGATGCGGGCGAGCCCAAGCGCGGTGCGGTCCTGCGCGAACGAGGCAACGGTGTCCGGGCTGGGCAACAGCGTGCTGCACGAGCCTTCGTACACCGACCAGGCACGGGCAGCCGGCATGTGGACGGACGGGTCGGGATCGGTAAGGCGGCGAAGGTAGGCGCCCAGGATGTCGGCCCGCTCCGACTCGGGCAGGAACTGGATGAAGTTGGCGTGGGCGTCGGGAAACACGGCGCTGAGGCCATGCAGGAACCACTCGACTTCCGAAGGGCGGCCGAGGAACACGCCGCGCAGCACGAGGCCGATTACCCGGTCCGGATGCGCCTGCGCGTAGGCCAGCGCGAGGGTGGAACCCCAGGAGCCGCCGAACAGCAGCCATCGCTCCAGCCCAAGGTGCCGGCGCAACGTTTCGATGTCCTCGACCAGGTCGGCGGTGGTGTTCGCGACCAGGCTGCCGAGCGGGCGCGACCGGCCGGCGCCGCGTTGGTCGAAGATGACGACACGCCAGAACGCCGGGTCGAAGAAGCGGCGATGGACGGCGCCGGCGCCGGCGCCAGGTCCGCCATGAAGGAACAGCACCGGCTGGCCGCGCGGGTGGCCGACTTGTTCCCAGTACATGACATGGCCGCCGGAGACGGGCATGTAGCCGGTCTCGAACGGTCCAATCTCCGGGAAAAGGTCTCCACCGCGAGGCATGGCGGCATCCTATACGGGGCGCTGCGATGGCGGAATATCGAAGCGCCGGGTAAGCTGCCAGGATGCATCGATTATGGATCGGGCTGGGCAGCCTCGCGGGCTTGGGCGCGGTCGCGATGGCGGCAGCGGCGGCGCATGCGCTGAATGGCTTGCCGCCCGGCATGCTGCGCGTGGTCGAGAGCGGCGTGCAGATGCAGGGTTGGCACGCGCTGGCATTGGTGCTGTGCGGCGTGTGGGCGCAACGGCGAGGCAAGATCACGCATTGGGCGGGCGGGGCGTTCGCGCTCGGCACGGTGCTGTTTTGCGGCGCGGTGTATGCGCTGGCGCTCGGCGGGATCGCGACCGGGCCGATGGCGCCGGTCGGCGGCGCCTTGCTGATGGCCGGATGGGTGCTGCTCGGCGTGTCGGCGCTGCGCCACGGGTGATCCGCAGCGCCTACCTCGCCGCCGAGGGGTTCGAGGCACCGTTGGCCGACGAAATGGCCGTCGTCGGACGGACGGTGTCGGCATGGCACGGCCGGCTGGCGCTGTCGCCCGACCCGCCGGGCGAAAGCGCCTGGGCGCTGGATGTCTGGACGGCTCCGGTCGAGATCGAAATCGTCTCGGTGAAGGAGGCCGCGGATGCTTTGCGGGGGATGCAGCGCAACTGGGCCGGCTACGCTGCCGCATTCCATCGCCGCAGCGCGCTCATTGCGGCGCGGCTTCCGCCGGTGTCGGCCCGGCCATTGGTGTTCCCCTCGCCCGCCCCGGTGTCCCATCTCGGCGGATGGACTCTGCTGGCGCCAGGCCGGCTGCTGGCCAGCCCCGTCAAGTCGAGCCCATTTCCCAATGGCGAGGCGATGTTCGAGGAGGACCACATCGGCCCGCCCAGCCGCGCGTACCTCAAACTTTGGGAGGCCTGCACCCGGATCGGCACATGGCCGATGCCCGGCGAGACCTGCATGGACCTCGGCGCGTCACCCGGCGGGTGGACTTGGGCGCTGGCCCGTCTTGGCGCCAGGGTGACCGCCATCGACAAGACCCCGCTCGCCCCCGCCGTGGCCGCCATGCCACGCGTGACATGGCGCGAGGGCAGCGCGTTCGCGCTCGAGCCGGAGCCGGTCGACTGGCTGTTCAGCGACGTGATCGCCTACCCCGGCAGGTTGCTTGGCCTAGCGGAACGCTGGATCGCGGCCGAAGCGCCACGGCGCATCGTCTGCACGGTCAAGCTGCAAGCTGGCGTGGATCTCGCGGCACTTGGCAAATTCGCCGCGATCCCGGGTGGCCGGCTAATGCACCTGTTCCACAACAAGCACGAACTGACCTTCACCTGGGCCAGGACCGCGGAAAAGGCTACTTCTTCGTAGGCTGCAGCGGCGCTGTCTCGGCATCGAGGCGGCCACCACCATCGGGGCACGCCTCCGGCTTGGCGTCGGTCATGCCTGGCGGGATGCCGTGGTCGGGGCCCTCAGCGTCGGCCGGATCGGCATCGCGGTCGGTAGGCTGTTTCTGCTTCATGTTGTCTGACATGCAAGCCTAACCGCTGGGCCTGCCCCCGGTTTCCAGCGCGGCAGCAACCGCATCGCACACCCGGGTCAGGTCAGCCTCGGTCAGGTCCGGATGGATTGGCAATGCCATGATACGGGTCGCCAGATCCTCCGACACGGGCAGCGCCGTCCCGTCATGCGCGCCGGCGTAGGCAGGCTGGTGATGCAGCGGGCGCGGATAGTAGATCGCCGTCGGCACGCCCGCCGCCTTCAACCGGTCCTGCAGACGGGCGCGGATGGCGGCGTCCGGCAGCAAAACGGCGTAAATCGCCCAAGCGCTGGTGCTGTGAGGAACACGGGCGGGAATTTCGACCAGGTGGCCTAAACGTCGGTCGTAGGCGGCGGCGATCCGGTCGCGGGTGGCCAGCTCGTCGTCGAACACCGTCAGCTTGGCCAGCAGCACGGCCGCCTGCAGCGTGTCCAGCCGACCGTTCATGCCCGTCCGCAGCACCTCGTAGCGCGTGGCGCCCTCGCCATGGGTGCGCAGCGAGCGGTATAGCGCGGCCCGCTCCGCGCTTTCAGTGAACAGGGCGCCGCCGTCGCCGTAGGCGCCCAGCGGCTTGGAGGGAAAGAAGCTGACCGCTGTCGCGTCCGCTTCCGTGCCCAGCTTGCGCCCGGCCAGGCTGGCGCCAAAGCTTTGGGCGCAGTCGTCGAGGGTGAACAGCCCTTCCCGCCCGGCGATCTCGCGCAAGGCGGGCCAGTCGGCGGGCTGGCCGAACAAATCCACGCCGACAAGGGCGCGCGGGCGCAGCGTGCCGGCCGCGCGGATTGCGGCGATGCGGGCAGAGAGATGCGCCGGGTCGATTTGGAAGGTGGCGGGATCGACGTCCACGAACACGGGTGTCGCGCCGAGCACCAATGGCACCTCGGCCGTTGCGGTGTAGGTGAACGCCGGCAGGAACACCGCGTCGCCACGGCCAACTCCCTCCGCCATCATTGCGATCTGCAGCGCATCGGTGCCGGAGCTGACGGACACGCAATGCGCCGCGCCGCAATAGGCTGCCAATCGCTGCTCCAGTTCCGCAGCCTCGGGGCCGAGCACGAATTGGCAGTGCTGCAGCACCGCCTCCAGCCGCCGCCGCAGTTCCGTGTCGATGCGGGCCTGCTGAGTTTTGAGATCGAGAAAGGGGATTGCGGACATGGCGGCTCCGTCAAACGGCGAGGGCGACCCGGTCGCCATGCGGGTTGTGTTCGAACTCCGGCACCAGTTCGCCGAGCAGGCTGAGCGCCCGCTCGGTTTGTCCGGCGTGGCACGCGGCGGCGACCGCGGCGATGGCGCGGCCGACCGCGTCCGTGTCGGCGACGCGGGGAGTGGCCATCAGCAACCCGGGGTGGTCGGTCCGCGTGGGAGGTTCGGCGCCGTGGAACAGCTCCTCGTGCAGCTTCTCGCCGGGACGGAGGCCGGTGAACGCGACCTTGATGTCCACATCCGGCCGCAGCCCGGCCAGCCGGATCATCTGCCGCGCCAAATCGACGATTTTGACCGGTTTGCCCATGTCCAGCACGAAAATCCCACCTGCCTGGACCACCCCGGCGCCTGACGTGTCGACGACGGTCGCCTCCAACACCAGCCCGACGGCCTCGCGTACCGTCATGAAGTAGCGCTGCATGTCGGGATGGGTCACGGTCAGCGGGCCGCCGCGCTCCAACTGCCGCCGGAACAGCGGCACCACCGACCCGGTGCTGCCGAGGACGTTGCCGAACCGGACGGTGATGTAGCGCGGCCCAACGCCCGACGCGTCAAGCGCCTGGCAGTACATCTCCGCCAGCCGCTTGGAGGCGCCCATCAAGCTGCTCGGGTTCACCGCCTTGTCTGTCGAGATCAGCACCATCGCCGACGCGCCCGACGTTCGCGCAGCATCGGCCACGATGCGGGTGCCAAGTGCGTTGGTCAGCAATCCTTCGAGTGGGTTGGCCTCCACCATCGGCACGTGTTTCAAGGCAGCAGCGTGGAACACCAACTCCGGCTGGAACAACTCGAACGCGGCGGCTATCCGAGCTTCGTCCCGGATGTCGGCGATGACGGCGCGGCGGTCGAGCGCCGGGTGCATCTCGCCCAGTTCGACATCGATCTGCCACAACGCGTATTCGCCATTGTCCAGCAGCACCAGCAGTGACGGCTGCAGCGCCGCGACCTGCCGGGCCAGCTCGGACCCGATCGTGCCGCCCGCCCCCGTCACCAGCACCCGGCGGCCCTGCACCAGCCGCGCCATGCCGTCGCGGTCGAGCGGCACTTGCGGGCGGTTCAGCAGGTCTTCGAGCATGACCGGCTTCAGTTCGATCCGGCCGGCGTGCCCGGTCTCCTGCAAGGCGGTCGCGCGCGGCGCCTGCCGGACGGTTACGCCCTGGCGATCGGCCTCCTCCAACAGGAAGCTCAGGCGGGACCCGGCAAGCTGCGGCTCCGTCACCACCAGGGCCGCCGGCAGACGCTGCTCTTGTCGAAGCCGCTCCAGCACGCGCCGGGTCTCGGAGACGCCGCCCAGGATGGCATGGCCCTGCATCCGCCGCCCGGTCTGGTTGCGGCCGAGCGCCAGCAGGCCAATCACGCGATAGGGCGCCCGCCGATCGGCGGCAAGCGAGCGCAGGAACAGGTCGGCGCCCTCGCCGGCGCCGATCAGCAGCACGGACTGCGCGGAGTCGCCGGGCAATCCGGGCCGGAGTTTGTACAGGCGGTAGAACACACGAGGCGCGCCGAGCAGCACGAACAGCGTCAGCGCGTGGACGATCGGGAAGGTCGTGGTCGGCAGTGGAAAGCCGGTGGACCGCAGCAGTAACGCGAACAGCACGGCGCTGGCGACGCTGCCGCCGGCCACGCCCAGCAGGTCCGGAATGCCGGCGAAGCGCCAGTATTGCTGCGGCAACCGGAACACCGCGCCTGCCACCACCAGCGTGATCGCGCCGCCCGCGATGAACCAGAGCGGATGCAGCAACCCGCCTCCGGGATCGGCCACCCAGCGCGCGAGCGGGGCGGCGACAGCGGCGAGCGCGCCATCCAGCGCCACGTTCAACAGGATGCGGGTGACGGAGCGTTGCGATGGCATCGTGCGCCCCCTATAGCCCAGCCTGCCCGGCGGGTCAGTCCCCCATGGCGAACCTAGGGGTTTACGTGACCGGTAGTGCCTTTTTGACCCATCTCGCGTTCAGCACGGTCTTGGCCGCCCTGTCCGCCGTGACCGTTTGGGCGATGACCCACGTGGGGGTGATGGACACGCCGGGCGAGCGCAGCAGCCACGCGCGGCCCACTCCCAAGGGCGGCGGCGTGGGCGTGGTGTTGGCGTTCCTGGTGGGAGTCGCCGTGCTGTATCGCTACGCCGCGTTCTCTCGCCTGGCCGATCCGTATTTCCGCGCCGTCATCGCCGCATCCGTCGGTATCGCGATCGTCGCGTGGCTGGACGACCTGATGTATTGGCCGGCGATCGTGAAACTGGGTGCGCAAGTGCTGGCGGCGGCGGTCGCGGTCGGCAGCGGACTATATGTCAGCAACGTCCGGCTGCCCGGCGTCGGCCTCGTCGAGATCGGGTGGCTCGGCATTCCGATCACGCTGATCTGGATCGTGGCGACCACCAACGCGGTCAACTTCATCGACGGGCTGAACGGGCTGGCATCGGGCGTGTGCGCGATCACCTGCCTGGTCCTGGCCGGGATCGCCGCGTGGCTCGGCGCATGGTTCATTTACTTTGCATCCTTGTTGCTAGCGGCGGGGCTGGCGGGTTTCCTGCCGTTCAATTTCCCCCGCGCTCGAATTTTCATGGGCGACGTCGGCAGCCAGTTCTGCGGCTTCGTGCTTGCCGTGCTTGCCGTGGCCGCCGGGCGGTTCGAGACGGTCGACATGAGCTTCGTATTGGTGCCGATGCTGCTGATGGGCGTGCTGTTCGACGTCGTGTTCACGCTGGTGCGGCGCACGCTTGCGGGCGACCGGCTGACCGAAGCGCATCGTGGCCATTTGTATCAGCTCGCCAACCGCTCCGGCGTGGGCGCGGTGCAGGTCACGCTGACGCATTGGGGGTTCGCGGCGTGGGGCGGATTGTGCTGTGTCGCTTTTCTGGCAGCGCCGTCGCCGTGGAAGCCGGCGCTGGTGCTGGCCGTGCTGCCGCCGCAACTGGCCTGGGCTGCCTGGGTGGTGCATCGCGCCCGGCGCGCGCCCATTGGACGCTGGTAGCGCGTTCGCTTTGTGCCTATCTCGCTTCGACACGATTGGAGGCGCGACCGCCATGCGGCTTCGGCTGACCCTGCTGTTCCTGCTATGGCTGCCGGGCCTCGGCCGCGCCGGTGCGCCCAACCCGTCCTTCTATCTCGTCAACCACAGCTCCCAACCGATCAGCGAGGCGTATGCCAGCCCGGTGACCGCAAGTGGCTGGGGGCGTGATCGACTCGGCAACACGCCGATCGTGCCCGGTGGCAATGCCCCGGTGCGCCTGATGGCAGACGGATCATGTGTGTTCGATCTACGCGTGGTGTACGCCGACGGGATGTCAGAGGAACGCCGCCGGATAAACACCTGCAACGTCGATGACGTGGTGTTCGGCCAGGTACGGGCCACGCCGCCCAGCAACCGGCAGCCGCAGAACGACCCCTCCTTCCGCATCGTCAACCGCGGTCGGATCGAGATCGCCGAGGTGTATGCCACCCCCGCCGGAGCCGGGACTTGGGGGCGGGATCGGTTGGGCGAGGACACCATCGAAGCCGGGTCGTACCGGATCATTCAGCTGCCGGCGGGGCAGTGCGTCTACGACCTTCGCATCGTGTTCAACGATGGCGACATGACGGAAAAGCGGCACATCAACCTATGCACCGTCACCGATCTGCCGATTCCCTAAGCGGATCGACGAGGGTCTAGTCGGCTGGCGCTCGGCTGCCGATCTCATCCAGCACGGACTGGGCGCGGCGTTCGGCGAGCAGGTTCCGTTCGGCCGCGCGGCGTTCGCAGAGCGCCGAAGCGGCCTCGGTCGCCGCGCGCGCGATGGTCACGGCGGCCCGGGCAAGCGCGGTGTCGGGTGTTGCCGCGTCGTGCCGGACCCGCGCCGCAGCGGCACGGGCGCGGCCCACGGGAAGCCATCGCGCGAAGGCCTCGACGGCGCCATCCCCGGCAGAAAGGTCGGCAGCCACCTCGCCTTCGGCGCCGATCGCCGACTCGGCTGCTTCAGCGGCGTGACGCGCGTCCTCCTCGCGATACAGGCAAGCTGTGAGCGTGCGTGCGGCGTCATCCATCGCCAAGCGACGGATGCGCAGCACGGTGTCGAGCGGGTCAGGCATTGGGGCGCTCCATGGCCGCGGCGAGGGCTGCGAAACTGTCGGCGATGTCGGTCCGCTCGTCCCGGGCCTGGCGCAGGACGGCTTCGATCCGAGGGGTGAGTGCGACTGCCTCGTCCACGGCGGGATCGGCGCCAGGCCGGTAGGCGCCCAAGCGGATCAGGTCGGCCATATCGGCGTGCAGGCCCAAAATCGCCCGCGCCCGGCTGGCCAACGCCGCTTCATCACCGATAAGGCAACCCGGCACCGTTCGCGACAGGCTGCGGAGCACGTCGACCGCCGGGTAGCGCCCGGCCTCGCCGATGCGGCGGTCCAATATGACGTGGCCGTCGAGAATGCCTCGGACCGCATCGGCAACCGGTTCATTGTGGTCGTCGCCTTCGACCAGCACGGTGAACAGCGCGGTGATCTGACCTGCCTTGCCGTGGACTTCCAGGCCCGGTCCAGCGCGTTCCAGAAGGCGGGGCAATTCCGCGAACACGCTTGGAGGATATCCGCGGGTCGCCGGTGGTTCGCCGGCCGACAAGCCGATCTCGCGCAGGGCGAAGCAGAAGCGGGTGACGCTGTCCATCAGCAACAAAACTGACCGGCCTTCGTCGCGGAAGTGTTCTGCGACGGTCATGGCGGCATAGGCAGCCTCCCGGCGCATCAGCGGCGTTGCGTCGGAGGTGGCGGTGATGACGACGGATCGGGCAAGGCCCGCAGCGCCGAGATCGTCCTCAAGGAACTCCCGCACCTCGCGCCCGCGCTCTCCCACAAGGGCGAGCACGGCGACGTCATAGGCAGTGTGCCGAGCGAGCATGGCGAGCAGGGTGGATTTGCCGATGCCGGAACCGGCGAACAGGCCAAGGCGCTGGCCTTCCCGGCAGGTCGTGAAAGTGTTGAGAACGCGCACTCCCAAGTCTAAGCGGGGGCCGAGCCGGGCACGCTGGGTCGCTTCAGGAGGAGACGCGCGAACGAGTCGCGCCCGTGTGCCTTGCGGCAAAACTCCTCGCCGGTCGAGCGGCTGGCCAATTGGATCGATGACCCGGCCCAGCCATCTGTCGCACGGTGCAAGGCGTGCGCCTCGCGGCAGGTTCGGCGTAAGCGGCATGATGGCACTGCCGCCAGGGCCGACTCCGTCGAGCGAGTCGAACGCCATGATGCGGGCGAGCGCGCCGCGGAAACCGACCACTTCGCCTAACACGGAGCGACCGTCCCGGGCGGTGAGGCTGAGCCTGTCGCCGATGCTGGCCTGTGCAAGGCCAGCGACATCCACCGAAAGGCCGGCGACGTTCACGACCCGGCCTTGGAGTGTGGCGGGGATTAGGCCCGTCAGCACCGTTGCCGCTTGGCTTAAACGCTCGCAGGTAGATGCAAGTCTCACTCTGAGACACGTAGAAGTTGCAATTTTAGCCGAATCGTGAGGATCATTGATGGATTTTAAGCGCAAAGGGTAAAAATATCATTGCCAGATACACGTATAGGTAGTAAACAAAGTGGCAGCAGCACAGGGAAGCAACCAATGCGTGTCCTACTCGTCGAAGATGATCTCGTAGCGGCTCGCGGCATCGCACTGATGCTCAAATCGGGCGGCGCCATCGTGGACACCACCGATACCGGGGAAGAAGCTCTCGAGCTGACGCGTCACTACGACTACGATATCGTCATCCTCGACCTTATGCTGCCGGACATGGAGGGCTACGAAGTCGTGCGGCGGATGCGGGCTGCGCGGCAGGAAACGCCAGTGCTGATCCTGTCCGGGCTGTCACGGCCGCAGGCGAAGGTAAAAGGGTTCGCCATGGGAGCCGACGATTTCATCACCAAACCGTTCGACAAAACCGAACTGGTCGCTCGCATGCAGGCGGTGGTCCGCCGCAGCAAGGGTTACAGCCAGCCAACCCTGCAGGTTGGCCCAATGCAGCTAAATCTCGACAGCCGCGAGGTTCTGGTCAAAGGCGAGCCGGTTCACCTGACCGGCAAGGAGTACGCCATTCTCGAGTTGCTCGTCCTGCGGAAGGGCATGGTCCTGACGAAGGAAGCTTTCCTTAACCATCTGTATGGCGGGATGGACGAGCCGGAGATGAAGATCATCGACGTGTTCATCTGCAAACTCCGCAAGAAGCTCGCCCAAGCCGGTGCAGACAACCTGATTGGGACGGTTTGGGGCCGCGGCTACATGATGCGCGAGCCTTCGGATCTCGCCCGGGAGCACTACGAAACGGCAGCGGCTGCATCGCACTTGAGCGAGTCTCTTTCGGCCGCCTGAACCGTTACGGCAGCAATGGCCCGGAAGCTCATGCTTCCGGGCCATTCCCTTCAGCCCGCGTCGGGCGAACCGGCTGGCTTGACCGCCACGAACGCGGCATGGCCATCCCGCAAAATCCGCAGCGCGAGCCCGTGGCCGCCATGCGTCGCCGACCGGATCGCGCTGGCTGCCTCTTCCGGAGACGAAATGGACTTGCCGCCAACGCCGAGCACGACATCTCCCGGCTGCAGCCCAGCCTGCTCCGCCGGTGAGCCCGGCTCCACCTCAGCCACTACGGCGCCATGCGTGCGTTGCGGCACGTCCAGTTGGCCTCGTAGTTCCGGCGACAGTGGCGACAGCGACAAGCCAATGCCTTCGCTCGCGTTAGCCTGTTGGTCAGCGGTGGCCGTGTCGCTTGGCAGCAACGCCACCGTCACCGCCACGTGCTTGGCGGCGCCGTCGCGCAGGATGTCGAGCGCGGCTGTGCTGCCCGGCTTCACCGCGGCCACGTCCACCGCGAGGTCGCGCGCGTCGCCGACTTTCTGGCCATTGACCGACTGGATCACGTCGCCGGGTTGCACGCCGGCCTTAGCCGCCGGGCTATCTGGCTGGACGTTCGCCACCAGCGCGCCACCGGGAGAGTCCAGGTGCAGCGCACCAGTCATGTCGCCCGTGACCTTCTGCGCCTCGACGCCGAGATAGCCGCGGCTGACCTTGCCTGAACTTTCCAGTTCGGCCACCACCGATCGCACCGTATCGGCCGGAATGGCAAAGCCGATGCCGACACTGCCGCCGGTGGGCGACAGGATAGCGGTGTTCACGCCCACGACTTTGCCGTCCTGGGTGAACAGCGGCCCTCCGGAGTTGCCCTGGTTGATCGGCGCGTCGACCTGGATGAACGAGTCGTACGGCCCCGACCCGATGTCGCGCCCACGGGCGGACACGATGCCAGCCGTCACGCTGCCGCCGAGGCCGAACGGGTTGCCCATCGCGACCACCCACTGACCCGGCCGCACGTCGTTCGACTCGCCCAAGCTGATGAACGGCAGCTTATGCCCGGCAGCGATGCGAAGCACCGCAATGTCGGTCCGCGGGTCGCGGCCAATCACCTTCGCTGGCAGCTGCGTGCCATCATCCAGCGTCACCTCGACCGAAATCGCATCCTTCACGACGTGGTTGTTGGTGACTACGGTGCCATCGGCGTCGACGATGAATCCCGAGCCGCGCGCCTCGGCTCCATGCCCTCGTCCCATGCCATGGCCCTCATGACCTGGCGGCATCATCTGCATCGGAGACTGGCCCTCGTCGGCGGCCTCCGTCACCCGCAGCTTGGTCGTGATCGAGACAACGGCGGGCTTCACCTGCGACACCAGATCGGCGAAGTCGGGGATCAGGTGCGGCGTCGGCGATGGCTGGATGGCGCCGGAGCTGGACTGCACGGCGGTGGTGGTCGCCGGCGCCGGGTCGGCGAGCACGCCATGCCCGACGGCGAAACCGCCCAATGCGGTCCCGGCCAGCAAGGCGGCAGCCAACGTCCGGCGCAGCGCGCCAGTCCGTCCGGAAAGCGCAGATTGTAATCCTGACATGAACGTCCTCGTTTCGGTCCGTTAAGATGCTAGGTGCATCGACATCACGAATAGTGGGTTCCCGTCATGAACGTTGCCCTGGCGCTACGGTGAATCCCTAGTCATGTGCGGTCGAGCGTGGCGACCGGGGAGTGCGCCGCAATCGTCCGGCTATCACCGGCAAATGGATGGGACGAGCTTCCATCGGATGCCGATCTCTGGCTAAAACGCAGTCGGGCCGGCTTAGCACAGCGGTAGTGCAGCGGTTTTGTAAACCGAAGGTCGGGGGTTCAAGTCCCTCAGCCGGCACCAGGCTCATCTGCCTAGCCAGGCACAGCCCGCGCAGCCTGTCGCCAGAGGGCCAGCCCCGCCACGCCGACCAGCACCTCCCGCAGCCGTTTCAGCACCGACAGCGCCAAGCCGATGTCCGGCGGAATGCCGAGCAGCCCCGCCGCTAGGACCAGCCCGCCCTCCTGCACCCCAATCGCGCCGGGCACCGCGAACCCGGCGCCACGGGCGGTCATGCCGAGGCTTTCAAGCGCGAAGGCGTGCGTCGCCGAGAGATCAAGCCCGAGCGAAGCAGCCATCAGCCAAACCTCCACTGCCCCAAGACTCCAGGACAGCAGGTGCCAGCCGGCCGCATGCGGCAGCAGGCTGGGTTGCGCCGCGACGGCGAGCAGGTCGGCGTGCATTCCCGGCATCCCGCCGGACAGCGCCGGCACGCTGCGGCCCATTCGTTCGGCCGCCCACTCGACCGCGCGCAGCAACCCGGCGCGCTGGGCCATTGCAAATGCCGCGATCCCGCCTGCAACCAGCCCGAGGAAGCCAAGAGTCCAGGGCAGCCAACTTAAATCCGCGCTGACCGATGCCACGATGGCTACGCCCGCCAGCGCCACGGGAACGAGCGTTGCGGCCTCGATCGTCAAGTCCAGCACCGTCGACGACCCGGCGCGCGCGACGGGAACGCCGGTTTGGGCCAGCAGCCGGGCCGCGACCAGCGCGCCGCCGATATGGGCGACCGGCAGCAAGGAGTTCACGCCCTCGCGAATCCAGCGCAGGATCAGGGCGCGGCCCAGCGACGGACCGGGGCCGATCAACAACCACCAGGCGATGGCGCCAAGCAGGAGCTGCGTCATTTGCACGGCGACGGCGAGCGGCACGACCCATAGGGCATCGAGCACGCGCCCGCCCGTCGCAGCCACGCCGGACCACGCCGCCAATGCGGCGAACGCGGCCAATCCGGCAACCAGCCCGGCAAGGCCGAGCCGCAGCGCGCTCGTCACTCCGGAGCTGCTTGCAGCAGGCTCGCCAGAAAGAAGGCGCGGCGGTGTTCGGACACCACCGACAGGGCGGGCGACCAGGCAAAGGCGCGATGGATCCGTCGCGACAGGCGAGAGTCGGGATCGGCGCTGAAGAAATAATGGTTCGCCAACAGGCACAACCCTCCAGGCGCCAGCAGGCGACCGACGCGCAACGCCATCGCCTTGAGCAACGCGTCCGGCAAGGGCGATAGGTAATAAAGCGTATCGGCCAGCACGACGAGGTCGAATTGCCCGTCCAAAGCGGCCGGCAGGTCGGTCACGTCGGCCTGCTCGAAGGCCAGGTTGGGAAGGTGCGCGGACATCTCGCGGGCCCGGTCGACGGCGGCCTGGGCCAGGTCGAGGCCGAGCACGTGGCTGGCGCGGCTGGCGAGATGGCGCGCGAACAGGCCGTGGCCGCAGCCAAGGTCGAGCGCCCGTGCGTACGGGCGGTCGGGGAGCAAACCCGCCAGGATCTCGTATTTGCGGTGCTGGTAGCGGAAGGCCGGGCTGGCGGACGCCCAGGGGTCGGCGCCATCGGCGTAGGCGGCCTCGAACGCGGCGCGGCTGCCTTCCGTGGACCGGCGGGCGGCGATGGCCTTGTCGGTGCGGGCGCTGCGAAGGAACAGGCCGATATCGCGCGGCAGCATGAAGGCGCGCCATCGGACGGGCGTGTGGGACTGGGTCAAGATGGTGTGTCCAGAACGTGCAGGCCGGCCCGCTGCCGACCGGAAACGGTGCAGTCTCGTAGCATCCCAGCGTCGCCCTCAGCCAGTCCGCTCTCGACTTAGAGGCGAGAAGTCGCCATTTGAGCGGGCTTGCAGGAGTGCGCGCATGAGCCAGACCACCGTCGCCCGCCCCACCCCGCAGACCCGCGGCCAAGCGAACCGCGCCGCGTCCCAGCCGGTGACGTTCGTGCCGAAGAAGCAACCGGCCAAACCGGCCACGAAGCGGCTGCGCGTGGTGTCGGAGTACGAGCCGGCGGGCGACCAGCCGACCGCGATCCGCGACCTGGTCGCCGGCGTGAAGGCCGACGAGCGCGACCAGGTGCTGTTGGGCGTCACCGGGTCCGGCAAAACCTTCACGATGGCGAAGGTGATCGAGTCGGAGCAGCGGCCGACCTTGATCTTGGCGCCCAACAAGACGCTCGCGGCGCAGCTGTACGGCGAGATGAAAAGCTTTTTCCCGGACAACGCGGTCGAGTATTTCGTCAGCTACTACGACTACTACCAGCCGGAAGCCTACGTTCCGCGCACCGACACCTACATCGAAAAAGACAGCCAGATCAACGAGGCGATCGACCGCATGCGCCACGCGGCGACACAAAGCCTGCTGGAGCGCAACGACGTCATCATCGTGGCGTCGGTCTCGTGCATCTACGGCATCGGCTCGGTCGAGACTTACTCTCGCATGGTGGTGAAGCTGGAGGTCGGCGGCAAGATCGAGCGCGACACGCTGGCCCGCGCGCTGGCGGAATTGCAATACCGGCGCAACGACGCAGCGTTCCAGCGCGGCACGTTCCGGCTGCGCGGCGAGACGGTCGACATCTACCCCAGCCACTACGAGGACCGGGCGTGGCGCGTCAGCCTGTTCGGCGACGAGATCGAGGCGATCAGCGAGTTCGACCCGCTGACCGGCGACAAGACTGCCGAACTCGGCGATATCCACGTGTACGCCAACAGCCACTACGTCACGCCGCGCCCGACGCTGACCCAGGCGATCCGCGACATCAAGGTCGAGCTGCAGGCCCGGCTCGCGCAGTTCACCGCCGAGGGCAAGCTGCTGGAAGCAGAGCGGCTGCAGCAGCGCACCACCTTCGATATCGAAATGATCGAGACTACCGGCAGCTGCAAGTCGATCGAGAACTACTCGCGCTTTCTGTCCGGCCGCCAGCCCGGCGAGCCGCCGCCCACGTTATTCGAATATTTACCCGAGAACGCCATGCTGATCGTCGACGAAAGCCACGTGACGGTGCCGCAAATCGGTGGCATGGAGCGTGGCGACCATGCCCGCAAGTCTATCCTAAGCGAGTTCGGCTTCCGCCTGCCCAGCTGCATCGACAACCGCCCGCTGAAGTTTGAGGAGTGGGAGCATTTCCGCCCGCAGACCATCTTCGTCAGCGCGACGCCGGGTCCATGGGAGCTGGAACGCACCCAGGGCGTGTTCGCCGAGCAGGTCATCCGCCCCACCGGGCTGATCGACCCGGTGACGGAAATCCGCCCGGTCGAGCACCAGGTCGACGACCTGCTCGCCGAATGCCGCCTGACGATCGCGCGCGGCAGCCGCATCCTGGTCACCACCCTGACCAAGCGCATGGCCGAGGATTTGACGGAGTACCTGACCGAGCACGGCATCAAGGTGCGCTACCTGCACTCGGACGTGGACACGCTGGAGCGCATCGAGATCATCCGTGACCTGCGCCTGGGCGTGTTCGACGTGCTGGTCGGCATCAACCTGCTGCGCGAAGGGCTCGACATCCCCGAATGCGCGCTGGTGGCCATCCTCGACGCGGACAAGGAGGGTTTTCTCCGCAGCCAGACGAGCCTGACGCAGACGATCGGGCGCGCCGCCCGCAACGTCGACGGCCGGGTGATCCTGTACGCGGATGTCATGACCCGGAGCCTGCGGGCCGCCCTGGAGGAGACCGCGCGCCGCCGGGCCAAGCAGACGCTGTGGAACGAGGCGCATGGCATCACCCCTGTCTCGGTCCGCAAGCACATCGGCGAGGCGCTCAGCAGCGTGTTCGAGCAGGATTACGTGACGGTCGCGCCGGTCAAGGACTCGTCGGTGACGAACTTGGTCGGCAAGGACCTCGGGTCGAGCATCGCCGAGCTGGAAAAGCGGATGCGGGGCGCCGCCGCCGACCTGGAATTCGAGGAGGCGGCCCGGTTGCGCGACGAGATCAAGCGGCTGGAGGCGTTGCAGCTCGGGTTGGAGCCGCCACCGACGGCGACTTCACGCGGGCCGAAGCGCGACCGCACGCCGGAGCCACTCGGACCCGGCGGGGGTGGCTACGATCCGGACAAGCGGCCCATGCGGGGACGACGACGGGGCCGGTAACGATCAACTTTTGCGGCGCGCCTGCGTTCACCTTGCGTAACGGGAGACGGTGATGGACGGAATCGACACCGCCGGCATGCGGGTAGAAGACGCCTCGACGCCGCAGCATTTTGCCAGGGCAGCGTTGGCAGCGGCCTTTGTGCTGCTGGGGCTGTTCACCTTGCGCGGCTTTCTGCCGGCGCTCGCCTGGGCGGGCGTATTCGTAATCGCGCTCTGGCCGATGTACCGGCGCGTTCAGAGCGGCAGGGGCAGCGGGCATAATATCCTAGTGCCAGTGCTGTTCACATTGGCGGTGGCGCTGGTGTTCATCGTGCCGCTCGTGCTGGTCGGGCTGCAGCTCGGGCGCGAATCGCACGCCATGACCGAATGGGTACGGGATGCGCAGCGCAATGGCATTCCCGCCCCGGACTTCCTGGCACACTTACCTTATGCCAGCCAGGTCACCGATTGGTGGCGCGACAACCTTGCCGATCCCGGCGGCGCCAAGCGGCTGCTGGGTCAGATGAACCGCGGTGACATGGTCGATTTTGGCCGCAGCTTCGGCATGGAGGTGTTCCACCGGATCACCCTGTTCGTCTTTACGCTGCTCGCGCTGTTCTTCCTGTTCCGCGACGGCGTGGCCTTATCGGAGCAGATGCGCCGGGTCAGCCGCCGTGCGTTCGGGCCCGGCGGCGAACGGGTGGCGTTGCAGATGGTCGCCTCCGTTCACGGCACGGTAGACGGGCTGGTGCTAGTCGGCTTGGGCGAGGGCGTGCTGCTCGGGGCTGTCTATTTCTTCGCCGGCGTGCCGCACCCGACGATCTTTGGCGCGCTTACCGCAGGCGCCGCGATGATCCCGTTCGCCGCTCCCCTGGTGTTCGGCGTGGCAGCGCTGCTGCTGCTGGCACAAGGCAGCACGGTCGCGGCCATCGTCGTCGTGGTGGCCGGCATGGCGACGACCTTCATCGCCGACCACTTCATCCGCCCGGTGCTGATCGGCGGCGCGACGCGGTTGCCGTTCTTGTGGGTGCTGCTCGGCATCCTGGGCGGAGTGGAGGTTTGGGGCCTGCTGGGCCTGTTTCTCGGCCCGGCGATCATGGCGGCGCTGATCCTGCTGTGGCGGGAATGGGCGGACCCGAGGAAGGCTTAAGCTCCCGGCTGCGCCTTCAACCCCGCCGCCTCGATCCCAGCGAGCGCGCAAGTCTCGTCGTTGTCGGACGTGTCGCCGGAAATGCCGACCGCTCCGATCAGCGTGCCATCGGTATCGCGCACCAGCACGCCGCCGGGGACCGGGACCAGGCGTCCTTGGCTGGCCGTCGCCGCCGCGCCGATGAAGCTCGGCTGTTGGGTCGCCCGCTCCATCAACGCGCGGGAGCCGAGGCCCAGGCCGACCGCACCCCATGCCTTCCCGAAGGCGATGTCGAACCGCAGGATGCCGGAGCCGTCCTGACGCTTGAACGCGACTAGGTGGCCGCCGGCGTCGAGCACCGCCACGGTCAGCGGAGCGAAGCCGCGCGCGGTTCCAGCGGTCAGGGCGGCGTCGACGATGGTGTCGGCTTGGGCGAGAGTCAGGGTCATGTGGCCTCCAGGGCGGTGATGAAGCGGTCGATCTCGACTTCGGTGTTGAAATAATGGACCGAGGCGCGGATGCGCGGCATGGCGCCGTCGAAACGCGCGTAGCCGGGCGCGGTAACGGATACGTTGATGTCCTGCGCCTGCAGGCGGCGCTGGGCGTCGATTGGCGCTTCGCCATCGCGAGTGAACGTCACGAGCCCGCTCTGCACGAGCCCGCGGTCGTGCACGGTCATGCCGGGCAGCTCCGCAAGACGGGCGCGCAACGTCTGGGCAAGCCGGTCGATCCGGGCGCGGATGGCGTCCAAGCCCCAATGCAGGGCGTCGTCGATCGCGGCGCCCAGGCCGAGCCGGTTGGCGTGCGCCGCCTCCCACGTCTCGAACCGGGGGGCGTCGGGGCGGATGTCGTAGTGGTCCGGCCCCGCCCACGTCGCGGCGCGCAGGTCCAGGGTCGGCGGCTCCATCCGCTCGATCCAGGTCCGGCGGACATACAGCACGCCCGTGCCGCGGGGCGCGCGCAGGTATTTGCGCCCGGTAAGCGACAACATGTCGCAGCCGAGCGCCTCGACATCCAGCGGCAGCTGCCCAGCGGTTTGGCAGGCGTCCAGCAGGAACGGCACGGCCGCCGCGCGGGCCACGCGTCCGACCGCTTCGGCCGGGTTGATCAGCCCGCTATCGGTCGGTGCGTGAGTGAGCGCGATCAGCCGGGTACGCGGGCCGACCAGGGCAGCCAAGGCTTCGATATCGACCTGGCCGTGGGCGTCGTCCGGCGCGAGGTCGATCGCGATGCCGCGCCGCCGAGCCGCCTGCAACAAAGCGAGGACGTTGCTCGCATATTCCGCTTTCGCGGTCAGGATGCGGTCGCCGGGCGCGAACGGGAACGAGGCGAAGGCGACGTCCCACGCCCGCGTGGCCGACTCGGTCAACGCGATCTCGTCGGGGGCGCAGTTCAATAGACGGGCCGCCGACGCGTAAACCGCTTCCGCTTGGGCAGACGCCTGCTCCAGCGCCCGATAGCCGCCTAGCCGCGCTTCCAGATCCAGATGGTCCTTGACGGCGTCCAGCACGCAGCGCGGCTGGAGCGAGGCGCCTGCGTTGTTGAAGTGGATCATCCCGCCGTCGCAGCCCGGCGTCTGCGCCCGCGCGCGCGCGACGTCGATCACTGCAGCGTCGCCACGAAATCGCGCAGGCCGGGTTGCCGGGCGGTCGCGCACCGGGCGGCGTGCAGCACGCTCCGCACGGCGTCGGTCGCGCGATCGAGGTCATCGTTGACGACGACGTGGTCGAATTCCGGCCAGTGCGCGATTTCGTCGCGGGCGGCCTGCATGCGTCGCAGGATGTTGTCCTCGGCATCGCCGCGGCGGACCAGCCGGGCACGCAGCGCCTCGATCGAGGGTGGCAGGATGAAGACACCAAGGACGTCGCCGGGCAGGGCGGCGCGCATCATCCGGTAGCCTTGCCAATCGATGTCGAACACGATGTCCCGTCCGGCGGACAGCGCTTGCTCGACGGGCGCGCGCGGGGTGCCGTAGCGGCGGCCGAACACCTCGGCCCATTCCAGCAGCTCGCCGGCCTGCACCATGGCGTCGAAGGCATCCGGGCTGCGGAAATGATAATGTTTGCCATCGTGCTCGCCGGCCCGGGGCGCGCGCGTGGTGGCGCTGATCGACAGCGACACGCCGGGTTCGGTATCGAGCAGCGCGCGGGTGATGGTGCTCTTGCCGGCGCCCGATGGGGCCGCGACCACCAGGCACACGCCGCGCCGGGCGAGGACGCTATTCAACGTTCTGCACCTGCTCGCGCATTTGTTCGATGGTTGCCTTGAGGCGCAACCCGGTCGAGGTCAGCGCCGTGCTGGCCGACTTGCTGCACAGCGTGTTGGTCTCGCGCACGAATTCCTGCACCAGGAAGTCGAACTTGCGGCCGATCTGCGCGCCCTCGGCCAGCAGCGCGTGCGCTGCCTGGATGTGGCTGGCCAGCCGGTCCAGCTCCTCGCGCACGTCCGATCGGGTGGCGAGCAGCGCGACCTCCTGCGCGATCCGCTCCTCCGGCAAGCCCTGAGTGTCGCCGACGAGCTTGGCCAAGGTCTCCATCATGCGGGCGCGCTGGGCGATCGGCTGGTCGGCAGCCTCGGCGTGCGCTTGGTCGCGGAGGGCGTCAATCTCGTCGAGCTGCCCGGCCAGCACGGCGGCGAGGCGGGCGCCCTCTCCTTGCCGCGCCTGCACGAGCTGGTCCAGCGCCGCATCGAATCCGGCGCGCAACGCCTCAAGGTGGCCGGCCGTCGTCACCTCGTCATCCGCAGCATTGGCCGCCCGCAGCACGCCCGGCATCGCCAGCAACGCCTCGGCCGTAGGGGACGGTGCGCCGGGGATGCGCGCCGCAAGGTCCAACGCGAGCGCCAAAACCTGGTCGAGCGCCGCCGGGTCGGCGACCAGGCGGGGCCGTTCCTCGCGGCGCACGGTCAGGTTCGCGGTAACGTTGCCCCGGCGCAGGACGCGAGCCGCCCGCTCGCGCAATGCGGGCTCCAAAGCGTCGAACCCGGTGGGCAAGCGGAACCGCAGTTCCAGCCCGCGACCGTTGACGCTCCGCAGTTCCCACGCCCAGGCAAACCCGCCGGCCTGGCCATAGGTGCGGGCAAAACCGGTCATGGAGGACACCGAGGCGCTCATGGGGCGCGGGCGCGTTCGACCTGGCGCCAATGCACGACGTTGCGTCCGTGCTCGTCGAGCGTACGGGCGAACACGTGGCCCCCGGTGCCGTCCGCGACAAAGAACAGGTCATCGGTCCGCGCCGGATGGGTCACGGCACGAAGGCTGGCCGCGCCGGGCATGCAGATCGGGCCGGGCGGCAAGGCGGGGATGCGGTAGGTGTTGTAGGGGTCGTCGCGCTCCAGCTGCGCCCGGGTGATTGGATGCTCGGCGACGCCGAGGCCGCCATTGGCGCTGTAGGCGACAGTCGGGTCGGATTGCAGCTTCATGCCCATGCGCAGACGATTGAGGAACACGGCGGCGACCCGGGGCCGCTCCTCCGGCCTAGCCGTCTCGCGCTCGACGATGCTGGCCAGGATCAGCGCGTCGCGGGGGGTGGCGAGATTGACTGCCGGGTCGCGGCTGACCCAGCTACGGTCGAGCGCACGTTCCATGGCGGTCCGGCCCCGCTCGACCAGCGCCTCGCGCGATGTGCCGCGGTCGTAGCTGTAGGTCTCCGGCAGGAACCAGCCTTCCTCGGGGAGCGGCGCGTTCCCTGTCGCGGCGTCGGCGCGCTCGACCAGGACGGCGACCTGGGCCGCGGTCAATCCCTCGGGGACGGTCAAATGGTGCTGGACGGCCCGGGCGCTGCGCAGCACCGCGAGCACTTGGCGCAGGCTGGCATTTGCCGGAATGTCCAGTTCGCCCGCGTGCAGGGGGCCATCGCCGCGCGTCAATAGGGCGGCGATCCGAAAGGCAAGCGGCTGGTCGATCACGCCCTGCTGCTGCAGCGCTTCGGCGATCACGTCGAGACCGCCGCGCGGGACTTCCACGGCTGTTGCGGTCGTGAGCGGGCCGGGCGCGTCGTAGCTCCGGACGCCAAACCAGGACGCGGCGGCTGCGAGCACGAGCAGCGCCACCGCCGCGAGCAGCGCCCGGCGCATGGATCAGGCGGCGCGGCGGAACAGGACGCTGGCGTTGGTTCCGCCGAAGCCGAAGCTGTTGGATAGCACCACGTCGATCTTACGCTCCTGCGCGGTGTTGGCGACGCGGTCGATCCTGCTGTCCCGGCTAGGATTGTCGAGGTTCAACGTCGGCGGCGCGACCCCATCGCGGATTGCCAGGAGTGAGAAGATCGCCTCGATCGCACCGGCCGCGCCGAGCAAGTGCCCGGTCGCCGACTTGGTGGACGACATGGCGACGTGCGACGCGTGATCACCGAACAGGCGCTCCACCGCGTCGAGTTCAAGGTCGTCGCCCAGCGGGGTCGAGGTGCCGTGCGCGTTGACGTAGTCGATCTCGGCCACGTCGACATGGCCGTTTTTAAGCGCAGCCTTCATGGCGCGGAAGGCGCCGGCATGGCCATCGGCCGGCGCCGTGATGTGGTGCGCGTCGCCGGACAGCCCATAGCCGCAGACCTCGCCGTAGATCGTGGCGCCGCGCGCCTTCGCGTGTTCGAGTTCCTCAAGCACCAGCACTCCGGCGCCCTCGCCCATCACGAAACCGTCGCGGTCGCGGTCCCAGGGGCGCGACGCCTGTTGCGGGCGGTCGTTGAATCCGGTCGACAGCGCGCGGGAAGCGCAAAACCCGGCGATCCCGAGCGGGTTCACCGCCCCTTCCGCCCCGCCGGCGACCATCACGTCCGCGTCGCCCCACATGATCAGCCGGGCCGCGTCGCCGATGGCGTGCACGCCGGTGGCGCAGGCAGTGACGGCCGAGTGGTTCGGACCCTTGAAGCCGTAGCGGATGGAGACGTGGCCCGAGGCCAGGTTGATCAGCGCGGAGGGTATGAAGAACGGCGAGAGACGCCGGGCGCGGCCCTCGTGCACCAGCACCGACGCCTCGTAGATGGTTTGCAGCCCGCCGATGCCGGACCCGATCATCACGCCGGTCGCGCATTGATCGTCCTCCGTCTCAGGCGCCCAGCCTGAGTCCTCGATGGCCTCGACGGCGGCAACGATGGCCAGATGGATGAACCGGTCCATCTTTTTCTGGTCTTTGACGGGAATCCACTCGCCGAGGTCCAATCCGCCCGACTCCTTGGTTCCCAGCGGCACCTGACCGGCAATCTTGGCCGTCAGTTCCGTGGTGTCGAAGGATTGGATGGCGTTGATGCCGGATTTGCCTTCGATCAGGCGCTTCCAGACATAGGGCACGCTGATCCCCAGCGGGCACGCGATGCCCATCCCCGTCACGACCACGCGCCGCATCGCCGCCCCCTCCATCATCGAACCAGGACTCAGCTTACGCTGCCTTCTGCTTCTCGATGTAGTCGATCGCGTCCTTGACGGTGCTAATTTTTTCGGCCGCGTCCTCGGGAATTTCGACGCCGAACGCCTCCTCGAATGCCATCACCAGCTCGACCGTGTCGAGGCTGTCGGCGCCGAGGTCGTCGATGAAGGATGCCTCGGGGGTCACCTTGCTTTCCTCGACGCCCAGGTGCTCGACGACGATCTTCTTAACCTTGTCGGCGATCTCGCTCATTCTTTGTCTTCCAATCCTGTCAGACGGTTCCAATGGTTCGCACGTGCAGCCGTGAACAGTAAGCGCTCAAGGAAGCAAGCCCGGGCGCTTAGCATGGTTTCGAGCCGTGCGCCAAGGCAGCGCGGGCGGGTTTGACGCTTCCGCGCAACACACGATACGTTCGCGCCACGCGCCCAAAGAAAAGGGCCCAGTGACAGACATCAAGACAGGTATCGGCAGGCGCATGGAGCTGCATGGCATCGACCACTTCAACGTCCGCGGCCGGCCGCAGGACGTGGATGCTCTGCGAGACTTTTACCGCGACGTGCTGGGCCTGCGTCAGGGAGCGCCCCATACGCGCGAACTTACCTGGTTCTGAGTGCCATGCATTGTAGTTTCCTGTGCCTTGGAGCCTCTGCCAGACGGTATCGCAGGGCTGCTGCGGCCTTTCGTGTTCGTCGTCGTGTGGCGG
>JAABUJ010001927.1_pt1 | contig 27910 bp, 30 predicted proteins | sample 5559131 | NCBI WGS metagenome assembly JAABUJ01 (sample SAMN10711875, study PRJNA513366) | rock metagenome | isolation source: Antarctica rocks | place: Antarctica: Victoria Land, Mt New Zealand nord | collected 2016-01-07
TCGAGCCACCGTCCATCGAGTCGCCCCCACCCAGCTTCCCGCCGCCATCGCCGCTACCCTGCAGCGCCGCGGCGTACAGCGGTTGGCCGTACCACGAGACCTACCGCGAGAATGGCTGCCGGCAGGCCTGGAGATTCTGCCGGACTGCGAGCTGAGCACCGAGCAGCTCAACGCAGTCGACGGCGTGTTGACCGGCTGCGCCCTCGGCATCGCCCTCACCGGCACCATCGTCCTCGATAGCGGCCCGACCCAGGGCCGCCGCGCCCTGACCTTGCTGCCCGACTACCACCTCTGCGTCATCCGCGCCGATCAAATTGTCGCGACCGTTCCGGAGGGCATCGAGCAGCTCCACGCCGCCGCCCGCCAGGGCAGCCCCATCACCCTGATATCCGGCCCTTCGGCCACCTCCGACATTGAATTGAAGCGAGTCGAGGGCGTACATGGTCCACGCGTGCTTGAAGTGCTGCTGGTGGGCACTATCGGCGATGAGAATCAGCATGGACGGTAGCGGAATGTGGCCACCCGTCTTGCACCGGCATCACAGTGGGTGGCTGCGTTCCCGACTCGCACAGCCGTCATTGCTGGCCTGCGGGCCAGTCCGCCCAGGACGGGCGGGCTACCGGACGTAGAGGGCATGAGGGCTGGGCCACCGGTAGGTGGTAATCTGCCGATAGCGGCAGGTAGCCCGTCCGCTTGTCGGCGGGATCGGCCCGCAGGCCGACACCATGGTTCCATCCGGCCACGATACCCCCCATAGGGGACATACCCCGCAGAAGGGGTCACACGGCAGGCAGGCCAGGCTACGAGCGCCGTGGCGTACGTCGGCTTGAGAGCCGCTTAAGTGAAACGTAGTCACCTTTAGACGATCCGTGAGGTGTTCAGTAGTGTCGATTATGCTGAGGTATGGTTCGCACGCGGATGTATACAACCGGTACATTGGGATCCAAATATGGTTGCTGACGCTGACGAGGAGCGAGAAGGCTCGTTTCCTGTCCTCGACATCCCCAATTCGCATCTCGTACCGGTCACCAAGGAAGCGGTCGTTGAGTGGCTGCCGGATGACGAACTATTTTTCGTTTCGGTGCCGGGATTAGAGGGCGCCTGGGCCACAGGTAAAACACGTCAGGAAGCACTGGATTGCTACGTGTCCGTCCTTCGAGAGTGGATATCGGCTGCCGTGCACTTTGGCGATACCCTGCCAGCGATGCCCACCATCGACCTGGAACGCTACGCAGTCCGCTCGTGCCACCCTTCGGTCCCACGACGCGTCGCGAGCTGATTCGAGCTCTGCGGGCCTATGGGTGCTCAGGTCTATACACTGGATCGAGACACAGCTTTATGCGCTGTGCCGGCAAACGAGTCACTGTACCCAATCCCCATGAGGGCGACATTGGCACTGATCTGTTGAGCCGAATTCTCCGTGAGCTGTCCATATCTCGAACGCAGTGGGAGAAGCTCTAGACAGCAGGTCTACTAACAGCTATCCGGCCCTTCGGCGACCTCCGCCATCGAACTAAAGCGGGTCGAGGGCGTGCATGGTTCACGCGCGCTTGAAGTGCTGCTGGTGGGCACCGTCCGGTAGCCCTTCTCTACCCCTTAACTCCCGAGCTGGAGACCCCCTCGATGAAGAACCTCTGAGCGAAAATATAGATGATGAGGATCGGAATAATCACGATCATCGAACCGGCCATAACCTGCGGCCAGAAGGTCGTGAACTGGAACGAGTAGTGTTGCAGGCCAACCGGTAGCGTGAGCATCTTGTCCGAACTCGCGATAAAGCTCGGCATCAGGAAGGAGTCCCAGTTGCCCTGAAACTGCAGGATGCCCAGGGCCGGTTTCGAGAGGGGGAGCGCGATCCGCCAGTAGATGCCGAATCGTCCCAGGCCATCGACCCGCGCCGCCTCTTCCAGCTCAACCGGCAGAGACATGAAGAACTGGCGCATCAGGAAGATGCCAAAGGCGGACACGAGGAACGGCACGGTCAATCCTTGATAGCTGTCGATCCAGGAGCCGCCCGGCATCTTGACCAGGATGATATAGAGCGGGAGGAGCGTCATAGCGGCGGGCACCATCGTCGTGCCCAGCACCAGGAAGAACAGAAGATTCCGGCCCGGGAAACGCAGACGAGCAAAGGCATACCCAGCCAGTGAGTCGAAGAACAGGTTGCCGATACAGACCACGGCGGCCACCACAATGCTATTAAGAAACCAGCGCGGAAAGCTGCCGGCAGTGAGCACGCCGAAAGGTCCGTTCCAGGCGGCCAGCGTCCAGTGAAGTGGCAACCCCGTTGGCACCTGGCGAGCGCTCTCCGGCAGTGTCTTGAACGACGTCACGATGCTCCAGAGGAAAGGAATGGCGGTCAAGATGGTATAGCCGATCAGGATGGCGTAGAAGATGACCTCCTTGGAGACCTCCCAGCCACCTACTCGTTTCTGGACACCGACCTGAAATGCCACTTATCGTGCCTCCTCTCCGCCAATTAACCGGCGCACGAGTAGTGTCGCCGCGAAAATGAATGCAAACAGCATGAACGAAGCGGCGGCCGCCACCCCGTAATACGAGTTGGTGAATGCCTGGATATAGATGTACAGCACGGCGGTCGTGGTCGAGTAATCTGGGCCGCCGGTGCCCGCGGAGAGAACAATGGAGGATGAAGGGCTCTATGGCGACATGCTCGCCACACCAGCCGAGATGGTCCCTCGCCTGCGGCAGTGGCTAGTGGCCACCCAAGACATCTATTACCAGGCGGGCGACGCCGGTTCCACCGCGCCCTATCTTGAGGCTCTGTTGCGTCAGGCCGAGTCGGCTGCCGAACCGCATCGAAAGCAGCCCTGGTTGTTGAAACATTGGAGTATCGTGGCGCCGCTCGAATCCCGCCTGGCGCCAATGGATCGGGCTCGACGAGCACTTGACCGGCTGGAACGTGAGGAGTTCACCGGTCCCCACGGGATGTTTCTGAACGGCCTGGACCGGACGACCAGTATGAGCATCAATACCGGCGCTCTCGCCATGGCGGAGGTCAGGTATGGGCGGGTCGAGCGCGGTCTGGAGTATATTCGTCTCCTGACCGCTACCCTGGACTCACACCTGCCCGGCGCCATATCGGAGGTGTCCCCCGACCAGGGCTGTTTCGTGCAGGCCTGGTCCGGCTATGCCGTTGCCTGGCCCCTGGTCACGCAGGTATTTGGGGTGCAGCCGGACGCCCACCGGCAGATCCTGGAGATGCGTCCACAATTCCCTCGCGTGTGGCCGCATGCGCATCTGGATAACGTCCATATTGGGGATAACGACTTCGACTTCCACTGGAACGCCGAGACACTCCACGTGACAGCTCGCGAGCCAGGTTGGACTATCACCTCGTCGACCGTGCCGGTGGTGGCGCATGGCTTCTAAGCCGAGATCGGGGCGACGACATTCGTCGCCATGGTTCGCCGGACGTATAGCAATCGAAGGAGCGCGACGCTGATGGATCCCTGGACCCTGATCGCCTCTGAGCCCAGCCCTCACCTTCTCTACCTGGCCAACGGCTACCTGGGCACCGCCCTGGACTGGGACGGTGGAGTGCTCTACGAATCCAAAGCGTGTCCCTGTTATGCTCGCGGCGTCTACGATACGGGAGGCGAGGGGGGAATCGACCGATTGGCCCTATTGCCCTGCTGGAGCCACCTCCGCTATGGCGCTCCCGCTACAGTCACCGACTACCAGCGGCGCCTCGATATGCGTCGTGGACTGGTCACGACCTACTTCGTGCTGGAGGAAGAGCGGGGAACCGTTCAGCTGCAGCAGAGCATCTTCGTGTCTCGCGCGAATCCTCACCTGGCCGCGGTCCAACTGCGAATCCGTCCGGAGTTCGACGGTCCTATCTCTCTCCTGGCTGGGCTGAGAGCAACGAGTGAATCCAGCTTCGAGGTACTGGAAGCCGGCGCGGGTAGTGGTACCCTCTCGCTTGTCGGGCGGATTCCGGTCTACGACATTCGCCTTGCCGAGGCACTGACCTTCCAGGGAGAACAATGGGCGATGATCCCTGACACGACGGAGAGGTCCCAGGCATGCTGCACGCTGACCGCCTCCGGTGGTAGCGGGTGCGAGATGATCCTCACCCAGATGGTGTCGCTCGTCAGTTCGCTTGATGCCGAGCTTCCGTTCAGGCCGGCCCATCACGTCGTGCCGGACTATGCGCAGGCCCGGAGCGAGCATGAGCAGGCCTGGGCCAGTCTGTGGGAGACGGACATCGAAATCGGAGAAGATGCAGAGGCGCAGCAATTCGCGCGAGCTGCACTGTTCTACCTCTGGAGTTCGGTTCGTGAAGACGACCGGTGGAGCATCGCGCCCATGGGCTTATCCAGCAACGGCTATAACGGTCACATTTTTTGGGATGCAGAGCTATGGATGTATCCTCCGCTACTGCTGACTCAGCCAGATATGGCTCGTGCGTGCCTAGCCTATCGCGAGGACACGCTCCAACCGGCGGTCGACCGTGCCGCCACGAACGGCTACCGCGGGGCGCAGTTCCCCTGGGAAGCGGCTTTCACGGGACAGGAGGTGACACCGCACTGGGCGGACACGCGCGACTTCCAGCTACACATCACCGCCGATGTAGCCATCGGCCAATGGTGGTACTACCTCAACACCCAGGACACGGCCTGGCTCCGCGAGCATGGCTTCCGGGTTATCCGAGCCTGCGCCGAGTTCTGGGTCAGTCGCGTGGAGTATGTCGCAGAGCGCAATCGCTACGAAATATCGGATGTGGTGTGCGCCGACGAGTACGCTGCGCATGTCGATAACGACGCGTTTACCAATGCCGCGGTGCGCTCTAGTCTGCTCATCGCTGAGCGCGCCGCACAACTCCTGGGTGAGCCGGCGGCGCCCGAATGGCGCGAAATAGCGGACCGTCTCTATATTCCTTACGACGACGAGCGAGGTATTCACCTGGAGTTCGACGGATACGACGGTCAGCTGACCAAGCAAGCGGATGTCGAACTGCTGGCATTTCCACTCGAACACGCAACAAATCTCGATCAGGTCGCGCGTGACCTCGACTTTTATGGCGCCGTAATCGATCCCGACGGTCCTGCCATGTCCTTCAGCGTCTATGCCATTCTCTCCGCCCAGTTGGGCCGGGCTAATCAAGCCTATGCATATTTGCGGCGCAGCTTCATTCCCAACACTCGACCACCCTTCTGGTCGTTTAGCGAGACTCCGACCAACAATGAGTTCTTCTTCTGCACCGGAATCGGTGGCGCGCTCCAGACCTTGCTCTTTGGATTCACCGGACTCCGGCTGCGGGAAGGGTATTTTTCGTTACGGCCGGTATTGCCCGACCACTGGCCGGCACTTCGGCTGCGCAACCTCTTCATCAGCGGCAGGCGGACCGATCTGGAGATCGAGCGCGATTCCTACCTCATTCGCCGCCATGTCGAAACCGGCGCCGTGGCAATCGTGGTTCGGCCTCATGGATGTGAGCTTTCACTTACCCTGGTCGAAGGTCCCCCAGAACTTCAACTCACCGTCATCGACCCAGACAGCACCGTGCGAACAGCGACCACCATGGCGTTAAACCGAAGGCTCACAGTGTCTGCGCCTCCGGCGGGAATACGCGCACGACTCTGTCTTCGGCAAGAACCCCTCCTGGACGTGCTACTGCAACCCGCGCATGTCTGAGGCATGCCGTCCAACCATACCTACGATCGATTCGGGCCGAACACTGAGATTGGCATGGCACGCAGCGTGCTGCGAAGGGCACAATACATAGGCGAGTTCCGGTGAGGAATCTTCTTTCAACTGAGATGGTGAGGAGGCGACGACCATGTTCCGTCAGCTAATTGATCCCGTCGGGCACAACCTGTTTCTCTCGTTCCTGGTCGGCTTTATTCCCATCGTGGTGGTGCTGGTCCTCTTGGGAATCGTACGCTTACCCGCCTGGCAAGCGGCGCTGGCCGGGCTGGTTGTCGGCTTGCTGGTCGCCGTGACGGTGTGGAGCATGCCGGTTGGACTGGCGATGCGCAGCATGAGTCTTGGCGCCGCGTTCGCCTTGCTTCCCGTTATGTGGATCGTCTGGAATGCGATGTGGTTGTACAACGTCGCGGTGCAAACCGGGAAATTCGAGTTGTTCCGTCGCTGGATGGTGTACAACGTGCCGCCGGATCGGCGTATCCTGGTACTCGTGGTGGGCTTTAGCTTCGGGGCGTTGATGGAGGGCGTTGCCGGCTTCGGCACCCCGGTCGCCATCGGCAGCGCTCTGCTCATCGGCCTTGGTTTCGCGCCACTCGAGGCCCTGACCCTGACGCTGATCTTCGACACTGCTCCGGTTGCCTTCGGCGCCCTGGGTGTGCCCATCACGACCCTGGGCCTGGTCACATCTCTGCCGACTTCCCATCTCTCCGCCATGGTCGGGCGTCAGCTCCCCCTCTTCGCGTTTATACTCCCCTTCTACGCGCTCATCGTGCTCAGCGGACTGCGCGGTCTGCGTTCAGCCTGGCCGGCGGCACTGGTCGCCGGTGGCTCTTTTGCCGTCACGCAATTCTTGGTATCCAATTTCGTCGGTCCGGAATTGCCCGATGTGCTGGCGGCGCTGGTCTCGCTCGTCAGCCTCATTGCCTTCGTCCAGTTCTGGGAGCCACGCGACATTGACCAGTATCGAGCTGAGATACCCGGCCTGGGAGCATTGGCCACCGTTGCCGGCCCGTCGAGCCAGGCATCCACCCAATCCTTCACACCCGAGCGGCCCACGCCGATTGGGGAACGGAATATTCCGATTCCAGCGCCGGCGAATGGCCTCGAAGGTGGCGCTCCGACGCGCACTGAATCCATCCTGGGATTCCTCCCCTGGGTAATGGTCAGCGTGGTGGTCATTATCTGGACCTACGCCAAAATATCCAGCCAGGGGCTGCAGCACCTATCCTGGCCCGGCCTCGATAACGCCGTCTTCCGTACGATCTACCACAAACCGTACCCAGCGCCATACGACTTCGCCCCCCTCGGCACAGGTACAGCCATTCTGGTCGCTGTTCTGCTTACCGCCGTGGCGCTTCGTGCCACTCCGGGCCAGATTCTTCGTGCCCTGGCGGATACCTGGATCCAACTGCGCTTCGCCATCTTGACTGTCGTGCTGATTCTGGCACTCGCATACCTCTATAACTACTCGGGCATGGTGTATACACTTGGCCTGGCGCTTTCCAAAGTTGGTGGGACCTTCCCATTCTTCGCCGCCTTCATCGGCTGGATCGCGTGCTTCTTGACCGGAAGTGACACCTCCAGTAACGCTCTCTTCGGCAACCTGCAGGTGGCCGCGGCCCGGCAGCTCAAGCTCAGCCCGGTTCTGATGGCCGCCACCAACTCCTCAGGCGCCGTGATGAGCAAGATGATTTCGCCACAGAACGTCGTGACCGGCGCCTCTACCACCGAACTCAAGGGGAAAGAGGGGTTGGTGATTCGGCGCACGTTCATGCACAGCATCATCCTGGAGGTACTGTTGGGAACGCTGGCCATGGTCCAGCAGTATCTCATTCCAGGAATCATTCCAAAGTGATGGAGGAGTACGCGGCACAGCGTGGCATCGAACCATTCAGCACGTGCCGGGGAGTTGTTTGCCGGCAGACGTTGGTCCTAGCCGTCGTGAGACAAGGGCACGCAATGGAACGCAAGTAGATCGCGAATTGTTACCTGCCCGTGCTCTCCCAACGGTTCGCGCAGGAGTGCCAGCGCGGTGTCGACCACCTGCTCTGGATGGATGCCGGCGAGACAGTTGTGGGCATCAAGGAGGGCGCAACGCGCTGTCGGCAGGAGCTGCGCCGTCCAGCACCCGCGACACACCTCGCCGTGCTGTACGGCTGTCTGCAGCAGGACGCCTCCGTCCTGGCGGTTGGGACCGAGGAAGAGAGGATCGGTGGGGCCGAACAGGCCAAGGAAACGTGTGCCGGTGGCCGCGGCCAGGTGCAGAATCCCGCTGTCCGGGCTAATGACGAGATCGGCGCCGGCGAGACGCGCGGCAACTCTGGGCAGCTCGGTCTCTTCGAGGAGGATAGAGCCCGGCGCCTCTTGCACGATATCACGGGCCATTCCGCGCCCCGGCGCTGCGAGCACGAAGGGCCGAATACTGCTGCGGCGTAAAGCGGCCACCACGCCGACCCAGAAGCCGGCCGGCGGCTCCTTCAGGGTGCTGCCGGCGTTGGGATTAGGAATTACAGCCGGTGCGCAGTCGAGCGGCAAGGGGACGAGTCGGAGAGTGGGGACGCGCCGCTGAGCAGGAACCGTGATGCTCCGCTCCTGCAGTCGATCGGCGAGCAAGTCAATGACGTGCCGCCGGTCCAGCTGCGAGAAGTATTCGAGGAGGTTGATCACCTCGTAGCCCTCGAACTCCAGAAGACTGGTGAGGCCCAGGGCGGCCGCGCGGATCACGGCAGGATGCGCCAGCCTCGCCGTCTGGCGGGCGCTCAAGCGCCGAAGCAGTACTGCCGCGCGGCTGTCCGGTTCCATCCGTTGCCAGAGTCGCGAGAGCAACCGCTGCGGCGCCGGCGCCGCGCCGGGGGGCAGGAGCCAGGCCAGGTGGGCCGGAAGGAGCACGAAGACCTGGCCACGATCTTCGTGTTCGACGATTGCCTCCAGCAAAGGCCGGGCAGTGACGGCATCTCCGATGCCCGTTCCGTGTGGAACCACCAGCACTTGACCTCGCAACGAAGCTTTCCCCGCTCTCCCATCGGAAGGCTGCGCGGTGGACATCAGAGTTCTATCGTGGAGAAACGACGGAATACAATCTCACTCGTCCGCACCCCGCCGCGCACGATACCGGCGGATCAAGGTGTTGGTCGAGCTATCGTGGTTCAGTTCTAGCTCCCCGGCGCTTTCCAGTTCCGGAATGATCCGCTGGGCCAGCACCTTCCCCAGCTCAACCCCCCACTGATCGAACGAATCGATGTTCCAGATTACGCCCTGGGTGAACACACTATGCTCGTACAGCGCCACCAGAACCCCCAGGATATGCGGGGTGAGACGCTCCGCCAGTATGGTGTTGGTGGGACGATTGCCCTCGAAAACGCGGTGCGGGACGAGCCAGCCGGCAGTGCCCTCCGCCTCCACCTGCTCCGCCGTCTTGCCGAAGGCCAGGGCCTCGGTCTGGGCGAAGAGGTTGGCCATCAGGTACTCATGGTGATTGCCCAGCGGATTGAGCGTCTGCAGGAAGCCCAGGAAATCGCAGGGAATGAGCTTCGTCCCCTGGTGGATCATCTGATAAAAGGAATGCTGGCCGTTAGTGCCCGGCTCCCCCCAGAAGATCGGGCCGGTCTGATACTCGACGGTCTGGCCCTCCAGCGTCACATGCTTGCCGTTGCTCTCCATGGTGAGCTGCTGTAGATATGCGGGGAAGCGCTTCAGATACTGCTCGTAGGGCATGACGCCCACCGTCTGGGCGCCGAAGAAGTTGTTGTACCACACCACTAGCAGCCCCATCAGCACCGGCAGGTTGCGCTCGAACGGGGTGGTTCGGAAGTGATCGTCCATGGCGTGGAAGCCGGCCAGCAGCTCGCCAAAGCCGTCCGGCCCGATGGCCAGCATGGTAGACAGGCCGATCGCCGAATCCATCGAGTAGCGTCCGCCTACCCAGTCCCAGAACTCGAACATATTCGCCGTGTCGATGCCGAACTTCGACACCTCCGCGGCGTTAGTCGAGACCGCCACAAAATGCTTCGCCACCGCCTGCTCGTCGCCCAGGGCGCGCAGCGACCAGTCCCGTGCGGTCCGCGCGTTGGTCATGGTCTCCAGCGTGGTGAAGGTCTTGGACGACACAATGAACATGGTTTCGGCCGGGTCCAGGTCCCAGGTCGCCTCCGCGAAATCGGTGCCATCCACATTGGACACAAAGCGGAAGGTCATGGCCCGGTCGCTATAGTGCTTGAGCGCCTCATAGGCCATCACCGGTCCCAGATCGGACCCACCAATACCGATATTGACCACGTTGCGGATACGCTTGCCGGTGTATCCCTGCCACTCACCGCTACGCACCCGGTTGCAGAAGCCGGCCATCGTATCGAGCACGGCATGGACCTCCGGGACTACGTTCCGCCCGTCTACCACGACGCTCGCATCACGCGGCGCCCGCAGCGCCGTATGCAGCACCGCCCGGTTCTCGGTGCGGTTGATCTTCTCGCCGCCGAACATGGCCTCAATTCGGTCGCGCAAGCCACATTCCTCGGCTAGATCGCGCAGCAGCCGGAGCGTTTCGTCGGTCACCCGGTTCTTGGAATAGTCGAGGTAGAGGCCGGGACCCTCGGCGGTCAGCCGCTCACCTCGTTGTGGATCCTCCGCGAAGAGATCGCGCAGATGGCGGTGCCGAACATCCTCATAGTGGGCCTGCAACGCTTTCCAGGCGGGTCGCTGGGTCAGTGTTTGGGGCGACGATGTGCTAGCGGACACGGTGGCTCTCTCCTTCTTTGCTCCAGGGGCGCGGGTGTTATCCCATTCTGCCAGGAGCGCCGTGCCGAGCGGCTTGGTGCTGCGCCCACTCCGCCTTTACCAGCGCATATTCGACCTCGTCTCCCTCCCAGAGGTTCTGGGCGGTGCTGTGGAAGGTGCCCTCGGCCACCAGGTCCGCGGGCGTGAGGCGGTAGCTCCGCACCAGCCTCAATCCGACCTTCTCCATCACCCGTCGGGAGGCAAGGTTGTCCTGGTAGGTCGTGGCATGCACGCGCCGCACGCCCAGCTCGGTGAAGCCCTGGCGGATCAGGGCATGCGCCCCTTCAGTGGCGTAGCCGTGGCCCCAGGCCGATCGGTGCAGCCGGTAGCCGAGCTCGACGTCATCGGGGCTGCCGTCCTCCGCTGGCGCCAGGCTGAACCATCCCAGGAAGGCCCCGGTGGTCTTCTCGATAGCGGCCCAGTAGCCATATCCGGCGAAACGCTGGTAGTAGCGGAGGAACCTGGGCAGGATCTCGCTCTCGATCACGGCGCGAGGAGTGGGTGTGCCGCCGGTGAGGTAGCGCATGACCTCGGGATCGGAGTCGAGGTCGACCAGGTGGTCCACATCGGCCTCAGTAAATCGGCGCAGCGTCATGCGGTCGGTTTCCAGGAAGAGTTGCATCGTTCCATCCTTATACGCTTATGCTCGTTGCAACCGTGTGGCATGTCCTTACAATATGTCCGTCATGACCTCAAGAAAGTCAGCTTCCAGAGCCTGAAATGCCGGCAATTGGCGTAACAGAGAGAAGTCGTCTATCAACTCGGCGAGCCGCGTGATGGTTGTCCGTCGCTCCAGACGCTTCAGCCTGCGTCCCTGCAGTCCGCTCGCCGTACGAATAAGCTCCCCGAGGAGAGTCTTCGGATCTGCAAAACTCTCAAGTTCCCTGACGGGCGGCAGATTAACAATCTGTCGCCCTCCAGGTGCTCCAGCGGCCGTGCGTCGGGCGGTCTCGTCGATCAGCAGCCAAGCCTCGGTCATGCGAACTGGAATGACGCAAACGGCAGGGAGGTTCTCGGGAGCAGAATTGGCCAATGCGGTCCGTATTTCTGCGACCCTTTTCTCTCTCGGAGATTTATCCGCATCACGATGGACGAAGAGAAGATCGCACGGGTAGAGATCCAGAGCACGCTGGATACGTCCTTCAAGAGTAGGTGGGCGTCCCAGGGGCGCAAAGGTCGGCCACTGGGTTCGAATTGGGCGTGAGGTATGTTGCTCGATCATCCAGGTCAGCACATGGAGTAATGCTTCGTCGGACGACCCTTCGCCGATGAGCAGATATGCGAGCTGATTCATCCGGACGAGGGAATAACAGGCAGGAGCAACTGCAGATCAGATCGGTCGACAACGCGGCGCCTAGTCGGCAGTTGGCTGCTCTCCTCTTCAAGGGGCTCCTGGTCCCGCGACATCGGGCTGAGATATGCGAGGAGATCCCCGCGTGCTATCAGGGGTGGTCGCTGCTCGGCCTTTTCTCGCCAGGTTTTGGGCAGGGCGCTGAACTGGACCGCAGTGTACCTCCGGCCTTCGTCCACACAGTCGAGCGGGGCCGCGACCAGGAGACTGTCGTCCGGTACCTGGCCGACAACCGCGGGAGAATGCGTATTTATGATGACCTGTCGCAGCGGATTGTCGAGGCTAACTGGCTCCTGGACGTCGACGGCGATATCTTGCAGCAGGCGGAGAATGGCCGGGATTCTGGCGGGATGGATACCGTTCTCCGGTTCCTCAAGACAGAGGACGCCCTGGGCTTCCGGATCGAGCTCCAGAGTTGCCAGCGCGAGGAAACGGAGTGTTCCATCTGACAGATCGCGCGCGGCATGGACCGTCCGATCCCGTCCGCTTACCTGAAGCGTCAGAAGTTCACGCGTGAGATCTCGATCAACGTGAACCTGACGAACATCTTCGATCAGCTCCGCCAGGCGGTTAGCAACCTGGGCATAGACCTGCGCCTCTCGCTCAGCCCCCGAGATATCGGCAGCGACACCATTGGCATGTGCCAACCGGAACAGGGTTGCCGGAAGATGCGAGCCATCAGTTCCCAGGGTGGTGGGTGAGGCAAATTCATCCGGTCGCCGCATCGAGGATGGCTCCAGTTGGAGCAGTCGCCATGAACGCATCTCCTGGCGAGCCACCACCACCGTCGGACTTTCCGCGGCGTTGGTTGCCGACAGGACGGTGCGGGGCAGATCTGCTGCCAGCAGCGACCGCGCTCGCCCCTGCTTGCCCTCCTGATGAAGCTTGACGATTGACTGTCCGTCGTCATTGGTTTCGGTGGAGATAAACGGTGACGCTCGTCTACCCCGGACTGCCAATTTGCTCCAGTCCGTGCTGTGTGGAAAGAGTATCTCCCGCTTCGCGTCGCCGAGATTGATGTGAACGAGCTCTTCCTTGACCAGCTCGAGTCCCCCGGCACCGTTCCCATCACGATCTCGATGGGCGAATTCCACTGTGTAGCGGAGAAAGGTGATGCTCGCCTCAGCCGGCTGCCCCAGATCGTCACGGCCAAGTGGCGGCACAACCATTTCGGCGCTGAGCATCATGCGCGGCGCGAAGTCGGTCCCCACACGATGGAATAAGCCGCGCACATCGGCCGCTCGGCTACCCTCGCCGCGCACCGAAAGGGCCGCCTCAGAGAGCGGTCGTTCCGCCAGAAAGTGCAAGAACGCTATGGCATCGAATAGGTTCGACTTACCGACCCCGTTGGGTCCAGCCACGCAGGTGAACGGTCCGAAGCGCACGTCCACATCGACCAAGTTCTTGAACCCAGCGACCCTGAGTCTGGTGAGCATGATTACCACATCACCCTTCTGAACGGTGAAAACAGATGCGCGATTACCGCACGTTGGAACCCGTCATGGCCGGCATGAGTTCGGACAGCAGTGCGTTTGTCTGGCGCGCCCATACCATGATAAACCTCCTTTTCTCAACTCCCTTTAATCTGCCGTTCTTATACTGGCATCAACAGCTAAACAAGGCTGGCCCGAGTCGCTGCGTGGGCGGAAGACATCCGGCGTTCTTCCCTCCATCCCCTATCGAGAGGAATGTGCATGTCCAGCAAGTCCCTTAGCTCAGTACAGAAACCGGCCTTGGTACGCCCGGCGGTCATGGTCGCCTCGTGGTACCGCGGGGCCCTTGGGGCCATCCTGCTGCTCTCCGCTGCTCTGAACGTCTTTCAGCTCGACCGGGTTGGACTCGGGAATACCTATTACTCGACCGCCGTAGGCCCCTGGCCATGGCAGCAGTGGCCGCTGGGGGCCCGTCGCTCCTGACGGCTCGGGCCATCTGGAGTGACCACGCGGTAAAGCTCGTCCGAGGAACGGCTACAAGAGAATCAACCCCTGCCGCACTCCCAGCGTGACTGCTTCGGTACGGCTGGACGCGTTGAGCTTGGCGAGGATCGAGCCAACATGAAACTTGACCGTGTGTTCCGAGATGCCGAGGCGGCGCGCAACGATTTTGTTGCCTGTCCCCTCGGCCAGCATGCCGAGGACTTCGATCTCACGCGGGGTGAGCGTTTCGCCCGGTGCGGTGGGTAGAGTGCGCCGTACCGCGGTGAGGTGGCGGAGCAGAGGGGCGGTGTGCTCGAGGTGCAGTGCCACCAGCCCGGCGGCGGCGGCATGGAGGGCGCCGGCGATTTCCGCTGGTTGCGCGTCGTGCGGCAGCACGGCCCGAGCGCCATGGCGCAGCGCTTCCACCGACTCCACACTGTCCGGATCGTCGGTCAGCAGCACCAGGGCCGGCAACCCGGTCTCGGCGCCCAGCGCCAGCAGCGACGACACCGGGCTGTCTCCCCGCGGCTCCAACACGGCCACCACGACATCCGGACGCAGCGCCTCGGTCTGCTGGGCCAGCATCGATGGCGTGGCCGAACTCCCCACCAGCTGAAGGGCCGGGCTGGCGGCCAGAATGGCCTCCAGCCCGGCCCTCACCACCGACGAGGTGGCCGCGATGAGCACTCGAGTCACGCCGCTACTCCTACGCCCTCCTCGACGCTGGTGGTATGGTCCCCGGTCGAACGGGTAATCGATACCGACTGGAGGAGACCGCCCCGCAGAATATCAAGCTGGAGCGTATCTCTCTCCCCGCCCGGCTGCAGCACGTCGATCAGGTGTCGCGGGTCCGTGAAACGACGTCCCCGACTGCCGACCACGACATCGCCCAGCATCACGCCTGCGCGGTCTGCCGCACCACGTGGCGCGGTCTCCAGGACCAGCAGGCCAGACACTGAGTCGTTGAGTATCGATACGGTAACCGGCTGCGTGGTTATGCCGAGCTGGGGGCGAGCGGCTCGTTCACGCAGGAAGCTGGCGACCGCATTGCTGGGCACGGCCAACCCCAAGCTGCCGACCGTCATGCTGTTGATGCCGATCACCCGGCCCAGTCCGTCCGCCAGTGGGCCGCCCGAATTGCCGGGCGCCAGATGAACGTCGGCCTGCACCCAGGTCTGCCGGCCATGGCCTTCGGCCGGGGCGATGGCGTGGATAATGCCGACGGTGAGGGCGCCGGTAAGACCGAGGGGATTGCCCACGGCCACGGCTACCTGGCCGACCCGCAGGGTATCAGAGTTGGCGATGGGCGCCGCCGGCAGATCGCCGGCCTGGATCTGAAGCGCCGCCAAATCGCGGCGCGGATCGCGCGCCGTTACCTCCGCCTCGAGGATCCGGCCATCCCACAGTTCGACCGTGGCGCTGGAGCCGCGAACCACATGGGCATTGGTGATGATGAGCCCGCCGGCGCTCCAGATAACCCCCGAGCCGCTACCGTGGCGACCGCTGCGCACGTGGACCGTGGAGCGGCGCAGCGTCTCGGCGGTCTGGCTGAGAGCCTCGGCCAGGGAGTCGTGAATCTCGCGAACCGCGGTCGCCATGTTACTCCCCCCGACGAGGGCGCTCGCCCACGGTAAGACTGAGATCCTTGAGCAGGCCGCCACGGATCACCTGCGCCGGCAGCGCCTGGCCCACCCTCTCGGGATCGAGCACGCTCTGCACATCGTTGGTGTCCGCCATCGGCTGGCCGTTGAGCGCCAGCACAATATCGCCCACCAGCATACCGGCCTGCTCGCCGGGTCCGCCGGTTTCGACGTGGACCACGATCAACCCGGTTTGGTTGGTGATGCTCAGCGCGCTCTTCAAGCTATCCGGGATCTGGACCGGCTGCATGGCCAGACCCAGATAGCCGCGAGCGACGCGACCGCCGCTCAGCAGTTGATCGACCACCCGATGCACGGTGCTGGTCGGGATCGCCAGGTTGAGTGAGCGGGAGAGCCCGGAGGTGGCGATGCCGACCACCTGGCCCTGGGCATCGATCAAGGCGCCTCCCGAGAAGCCGGGATAGAGCGTGAGGTCCGGGCGGATGAGCTGATCAATCTGGCCGCCCGACCAGGTCCGCCAGGGGCCACCCAGGGCGCTGATGGCGCCCCAACTGGCGCTGACGCCACTGTCGCCGGGCCGCGCCACGGCCAGCACGACATGTCCGATCTTGAGCGTGGTGCTGTCGCCCAGCTGGGCCGGTGGTACGCCCGCGCCCTCAATTTTGAGGACTGCCAGGTCGGTACCGGCGTCTCGCCCCACCAGGGTGGCCGGTACCGTGCGGCCGTCCGGCAGGGTAACGGTGATGCTGTCTTCGCGTTCGATGGTATGGTCGGCCGCCACCACCACGCCCGCCCGCCAGTGCACGCCGCTGGACGAGGTCCGCTGTCGGGCATTGACGGCCACGACGCTCTGACCGGCGGTCTCGACCGCGTCGGCCAGGGTATTCGAGAAGTTGAGTAGAGCGCTTCCGCTCTGGCTGGTTGATGCCACCATGTGTTGATTCCTCCATGTGGTAGAACGGCGCCACGCATTGTTGCGTGGCTCTGTTCTTAGCATGACCGACCGGCAGCTGCTCAAACATCGTCGGAATGGGGAGATGGGACCTAGACAAATGGCCCGATCCTGAGTTCCGCGTTCTGGGGAAGTCAGAGGAGTAGTATGACGCATGGGTCATGTACTGAAGGGGTCTCACCCTATGCATCGGTTCATCATCGTGTTGCTCTTCATCCTGGTCGCTGCACGGGGGACGGGCAGCTCCTCGCCTGCCGCGGCGCGGAATCTCACGCTGACCTCTACGACTCATCTGATCCATGCCGGGCAGCGGCCCGAGCCGGTCTTTGCCGACCCTGCGCACCATCGGGTGTATATAGGCTATGAGCACTCCGGCGATGTCGCCGTCATCGACGACCGCACGGACCAGGTGCTGAAGACCGTCCGCACCGGCAAGGAGATGGAGGATCTCGCCTTCGATGCGGAGGCCAACCGCCTCTACGTCGCCAACCGGACGAGCAACAGCGTGTCGGTGATCGATACGCGTGGGCTGCGCCTCGTCAGGAGTATCTCAACCCCTGGACCGGCCGGCATCGCGCTGGATCCAGCGTTGAAGCATCTCTATGTGGCGAGTGCCAGGGCGATCGCAGTCATTGATACCCAGAGCGGCCGGAGTCTCTTCCGGGCCGCTACCCCCGGCTCGCCGCAGGCCGCCGGCGTCGATCCGGCCACCCACGAGGTCTTCATCGCTCTGCAGAAAGCCAATGCGCTGCTGGTCATGGACGGATCGTCCTTCAAGACCATAACGACGATTCCGGTGGGCCAATTGCCGGTCCATCCTATTCGCATCGATTCGCGGCGCCACCGCGTCTACGTGGTGAACTCCGGCTCCTCGTCGCTCTCGGTGATCAATAGCCGAACCTTACGGGTGGTGCAGCGTATACCCACCGGCGCCCATCCAGAGGGGCTGTGGATCGAACCGTCGACGCATCGAGCCTTCGTCAGCAATGAGGGCGATCCGGGCACCGACAAGAACCATGGCCACACGGTCTCGGTGATCGATCTCCGGTCGGGTCGCACCATCGCCACTTTGCCAACCCTGCTCGGTCCGGACGGGGTGGCGTACGACCGTGCCGCCGGCAAGGTCTATGCCGCCGATGAGAACTCGGGAGCCGTCTCAGTGGTCACCTTTTAGCCGATAAGTTCGGCCAGACCGTTCACGATCGTGCCCACCTCCTCTGGCGCGAGTTGCCTGGTTCGCATACGATTCATATCGGCTGAGACGATCGTGCCCGAGCGCGGGGGAGGGTGTCGTCGCTCAGACACCGCGGGCTGGCCGGGCAGGAGCCACGGCCGCTACGGAGACAGTGGCTCGAATGGGAAATGCCTGATTGAAGCCAACACCGTTCTCGTAGTGGCCGTGGCTCCGCCCGGCCAGCCCATCGGTGTTTCCGTCAGTAATGGCACCCCAGCGACCAACCAAGGCTGGCCGGCCTGTCCCCCCGCCCTACCTGAACGATGACCAAACGATGACCGCTACATGACACATGATCGCCCTGGGTCCGGTCCCATGCCGTGTCAGGATCGCGATCGACTCCCATCCCCGCTGAACACGTGAACTCTATTACACTGTCCGCTCATGAACTCAGTACGGCGGCCACGGAGCCTCGGCGGCGAGCCATTCTTCGGCCATACTCTGTTCCTCTGCACGGTCCAGCTTGGCAAGCTCACCTATTCCCTGATGACTGATTGCGCAGGCCAGTGACAGTTCGGCCAGCGCCCGCGTTGCGCGTTCTATGTACGGTCGAGCGTCCAATGCAGTAAAGACCTCCAGCGCCGCTGTTAGCCGTTCCTGGGCGCGCGCGACATCTCCCTTCTTTCCACCCATGCGTCCGTACTCGTACTGCACGCGTGCCTGGTGGTAGCGGTTGCCGCTGTCGCAAGCCAGCAGGAGGGCCTCCTCGAACGCACTCTCCGCTGCTTTCCAGCGGCGGCGGCGGGAGAGCACCATGCCGTGGACGCGCAACGGATCGATGGCCGAAGCGGGCACGCCGGGCAGGGTGGTGTGGTCCAGGGCGGCGCCGGCCAGTTGGCCGGCCCGCGCGACGTAGTCCAGCTGAAGATAGGCTTCGGCCAGTATCCACAAATGGGCTGCCCCTGGATCGAGGTCTGGGGCGCTCTGCAGCGGCTCCAGGCGCTCGATGGCGCGCTCTGGATGTCCGGCCCGGAGGTTCCACTGGGCCAGTAGTCGAATCGCCATCCACTGCTCGCGGTAGGCGTTCGCCTGGGCGGAGAGCGTAATCGCCTCCTCCAGGTCGCGCGTGCCGTGCTCTGCCTCGCCGCGCAGCAGAAGGAGCCGGCCACGAGCCAGCAGCGCACTGAGCAAGGCAGGGATCGCCTCCAGCCGGCGATCCATCTCTACTGCCTGGTCGAGCGCGGCCAGGCCGGCGCCGACCTGCGCGGCGGCAATCTCAGATCGGGCCAGGGCGACAGCGGCGCCTGTCACACTTTGCGGATCGCCCATGCGCTGAGCTACTGCCAGCTCTCGTTCCAGGTAGTGGAGAGCGAGGTCGAGCCGGCCCTCGGCGGCGTGGAGGTCGGCGAGGGTTCGTAGCGCACGACTCAGATTGGGCAGATCACGCTCCACCTCGAGCAGCGGCACGGCCCGCTCCAGCAGGGGGCGAGCCTCCGGAGAGCGATCGAGCGCGACCAGGAGCAGTGCCTGGCGCCCCTCCGCCTGCGCGATCAGGTGCTCGTTACCGACGGCCCGAGCGGTGGCGACTGCCTGCTCGGCCGCCGCGAGGCCCTCCTCATAGCGCAATGCCCCCTCGAGCAGAACGGACCACACACCGTAGAGCGCGGCCAGCGCGGGCGAGGCTGCCGCCACTGTTCCATGCAGCACCTGCTCGACGCGGGCCAGGCCCTCCTCGTTGGCGCCACTCGCCCAGTGTGCCCAACCAAGCTGCGCGGCGACCCGCGCCAGTCCCTCCCGATGGTCGGAGTCTCCATAGGCCAGAGCGGCCAATTCGAGCGCCATCACGGCTTCGTCGTATCGCCCCAGGGTGGTCAATATGGGGCCGATCTTCTCGCGTAGTTCGGCTGCTTCGCTCGTCGTGCCGGCCAATTCCAATGCTCGGCGGTAGAGGGCCAGCGCTTCCTCGTTGGCATACACCCGGGCCGCGTTATCGCCGGCCAGGGTGAGGTACCGGCAGGAGCGGGGGGCATACCCGGGGCCGGCCAGGGTGAAGTGCCGCGCCAACTCGGCGGCGTAGCGCGGCGCCTCCTCGCCATACACCGCTTCCAGCGCTAGCCCGGCCCGCTCATGAAGCCCGGGCCGCCGGCGGGATGAAATCTGGCCGTAGAGTGCCTCCCACAGGAGTGGATGGCGGAAGGCATAGCCGGCCTCCGTCTCCACCAGCAAACGGAGTTCTTGAGCGGTGTCGAGCGAGGGAAAGACGGTGCTCGCCGGTCCATCCCACAGTGCTTCGAGCGCGGCATAGGAGAACTCGCGACCGAGTACTGCCGCGTGGGTGAGAAGCTCACGAGCGGGAGCATCGAGGCGTCGTACGCGTCGTGAGATAATCTGATGAATTTCGGGGGGCAGCCGTTCCAGCGCTGCGCTGGCGGGAAGCTCCCAGGCGCCATGCCGCTGGTGTAGCAGCCCTTCCTGCTGGAGCAGGCGCAGGAGCTGAACGGCAAACAGCGGATTCCCGGCGCTGCGCTCCTGGAGTTGATGCACCAGATTCGGGGTGGGCGGACCGCCCAGGCGATCGGCGATGAGCAGGGCCATGCTGGATTGCTCGAACGCAGCCAGGGGTATGATATTGCCGGACTGCTGCCAGGCGGCGATGAGCTGGGACAGCGCACTCTCCGCCGGCACATCCTCTGGACGGTAGGCGCCGGCGATGAGGAGGCGCGTGGCGCCCATCTGTCGCGGCAAAAAGTGGAGCAACTGAAGCGTCGCATCGTCGGTCCACTGCAGGTCGTCCAGCAGGAGCACGAGCGGTCGGTCGCGGCAGATGCGCTCCAGTGCCTGCGACAGCGCGGTGAAGAAGTGCAGGCGCCGGCTCTCGACATCGCCGCTCCATCCGTCGGGGATATCCGGCAAGCGGACCCGTAGCTCGGGGACGACCCGGCTCAGTTCGGGCAGCAGACCGTTAAGTTGAACCTGGAGTACCTCGTCTGGCTGGGCCCCAACATAGTCCAGCAGGGCGTCGTGGATGGGGCCATATGGCAAGCGCCCCTCCTGCTCGTAGCTGCCCGCCGCCAGCGTGATGGCCCCCATGGCTCGGGCCTGAGAGGCGATCTCGGCCAGCAGACGGGTCTTGCCCATCCCTGCCTCGCCGGCCAGCAACACGAAGCGTGCGTCCGGCGCCGTTCCAAGCCGCCGCAGTACGTCACGCAATTCCTCCTCTCGTCCGATCAGCGGTCCCGTTGCGGACAGCGGGTACCGAGGGATCACCGGCTGTGGCGCTACCACGGTCCGCGGCTGCGGCCGCACCGCTGGCGGCACACGGCCGTGACTCACCTTCAGTTCCTGTATCAGTGCCAGCGTACTGTCGTCCGGTGCTAGATCGAGGTCGTTGCGCAGCTGGTGTGCAAAGCGCTGGAAGGCTCGCAGCGCATCACTCCGCCGACCGGCGCCGGCCAGAGCCTGGACCAGCAGCCGCAACGCGTCTTCATCCAGCGGATCGCTGCGTAGCGCATGTTCCAGCCAGATAGTGGTCTGCTCGAGATCGCCCCGTGAGCGATGCGCCGCGGCCAGCCGCAGACAGAGTTGGTGAAAGAGGCGGGCGGTGTGCTCGCGCACCGGCAGCACCCAGTCCTCATAGCGATCTTCAATCAACGGCTCACCCGCGTGGAGGGCTGCCGCCTCCTGCAGGTCGGTCAGGTTCTCACGGTCCGTCAGGCGTTCAAAGCGATCCAGATCGATTACCCAGTGATGCGCGAGGTTCAACGACACCCAGCCATGCTCGAAGAGTACGGGCAACGCCTCGCCGTTCCCGGTCGAGGCGAGCAGCCCACGCAAGCGGTGTAACACGTAGCGCACATTGGCGGCGCCGGCTTCCTGCGTGGTCTCGGGCCACAGACGATACACGATCTCATCGCGTGAGAGGCGCCGGCCGGGCGCCACGGCCAGCATGGAGAGCAGACTGCGCGCGCGCCGCGGCCAACTATCGGTGGGCAGGCGCTGACCGTTGCGTTCCACGCCGAAGGAGCCGAACAGCACGATGGTATAGGTATGCGCCATGAGTCGAGACCAGTTCCCCGCCACCGGACGGGATGATTCCCCGACCGTGCATCTCGTAAGTCTTAACGTTTCGGCGACTGGGAGTGTCACAGATTGGCGTTTTGGTGAGGGTGCGATAGCCTCAGAACTGTCCGCTCATGCAGTATGCACGGGGGTGACCCATGCGCGACCGCCATGCGTTCCAGATCGTTGAGGTGAATTCCTCCAGCCAACGCCCCATAAACGCTAGATAAACGCTGCCCGTGTAGGGTGAAATCACGAACGGTCGATACAGGAGCACTGGCAGAGATAGATCGAGAGAGGAGGCGCGATCGAGCGAGTCTGATCGCTGTCCTGGCCGGGCGCCTGGTTTTCCCCCAAAGCCACCGATTGTTACGCCCGGCCAGCGACAGTTTTTCTTTGTCGCCTTACTCGCTCTGCGATTCGCGCTGCCACTCCTCGCGCGCCGGACCGTACCCACGCCGCTGCTGCATGGCCTCCAGATAGAAGTCCACTTCGCGCAGCCGGCGGAAGGCTTCGACGGTAATCGTCCCGAGGTGAAGCCACTCTTCTAGCCGAAGTTGCTCGGCTTCCAGATCGCGTTCGGTGAGCTTGTCCAGAGGACGCAGGGCGCGCTCTCGCTCGGTGGTGTCGAGCGACCTGGCAACCTCACGCAAAATATCGTTGTGCTTCTGCGCCCTGGCAGCTGCCCAGATTGGCACATTGGGCTGCTCTGATTCGTGCATCCTGGTGTACCTCCCAATTGCAGTAATCGATGGCAATACGACCAGGGCCGGCGGAATCAGTAGCCGGTACCGAAAGCGTCTCAGCCGCTTCCCTGGTTGCAGCAAGATACCATCTGGGAGCATGAGCTACAAATGCTCGCCGTACCGGAGCACGCGAGGGCATGGGAGCACGCGGACCGCGCTACACTACAGTGGATTGTGGGTGGTCGTGCATAGGAGAAGGTGAAATGACTGTCTTACAGGGCTTGCACGGGACCGTCGCGATTCTCGTGCTGTGCAGTCTGCTCTTTGTTGATGAGGCCGGTATTCCGCTGCCGCTGGCGCCGAACGAGGTGTTGCTGCTGGTGGCCGGCCTGCTCATTGCCGACGGTTCACTCGTGCCCTGGCTTTTTGTGCCGATTGCAACCGGAACCATGATCGCCGGGATGATCGCCGGCTATCTCTGGGCGCGGAAGCTGGGTCAGACCGGCCTGCGCGCCATCGCCGAGCGGGTTGGCGCCGCCGAGGTGTACGATCGTGCGCAGACGCGTCTGGCCAGCGCCGGCTCCGTGAGCATCGGCCTGGCGCGCATGGTGCCAGGCGTGCGTCCCTATGCCACGCTGGTGTCGGGCGCTGCTCAGGTGGAGTTGCGAACCTTCTTGCTGGGCGCCATTCCGGCCCTCCTCGTCTGGGAGTTGCTCTTGATCGGACTCGGTGCGCTGATCGGAGTGCCCATGGAGCATCTGATGGGTCGCTTTACGAAATTAGTGGTCCGGGGTGGTCTGCTGCTGGGGCTGGGCCTGATCGGTTACCTGGGGCTGCGACGGCTCAACGCGCGCGAGCCGCTGCCCACGCGCTGGCAACCGGCACGGGGCCGTCTCCTGCTGGAGCTGGTCATTAATGGGGGGATTGCGGCCAGTATCGCCACTGGTCTTCTGGCCGTCGGACGCCGTATCGTCCACCTGCATGGTCACGGCTGGACCGACCTCGCCGTCATCCTGGCCGCGGTCGCCCTGTACCTGGCGACGACGCAGGGTGGTACGGCAGCGTGGCGATACGTTCGCTAAACGATACCGAGGCCTGGAACAACGACACCGACAGCCACTTTTTCGACTTCACGCTGAGGGAGGCAATGTTCGGAAAGTAGGAGGACGGCGTGTCGATTCCGTCATACCGCACCATCTCACTCTCTCGACGCTGCTCGCCATGCTTTGGCTTGACTGGCTTACAGCCGTAGGCGCATGCGAATAACCAGCACGATCACCACTGCCACGCCAGCCAGCGCCACCGTGAGAAGCTGAGGCGAGACCACCGCCATGGTCGCGAGAATGCCGATGAGAAGGAGAGCTGCGATGCCGATCACTGCGGGTGTCCAGTGAAGCGCGTGTTCTCGCCACGGTGGATGTGCACTGATTCCGCCGAGTAAATGTTCCCGCAGGCGGCGCATGAAGTCTGGATCTGGCTCCGCCTCCGTAGCCGTCAATTGACCACGAAGGGCTTCGATGAAGGCCAGATCTGGTTCGACACCCTCGACGCGCTGCTGCTCCGCGATCAGAGGAGCAAGGGTGGCGATCAGTCGGGCAAGGTCTTCATCGGATTCCGGCGCGTCACGCCGTCGCGGGTCCTGCTCGTCAGCCATCGGTCATCGCCTCCACCCGGAGGCTGGCGCGCAGCCCGGTGAGCGCCCGGCGCAACAGCTGTTTGATGGCGTCTTCGCTGCGCTCCATCTGCTCTGCGATTTCACGAAGACTGCAATCCTCGAAGAACCGCAAATGGAGCACCTGCTGCTGGTTCGGCGGCAGCCTCTCGAGATGTGTCTGAAGCCAGATCGCCTGCTCCCACTGTTCGACCCAGCCATCCGCATCCGCGAGTCCCGCGTCCTGGTGGCCTGACGCCTCTCCCGGCGTTATCTCCCGGTTCCTCTGACGTGCTCGGTCGATGATTGCATTGGCGGCGATGCGCAGGAGCCAGGAGGAGAAGGGCCGGCCACGATCCTGATACGTTCTGATGGCAACGAGCGCCCGCTCAAAGGTCTGGGCGGTCAGATCCTCCGCCTCCTCGTGCGTCTGGCTCCGCGCCAGACAGAAGGCGTACACGCGCCGGACATAGAGGTCGTACAGGTCGGCGAAGGCGGCACGGTCGCGGCGCGCCCGGGCGATGAGGTCCGCGCCGGCCTCTGGACGCCTCTGGCCTCGGTCGCCGGTCTGCATCGCGTCTGCCTCCTCGCCGCTCAGTCTATCGCGTACTGTGTCATCAGCATCGGTGCACGAATACCATCACCTTTTTCGGTGGTGCTACGTTTACCTGATAGAGATGTCGGTGTTGGCGGAGTATTTCGCCACCAAGGAAGCACGTCTCGGCGGGATAGCATTCCGTCTCTAGCACAACCTCAACATACGGCAGGGAGAGAAGGATAGCATGGCTACTGAGCTACCGGCGACCACACAGCGCCAGGCAACAAAATTGAGTGACGAGGGCACGACCACCATCGATAACGTGGTCGTCGCCAAGATCGTCGCCGCCGCGGCCCAGGAAATCGGCGGTATCCACGGCATGGGAAGTGGAGGCATGGGCGGCACGCTGAGTGGCGCGCTCAGTTCGGTCACGGGAGCGCTGCCCGGCGGCAGCACCAACCAACCCTCCACCCAGGGTGTCGCCGTTGAGGTGGGCAATGAGGAAGCAATTGTCAACCTCAACATCGTTGTCGATTACGGGGCACGCATCCCACAGGTCGTGGAAGCCCTGCGCCGGAACATCTCCGACCGCCTGCAGACCCTGACCGGCCTGACCACACGCGCCGTCAACGTCGAGGTGAGCGACGTCTTCTTCCCCGAGCAGCAACCGGCCCGGCCGGGTTCGAGTCAGAGCTAGAGGAGCGGGGTGACGGAGAATACGACACTCGGCGTCGATGCCATGATCCTTCTCGCCGAAGCCATCCGCGCCGCCGCGCTCGATGTACCCGGTGTCCTGGACCTGAGCCCGGGCGTTGGGTACGTCGAGGCGACCTACGGGCGCAACCGTGCCGTGCTCGGTGTGGGCGTTGAGCGACAGCCGGATCATATCGCCGTGAACCTGCATGTAATCGTGGCCGAGGAGCCTGTTCACCCGCTGGCCCATAGGATCCGCGAGGCAGTTCGTGCTCGCGTCCGCGCCGAGGTGGATACGCCGGCACAGCCAATCAATCTGTGGATCGACGACATGCGCCTGGCGGAGCCGGTGTCGAGCTGGAAAGGTCGCTCGTGACCATCCTGAACCGCATCCTGGCGATTCTGCTGCTCCTGCTAGTTCTAGCTACTGCCGTTGGCACGGTCGCCGTCACCAGCACCCTATTGCCCATCAAAACCGTGGACCAGGCGATCAGCTATGCGCCACTGCACAACGCCCTGACCGATCTGCGGAACGTACACCCGCAAAACACACAAATTCTGATCATCGCCATCGCGGCGGTCGTCGGACTCATCGCCCTTCTCCTCCTGCTGGTCGAGCTTACCCCCGGACGGCGGCGGGAGCGGCTCTACACCGTCAGTGAATCGCGCGAGGGCAACGTGACAATTACGTATAGCACGCTGCGCACGGTCGCCGACGGAGCGGCCCGCGCCGTCGGCGATGTGAATGAGGCTCGCTGTCAGCTGGACCGGCGACAACCAAACCTTCGCGTGCGTTGCAACGTGACCGCCGCCCCCTTCACCGATGCGGCCGCGATCGGGCAGAGCGTGGAGTCTGCCATCCGCACTCGCTTGCAAGAAACCCTCGGTACGCCGGTGGAGCATGTCGGCGTCCGTGTCGCCGTGGCCCCGCCCGGCACTCCCATTCGCGTGCGTTGATAAAGGAGACAGTGGTGCAACTCACCGGCAAATATATTGGCTTGATCGTCGGCCTGGTGTTCGGCGGCGTCTGGATCTTTGGGTCGTTCGCCGAAGCGGTGCTTATCCTGGTCACCGGTCTCATCGGCTCCTTCATCGGCGCCGTCCTGACGGGCGAGGTCGACATCCTCCAGCTTCTCACCCGCAATCGGTGACTAACAGAAAGAGTTGCCCGATGGCAAGAGACGATCAGCCGAAAAAGAACCCACCGCCTCCCAAGCTTCCCGAGCCCTCGGTACCCCATGTATTCGTGACCAAGGGCGGCGGCGGTGACAACATCATAAAGAAGTAGCCTCTACCCGCGCCAACTGCCTGGTCGCTTCGTCCTTGCTGAGCAGTTGCGGTCTGAAGGTGCTTCAGCCGGCCTGCAGCATCGCCCGCTCGCTGGTCCAGCCAGCAACGCAGTCCATCACTTCCGCAATGGCGTCGCGCTCGATCTCGTGGCCTTCAGCATCGGCCGTCAGAAAGAAATCGTGGAGGACAGCAAGCACGCTGTTCGGGTCTGTACCTTCGTCAAGCACCTCCTTGACGCCCGCATACAGACGGTCCGCAATTCCTTGCTCAGGGGCGTTCGACTCGATGGCTCGTCTGTACGCTTGTAGAACAGTCATGATGTGTCCTCCTGTGGCCATGCTGGCACGCGTTGCCAATCCAGTCTAGTCGAACAGAGCAAATCCTCGTATTGATCCAGTAGCATACGGTATGCAGGGACGATCGTCCCATGGCGGTCTGCGTTCTGAGGGTCAGGATGGTACTCCAATCCATCGGGCAGGGCGTCTAATGAAATACACCACAGATGGTACGAGCCCGTGCCGCCAAATGCTTTCGGGAGTCGCCACATGGGCAGTCCATGAGGGTCGTTGGGAGTAACCGACATTCCATCCGGTCCCAGATTGACGTACCCTTCATCATCGACCTCAATCTCTCTGCGTGGCCCGTCCACGATCACTCCAAGGCATGTATGGGACCTGCCGACCAAGGGGTGCTCACCCTCGGCTTTCATATTCCGATAGAGCATGATCCCGAACATAGGAACCTGCTCCGTTTCAGTCGTCATAGGTGAGTCCTGTAGTTGGCATGTACCGTGCCTCTGCAAGCGCAAGAATCGTAGGCGCGGCGTTCACGGCTGGCATTCTCTACCGCAGCTCACGCACCACAGAAGTAGAACAGCCGGTTTGCCGAACGCGCATCGATAACCTCATACGTGACGGTTTCCTGTGAGCCAAGGGTTGGAGGTAGCGCACAGGGCGCACCTCGGGTAGAGGCGTCACTGACGGCGACGATCCACACGCGACGATTGCTCCAGGGCGGAATCGGACTGCGCGTGCGGCCCACGCGGCCAAAGCGAGCAGCGGCGATGTAGGCCTGGGCATCGAGTCCAGGAAGGTACTGGAGCGCGACTCGTATTGCCTGCATGGGTCCAATCATCGCACGCGAGGGACGCTGCTCGTTGAAGACGAGGTCGGAGGCCCGCAGGACATCCTGTGCGATGGGAGGGCCAATGGGAACTGACAAGGGGCGCGTGGATCGAGCCGCCAGCCGAGGCCGAGATGAGGCAGCAGTAACGGCAGCACGAGACATACTGATCGGCGCCAGCGTACCGACGAGGAGGCAGATAAACGGCAGGTGTATCTTCATATTCCCTCCATTCCCATACCAAACGTGGGAGAATCACTCGATTCTAGTTCGTGATCTTTACACTGCGATCATGGCCGAGTGCTAGAAACTGTCTGAAAAGGGGGTGACGAGGTGAGACACTGGAAGTACCACACTCCAGGAGTCTCATATGACCTCGCCTCCCCGTCTCTATCCTACCGACCTCACCGATGCCGAGTGGCAGATTCTGG
>JAABUJ010001929.1_pt1 | contig 27883 bp, 25 predicted proteins | sample 5559131 | NCBI WGS metagenome assembly JAABUJ01 (sample SAMN10711875, study PRJNA513366) | rock metagenome | isolation source: Antarctica rocks | place: Antarctica: Victoria Land, Mt New Zealand nord | collected 2016-01-07
TATCTGGCCGCTGAAGCGGTCGATCTGGGTATCGTGAAGAGAAAGCGTCAACGTGATCCTACCCCCGCGCGCTTCGCGCAATTGTGCTTGACTTTTGCCTCAACGGCTTAACTTGTGACCAATAGGCCTCCCCATGTAGTTAGTAGCTTGTAGTTAGTAGTTAGTGACGAACACTGTCCAGTGGCGAGGATGGGCTAGCACAAGCCATCGCTCGTCACTATATGTCTGGTGCAAGAATCGTGCGCGGCAACTGGCTACTAACTACTAACTACTAACTACTGGTAACACGATGCGCACCGTCGTCCCCTCGTTGGGGGCGCTGGTGATGGTGACGCCGCCGCCGAGCAAAGCCACCCGCTCGCGCATGCCCATGACGCCGAGATGCTCACCACGCTCCGGACGCGCCGTCACGTCGTCGACGGCGAAGCCGCGGCCCCAGTCGCGCACCACCACCACTACCTCGTCCGTGTGAGCGGCCAGGGTGACCGCGACGCGCGTGGCGGCGGCGTGCTTGCGGGCATTGTTCAGCGCCTCCTGGACGACGCGGAACACGGTTGTTTCTACAGCGGGGACGAGGCGCGCCACCGGCCCCTCGACCTCGAACGTGGCATGCCAACCGGCGTCGCGCGCCACGGCGTCGAGTTGTTGCTGTAGCGCCACGACCAGCCCAAAGTCGTCGAGCGTGGAGGGCCGCAGGTCGCTCATGACGCGGCGCGTTTCGCCGATACACTGCTGCAAGACGGAGAGCCCGCGTGCGAATGTTTCGCGCGGGTGACCTTCCGGCAACGAGTAGTCGTGCGCCTGTAGGTACTGGTAGGCGCTCACGATCATCTGTCCGAGGCCATCGTGGATGTCACGCGAGATGCGGCGGCGCTCCTCCTCCTGCGAGTTGACCAGCTTGCCGGCGTACTGAGTGAGACGCTCCTCGCGCTCGCGCAACGCCTCGTAGAGGCGCGCGTTCTCCAACGCCGCCGCGGTTTCCACGGCCAGCACGGAGACGACGAACGTCTCATCGTCCGTGAAGGGCCGCGCTACCTCCCCGTAGACCTCGAGGAAACCGAAGGCGCCGGTACGGGTCGTTAGCGGCGCGCACAAGACGCTCGCCGGCGCTCCGCCTCCCACGAGTGTTGGCAGGGCCAATTCCCGCAAGGACACCCCTTCGTCGAATTGCGCCGCCGCGCCCTCCTCCAGCACGCGCGCCGCGAACGAGCGATGTAGCGGCAGGCGGCCGTGCGCGGCCCAGCGCGGATCCAACCCCTGGTGCGTCGCGAGCGTCAGTTCCTCGCCTTGTAACAGCAAGACCGCGCAGTGCGAGAAATGCAATGTCCGGGTCAGCAGGTCGATGACGTGCGCGTAGACATCGTCCGCGGTGTGACAAAGATTGAGCAGGCGGCCGGCCTCGTACACGATGAAGAGTTGGTTGAAGGAATGCTGCAACTCCTGGTGCAGCGCGCCCTGCTCCAGCGCCAACGCCGCGTGTGTGGCCAGCGCCTCGACGGAGGCGATAAGGGCGGCGTCCGGCTCCTGAGGGAGCGCGAGGCGCGCTACCCCCCGCGCGGAGCCGTCCATGCCCGCGCGCCCCGGCGTGCACAGGGGCGCTGCTACCACGTACCACCCGCCGCCGAGGTCCGTGACGGCGCGGTCATCGTCGGGATACGCGGTGTGAGCGTGCGACGGCGGTAAGTGCGCCAGCGCGGTCAACATGCCCGCGCGGGCGCGCTCGACCGGGGCGCTATCGCCGGCGCACAGAGACACCTCGGCTCCGGCGTCGGCGCGCAGCCGCGCCAGCGCCTCGGCGAGTGAGTGCAAAAAAGAGTGCGTGAAAGAATCCATAATGCAGTCCGATACTGCGCCATAATGGTCTACACGCCTATAGGCCATCCGGGCTATGACGGGGCGCCGGCATGGTTCTGTTTACCTGTCACCATGTCGTCGAGGCGATACAGAGCGCATCGAGCGCACGCTGACTCATATCCTAACCAAAGTACTGTTTCAGCGCGGCGTAGCCGAGGCCGAGGGCCGTGGCATCCTCCAGCAGCGCCCACACGACGTCGGGCACGCCCGTGGCGCCGGCGGCCTTGCGGTAGGAGGCGCCGGCGTAGGAGCCAGCGGCCGCTGCGCCGCCGCCCAGTACGCCGCAGACGATCGGGTTGAGCCGTGCGGCGGCGCCGATCGCCGCTCCGGTCAAGCCGCCGATGACGAGACGTCCGATGAACGGGCCTGTTTGCAAGCGACTGGGGACCATCGGCAGCTTGTCGCCCACGAGTTCGCCGGCGGCGGCGAGTCCGGTCACGACGAGCGTTCCGCGCGAGCGCAGTAGGCTGAACGGCGCCGGTTGCATCGCGGCGAAGCCCGCGGGCGAGCCCTGCCGCTGCGACGCGGCCGAGAGCAGCGCGAAGGGCGTCATCGAGCGCAGGCCCGCGACGAAGCCCAGCGTCGCGGCGCGCGTGTAACCGGCGTTATCCGGCGTCGTCTTGTCTGACATGGTTCCTCCCAATTAGTCGATGGTTATTAACGATCAAGGCAGTGTTGGACGTGCATGTCCTGGGCCACGGCACCGCTTTATCTGTTCGACCATCGACCATCGACCATCGCTGCACTAGCCTGAATTATTCATGAGCACTTTGGTCTAATCAGATTGACCGCATCTGGCTGAACAACCCACCCCTGTAGACCGGCTGAAGCGGCCGTAGAGCCGATTTTGGCGCCCAAAGTGGACTCTGGGAGCCTGCAAGGCCGCCATCGGCAACCAATCCAATTCGATGAATGTTTTCATGAATAATCCAGGCTAGCCATTTTTCTAGTGCCATATCTTTTGCTATCAAGGGCATTAACAAGTAGGCTGTAAGGGAGTGTGCGAACATACATAATAATAGTGGAGAGCGGTCGCGGAAATGACGAATCGGCAAGGAGCGGTGGCGAACGGGGCGTCGCCCAACGGCAGGCCGCATGACGGGGTGTCGCCCAACGGCAGGCCGCATGACGGGGTGTCGCCTAATGGCGCGCATGAGGCGGCCCCAACGCCATCGCGTGGCGCCCCGAGCGCGGCGCGCGCCGATGGCGGGGACGGCAACCGTCCCGGCGGGCTCGCGGCGCTGCGCCGCGCCCTGGCCTACCTGCGCGGCCACGTACGCGACGCTACCGGGGCCTTTATCGCCCTGCTGGTCGTCACCGCGGCCAATCTGGCTACGCCGCAGCTGGTGCAACTCGCCATCGACGGCGGCATCAAGCGTAAGAGCGCGTCCGTGATCCTGTACGCCGTCGTTGGGCTCGTCGCGATCGCCGTGGTGCGGGGCATCTTCACCTTCCTGCAAGGCTACCTGGCCGAGCGCGCCTCGCAGGGCGTCGCCTATGACCTGCGCGACGCCCTGTTCACGCGCCTGGAACGCCTCTCCTTCAGCTACTACGACCGTGTGCAGACGGGTCAGTTGCTGACGCGCCTCACCAACGATGTGGAGCAGGTACGTACATTCGCCGGGACCGGCGTGATACAGCTGTCGTCGTCGGTCGTGATGCTCGCCGGCAGCATCGTACTCCTGCTCAGGATCAGTTGGTCCCTGACGCTCGTGTCGATGCTCATCATCCCGGCCATCTTCGTGCTGCTGATGCGCTTCGTGCGCCGCATCGGACCGCTCTTTGGACAGGTGCAGCAAACGCTTGGTCGCCTCAATACGATCCTGCAAGAAGACTTGCAGGGCAATCGCGTCATTCGCGCCTTCGTGCGCGAAGACTACGAGACGGCGCGCTATCGCGGCATCAACGATAGCCTGCTGAACAAGAACATTGAGGCCACGCGCCTGCTCTCCAACAACTTCCCGTTCGTCTTCCTGCTCGCCAATATCGGTACGCTGATCATCATCTGGTTCGGCGGCCTACAGGTGATCGGACGCCAGATCGACATCGGGCAACTCATCGCGTTCAACACCTACCTGAGCTTCCTGTTGATGCCGATCCTGACCATCGGTTTCCTGGCCGCGCAAATCTCGCGCGCCGCCGCCTCGTCGCTGCGCATCTTCGATATCCTCGACGCGCCGCTGGAGGTGACCGACAAGCCGGGCGCCGTCGTCCTGCCGCCGATCGCTGGCCGCGTGGAGTTCCGCGACGTCTGCTTCCGCTACCCCTCGACGGAGCGCGACATCCTGCACGACATCAACTTTAGCGCCGAGCCCGGCCAGACCGTCGCCATCCTGGGCACGACCGGGTCGGGCAAGAGCACGCTGGTCAACTTGATCCCGCGCTTCTACGACGTCACCGGTGGAGCCGTGCTGGTCGACGGTCACGACGTGCGCGACGTGACGCTGTCCAGCCTGCGCGCGCGCATCGGTATCGTGCTACAGGAGGCGCTGCTTTTCAGTGGCCCTGTACGCGACAACATCGCCTACGGCAGGCCCGACGCGACACAGGACGAGGTCGAAGCCGCCGCACGCGCCGCGCAGGCCGACGCCTTTATCCGCGACCTGCCGCAGGGCTACGACACAGTCGTGGGTGAGCGCGGCGTGGGTCTGTCCGGCGGGCAGCGCCAGCGCATCGCCATCGCCCGCGCGCTATTGGTCAGCCCCAAGCTGCTGATCCTCGACGACAGCACCTCGGCCGTCGACGCCGAGACCGAACTGCTGATCCAGCAAGCGCTCGACACGCTGATGCGCGACCGTAGCCACACCGCCTTCGTCATCGCGCAACGCATCAGCACCGTGCGCGACGCCGACCTCATCCTGGTGCTCGACGGGGGCCGCATCGCCGCGCGCGGCACGCATGACGAACTGCTGCGCGAGAGCCCGCTGTACAACGAGATATTGGGGTCGCAGCTCCAGCCCGAATTAGGCGTCAGGCGTCAGGCGTCAGGCGTCAGTTGATCGTGGGAGGCTCATGGATGGATACGTATATCGCGGGCTACGGCGTTGCTCACCTCGACTTACTGACGACTGACGACTGGCGACTGGCGACTGCGCTGGGGGCGCTATGAACCGCGGCTTCGCGTCCACGGCGTCGTTGGCGGACGAACAGGCGCGCGATCGGGGCCGCACGGCGCGGCGGTTGATCGGCGAACTCGCTCCCTACCGGCCGCAACTCGTGGTCATCCTCCTGCTCATCGTGCTGGGCGCGGCCACGCAGGCGCTTGGCCCCTGGCTGATCAGCCGCGCCATCGACGCCGACATCAATCCGCCCCGCGGTCAGCACACCAACCCAAGCGGATTGGCCGTGACCATGCTCGTGTTGCTGGTCGTCTACGTCGTCGGATCGCTGACGACGCGCGCGCAGATCTTCCGCATCGGATCGCTCGGCCAGCGCGTGCTGGCAGCGCTACGCGCGCGCCTGTTCGATCAATTCCAGCACTTGCCGCTCGGCTACTTCGATACCCATCCGGTCGGCGACCTGATGAGCCGCGTGCTCAACGACGTCGACACGATCAACCAACTGCTCTCGCAGGGCCTGACGCAGCTGCTGGGCTCGCTGTTCAGCCTCATCGGCATCGTTATCTTCATGCTATTCCTGAATTGGCGGCTGGCGCTCGTCTCCTACACCATCATCCCGGTGATGCTGGTGACGACGATCTTTTTCTCGCGGCGGGCGCGCAAAGCCTACCGGCGCACGCGCGAAACGGTCGGCGACGTGACGGCCGACCTGCAGGAGGAGATCGTCGGTATCCGCGAGGCGCAGGCTTTCAACCGCACCGAGGCCAACATCACGCGCTTCCGCGTGCGCAATAGGGCCAACCGTGACGCCAACGTCTCCGCCGTCGGCGTTACCTCGGCCTTCTCGCCCGCCATCGACGTGCTCTCCACGCTGGCAACGGCCATCGTGATCGGCTACGGCGGTTACCTTTACTTCCACGGACAACTCTCGGTCGGCCTGCTCGCGGGCTTCCTCATCTACGTGCAGCAGTTCTTCCGCCCCATCCAACTCGTCGCGCAGGTCTACACGCAGATACAGGCGTCGCTTGCCGGTGGCGAGCGCATCTACAGCATCCTCGACGCCCAGCGTGAGCCGGCCGACCCGCCCGGCACGCCGGATATCGGGATGGTCAGGGGCGACATTTCCTTCGACGGTGTGTCGTTCGCCTACACGGCCGAGCGCGAGGTGTTGCACGACGTCTCGTTCCACGTCGCAACGGGGCAAACCGTCGCGCTGGTGGGCCAGACCGGCGCGGGCAAGACGACTATCGCCAACCTGATCCCGCGCTTCTACGACGTCACCGGTGGCGCGATCCTAGTCGACGGCCACGACGTGCGCGACGTGACGCGCCATAGCCTGCGCGGCGCCATCGCCATGGTGTTGCAAGAGCCCTTCCTGTTCAGCGGCACGGTGGCCGACAACATCGGTTATGGGCGCGCGGACGCGACGCGCGCGGAGGTCGAGGCGGCGGCGCGGGCTGTCGACGCCGACGGTTTCATCCAGGACCTGCCGGACGGCTACGACACCGACCTTGGCGAGAGCGGCGGGTCGCTCAGCCAGGGGCAGCGCCAGTTGCTCTCCTTCGCGCGCGCCGTGCTAGCCGACCCGCGCATCCTGATCCTCGACGAAGCCACCAGCAACATCGACACGCGTACCGAAGCGATCATCCAGAAGGCGCTGGCGACGTTGCTGCACGGCCGCACCAGTGTCGTGATCGCCCACCGCCTCAGCACGATCCGCGACGCTGATCTGATCCTGGTGGTGCGGGCGGGTCGCATTGTCGAGCGCGGCACGCACGACGACCTGCTGGCCCTCAACCGCGTCTACGCCGATCTCTACCGCCGCCAGTTCCGCGAGGCCCCCAGCGCCGCGACCGTCGCCTAGCCCCAATACGGTTTAATTAGCCGCGAATGCACGCGAATGCACGCGTCTATGACTGGTTATGTGCGTCTATTCGCGTACATACACGGCTAATTTTCGTTATCTAAGCCGTCGTGGGCCTGATACCCTTCGCTGAAACCCATTCCTTTAACTTGGTTCGGGCGTATGTTTTTCTGGCGTGAACGGGATCGAGAGATGCCGCACACTGGCGACAACCGTCCCTTCGAGCGGGCTGCGCGGCTGCATGGCCGTCAGCGCGATCCGCGCCTCGCGGTGAGCCAACGGCGTCCCAGGCAGTTCGGTTCTGGCACGCGCTGCATCACGATATACAGCCCGCCAACGTCGCTGAAGGTCGCGCAAGGCGTCACACCGCCGCCGAGCCCGACAGACGAGACACAGCCTCTGCCCCCAACTATTCTTAATCAATTACGTCCTATTATTACAGCAAACCCCAGCTATTCTTAATCAATTACGTCCTAATCTAACTAATCTAAACTGATCTATTGACATTGGCACGGGGGCGTGTTAGAGTTAGGTATACTGTACATTGCATGGAGGTCAGCATGATGGATCGCCCGTTCATCGAGGTTCGCGGCGCACGCGAAAACAACCTCAAGGACATCTCGCTCAACATTCCCAAGCAGAAGATCACGGTGTTTACCGGTGTGTCCGGTTCCGGGAAATCTTCACTGGTCTTCGACACCATCGCCGCCGAAGCGCAGCGCCAACTGAACGAGACCTTCACCGCCTTCGTGCAAGGCTTCCTGCCGCATTACGGTCAACCCGACGTAGACCGCATCGAACACCTGAACGCGCCGATCATCATCGATCAGAAGCGGGTCGGAGGCGGCTCACGTTCGACAGTGGGCACCTACACGGATATTGCCGCCTTGCCGCGGCTGCTCTTCTCGCGGGTTGGGCGCCCCTATGCGGGGCCAGCCTACGCCTTCTCGTTCAACACCCCGCAGGGTATGTGCCTCGAGTGCGAAGGCATCGGCAGGACCGTTCAACCTGACCTGGAGAAGTTCCTTGACCGTGGCAAATCCCTGAATGGCGGGGCGATCCTGCACCCCGAGTTCAAGGTCGGCAAGTGGATGGGGACGATGTACCCGCTCTCGGGTCTCTTTGACAACGATAAACCGATCAAGGACTACACCGACGAGGAGCTTCACGCCCTGCTGTACGGCGCGGACGTGAAAGTCTCCGGCGGCGGGTTTGGCTCGAAATACGAGGGCCTCGTTGAACGCTTCACCCGCATGTATATCAAGAAGGACGCGGCGGCCATGTCCGCACGCAACAGGGCGATCTTCGAACAGTTCACCACCGCGCAGACGTGCCCGCTGTGCCACGGCGCCAGGCTCAACCAAGCCGCCCTGAATTGCAGGATTGGCGGCCGGAATATCGCCGAACTCTCCGACTTGGACGCGACGGAACTGATCAAATTCCTTGAAGACGTCACCGATCCGGTCGCCGTGAAACTGGCCGCCAGACTCACCGAACGCGTGCAACATCTGGTGGACATTGGGCTCGGGTATCTGAGTCTCAGCCGGGAAACCTCCACCCTGTCTGGCGGCGAGTCACAGCGGGTGAAGATGATCCGGCATCTTGGGAACAGCCTGACCGAGATGTTGTACATCCTCGACGAACCCACCGTGGGGTTACATGCGCGCGATGTGGCCCGCCTCAACGGTCTGCTGAAGAAATTACGCGACAAGGGCAATACCGTGCTGGTCGTCGAGCATGATCCAGCTGTCATGGCCGTCGCGGATCATGTCGTAGACATCGGCCCGAAGGCAGGGACGCACGGCGGTGAGGTGGTGTTTGAAGGGAGCTATGAAGCCCTCAAGAACGCTGACACGCTCACGGGGCGTTTCCTGACGCAACACCTGCCGCTCAAGCAGCCGGTGCGGCAGCCGGCTGGGCGGATGACCATCAAGAACGCCACCCTGCACAACCTGAAGAACGTCACGGTGGACATTCCCACCGGCGTCCTGACGGTCGTGACAGGCGTCGCCGGTTCCGGCAAAAGCACGCTGATCAACGATGTCTTCGTGGCGCAGTACCCCGACGCGATTGTGATCGACCAGTCCCGCGTGACAGCAAATAGCCGCTCGGCTCCGGCCACCTATACCGGGATCATGGATGACATCCGGCAGGCGTTCGCCAAGGCCAACAAGGTCAGCCCCTCGCTCTTCAGTTTCAACTCAGCGGACAGTTGCCCCGCCTGTAACGGTCTAGGCGTGGTGTACACCGATTTGGCCTTCATGGAGGGCATCGTCTCCACCTGTGAAATCTGCGAGGGCAAACGCTTCAAGCCGGAGGTGCTGGCGTACCACCTGCGCGGCAAGACCATCAGTGACGTGCTGGACATGACCGTCGAAGAAGCCCTGACCTTCTTCACCGAGAAGAAGATCAAGGCCGTGCTGCAAGCCATGAGCGACGTGGGGCTGGGTTACCTGAAACTGGGCCAGCCTTTGAGCACCGTGTCGGGCGGCGAAGGGCAACGCCTGAAGCTCGCCACCGAACTGCACAAGCAGGGCAGCATGTATGTGATGGACGAACCCACCACCGGGCTGCATCTCTCGGACATCGGCATGCTGATGGGCATCATTGACCGGCTGGTGGACGCGGGGAACACCGCCATCCTGATCGAGCATCATCTGGACGTGATCCGGCAGGCCGACTGGATCATCGACCTTGGCCCGGAAGGGGGCAGCGCCGGTGGCGCCGTGTTGTTTGAGGGGCCGCCGCGAGAATTGAAAAACTGCACGCGGAGTATCACGGCGCGGTTCATGTGAAGGCAACAGAGACGCGACAGATTGCAACTAGCTACTTTCTACTAGCACGTAGGAGTTTCTGCGCGGGGTTGAGGATCATGGAGCGGCCGGACTGGCGAGCGTAATCGCGCAGGGGGATGCGCGCGAGCGGTTCGTCAGCCGTGCGCGCGATAGTGACTCGATCTTCCAAGGCGCGCCGGAAGTCGGCGGCGCTGCGACCGGGGAACAGCGTATAGGCCGCGCCGATGTGAGGCAGGAAGTGCGCGTCACTGCCGCCGAACTCGGCCAGTCCCCACACCCGGTTGAGCGTGCGCACGCGCCCGCCGGGTCGCCCCGCCGGGCTAGGGTTGGCTGTCTCCACCGCTACAAGCGGGAGCCCGCGCGCCAGCAGCCCCTCGATCATGCGCCGGCCCATGCTCGGGGTCAGCGCGCTGAGCGGGTGCGGGGCCAGCGCGACGCCGCCCATGTCCGCGATGCGCGCGACCGTACGCGCGATCGGCTCGAACATAGGCAGCCGCTCCTCCACGAAGAGCGCCAACAGGTGTACGCCGCGCGCCGTCGTCACCTCGCTGCCCACGATGACGCCGAGCGGGTAACCCTCCTCGCGAACGAGGCCGCGCGCCGCCAGCGCCCCCGCGACGCTATCGTGGTCGGTCACGGCGATCACATCAAGCTCACGCGCGATCGCCGTCTCCACGACCGCACGCGGCGTGCCCAACCCGTCGCTATAGGTTGTGTGCGTATGCGGGTCGCAACGGCCGTAAACGACGTTATTATCTTTCACTATGATGCGCCCAACAGCCCTATCAGCAGCCATTGATTCTGCACCGAAGTGTCCAAAAAGCCTTCGATAACGTTACAAGCAGGCTTGGCACGACTGATGCGGTCACTGCCATAAAACGTAGCTGGCTTGTTGACATCAGCAGGCACGTTGACGAGAAGTGTGCGAGTAGCAAGTTGCCAGTGAATATCAATACTCCCATCGGGCCCTGGCCCAATGACAGGAGCAGGGATATGAAGTCTTTGGGATCGCCAAAGTTCTAAAGCGTTATCTAACAAAAAGTCGCTGGCTCGCTTGAGGGTAGATGCAGCGTATCCGAGACTTCCTTCTCCATCCCAATCATCCTGTAACTCTAGTATTGTCTGCGCCTCTTGGATGGCGCCCTGGATATCCCCTAGTTCAAACGGAATAAGAGGGTAATCCTCTTTGGGTATGTGAAATCCTACACCTGACGTCATGGTTTTGCCCTCACTGTAATGTCACCCCATCGAATAGATCATGCTCGCTCCGCGGCGGCGCGCCTTTCGGGTCGATCAGCACGAAGCGCTCCGTGCCCAACCACGCGCGCAACTGCTCAGGGGGCATGCGGTCGAACGGCCCGTCGGGGCTCTGCTGCGTCTGGTGCGCCTGCATACCGGCCATCTTAGTGTCGAATTGGCGGTCATCAAGCGGTACGACTGTCGTGATCTGCTCGTCGGGCGTGCCCATCTGGTCGACCGGGATCGTCGCGACGTTACCCCCCGGCGTGAAGTCGATGCCCTGGGCCTGTAGCTGCTCGCGCACCTTGCGCATCGCGCTGAGTGGGTTGGCCGTGACGTAGAGCTTTCGCGGGGCGTAGGGTTGCAGGCCGTCGCGAAGCTGCTCAGGATAGCAGGTGGGATCGCCAGCGCGGTGGAAAGCCTCGATCGTTAGCCGGTGGATGGCCATATGGTCGAGGTGGCCGTAGCCGCCGTTGGCGTCGAAGGTAACGACCACCTGCGGGCGCAGGCGGCGGATGTGGTAGACGATACGCCCGATGGCCTCGTCGGGGTCGGCCTTAGACAGGTCGCCATCGCGGTAGTCGAGGAAGCTGACGTCCTCGATGCCCATGATGCGCGCGGCCGCGCGCAGCTCGCCCGCGCGCACCTGCCCCAAGGTCTCGGGCGTAGCCAGCGCTGGGTCACTAATCTCGCCGGCCTCGCCGCGCGTGGCGCACACGAGCGCGGTCTTGACGCCCTCATCGCGGTACTTGCGCATACAACCGGCGACGCCGAACGCCTCATCGTCCGGGTGCGCGAACACCGCCAACAAACACTTCTGATCCATCAATCCCTCTCTATCTCACGGTACTCCCTTTGTTATACCCGGTCGGCGGCGCCACATGGGAGACCTTTCAAGGTCCGTTTCTGCCATGGTCTTTTAAGGCCAATACGGTTTAGTTAAGCCAGAATGGGTGACTCGACAGGGCCTGCATTGGCGGCGATTTACGCTCAACGGCGCTGATCCGCTGGGCGCTCCGCTACCTACGGAGCCCTTAACTAAACCGTATTGCTTTTAAGGCCAGGCCCATGGCATCTACGGACAGGCGGTAGGCACGGCCACCTACGAGCGTTTGAGCGCGTAGCCCGCGTACGACGCCGAGCGGTCGCGGCTAACCTTGAAGCGGAGCCGCGCGCCGACCTGCCCGTAGTTGAGGCGCCCACGCCTGAACGCGTATAGGGCGCCCAGCAGGGCAAACGGGTTCAAGGCGGGCGCGAGGCCGGTGACGCTGCGCGACATGAGGCCATGCCGGGCCATGATCGCGCGCAACTCGGCTGGCTTGATGAACATGCGCCAGTCGTGCAGGCCCGGCGGCAGGAACCGCGTCACGGACCACTCCTGCGCGACGCCGATGATGAGCAGCCGGCTCAAGAGGGTGCGATTGACCGTGTCGTACAGGAACACGGCGCCCGGCCGCAGCACGCGCGCGATCTCGGCGATGACGCGCTCGACGTCGGCGACGTGTTCGAGCACGTCGCAGCAGTACACCAGGTCGAACGCCGCGTCGTCGAACGGCAGCGCCTCACCGCTCCCCGCGCGGTAGTCGATGGCGAGCCCCGAGGCAGCGGCGTGCGCGCGGGCCGTTTCCAGCGACGGCCTCGACGGGTCGACGCCCGTGACGGCGCAGCCGAGCCGCGCGAACTCCTCGGCCAGCAGGCCGCCGCCGCAGCCTACGTCGAGCGCGCGCAATTCGCGCGGATCGCGGCCGAGCCGCTCGACGAGGACCGCGCGAAAATAGCCGACGCGGCCGGGGTTGACCATCGTACGCAGCGTCGACAAGGGCTTACGCTCGTCCCACCAGATGTCCCCCCGGCGATTATAGAGATCGTTGTCGACTGGCATCCCGCACATCCTCCCCAATCATCATGTTACGATAGTAGCATAGGGGGAATAAGACATGGTCGCACAGCAGGTTGGCCCGCTCTGGACCGTCGAGCAGTACCTGAGTCTGGAGCGGTACGGCAAAGACAAGCACGAGTACCACGGCGGCTACGTCTACGCAATGGCCGGCGGTTCGCAGGCCCACAGCCAGATCGCGGTCAACCTGGTCGCGTTGCTACGGACGGGCGTGCGCGGCAGCGGCTGCCGCGCCCTGAACGCGGACATCAAGGTGCGCCAGTCGCCCGACGACTACGTGTACACCGACGCCGTGGTAACGTGCGACCCGCGCGACAACGCGCCCCGCCGGGACTGGATCGACTACCCGGCGCTGGTGGTCGAGGTCCTCTCACCCTCCACGGAGCGTCACGACCGCGGCGACAAGTTCGAGGGCTACAAGGCTATCCCCACCTTCCGCGAGTACGTCCTCGTCGACTACAGGCGGCGCGAGGTCGAGGTGTGGCGTCGCGACGATACCGGGACGTGGACACCCACGACCTACGGGCCGGACTCCGACATCGCGCTGGATACCGTGGCCCTGACACTGCCGATGGACCTGATCTACGAGGACAGCGGGCTCTAAGGAGACGCATCCGCCGAGCGAAGTGAGAATCGACTCGGACCACTTAGAGATCATGTAGCGCGGGAATACCCGCGACACTCGTAGCGGCGCGGACGGCGCGGCGGATTGCCGTGGCGGTTAGTTCGACGGCGAGGACGCCGATGGCGTCGGGCGACGCCGTGCGGTCGCCCGTGGAGAGAGCGAACACGGTGTCGCCGTCGTAAGCCGTGTGCGCGGGGCTGATGGCGCGGGCGAGGCCGTCGTGCGCCAGTGAGGCCAGGCGATGCAACGCGGTTTTGTCCAGCCGCGCGTCGGTCGCCACGGCCACGAGCGTCGTGTTGGTCAGCGGCCGCGGCCGTCCGCCACCCTCTCGCAGTAGGGCGGCCGAACCGGCGAAGCGCCCGTCGTGGCGCGTACCGGCCAGGATCTCGCCGCGCTCGTCGAGCACGTCGCCCATGGCGTTGACAACCGTCACTACGCCCACACTCACGCCGTCAGGTAGCGCATCGGAGGCGAGGCCGAGGCCGCCCTTCATGCGCCCGTCCGGCCCAAGCGCGCGGCTAACGCAGGCGCCGTAGCCCGCTCCGACGGTCCCCTCGCGCGCCTCGTCCGCGCGCGCCGCCGCGCACGCGGCGTATCCGGCCGCGGCGTCGGGCCACACGTCGGGGGAACCGCTGTCGAGGTCGAAGATAACGGAGGCGGGGACGATGGGCACACGCGCGACGGGCGTGGGGAAACCAACGCCACGCTCACGCAGATAGGCCATCACCCCGCCAGCGGCGTCGAGCCCGAAGGCGCTGCCGCCAGTGAGCAGCAAGGCGTGGATCTCCTGGACTGTCGCCGCCGGTGCCAGCAGATCGGTCTCACGCGTGCCCGGCGCGCCGCCGCGCACGGCGACGCTGGCGCCCATGGCTCCGCGCGCGGGCAACAGCACGGTGCAGCCCGTCACGCCCACGGGGTCGTGCCAGTGGCCGATGCGCACGCCCGGCAACGGGTTACTCATTATTTTTGTCCTAATGCCTGCCGGAGCAGCCGATTGGCCGCGTCCACCTCCTTGCCGTAGGTCGTGAAGTCACCGCGCCCGGCCGCCTGCTGCGCCGCGATCAGGTGTTGCTGCACCTGCTGTAAGATCTGGCGCGCGGTCCCCGTCAGCGGCGTCGTGCCGGTCAGCGGAGTGGTGGGGCTGATTGGGACCGTGCCTGGCGCCGGCGTCGTGCCCGTGACCGTCGGGGCGGCGGCGTTGCCGAAGATTTGGCCCAGTGCGTTGTCGAGCGACGTCCCCCACACCAGCTTGTTGTTAGCATAGGCGATCACGCGCTGCAACTGCGGGATCTTGGAGTTCTCGGCCTGCAGGTAGAGCGGCTCCAGGTAGAGCAGGCCGCGGCCGACCGGCACGATGATGATTTGGCCCCAGTGCACGCGCGAGCCCTGCTGGTTCCACAGCGAGAGCACCTGGCTGAAATCGGGCCGCTGGTTGACGTTGGCCTGCAACTGCTGCGGACCCAGGACCTGCTGGCCGAAGGGGAGGTGGTACTCCACCAACTGGCCGTAGTGCGGCGCGTCGGAGCGCCCGACCAACAGCGAGACCATGTTGTTCTTGTTGAGCGGGTTATAGGGCTGCATCAGCACGAACTCGTCGGTCGTGTCGCCGGGCAGGCGCGTCACGGCGTAGTACGGCGGGACGGCGCGGTTGTTGGCGCCGTCGCTGTAGGTCGGGATGGCCCACTGGTCGTCGTTGTTGTACCAGGCCTGCGCATTGAGCTGATGGTAGCGCGCGTACACAAACGCCTGCGCGTTCATCAGGTCCTCGGGATAGCGCACATGCGCGCGCAGGTCGGACGGCATCGCCGCGAGCGGCCGCAATAGGCCGGGGAAGCTGGCGCCGACGGTACGCACGATAGGGTCGGACGGGTCGGCGACGTAGAGGCGCACCGTGCCGTTGTAGGCGTCGATGGTGGCCTTGACGGCGTTGCGTACGTAGCTGTAGCTGTTACCGTTCTGGTCCATATAGGGTTCGGCGTAGGGATAGGTCGCGCTGGTGGTGTAGCCATCGACGATCCAGGTAAGGTGACCGTCAGCGCCGAGCACGAGGTAGGGGTCACTATCGTAGCTGAAGAAGGGCGCCAGCGTGTTCAGGCGCTCGGTGATCTCACGGTGCAGCAGCACGCGCGAGGAGGGCGTGAGGTAGCTGGTGGTGCCGAACTGGACGGGTGAGGCGAAGTAAACCGTCCAGGCCAAGCGCTTGAAGAAGCCGCCGATGGTGATGCCGGCCGTCCCGGCGTAGGAGGTGTGATATTCCGTGTCTCCGGTGCCGTAGTCGAACTCCTGCGCGCCCGTCTTGACGAAGACAGAGCTCGTGGTGTCCTGGCCGAAGTAGATGCCGGGACGCGTGATCGCCGGCAGGTCGCTTGCCACGGGGATATCGGGGTTGGCGTGCGGCGGGATGTCTTTGACCAGGTATTGCGGCGAGCCGTCACCCGACACCGCGTTGACCGGCGACACGACGGCGCCGTAGCCGTGCGTGTAGGTGAAATTGAGGTTCTGCCAGTTCGGGTTCTGCAGCTGGGTCTGGTTGAGCTCGCGTGGCGAGACGATCAACTGGCGCAACTGCCCCCCGATGCGGTAGCGGTCGAGCCCGGCCGCCGTGAAGTCGTAGAACAGGCGGATGGCCTGCTGCTGCTGCGCCGCGGTGGTGAACTGGTCGGGATCTTCGACGCGCAGCGAGTTGATGCCGGAGCGGCCGGCCGCGACATCACCCGTGGTAATGGTATCGGACGGGAATTGCGAAACCCCTACACGCCCCAGGTTGAAGGCGGCGCGCGTGGCGTCGATGTTGTGCTGGATCTGCGGCCCCTCGGCCGCCAGTGGCGCGGGGTTCACCTTGAGCCCCTGCAAGATGGCCGGGTAGAGCCCCACCAGCAGTACCCACGCCACGAGCCAGACCGCGACAACGCCCGCGATAGCGCCCCAGAGCCGCCAGGCAAAGGCGTTGACGAGCAGCATCAACGCGCCAAGTACCGCCAGCACGGTCAGGATGGTCCAGCCGGGGATGCCCGCGTGCAGGTCGACGTAGCTGCCGCCCTGGAAGCCGTTGCCGGGCGAGACGAGCGAGTCGTAGCGCATCAGCCAGTTGGAACCCGCCACGACGAGGGCCAGCAGGGCCAGCCAGAACGAGACGACGGTGAGGTAGGGACGCAGCCAGCGGATGTCGAACTGCGGCGCGCCCACGACCTGTCCGGTGCGCACGTAGGGCTCGAGCGTGGCATTGATACGCCCGCCGAGGTCGAGCGCGTAGAGCAGCACCAGGGCCACGATGAGCCCGAAGAAGAGCACTAGGCCCAGCCAACCCAGTAGATCCTGCAGCAGGGGCAAGGTGAAGACATAGAAGGCGATGTCATGGTGAAAGACGGGGTCGCGCGCGCCAAAGGGCGACTGATGCAGGGCGAAGAGCGTGCGCTGCCAATCGCTGGAGAGGCTGAGTCCGAGGAACAGGGCCAGCACGAGGATGGCGCCGTTGACGCCGAGGCGCACGAGTCCCCGGTAGGCTTTCGCGCGGCCCTGTCGGCGCGCTATGCGCGTGACGAAGAAGGCCAACCCCTTCATAATGAGAAAAGAGACGGCCGCGCCGGCGACGCCGAGCGCGATGCCGGCGGCGATCTGAGTGGTGTAGACGCGGTCGTAGCCGAGCTCACCGAACCACCAGTAGCCAACAAGCACGTTGACGGCGCCTGGCGTGGCGAGCGCGAGCAACACGAGCAGCGCCAGGAGCGGCAGCCAGAACGCGCCGCGTCGCCCGCGACGACCGCCTCTCTGGTGCGGCGGCCGTGATCGGGGTACCTCGTACATCCGCGCGCTCACAATCGGCTCCCACGCCAACCGGCAGCTATTAATTCACACATTACACCCTTCCGTCTAACGCGGGCCGCCCGTCATGCGTTCGAGCAGGTCCAGCAGATCGGCGAGGTCGAAGGGCTTGGCAAGGTGGGCGCACGCGTGCTCCCGTAGATCGGCGGCGCGCTCTCGTAGGAGTGGAAGGTCGCCTGAGCAAAGGATCATGGGCGTGGCTCGGAGCGCCGGGTCCTGCCAGGCGCGCTCGAGCAGTTGCCAACCGGCCGTGGGACTCTCCATGCGCATGTCGAGGATAATAGCAGCCGGCGCGAGGTCGCGGACGCGGGGATAGGCCGCCATGCCATCGGGGAACATATGGGGCTCGTAGCCCTCATCGGACAGCAATTCGTGCAGCAAGTCGAGAAAGACCTGCTCATCGTCTATAACCGCGATGCGCGTGGACATGCATGACTCCTAATCCCTGACGCATAGACATGCGTCGCGGCACGGGGCGACAACTGTCTCGCTTATGAGGATAACATATACCACTGGCATGCTTCCTGCGCTCTTGCTCATTTCATGATGTCCCCCCTGTCGCATGAGAAAACATGCGCGCTGATCGCTTGGCGCGCTAGTAGAGGAGGCCGATGATGGCGCGGCGTGTCTTTCATCTCGTCCTACTCGTGAGCGCGGACGCCGAAAAGTTACGCCGGCGCCATAGTGCGGTGCGCACCGCCGGCTACTATGTGCTGTCGACCGCTACCGCCGACCACGCCCTCACGCTGGCCCGCAAGGCCCGCCCCTCGGTGGTGCTCGCCGACGCGGATCTCTCCCAAGGACGCGCCCTCGCCCTCTTGCATGCGTTGCGCGACGTGGAGCCCTTACAAAGAGTACATGTTATTGTGCTCGGCGCGCCAACGTCCGAGGAACACGCCCACATAGCGCGCGATCCCTATGCGCGGGTCCACCCCAACGCCGATGAGGACGAAGCGGGGTTGGTCACCCTCCTGCGCGATGTCCTGGCCGCCTGATATCGCGCCACGCGCTACGCGCCACTCATGAACGCTTCCCCCTTTACCGCGCACCCCGGTACACTGCGAGACGTATGGGGAAAATAGATCGCTACATCGTTCCCGGCACGGTCATGGCGGCCATGCTGGCGATGTTCTTCGTCACCAACGCCTGGATCAAGCGTCCGGCCGACACCTTGCAGTGGAAAGTCACGATGGGTCCGCTCAACATCACGACGCCGGGTCACCCCTATGGGCTGCGCTTCACGCCACGCAATATCCTCTCCGGCCACGCCATCAAAGGCCTGATCCAGCTATCCTCCTCGCACGACTGCAAGCCGCGCCTGCAATGCGTCGATGTAACCGTCACAAACACCGCCCTGACCTACGTCAAGCGCCTGACGGCCTACCGTCTATCAGACGGCAGTTACAGGATCAACGTCCATAACGGGTTCATCTTCCCTGATTCCGACGACTATGTTGTCTTTGTGGAGATGCAGCCGCGCGTGGGGGATTACCAGGCCAAGCGTTTCCCACCCACCGGCGCCCTACGCCTCGGCAGTTGCCAGGCGAACGGGACACACGGGACATCGCGTAGCGGCTGCACGGCCACATCGGCGAAACTGCGCGGACAAGAGGCGGTGCGCGGCCAGAGCGTCGACGGGCTGACCGTCGTCCTGGGTACGCCGGTCCGCGCCATCGACTCGGGATCACCGGCGCGGGTCGGGCTCATCGTCCTGCGCGGGGACCGCACGGCGCGCGGCATCGCGCCCCTGACTGGGACGGACGGCGATGCGGTGGCAATTTCGATGGACACGTACCATTTTGTCCGCCTACACGTCGACAGAGATCATGGCGCCAACGGCGTGATCACGTACACTGGGACCTTCGACATACCGGGCATCTATCGCCTGTGGGCGCCCGTTTCCGATTACCACCATCGCATGCAGCCCAGCTTCGTCGTCGACGTGAACCCCGCGCCCACGCCCACACCGGCGGGGCAATAGTCAGGCGTCAGGCGTCAGGCATAACTTGTTCGATGGTACGATAGTAGTAGTCGACACGTTACTAGTGCAGGATTAAGGTGGGTTTGTTTGCAGCGCGGCGACGTATCCCCTGGGACCGCCGGCATCTTGCCGGCCTACGGTCGCCCGGACGGCGCTCGCTAACGGCGTACCGGTCGCCCGCGACGGCGAGCCGGCAGGATGCCGGCGGTCCCAGGGGATATGTCGCTGCAAAGTAACCTCTGTAAGACAGCACTAGCGACTAGTTACTATCGCCTGACGCCTGACGCCTAATGAGGAGGGATCCATGACCGACAGCACGGAGGCCGTACGACGGCTGGTCGATGCCGCCAACGCGCGCGACTGGGAGGCGCTGCTCGCGGTTTGCGCGCCCGACGTAACGCTTATACACCCGCTGGCACCGGTACCCTATCGCGACGCCGAAGGCGTACGCGAGTTCTTCGTCACCTCCGCCGACGCCCTGCCCGACCAATTCCTGCACCTCGACGCCGTGCTATCCGAAGGTGACGTGGCGGCCCTCGAAGGACGTATCACCACGACCGAGGACGACGAGCCATCCGTCACGCCCTGCGCCTTCTTTTTTACCCTGCGCGAGGGCCTCATCCACCAGATCCGCATGTATTACGACACGGCGACATTCGACGACGAGTTCGACGACGCGTAAAGTACTATTGCGCATCCCCTCTTCGGGCTATTGTGGCTCGGCCTGATATCGTCTACGCTGCGTCATAGCGAGAAAAGACGATGAGGGGAGGGACACCGATGATAAAGACAGAAGCGCGGTATGAAGAGTTCGGAACCGCGCCGTGGGCTGGTGTTGCCCTGGCCCTGATCGTCGCCTGCGCGCTCGTAGGTCCGTTCGCGCACGCCCATCCCGCATCGGCGGCGCATGCCACACCGATCAGGGGATATGTCGCGCCGTCCGCGGCGCCGGCGGCAAGAGTCTACAACAAATAGCGCGTACAGCGAAAAACGACGACAGGGCGGAGAAGACATCTCCGCCCTGTCGTCGTTTTTCGCCGCACACGGCACCTATGGCGCGGTGTGTGACGCGGTTTTAGCTGTGCTCAGGATTATCGTTCCAGATCTTGTCGATGACCTGCTTGGTCCCACTGATAGCGGCGTCCTTGTTGATGCCTGAGAAGCCGCCATCCTGCTCGTACTCCTGGATGACGAGCGCGGGCATCAAGCTCTGTATCCGCATCACGAAATTCGAGGTATCGGTGAGGTGGCACTGGCACAGGTCCGCCGTCTCCTGGTCGTTGAACGCCAGGGCTGTGGTGTGCAGCATGACGTAGGAGATGAGGGATTGGTTCAGAGCCGTGTAGTCATCACGGAGATCCTTCGACGCCTCCTCGTTGCGCACCTGATCGTACAGACCCGCGGCGACACCGGCAACCGCGGCGACGGCCTGCTTGACGGGGTGCGTCGGGCTGCCGCCTAGCGCCTGAAGCCGCGAATCGAGCGCCGTCAGATGGTTCTCCAGCATGCCATGGAACGTTTGCACCTCATCGAGTGCTTCCTGATGCCCCTGCGGGAACCCCTTGATCTGATTCTCAATGGCTTTGTCGATGTGCGACTCGAGCGCGTGCATGTCGCCGAGGTACTTCGTGATCGTTTGCACTTCTTTAGACTGACTGGAACTAGACTGAGTAGCCATGCGTATGTCCTGTCCTTTCATCACATCTTTATGCGCACGGGAGCGCCTATGGTAGGCATATCTCTCCTATGCACGCATGGTGACTATTGGCAAGATGCATGCCCCGAACGAGTCGTCAGTCGTCAGTTGTCAGTCGATAGTCGTCACGCATGCGTTATGCGGTCGCTACTACCCCTAGCCTGAATTATTCATGAGCACTTTGGTCTAATCAGATTGACCGCATCTGGCTGAACAACCCACCCCTGTAGACCGGCTGAAGCGGCCGTAGAGCCGATTTTGGCGCCCAAAGTGGACTCTGGGAGCCTGCAAGGCCGCCATCGGCAACCAATCCAATTCGATGAATGTTTTCATGAATAATCCAGGCTAGCGTTGGCGCTTCTAGCAACGTACTGGCAGCTGGCGACTGACGACTGACGGCTGGCGACTGACGACTGACGGCTGGCGACTGGCGACTGGCGACTGACGACTGACGACTAAATGCGCAGCCGCCGCGCGCTCTGCACCTGGGGGAGCCTTTTGACCGCCTCGAAAACGTCGTCGGGGACCGCCGTGTCCACACCCATGACCATGATCGCCATGCCCTGCGGCTGGTCGCGGCCGAGTTGCATGAAGCCAATGTTGATGTCCGCCTCGCCCAGCAATTGGCTGGTTGCCGCGACGAGACCGGGCCGGTCCTGGTGACGCGTGACGAGCCAATCGCCCTCCGTCAGAGGCAGGTCGAGCCGGTAGCCGTTGATGGAGAGCAGATGCGGCTGGCCGTGCACGGCCACGCCCGTCAGCTCGACCGCATGCGCGTCGTCGCGCTGCAAGCGCAGATGCACCGCCCCACGGTAGCCGCCGTCGGCGGCCGCGCTCGACCGCACCTCCTCGATCCGCAGGCCACGCTCCTCGGCCACGAGCCGCGCATTGACCTGGTTGACCCGCTCGGCCGTCACAGCTGAGAAGACACCCGTCAACGCCGCCGCCACCAGCGGACCCAGCTCCAGATCGGCCAGGTCGCCGGAAACGCCGACGCGCAGGGCCGTGAGCGGCCCGCGGTCCCATTGCACGGCAAGGACGCCGAGGGTGTGGGCGAGATCCAGGTACGGGGCCACGTCCTCGAGCGCGCCGCCGGAAACGGGCGCGTTGACCGCCGTTGGGACCGGCGCGCCGCGCAAGGCGTCGAGCGCCGCGCGCGCCGTCCCCAGCGCCACGTTGAGTTCGGCCTCGTGCGTGGCCGAGCCCAGGTGCGGGGTAGAAACGACCCGGGGATGGCTGATCAGCGGGTGCCGCGGGTCGCGGATGGGTTCGCCCATGAAGACGTCAAGGGCCGCGCCCGCGATATGCCCATCGTCCAGCGCGGCCAGCAGCGCCCCCTCGTCGACGATGCCGCCGCGCGCGCAATTGATGACCCGCGCGCCGCGTGGCAGGAGCCCGAGCGCGCGGGCGTCGATGACGCCGCGCGTTTCATCGTTGAGCGGCGTGTGCACGGTCAGGAGGTCGCAGCGCGGCAGCAAATCGTCGAGCGAGGGACACAAGGTCACATGCAAGCGTTCGGCCACCTCGGGCGCGATGTAGGGGTCGTAGGCGAACACGCGCAGGGAGAGACCCAGGGCGCGACGCGCCACCTCGCTGCCCACGCGGCCCAGCCCCACGACGCCGAGCGTCTTGCCCGCCAGCTCCATGCCCAGGAACGACGTGCGCTCCCACTGGCCCGCGCGCAGCAGCGCGTTGGCCTGCGGTAACGAACGAACCATCGCCAGAAGCAGTGCGGTGGTGTGTTCGGCCGTCGTGACCGTGTTGCCGGTCGGCATATTGAGCACGAGCACGCCGTGGCGCGTCGCCGCCGGCACGTCGATATTGTCGACGCCTACGCCCGCGCGGGCAACCACACGTAAGGTCGGCGAGGCTCCGAGCACGGCGTTGGTCACGCGCGACTCACTGCGCACGACCAGGGCGTCATAGCCGCCATCGCGTAACGCCGCGATAAGGCCGGGCTCGTCGAGCCCACGCTGCTCGCGCACCTCGGCCCCCGCGCGCAATATCTCCAGCCCCTCGGCCGCGAACGCGTCCGTCACCAGGATACGGGGGAGCTCCCCGTTCGCCTCCAAATTCATCGCCTGCCCCATCACGCCTCCATTGCACTTTGCTTCACGACGTCGTCAATTGGCGCCACGTCTTGTATTGTCTCAGATTAAACATTGACCTACCTCGCGCTCACGCTGCCAAAATCCATGTGCCCTGGAAAAAGAGTGAGCGACAGTGGGCGTTAGACGAAAAGCGGTGGTACAATGAGCGTAACGGTCAACGGTCAAAGTGGACCCGCGACAGCGCGGGGCCCTGTTACGCAAGAATGGCAACACATTATGCTCGTTAAATGCGTCGTCGATAGCGTCCGCATCAATTTGGCGAACAACACCCGCGTCGTCATCCTCAAAGACTCCAAGATCGAGCGCTATCTGCTCATCTGGATCGGCGAGGATGTCTCGTACGCCATCGCCTCGGAGCTCCAGGGCGCGCGCCACGAGCGCCCGCTCACCCACGATCTCATGCACTCGATGATCGAGCGCCTTGGCGGTGAGATCACCGAAATCGTCATCAACAAGCTGGAGAACGATGTCTTCTACGCGCTTGTCACCTTGCAGCAGGGCGATACGATGCTGCAGATCGACGCGCGCCCTAGCGACGCCATCGCCCTGGCCGTTCGCATTGGGGCTCCAATTTATGTCGAGGACGATGTATTGGCGCGGGCGTCGGTCAACGTGTCGGCTCCCGAGGAAGAGGATAAACTGGGCGTCTTCCGCGACTTCGTCAACCAACTCGACTTCTGATCACTGACCCACTAACCGTAGGGAGGTCGTGGCATGCTAACCATAAGGAGGTCGTAGCATGGCTGGAGGTAACGCTGTTGTCATCGCGCTAGAGGATCTATCGACAGCCGGTCTCGTGGCGGTCGAAGGCGCGCACGTCGTTAGGGATACCGATGCGGCGGTCGTTGTCCTATTGCATGTGTTGGATAACCATCCTGTCGTCGGGGCAATGTTTAGCGCCGGCGGGCAGTGCCTACAGCTCACCGCGACATCCGAGGAAGTCGAGATGATCTTTAGCCTCGCCGAGCAAGTGCTCCGCGCCGAACTCACCGCCCTAGAGCACGCGATCCCCGCTATCGAGCGTGAGATCGCGGAAGGGAACATCCCGGCGGCCATCGAAGAGACCGCCACCGCGCGCGACGCCGCCGTCATCGTCCTCGGCGCGCGGCGGCCACACGCCTTTGGACGACTCCTCCACCCCGACGTGCGGTCGCACGTCGCGACCCACGCGCCATGTCGCATCCACGTCGCGGCCCTACAAGAAGCAGTTAGCAATTAGCAGTTAGTACTAACTGCTAATTGCTAATTGCTAATTACTTGCTTCACGACGAGCACCGGGCACGGCGCATGGTCGATCAGGAAACGCGCCTCTTTGCCGATCGACTTTGGTCCGACCTCATGGCTTTGCACAAACACGACGAGGAGGTCGGCCCCTTCGTCGTCGAGCAAACGGCGTATCTCGTGCTTGGGGCTACCCTGTAATAAGCGCGTTTCGACGCGCGTGTCGGGCCACGACGCGGCGATGGCCGCGGCGCGCGCCAGCGCGCGTTCACCGCCCGCCCGGTCGGCCGCATGCATCCGTTCATCACCGTGACGCGCGGGACCGCCCGGACGGAACAGACGCCGCGCCGCGCCGCGCTCCCACTCCTCGCGGCCCCCTGTATCGAGGACGTGAACCAGAAGCGCCTCCGCGCCTTGCAACGGCGCCAACTGCGGCAACCGCCCCAACGCATTCTCCACCGGCTGTTCGTTAACCGCCACGACGACGCGCATCATAATACCTCCCCAACCAGTGTTGAGTGACGAGTGCTTAGTGTTTAGTGCTTAGTGCGGCTATTGCTCGTCACTCAACACTCAACACTCAACACTAGCCACTCGCCACTCGCCACTCGTCACTCCACACTAGCCACTCGTCACTCCCAACACTACAGCCCCAACGACCAGCATCAGCGGCGTCACGATCAGTCCAAGGCGCAGGTACTGCAGCGAGGAGACCTGGACCCCGCGCTGGCGCAACAGCAGCAGCCATAGCATGGTCGAGAGCGACCCCGTCGTGGTCAGGTTTGGCCCCAGGTCACAGCCAAGCAGGCTGCCATAGATCAGGGCGTGTCCCACCGCGCTATGGACAGTGCCCGTGGCGCTGACGGCCGTGTTGAGTACGAGCGCCATCGGTACGTTGTTGATCAGGTTCGTACCCACCGCGCTCACACCCGTGCTGACGAGCGCCGCGATGACCGCATTGCCACCCCCCACAGTTAAAATCTTTCCGATGGGTTTCGTCAACCCAACGCTCTCGATGCCCCGCACCACCACGAACAGTCCGGCCACGAATGGGAAGATGCTCCACGAAAAGTCGCGGAAGAAGCGGCGCGCATCGAGCGCCCCTAACGCCGCCGCCCCGCCGAGCAACAGGACGGCGCCGGCGCCGGCGATGACACCGGCCGGGACGCCGACGATCCCCCCGGCCACGAAGACCACGGCGAGGATAACTAACACAACGGCCGCGTAGCGGAAAAAGCCCGGATGCGCCGGCGTCTCCTCCTTGCCCAGGAGGGACGTGTCGAAGCGCCCCGTAACGCGACGTCGAAACAGCAGCGTGAAGATGACGATGTTGATCAGAATAGCGAGCAGGCTGGGCGCCAGCAGGTAGCGCAGGAAGCCCGTCGTAGTCAGGCCGAAGTGCTCACCGATAACGATGTTGATCGGGTTGCTCACCGGCAGGGTGAGCGACGCGGTGTCGGCGATGAACGTACAGGCGAACATATAAGGGAGCGGGTCGAGATCGAGCAGACGGACCACGCTGTAGACGACGGGGGTCAGGATGAGCGCGGTGGCGTCGTTGGTGAGGAACGTCGAGATGAGCACGCCGAGGAGGAAGACATTGACGAACAGGCGCAGCTTACTCCCGCGCGACAGCACGGCGGCGCGCGTGGCCAGCCATGAAAAAATGCCGGCCTGCTCGGCCAGCCCCGTCACGGTGAGCATACCCAGGAAGAACAGGAACACGTCCCAGTTCGTGGTCAGCACATGCAACGCCGTAAGGGGAGCGACCACATGGCCGAGGAGCATGAGGATCGCGCCGCCCAGCGCGGCCACCCCTTCGTTGAGCCCGCGCGGGCGCGTCAATACCACCACGAGCGTGGCAAGGGCGATGACAAGGGCGATGACGGTCATATAGCCGCGTGCATGAGCAATAACCGGGCCGTCATCGAAAGTATCTATGGTAGCATGACAGCAGGAATTGATAGTTTTACGTTGAGCCGGAGGCAAACGAACGATGGAGGCGGTGGCACAACAGGCGCACGAAGACGATATGACACAACTCGTGGCGGAACTGCCGAGCCGGGTTATCATGTCGTTGGACCATTTCAGCGCCGAGGAGCGCGCCTCCGTGCGCGCGGTCGCGGAGGCGTTCGCGCGTGGCGCGGTCACGGGGACACGAATGCCCGACTCGGAGCCGTACTATCTCTTGCGCGCGACGCCCGATGTGCTCGTCATCGTTCGCCGCGAGGACGGTGCGCCGGTCACGGTCGAAGATGTGGTATGGCAGGAAAAGTGGGACAGCTTAAAACATCGGAATAGCGCGCCGCAGCGACTCTTCACACAACAATAGGGCCAGGGCGCTCTGCCCGTCGGGTATCCGGCCCGTGCGCGCCATCGCCAGAGCTTCGCGGACGGGGACGGGATGGACTTCGATCCGCTCCGTCTCTTTCAACGACTGTGGACGGTCCAGCGTTACGCCGGTGGCCAGGAAGACGTGGCAGGCCTCGGCGCTGCGCGAGGTGGAAGGGTAGAAGTCCGCGACGCGTTCGATGGCCGAAGCCGGTCACGGCTTGTGTGACCGCGCCGGGGGCGCCGCCACGGCGACAACAATCACAGCCCTGCTACCCGGCGGGCCGTGCGGCGAACTCGTCGCTCGTCAGGCCGAAGACGAGCTCATCGAAGAATTGCCCCTGCGTATAGACCATGCGGCGCAAACAGCCCTCGCGCTGGAAGCCCAGGCGTTCGTGCAGCTGGATCGAGGCGTCATTGAAGCTGTACACGCGCACAGTCACCTTCTGGTAGCGCAACTCGTCGAAGTAGTGGCGCAGGACGACCCTGATCGCGTCGGACGCATAGCCCTGCCGCTTGTGCTCCGCGTGTATGACCACGCCATACGCGAAGGTTCCGTTGCGCGGGTTGCAGCCGTGCGTATTGATAATACCGACGTGCTCACCGGACAGGCTCTCGATCTCGAAGACGAAGTTGTCGCCCTGGGCATCGGCCAGCGTCGTCTGCTCGGCCCAGCGATCAGTCGCCGCACGCGACTGTGGGAACCACACGCGATCGACCTGGCGCGCCATCTCGCTATCGTGGTTCCAGGCAAAGTGAGCCTCTCCATCGGACGGCTCGACGGCGCGTAGCCGCACGCGCCGTCCTTGCCAAACGCTACCACTGTCCATCAGAACTCTATCCCCTGTTATGCCCCACCGGTAATCTACCGATCACGCGCAATGGCTTGGTCACACCGTCCTCTTACGTCGCCAGTTGCCAAGGATTGAGCACGGAAACGCCGCACCGCTGCATATCACGCACATTGCGGGTCACGACAGTTAGGTTATGGACGCTTGCCGTCGCCGCGATCAAGCAGTCCACAACCGGCAACTGGGCTCCGCCTCGTTCCGCCTCGCCCTGTAGCACTCCCCACATCAACGCTACCCCGTTATCGACGGGGAGGATGCGCCCCTCAAAACGTTGGACGACATCCCCCGCAAGCCATACCAGCAACGCCTCTTTTCTCTTCGAGTCGTGCAACCTACTGATCCCCTTTTGGATCTCACCCAACGTAGCCACACTAATGAATAGCGTATCCTCATCATGCGTCTCAATCCACGCGGCCACGTTGGGATCGGGCGCTTTTTTGACAGCTTCGGAGACAAGAACTGTATCAAGTAAATACCCTGTAGCAATCATAGCTCGATATCGCGTCCCGTATCGGCGCTGCGCTCAAAATCGAGATC
>JAABUJ010001930.1_pt1 | contig 27872 bp, 21 predicted proteins | sample 5559131 | NCBI WGS metagenome assembly JAABUJ01 (sample SAMN10711875, study PRJNA513366) | rock metagenome | isolation source: Antarctica rocks | place: Antarctica: Victoria Land, Mt New Zealand nord | collected 2016-01-07
CTGATTGGCGCGATGAGCTTCGGCGGTCCGGCGATCGACAGCACAGTTGATACCCGATCGGCGCTGACCCTGGTTGCGATCGCTGCCTTCTACGCGGCTCAGCGGCTTGCCGGCCCGAATGCGCCCACACCCATACCGCACCTTTCCGATCGCGAACTGGAGGTCATGCGCTGGGTCGCCTCGGGCCGCCGACAAGTCGACATTGCTCTCATGCTGGGTCTGTCCGAGCGCACGATCGAGAATCATTTGCGCCGTATCCGCAAGCGCCTTGGCGCAACCAGTACAGCGCAAGCCATGCACCTTGTCGTCCGTGCGGGTAGCCTGGAGGCTTGACCCCACCCTGATAGGATAGGAATTATTGGCAAAGGTTGTTGCGCGGCGAAGGACTGCCTACCACTCGACTCGGTCGCTCGCGGCGGTGTTCGGCCGCCGCGGCTGTGATCACAAGTCGGTCTGCTCTGAGAGCACAAGAGCGTCGTCGACCTCGATGCCGAGATAGCGGACCGTGCTCTCCGGCTTGATATGTCCGAGCAGAAGCTGCCAGGCTCGAAGATTGCCGGTTCGCTTGTACACGAGCGCGACCTTGGTGCGCCGCATGCTGTGGGTGCTCGGCATTCCGACCCTGGCCGATGCCGTGCTCGACCGCCTCATCCACAACGCCTACCGGATCGAACTGTCGGGCGACAGCCTGCGAAAACAGCGGCCCGCCGACCAGCCGGCTTGACCTGAACCGCCTACGACACGACCTTCATCCTTGACCTGCGGGAGCACCGTCGCCGTGGCTGGCTTCAGATCGGAACGGTGGCCGGCTTCAAGTCGGAATGGTGGCCGGCTTGAAATCGGAATACCCGGCCGGCTTCATCGGAATACGCAGCGTCGGCAAGGAGATGGTAATGGCGAAGCCCATTATGAACCTCGACAAGATTGAGTTCGACGACGTTGAGGAGAACGGCCTTTATACGTCGAGCCGCGCGTTAATCGGCGCTCATATCGGTGCCAAGGATCTCGGCTACAATCTCACTGTTTTGCCACCCGGAAAGGTTCAGTGCCCCTTTCACAACCATCATGGCGCAGAGGAGATGTTCTTCATTCTGGAAGGCGAAGGCGAGCTTCGGTTCGGCGACAAGAGCTATCCGCTTCGTCCACACGACGTGGTCGCGTGCCCGACCGGCGGTCCCGAAGTGGCCCATCAGATCGTCAACACGGGCGCGACGCCGATGCGTTACCTCGCGATTTCGACAGTCGCGGACCTTGATGCATGTGAGTATCCAGATTCCGGAAAGGTGTCCGTCGTAGCGGGCAAGCGCGGGATAAAGAAGATATTCCGCGCCGAGACGACGGTGGACTACTACGACCGCGAGCAGGGCTGAACCAAAGGTCGATCTTCTCGTCTTCGGCAACAGCCGTAAGTCCTGCTGCGGCGAGGATGCGCCATGAAAAGACATTGGCGGTTCGCCCTGAACCGGACGTTCGGCTCAGTGCTCGCGCTGGCTTCTGCTTCGGCCTCTGCCATTGCTCTCGACAAGGCTCCAGAATCCGGCTTTTCGACCGGGCGAGCGGCGTAGGCCGGCACGATATGCCTCGTGGTCGATGACACCCGATGCGGCGAGATCCTCGGTGCTGAGGTCGTCGAGCTTGGCGAAATAGCGGGCTGCGTGGCCGTAAGCCTGTGAACGGGCCCGGGTAAGGATGTCGTCCAGCAGAGCGCGGTAGAGAACCGTCGCCGCAACCGGGTGATCGTGCTCCAGGGCTTCGGCCGCCGGCACCAGCAAGCCGTAGTGCTGTCCGGCCCACGTGTCGCGCCGGACCAGAACGAGCTTTGCCGCAAGGTCCAGGCGAGGCCATTCCAGGAAGAAGCCGAGCGCGCGGTGTTGATCGGGGTGCACCGCGGCGTAGGCGAAGGCGCGATCCAGCGCTTCGAATTCCTCGAATTCGCCGAGGTGGGCCACATACTCGCGAAGGATCTCGGCATCGAGATAGGCCTCGAACCTGCGCCAGCGCAGGTCCTGCGCCTCGCTCTTGTGCCCGAGCGCCATCAGGATGCGGATCTCCAGCCGCACCCGCTCGCGATCCGAGAGATCGGTTCCTACGGAATAGTCGGCGAGGTCCGCTGCGCTCATGGCCCGAATGCCGCGGCGGGCCGGCCGACGGACCCAGTCGAGCGCCTCTGCGGGCCGTCCGGCGTTGAGCAGGCGACTTGCGATGGCCATGGGATCCTGCCGCCCGTCCGGGCGTTCGCTGCCCAAAGCCATGAAGGCGTCCACGTCGCCCCTCGCGTCAGCGACGGCCTGCCGTGCCCGGACGAGGCGGTCGCGGCGGCCGAGGCGCTCCCAGTCTTGGCGCGCGTTGCCTTGCGAGGGGCCGCTCTCCTCGATGGCGCTCACCATCTTGGAGTCGATCTCCGCAAGACCAGCTCCTGACAGAAGGGGAATCGTGCCATGGACCGCGGCCTCGATCAGGCCGTAACCGTCGGCGGCGAGAAGCGGGATCAGACGCCCGACCAGCGCGGTCCTGTCCTCCTCCGGCATCCTGGCCACGAGATCCGGAAGGGCATCGGCGCCGTCGTGAAAGATGGTCTGGATATGCCCCGAGGAGTCGTCGATACGTTCGAACACGTGCTCCGCGCAGGTCAAGAAGCGGACCACGCGATCCGCCGCAACGCCCGGGTCGGCCGCTCCGAGTTCGTCCGTGATGGTGGTCAGCATTCCCCTGATGTCGGCCGCGAAGGCCTTCTTCTTCTCCCAATCAACGAAGCCGCGGGCTCGCTCAAGCCCGGCAAGACGCCGGTCGACGATAGCGGCTACGGCCTTGGGCCCCTCTGCACCCGCGAGCGCGGCGGCGACGAGCTTCTTGAACAGAGCGCTGCGACCCGCCTCGTCCAAGATGATTTTCGCCAACCTCTCGACCCCAAGGGCGATCAGGTTTTCGCTCGTGAGCGCCGTGCGCCGCACCATGCCAGCTCCTCCGTTCCCCTCGGCATCAGGATAGGAGCATCCGGGTCATTCTCGAAGAGGCCGGCTGAAGAGCGGCACCAAAGCTGCCTTTCGTTGTGTCACGCTTTTCGGACCACGGGCAGCCTTGCGCCTTCGGCAGCTCGTGCGCCATTGACACCATGACGGTTCTCACCGCCCGTGATCATCAGACCGGCACAGAAAACCTCGCCGGCCTGGTTGAGCGGGTCAGGTTCCACAATCCCGACAACGGTTTCTGCGTGCTGCGGGTCAAGGCACGCGGCCAGCGGGACCTCGTGACGGTCGTGGGCCATGCCGCCCTGATCTCGGCCGGCGAGTTCGTGCAGGCCGTCGGCAGCTGGACCAACGACCGCGAGCACGGGTTGCAGTTCCGGGCCCCATACCTGAAGGCCAGCCCGCCCACGACGCTGGAGGGCATCGAGAAGTATCTCGGCTCCGGCATGATCCGCGGCATCGGGCCAGCCTACGCCGAGCGGCTGACCAAAAGCTTCGGCGAGCAGGTGTTCGACGTAATCGAGCAGCAGCCCGATCGGCTGCGCGAGGTGGGCGGCATCGGCCCCAAGCGCGCGGCCCGCATCGTCGCCGGCTGGGCCGAACAGAAGGTGGTGCGCGAGATCATGCTGTTCCTGCACGCGAACGGGGTTGGCATCTCCCGGGCGGTGCGGATCCTCGAGACCTACGGTGCCGATGCGGTTCAGGTCATCAGCGAGAACCCGTACCGCCTCGCGCGCGACATCCGCGGCATCGGTTTCCGGACAGCCGACCAGATCGCGATGAAGGTCGGCATCGACAAGGACGCCATGATCCGCGTCCGCGCGGGCATCTCTTACGGGCTCGCCGAGGCGATGGACGAGGGCCACTGTGGCTTGCCATCGTGAGGAGAAGCTGAGCCGCTCAGTCAAGTCCCGCCGTCGAGCGTGCGTAAACAAGCGCTTCGACCCGGGCTCGATGCTCTGTCCCCCACCTGCACAACGGCAGGAGCGCCTGGACGAGGGTCAGGCCGAAGGACGTCACCGTGTATTCGACCTTCGGAGGTACCTGCTGGTGGTCGAGCCGCTGCAGCACGCCGGCCGCGACCATCTCGCGCAATTGCTGGATCAGCACCTTCTCGCTGATGCCGACGACCAGCCGCTTGAGCTCGCCGAAGCGCCTCGGACCTGACTGGAGATAGTACAGGATCAAGGGCTTCCACTTCCCGCCCATCACCGTCAGCGCGACGTCGAGCCCACAGCGTTTCTCGATCGCGTTCATCGCCGCTCCTACACTTACCTTTAGGTGTGTACTAGCTAAAAATGCAGCGCCAGTCCATACCGGGACCATCCAAGGAGGCGAAGATGGGCAGGCTTGAGGGCAAGGTCGCGGTCGTTACGGGCGCCACCAGCGGCATAGGTCTGGCGAGCGCGAAGCGCTTCGCTCGGGAAGGCGCGCGCGTGTTCATGATGGCGCGTCGGCAGGCCGAACTCGACGGCGCTGTGGCCGGGGTGGGAGCCGGCGCGCGCGGAGTTCGGGGAGACGTCGCGAACCTGACCGATCTCGATCGGCTCTACGATATCGTTCGCGAGGAAGCCGGACGGATCGACGTGCTGATGGCCAACGCCGGCGGTGGCGAGTTCCGGGCGTTGCCGGACATCACGGAGGAGCATTACGAGCACACCTTCGCGACCAACGTGAAGGGCACGCTCTTCACCGTGCAGAAGGCATTGCCCTTGCTCCGGGAGGGCGCATCGGTGATCCTGACCGGCTCAACCACAGGCGTCACAGGTGGCCCGTCCTTCAGCGTGTACAGCGCCAGCAAGGCCGCTATTCGCAACTTCGCCCGGAGTTGGATCCAGGATCTGGCGCCCCACCGGATCCGCGTGAACGTGCTCGTGCCGGGCGCCACATCGACGCCGGGGCTTCATGGGCTTACCCAAACCGAGGACCAGAACCGCGCGTTGGTGGCTGCGTTGGAAGCGGCTACTCCGCTCGGCCGCATGGGGGACCCAGATGAGATAGCTGCTGCCGCCCTCTTCCTCGCTTCGGACGAGAGCAGTTTCGTCACAGGCAGCGAGCTGTTCGTCGATGGTGGTTCGGCGCAGATCTGAGCGGAGGCTCACGAGCCGTCGGCTGCGAACGGCGAACCATCGACCTCTTCCGGTCATTCGGTCGAGCAGATGTTTCCGTCGCTTCGGGGGTGGATCCGAGATAGGGGTGGATCCAAGATATATGTCCTCGCAGGCGGCTGCTCGAGAGCGAGAGGACCGAAGGTCCGCTTTCGCCGCTCATGCATCCGAACCGGCCCTTCCCCTCCCCACCCACTTCGGCCATCTCGGTTGCCGCCGCATGAGCCGGCAGCACTGCGCCAGGAGCTGCCATTAGCGGGTCGCCACTTCCGGACATTCAGGCGCCGTCAGCGCTCGTCGCAACGCAAGGCGCCATGGGGGTTCGACGACGAGGGGGCGCTCACCGCCGAGATCAACGAGTTTGCGCGCAATTACAGCCGCTACGGCTATCGCAAGATCACGGCGCCGGGTTTCGCCCATTGCGGAACTTGGGTCAGGTCAGAACTCCCGATCAGCGTCCACCACCCCCGCCCCATACCCGCACCACCAACCCCTCACACCCGGGCGGCGCGGCGAAAAGATCGAGGGAAATTCGCACTGCCAAGGGCGTTTTCTCCTACGCCGGTTGGGTAACCGCCGCCGGCCGAAGCTTTGGGAAGGCGTCTCCCCGATAACGGCCGAGACCTGTCTTCCCAGCCGACGCTGTCGCGGCTTGAGAACGCCCCACGCCTGCGCGACGTGATCCGGCTAGCCAAGCGGCTGGTCCACACCTGATGTCTCTACTTCATCGACCTTCTAAATTCATGACCAGCGCAGATGCGCCGACGAGGCCAGCGTCCGCGCCCGCGAACGCTGGGACAATGCGGAGAGGATGTATTCTGGCTTGATCGTGACCCGCTCGCGTCAGCAAATCGGCCACCCAGGACATGGCGGGACTCGTGGGTTTCAGCATGCCTCCGCCGAGGACGAGTGCTGCCGGGTCGAGGATGTTCATCGCGTCGAGCAGGCTTGATGCGATGTAGCCATATGCCGGATCTTCCGGGGCAGGTTCGACCGACAGTCCCGAGATCGGCGGCAGCGTCGTCCCATGCCGTCCCGAGACAATCATGGTCTCGAGACAGCCTGTCATTCCGCAAAGACACGGCCACAGGCCACTATGGTCGATCACGGCATGCCCGTTCTCTCCGGCCGTGTTGGAAGCGCCTCGATAGAGTTGGCCGCCAGCCATGATGCCAAGGGCGATCCCCGTTCCAGCGTTATAGAACACGAAGTCATCGACCTCGCGGCCGATCCCGAAGGCGTGCTCCCCGATGGCGGCGGCATGGACGTCGTTCTCGATCCTGACAGGAAGTCCGAACGCCCGCTCGAGGTGGTCCCCGATCGCAACCTCGCCGTGGCCGAGGTAGAGCGACCCGACCAACAGCCGGCGCCGGCTGTCCACGGCGCCCTTGGCGCCAATTCCGATGCCCGCGATCTTGCGGTCCTCACGGGCAGCCAAGGCCATCAGATTGCGGCAGGCCTCAATCGCATCGGCCAGGACGTGATCGGGTCGGGTCGGCCGCCTGTGTCGTTCCAGGACGTGCCCTTCACGGTCGACCAGCCCGGCTAAGATCTTGGTTCCACCGATGTCCACACCGAGAAGCAGGCCACCGTCCAGCCTACCGGTTCCATTGCGTTCAGACATAGATGCTTTTCGCCGCCAGGATCTTGTAGAGGAACGGATACCGGCTGACGTCCGGATCCAACCCTCGGGCCGTTGCGAGCCGATCGGCGAGGATCTGCAGCGGCACCACAGCCAGCATGGCTTCTAGCGCGGGCTCCTCAAGTGCCGGAAGGATGTAGCTCAATGTGTTCGGCCCGGCCGGGAGCTCGGTTCGCGCGTCCGTGATGGCGAGAAGGGGTAGGTCGAGCGCCGCGACGGCGTTGAGGAAGGCGTCCAGTCGATCCCGCCGCTCGACACGGCCGGCGAGAAGAACGAATCCCGACGATGGGCCGACGGCGTTGAAAGGCCCGTGCAGCATCTCCTCGAGTTCTTTGGTGACCACCACCTGCTTGGCGACCTCGAGCACCTTGAGGCCGCCTTCCCAGGCTGCCGGGAGGAAAGCGCCGCTTCCGATCGCGAAGATCGCTTGCACGTCGACGAACTTCTGGATCCAGTGCGCGACAGCCCGCTCCACTGCGGCGATGACCTGTCCGACGACCTCAGGAAAGTCCGCATAGGCGGCGGGCGTGGAGCCGGGCTCCTGGATGTTCCATCCGAGCCGGCACGCCGCGAAGGCCGTCGTCGTGAACCCTTTGGTTTTTCCCATGGCGTCTTCGGGCCCCGTGGCGGTCGGCAGGAGGAACTCCGCGGCCGATGCGATCAGAGCGGCCGGTTCGGCCGTGATCCCGATCGTCAGAGAGTCGAACCGGCGTGCTCTCGCGAGGCCCTCCACTAGGATGAAGGATGCGCCGCTTTGCGAGATGCCGACCACGGCAGTGCCGGCCCCGAGCAGATGATCCGGCACGTCGGCGAACTCCAAAGAGGAGATCGCTTCGGCATCTAGTCCAAGGACACGCTCCCAATCCGTGGCGGCGATCATTGCGGCGAACAAGGACGTACCCGACCCGATCATCCAGACTTTCCGGATGGCGCGGGACCTGAAAACAGACCGAAGTGCGTCGTAATCAAAGGGAACGTCGAGCACGCGGCGCAGCGCAGCGGGCTGTTCGGCGATGAAGGTCTGCATTTTGGACAAAGGCGTGCTCCTGAGGTACTGAGTTCGAAGCCGAGCGGCTAACGGTGAAGCGCGGCAAATCCGGCGGCGGCGCCGACAAGCGTGCTGTCGTCCCGTGCGCGGACGATGTCGACGAGACCCGCGCGAGTCGGGCCGAGGCAGCCGCGGCGAACCGATGCCGCAAGCCAGTCGAATCCCGAGCTATCCTCGATCACGGAGCCGCGCAGGATCACCAAGGCGGGGTTGAGCGCGTTGACGACCGCGATCGTCGCGATCGCTACCCAGCCGAGCGGACGCGACGGACCCGGTGAAAATGCTTTGGACGGCGGTGGTGGCGGCGCGTCGGCGCCGGCCTTGAGAAGCGCCGTCAGGCAGCCGGTTCGGCCGCATGTACAGCGAACGGTTCCCGTCCGATCGATCCCGAGATGTGCGATATCGCCTGCCTTGCCGTTTGCCCCGGCATACGGCCGTCCATCGAGCAAAAGCCCAAGCTTCAGCCCGTCGGTGTCGAGCAGAACTGCGCTGCTTGCATGTTTGGCTGCTCCATCGAGGTGTTCACCACGCAGCGTTGCTCTGGCGACCCACTCGCTGGTCGAGGGCAGGTTCGCCCGTGCTGCGACAACTGTCTGAAACTCCAACCATGGCGGTCCGTCTGGCAGGGCGAATGCCAGGCCGAGGGGCGTCAAGCCGCGATCGTGAGCGTCCTTCAGCTTGCGCTCGATCAAGTCCGCCAGTGCCGCCAGGTCGGACGTGCAGGGCATCGTCGCGACCTCGCCGACCACCTCAACACCCTCACGGACGAGCGCGGCCGACGAGCGCCTTCGGTCAGTCGCCACCGCGAGGATGACTGATGCAGACGTCATTTAACGCCTCCCATCGAGAGACCCCGGACCATGAAGCGTTGCACGACGGAGAACAACACGGCTGCCGGCATGGTGGTGGCCAGGGCGGCCGCCATAACGAGTTGCCAATCCACGTGATAGGCTCCAGTGACCAGCAGGAAGACCTTCATGGTGAGGGTGAGCCGCTCGGGCGAGCGCAACAGCGTCAGCGCGAGCACGAACTCGTTCCAGCCACTCACGAAGCATACGATTGCCGTCACTCCGATGGCCGGCGCCGCCAAGGGCAGGAGAATGAAGACGACCGTCTGCAGCACGGACGCGCCGTCGACCCGGGCCGCCTCCTCGAGTTCTCGCGGGATCGTCTCGAAGTAGGATTGAAGCATCCAGACCGTGAAAGCCACGTTGAAGGCCGCGTAGGCCAGCACCAGCGACCAGAGCTGGTCGACCAAACCCATCGCGGCCATCAGGCGAAAAAGGCCGATGATCAGCACGATCGGCGGCAGCATCTGGGTCAGGATCAGGAACCGTCTTAAGAGGCCCTCACCCTTGAACGTTCGCCGGCTCAGCACCCAGGCGACCGGAATCGAGACCACGAGACAGACAATGGTCGATCCCAGGCTCACGAGCAGGCTGTTGGCGAGGGCGCGACCAAAACCGGTCGCCTGCCACATCTGACCGAAGTTCTCGAAAGCAAGGCGGCTTGCCAGCCAACGTGGCGGAAAGCTGTAAACTTCCTCGGCGGGCTTCAGCGCCGTCGACAGCATGACCGCGAACGGAAACAGCGCCAGAAACATGACAGGTGACAGCACGAGCCAGTAGATCGCCGTTTTCCTGCGGTAACTCATGCCAACCTCCGGGCTGACGTTCGCCCCGCCGATGTCATCGAGCTGTAAACGATGCTGAAAACCACCAGGACTACCAGCATGATGATGGTCATGGCCGCTGCCTCGGCCAGCTTCCCATATCGGAACCCAAGTTTATAGAGGTAGGTGACGAGAATGTCAGTCGAGTTTGCCGGCTCTCCTTGGGTTAAAACCCAGATGATGGAAAAACTGTTGAACGTATAAATCACGTTCAGGATGATCGACAGATTGATGAATGACCTCATCAAAGGCAGCGTCAGGTAGCGAGTGCGGGCCAGTCCGGAAGCGCCATCCAGTTTGGCGGCTTCAAAGATCTCACCCGGAAGCGACGAAAGCCCGCCCAGGAAGATCGTGACCGTGAAGGGTAACGAAACCACGACGCCGATCGCCATGGCGATCGGGAAGGCGCCCTGCGCGGTCGCCAGCCATTCCGTCGGCTCACGGAGCAGGCCGACGCGATACAGCATGGCATTCACCAAGCCGAACTGCCCGTTGAGAGCCCAGCGCCACACGATCGCTGTCATGGCGACGGATACCGCCCAGGGCAGCATGATGATGACTCGGGCCAACCCTCGCCCGCCGAAATCGTCGTTCAGGATCAGGGCGATCGGAAAGGCGATTACGGTCGTGAAGCCCACCACGAGAACCGTCCATAGCAGGGTGCGCCACAGGCTCGCGACGAAGATCGGATCGCCCGGCAGTTCCTCGAAATTTCGCCATCCGACGAAGTGCCCGATCTGTGCGAAGCGGTTCACCGCGTGGCCGGCCATTTCGACGATCTGAACCACCGGAAAGCCGACGATCCAGAGGGTCAGCACGAGCGCTGGGGTCACCATCAGATAAGGTGTGAATGAGCGGCGAAGAACCGGTCGCATGCCTCAGGTGATGATCTCGTTGATCTTGGCCGCGGCGGCTTTAAGAGCGGTCTCGGCAGGTTCCTGCCCCAAGTAAACACGCTGCAGCGCCGCGATCGTGACATCGACGACCAGTGGCCAGTTCGGCACCTGAGGTGCGAATTTAGCCACCGGCAACAGGGCCGTGAAGGCGCCGAACTCGGTTTTGACCTCGGGATTGTCGGCCGCCGAATGAGTGGTCGGCAGGAAGCCCTCCTTCAGGGTGAGATCCAGCGTCGAGGCTGGCGTCACCATCGCCTGCGACATGAATTTCCATGCCAAATCCTTGTTCTTGGAGTTGGCAAACATGATGACGCTGTCGGTGCCGCTCCAGGTCGCTTCCATCGTAGCCTTCGGGATGGGCGCGACTTTGTACTTGATGTTCGGAGCCTCGCTCTTGAGCTGCCCCATCAGCCACGGACCCGTGATGATGGTGGCGGCGCGGCCCTGCTTGAACAGCGTTTCGACGTCCTGCCGGTTGTAGGCCGTCGGCGAGGGTTGTGTCAGACCATCGTCGATCAAGCTCTTGTAGAGCTTCGTGGCTTCGATCGCGGCTGCCGAAGCCACCCCGCTCTTGCCGTTCTCGATGATGTTCCCGCCGTGCGTCCAGAGCGGGTAGTACCAGTAGGTGTCGGTCTCGATCTCCTTTCCCTGAAGGCCGAATCCGTAAGCCTTGCCCGCCGACTTGATCTTGCCCGCCATCTGCCGGAGCTCGGCCCAGGTGGCGGGCGGCGCCGACACCCCCGCCTGTCCGAGCAGATCGGTGTTGTAGTAGAGCGCGCGCGTCGAGGCGTCGAATGGCAGCCCCCAAAGCTTGCCGTCGACCGAGGAGGGTCCGAGCAGCGACTCGAAGAAGCCTGCCTTGTAGGCAGGCGAGATATACCCGTCGAGCGGTTCGGCGATGTTCTGCTTGGCGTAATCGAGGATCCACCGTGTGGCGATCACGGCAATGTCCGGGTTGGTGCCGCCAGAGATATCGGTTGTGAGACGTTGCTGGAGGTTGTCCCAACCAATCTCCTCGGCGCTCACCTTGACGTCGGGGTTGGCCTTCTGGAACGAGTCGATCAGCGTCTTGAAGATGCCGGCCGTCGCGTCGCTATAGAAGGCGTAGATCACCTTTAGTTCCGTCGGCGCCGCGAAGGCGCGGTGCGGCGTCAGTGCGAGAGCGGGGACAGTCGCGAGAAGTGAACGGCGCGTCAGAGTCAGCATGGCAATCTCCTAAGACGAATGAAAACGCTACAGCACGATCTGCCCTCGTTCCGGGAAGGCGGGTTGCCCCCAAATCCGACGTTCGCGAATGACGGACAGCGGGCGTTCCGGGTCGGGGCTTTCCATCTCGCGGGCGATTCGATGACCGTCGAACACCGCATCCGCGATATATCGGGGCGCCAGGCAGTCGCCGGCGCGCATGATCCCCGCCACTCCCTGCCGCGTCCAGTCGGCCTTCCGGGCCACGAGATCGGAGAACAGCGTCGTGCGCGACCGGCGCGACGTGACCAGCACCATGCTGTCCACCTGCAGGCTCTTGGTCGCGGTGCCCCTGCGGCGCGGACGCGCGCCCTTCTGCGCGATGTTCTCGCGTCGCCAGTCGTCGCGATAGACATCGTAGTAGGTGACCGTCAGGGCGTCAGCCTCGTCGACGGCCTGCACCCAGTGTCCGGCACGGTCCGCAATCCCCTTGCCGCGCATCATGCGCCGGAGGTTCGCGGCCTCGTGGGACGTGTCGGTGTAGGGCGCGGGCGCCAGGAACTGCGTCATCAGCGTGACCTCGTGGCCTAGGTCCGCAAGGCGCTCCGCCAAGCTCACGCCCATAAAATAGCCGTCGCCGTCCAACACGAGGATGCGCTTGCCCAGGGTCTTACCGGCCATGACCTGTTCAGGTGTGGCGAACCGTTCTGTTCCAGCATCGACGCCCGCGATGGGGTTGAAGCCGACCGGACCCTGTCCATCCGGAGCCCAGACGGCGCCGGTCGCGAGAACGATTTTCCAAGCGCCGTAAGCCAGCAGGTCGTTCGCCGACGCCTCGCCGACGCCAAGCAGAAGCTTGACATTCGGCAGCAACGCCAACTGACTTTTTCGCCAGGTCACGACGCGGTTCCACTCCGCGAGACCCGGCAACGCCACAACGTCGCGCATGTGACCGCCGACACTGTTGGTGGCTTCGATCAGGTCGACCTCGTAGCCGCGCCTACCGAGGACGCGGGCGCATTCCAAACCCGCCGGCCCGGCCCCGACCACCACGATCTTCTCGGCACTCGGCGCCGCGTCGAACTTCTCGGGATGCCAGCCGCGTCGGTATTCCTCGAGCGCGGTGGGGTTCTGCGTGCAGACGATCAGGCTACCGCGACCGAAGCGCGAGATGCACTGGTTGCAGCCGATGCACTCACAAATCTCGTCACCACGACCTTCCTGGATCTTCTTCGGGATGAAAGGATCGGCGATCGACGGTCTCGCACAGCCGATGATGTCGAACTGCCCGGACGTGACGACCTGGAGCATCTCGTCGGGATCCGTGAACCGCCCCACGCCGCAAACCGGCACCTTGGCGATGCCCTTGACGAAGCTGGTCCAAACCTTCTCGTGATTGCTCTTCTGAAAGCGGGACGCGCAAATGTCCTCGCCCCATTCCTGCAAACCGCCGACATTGACGTCCCACAGATCCACTAGGCCTTCCCGCGTGACCAACTCAACAAAAGCGGCGCCCTCGTCTTCCGCCTCGACGCCGGAGTTTCCTACGAGCTGATCCGTAGAGAACCGGTTTGCGATGGCGCAATGGGCGCCGATCGCCTCGCGCAATCCCTGCAGGATCTCGATCCACAGCCTCGCACGGTTCGCGAAGGCCCCGCCGTATTTGTCGCTGCGCCGGTTGAGGTAGCGGGACAGCATCTGCACCGGCAGGGTGCCGTGGGTGCCGTGGACATAGACGATGTCGAAGCCGGCCTGAACGGCGCGCTTAGCTGCCTCGATATGCATGAGGACAACGCGCTCCAGGTCCTCGGTCGCAGCTTCGAGCCCGTATGTGGATGGCATCCCTGGCGATTGGAACTGGTGGTAGGAGGTCGGGATGCGGCGCTCTACCAGATTGTCGCTCAGGCCGCCCGCATGGAACAGTTCGACCCCGGCCAGGGCGCCCCATTTATGGACGCTGTCGGTCATATGCCGGTGGTTGATGATGTCACCTTCGTCCCAAAGGCTCTGGACTGTACTGACCGTCTGGTCGACCTCGGGATGGATGGAGCAGGACTCGGTGCAGACCGCCGCCCACCCGCCTTCAGCCTTGAGTTCCCGATGCGCGGCATTCGCGCCGGGGTACCGCCACCCAGCGCCCGTGCACTGGGGAACCTGAATGAAGCGGTTCCGCAGCACCTTGGGGCCAATCGCCAGAGGCTCGAACAGGGGAGCGTAGAGTGTGCCGGACATCGAGGCCCCAAAACTTAAACCCGATGGGATTAATAATTCACGTTTCGGGACGGGCCGCAAGGCCTTATTCTCGCGCCGCGCCAAACCAGAGTCGTCAGGCCAACAATGTTGCTCGGAACAAACCAGGACCAGGGCCAGCGCTACAATCGACGCGTCATCTTCGATCTGGTGCGAATGCATGGATCGCTCGCGCGGACCGACCTCGCTAGGCAGGCCGGCTTGTCGTATCAGGCCGTCTCCAACATCACGGACGGTCTGCTCGAAGGCGGCCTCTTGAGTGAGGTGCGCAAGCGGAGCGGACGCCGCGGTCAGCCGCCTGTGGAACTCTCGATCAACCCGGATGGTGCATTCTCGCTCGGCTTCTCCTTCGACCAACGAACCCTGCGAGGCGCTCTCGTCGATCTGGCCGGGGCGCCTCGTGCGGAGCTTGAAGCCGCGTTGCGCTCGCCGGAGCCAAGCGTCGTATTGCCGGCCATTGCCGCCATGGCGGGCGAGCTGATCGCGACCGAGCATATGCCCGCAGACCGTCTTTATGGGCTGGGCTTGGGGATGCCAGGCGTTTCGCGCGACGGTCGCTTCGTCAGCCCTGCGCCCAATTCATCGCACGCCTGGCTCCCGAGTTGGGCCGACATCCCGATCGTCGACACGCTCCGGAACGAGCTGGGAATTGCAGTGTTCACGGACAACGATGCGGCGGCAGCGGCGATTGGTGAGTTGCTCTATGGCGAGGGGCGCCATTTTTCAAATTTCGTCTACATCTACATCTCGGATGGCATAGGTTCCGGCCTCGTTCTCGGCCGAAAGCCTTACCGCGGCGCGACCGGCATTGCCGGCGAGGTCGGACACATGGTCGTCGACGTCGACGGACGCCCGTGTCCCTGCGGACGCAGGGGATGTCTCGAGACCTACGCTTCCCTATCGGCGGCGCGGGAGCAGGTGCTCTCGACCTCGGCCGGTGCCGATCCTCAGACCCTGGTCGGCCTACTGCACCGACGTGATCCGGCCATGCTGCGATGGGTCGAGGAGGCCGGCTCCATGCTGCGGCAGGCCATCGTGTCGGTCGAGAACTTCCTTGATCCCGAAGTCGTGTTCATCGGCGGGACCGTCCCGCAACGCATCCTCGACGCCTTGGTCGACATCGTCGAACCGCTGCCATCCCGCGTCTCCTATGCGAAGCGGAGTGGAACGCCGCGTCTCCTGAAAGCGAAAGTTGGGCTTGGACACGCAACGCTGGGGGCCGCAGCCCTCCCGATGTTCGAGGAAACAGCTTCGGATGTGTCCCTGCTGCTCAAGAGCAGGGGAGTCGAAATCCGGGCGCACGCGTGACACGGCTGTGGAAGCGGCCTGGACTGCCCGGGTTTGCTGGAGGCCGTTTGGTGTGAGTCACGCCGCCACAGCGGATGGCTGGACGGCGGCATATTAGGCGGCTTCGGCTGGCGGGATGTTGCCGATTAGCTCCAGCAAGCGTCGGTTGTTGAACCATAGTCGACCCATTTGAGGATGGCGAACTGGACCGCCTCGCAGGACTTCCAGGGCCCTCGGCGATGGATCACCTCCCGTTGATCGATTCGGCCAAGGCGTTGTCGACGCTGCCGATCGACGGCTCAATGCCGACCTTATCGTAGCGACGAACTGGGCGACGATGTTTTTCATGACCCCCCGGCGGCCCGCGTCCGCCTCGCCCCGGCGCTAGCTCGAAAGCCCACCGATAGTTGTCGGCCAGGATGCGCCAGGAGCGGCCATTTGCAGGTCGCCAGCTTTCGGACATTCAACAGGCCGTTTCCGTCCCGACCGGCACGCGCCGGCTCTCGCGCCCTCGCCGCAGTGTCGCCATGTCGAACCCCGTAACGCTCGGGATTGCCCTCATTACGCCCGGTCCTGCGGCACAGAACGCAGGAGCTGCGTTGGCGGGCGGTTCGAAAAATGACGGTGCCGGGTAGCGCTCTTCCCGAAGCGCTACGAATCGGGTCGCGCGGGCTCCGGTCTTGGCCGGCGCGCGATGCGCGTAGATGAGCCTGGGACAAGGGCCGCGTTCGTCTTCTCCTCAACCTCCGGCTCAGGTAGATATTTCATCTCTGAATTTGGCCACCCCAGGCAGATGCCGGCGTGGCAGGCGGGCCGGAGAACTGGTGCGCGCCAAGTGCCCAACGGACTCGGGAGGTGCGCGTGGCCGGGACGAAGAGCGGAGCGACCGGCAAAAGGCCAACCCCGCCATCGACAGCCCCGAACGGCCGCAAAAGGCCGTTTGGCGCGACCAAGTCGGCTGCTAGCAAACCCGAAGTGCGGATCTTCGTCTCCTATTCGCACCTTGACGATGCCTCCCGCGAGAAGCTGGCCAAGCACTTGGCGCCTTTGGCGCGGGAGGACGTCAACTTCTGGTTCGACGGCGACATGCGCGCCGGCGAGGAGCTCGACCCCGAGATCTCTCGGGCGCTCCGTCGGGCCCACCTCTTCGTCGCCCTGATCAGCTCGAACTATCTCAGCAGCAACTACTGCTGGAAGAAGGAGTACCTGCGTGCCATGGGGCGGCGAACCCGCGGCACGATGCACGTGGTCGGGGTCGTGCTGAAGCCGTGCGACTGGAAGAACACGAAGGCAGCCCGCTTCAAGCAGCTTCCGAGAGACGGGCGGGCCGTCACGGACTGGCGCAGCGCCGACCACGCCTACCTCGATGTGACGGAGGGGGTCCGCAAGGTCGTGAAGGACATCCGGAGGGAGCTGGAGACGCAGGGAGCCGGGACGTCGGCACGATCCCGAGCGAGGAAGGCCGCGGCGCCAAGCGGCCAGAAGGCGACCCCGAAAGCCGTCCCCGGACCCAATCCGCCGAAGGCTTCCCCGAAGAGGCAGGAGGCTCGGCCGAAGCCGGCGCGCGGCCCGGCCAGGAGCACCGGAGCCGGAAGGTCGGCCTCGGAGACGAAGCGGGTCCGCCGGCCCCGGCATGCGTGATCCTCGACGGGTGAGGTTTCGTGCGCAACGACGGTTGCCTAGGCGATTAGAAGGTCTGCGGGTAGCTGCCGAGCTCAAGAGCATGCATCCATAGGGGACATCACGATCGCCGTCGGACCTGATCTCCCGACTGCGGCCGAGCACGGCACCGTCACTTCGAGAGCTACGTTTCCGATCTGGTGGATAGCTGGCGGCGTAGCGCTGAACTCGAGAGTCGACGAAAGGGCAGGTCGCGCCATGAGCTGAAGTTGGCTTGGCACCGAATAGCGGACTCTAGACCAGTTGGATCCAGCCGCCCTTCCGGTGGTGTGTTCCTTGCTTCCGAAGACCGATGTTCGTTAAACGTCGCAGTCAAAGCTGTCCGAATATCACGCCCCGTTCGTCAACCAAAAAGGCGTCGGCCGAGCAGTAATCGAACACCGGAGGCCTGGGAGCCATAACTCTCGCCGTCAACAACCGCTCGGACCTTTTGAAGGTGCGCGTCTTAATAACGACCGAATGTTCGGCTTCGGTGCCAGCACTCTCATCTGGGCACTCGACCTTGCGGCGAAGGCCTTTACCTAGCGCATGTGCAGGCTTTGGGCCTGCACAGTCTCGATCGCGCGTCGCTCAAGCCTTGATGCCCGCCCGACGCTTCTTAGGATGCCGAACGAGGCTCCAGACGTACGACCGGGCGCTCCGAATTTGCGAGTACAGCTCGTTCGGCGGCACTCCCAGCCGCCCGTTGTCGATCTTCGAAACGTAGCGGAGGAAGGCGTCGCGGATATCTCCAAAGCTTCCCTGCTGCAGGTTTCGCTTGATTTCGTCCCGCGCCGAAAGCTCGTTCAGACCGGTAACCAGCGCCATTTGCTCGACGTAAACAGTCGAATTCAGGACGAGCTCCAGATGGGCCAAGCCGCTTTCCTTGATCGCGATCTTATCGGCGACGCTGACGTGCTCCACATTCGGATCGAGCGCCTCGATCAGCCGCCGGTCATAAAGTCGGTTGAGCGAGCTCATCACCAGGTCCTCGGTCACTCCGCAGCCCTCGAACAGCTGGCACAGCTCGATGGCGGCCCAGTGCCGGTTCTCGACGTTGTCGTCGTTCGGTCGGAAGCTGTAGAGCCTCTGCCTGAGCAGCCAGAGCAAATAGAAGCCGAGCAGCGGCGGGCCGGGCCGCTGTGGGTCGGTCTGAAAAACGTTCGATATGAACTCGTTCTCGGCTTCGCTGAAGCGGTCGTACTCGCCCTTGATCAATGCCCGATGCGCCCGGAAGAGGTTCGCCGTGACGCTGTCGCCGCCGAACCGGGACTTGATGATGTCGTCGATCTTCAGCTCCGGCGACAGGAAGATGCGTTCGGCGATCCGCAGCATCCGGCGTATGTCGAAGTTCCCGAGGCGGCCGATGAACCCCGACACGTAGTCGTTGTCGACGAACACTTTGCCAACGGCGTCGGCCAGGACGGCCAAGTCGTTCACTTCTACGCGGAAGCCGAGCTTCGAGAAGTATGATTTCGCGGCCTTCGGCTCGCTCTCGACCTTCGACTTCAGGAACTCGACGCGCCTCGAAATGATCTCCTTCGCGTCCGGAACCGGAAGGTAGAAGCTGTGCGCCGAATAGCTCTGCAGGGCTCCGGCCTTCGAGAGGCGCCATACCGTGCGGTCCGTGATAGGTACGACGTTGAACACCGGTGCGGCGCTCTCCAACGAGTGCGCCATCTGGTAGACGAGGTCCTGAATCTCGGCGGGGAACTGGTCTGTGTTGTCGAAGATGAGGCACGGCAGCTTCTGATGCCCGCGGGACGCCCAGGCCAGCAGCAGCCTGACGTATTCGCCGGCCTGGCTCTCCCGCCGTTCCTCGATGTGACGGCCGAACTGGTCCTTAAATTCGATCCTGTTCGTCTCGTAGAGGTGCCTGCGCGCTCCTATGGACCAGCGCTGGTATTCCGTGAAGAAGATCCCGATCAGCTCGTCGTACGAAGGCGGGTTGCTGGCGCAAATCCTTGCCTCCAGGGCCGACCGTAGCTCTTGCAGCGCCCATCCCACGATCGCCTTCGGGTCGCCATGATAGTCCTCGAGGTCGACGCGGGCGACGACGCACTTGTCGCGCAGCCTCAGCGGGAGCACTTGCTCGAAGAACCGGTCTATGAACGTCGACTTGCCCGCGCCCTTGTTGCCGATGAGCAGGATCGTCTCTGAGCGGTGAGTGGTGATCGCCCGTTCCAGTTCCGCCTGGAGCGCGTTGCCGTGTCCGGTTTCCAGCGGAGTGATGGTATTGACGACCCGCTGGATAATCTTCTGGAGCTCGATGTCCGCCTTGCGGCTCTCCCCCGTCTCGACGAAGCAGTCCCTCAGCATCTCGCGGTCCTTCTCGTTCGAGAGGCGGGAGAAAAACTGCGCGAACAGGAGCGCCGCGTCGCTCGCGAGAGGATCGCGGAGCCGCATCCTCGCTTCCCGTGGATCCAGCACGTAGAACTGCTGCTCGGCGTCCGTAATGCGGAGGCCTTCCGCCTCGTTGAGGTGGGCCAGATGATGTCTGTTGACGATCGCGGCGGCGCCGAGCAGCTGAGAGAACTTGGCGAAATTAGCCACGACCGCAGTCAAATTAGGAAAAAGCACGCCCTTTCCGGACATCGGAGGCTTCCCATGGGTCCGGGAGGCCTTGAAGAACAGCCACGTGCAGCCGTCAGTCACCGCCGCGACCGCGACGCCGTTCTCCATCGCGTAGGTCATCGCCTGCCGTATCCCGGGCACCAGCGGTCTGACTACCGGTCCGGAGAGCGTAACGTGCATGACCTCGTCGCCCTTAGTGGCAGGCTGCAGCAGGCCGGAACGCTTCGCCTCGATCACCATGGCGCTGTAACGCTCGCCAATGGTGAGGAGGTAATCGATGTAGCCGGACTCCGTGGGCGGCTCCGTGAAGACGGCTTCATGCCGCCAGTTCAGGACCTCGAACAGGAAGCGGTCGAGCACCTTCAGCCGAGTGTCGCTTTCGTTCGGCTTCAGCCTGAGGGATTCGCTGAACTCAGGCTCGATCTTGAGCAGGCGCTCGTACGCAAGGTCGATCGAGTTCCCCATCCAACCGCCCCGTCTCGGCCGTCCCAGGGTCACCGCAGGGAGATTAGGCCGTCCTCCACCGAGGATACTGTAAAGGCGGCCGGTTGCGAAACCCAGCCGCAAGCTGCGCCGAAAAGGAGCCTGCTTACCGGGGCAGCTCCAGAAGGCCGCTAAATTCAGCAAGGGACTTCACAGTAACCTCAACCCCAATCCTGAGCTGGATCTTCGGAGCGTCCATCCCCATGCCGCCGCCCCGCCGCCATGCCCGTCTTCTTCGATGGGCACCGGAAAGCCAGCGCACATGGGCGGCCTGTGGGCTGGGGAGGATGGTCTCTGGACGGTCGCCTCGCGAGCCTCGTTCAGGTGATCGCCGGCAGGCAAACTCGACGAGAGCGTCGCCCGAACGCTACTCCGAATCCTCCACGCCTTGGCCGACATGGAGATCGCCGAGCGGCGCACTACAGATCAGCGAAGTTATTAACGAAGTCCGTGTTGGTCCTTTTGCCGGTAAAAAGGTCCTTTCGAATCTTCGCCAATCGCCACATTCAAGCGCTCGCCGATCTAATCAGCCTCGACCCTGGAAGCGGACATCCCCAAGTTCCGCAAAGGGTCAGTATCATCCTCTTCTTTGAGGTCGAAGCGTCGGTGTTCCATGCCGGCGCACGTCGAGTCATGTCGCTCGCCCGGATCTATGCGAAACGCGCGACCGCGAAAGGCGAGACATCCCGGTCGGTTCCGCCGCGTTCGATCAGGTCCGCCGTAATGCGCCCGACGAGCGGCCCGAGTGTGTAGCCGTTTGAGGTCACGGCGTGGAAGAAGCCCGGAACGCGAGGATCCTCCCCCAGAATTGGGGCACCGTCGATGTCGATGTTCATCGCAGCCCAGGATCGCACAATGTGAAGCCGGTCGAGCGCCGGGAGAACGCGTTGCGCGATCCAGAGATTGCCGGCGAGGCTCGCCAGCAGCGGGCGCGGGTGACCGTGGACGGGGTCGAGCCCCGCGGTCCAACCGCCGCCGATCAGGAACGCGCCGTTTTCGGCCTGCTTCAGCGTGAGATGGCGGTCGGCATGGGCGACGAGGTGTTTCAGGATCGGCGCGGCAGGCTCCGTCACGATCATCTGGAGTGGCGCGCCGTGGACCGGGATGCCGGCCCCGAGCATGCGGCCGATCTCGCCCGCAAAGGCACCGGCCGCGTTAACGATCCGGCCCGTGCGGACGGGCCCACGGGCCGTCTCGATCCGGAAGCCCGCGCCCTCGCGTACGATCGATGAGACCGGCGCCCGGCCAAGGAGCCGGGCGCCGGCGGCTCGGGCGCCGGCCAAAATCGCCTGGGTTGCGAGGAGCGGGTTGATCTTGCCTTCGCCCGGACAGAAGGTGGCTCCGAGAAAGCGGTCGGACAGCGCTGGCTCGAGCGCACGCAGTTCCACCGCGCCGATCACCTCGCAGTCGATCCCCATCGCGCGCTCGACCGCCGCCTTGGCCCGAAGGAAGTCGAGGCCGTGCTCCGTCTCGGCGACCATCAAGCCGCCGGTGATCGCCATCTCGAAAGTTGCCTCCAACTCGCGCTCGAGCCCCGCCCACAGCGCAATCGAGTCCCGCTGCAGCGCCAGGGTCTGCGCGGCTGGCGCCGCCGCACCGGCCGCCTTGGCGCCGTGATCGAAGCTCAGAAGCTGAGCGTGTAGGCTGCCAGCATTGCCGCCCGACGCCAGCCCATTGGGCTCAGATCGCTCGATCACCAGCACGTCGCGGCCGGCGCGGGCCAGGAACAGCGCCGTCGACAGGCCCACGATGCCGCCGCCGATCACTGCAATCTCGGCCTCGCGCGGCGTGTCGTGCTCGTGGATCGCGAAGTCGGGTCGCCAGGCCGGCAGAAGGGAGCGGCGATGGCCGCCCCATTCGGGCTGCTCGGCCATCAGCGCTGCCAGCGGCACGGGCCGCAGCGGCATCTGCGGGGCGAAGCCAGAGCGCTCCGCGGCTTCGGAGCCGACGAGCGCCGCGAGCGCACCCGCGCACAAACGTCCCTGGCAGCGTCCCATGCCGGCCCGCGTGAGGCGCTTCAACGTCGGCAGGTCGGAAATGGCGTGAGCCGTGATGGTGTCGCGCAGATCACGGAGCGTAAGCGCCTCGCAGCGGCACAGGATCGTCGCGTCGTCGGCCCGCGCGAGGCCGGGTTCGGGCGCCGCTGAGAGCCGCCAAAGCGCGCGCTGGAAGCGCTCATGCCGGATGAGGCTCTCGCGCAGACCCTTGTCATTCGCCGGAGTCTCGAGACCGAGGTCGCGCGCGGCGGCGCGGCCCGCCAGCCGGCCCTCGACTTCGGCCACGCGGGCTCCCGCAAAGCGTCCGGCTTCGCCGACGACGAAGATATCGGCGAGCGACGAGCGACCGTCTTGCTCTCGGACGGCGCGGAGCCCGCCCCGTCCGTCCGGCACATGACTGCAACCGAGCAGGCGAGCCAGTTCGTTCGCCGGCAGGAAGCCCTCGCCGATCGCTACGAGGCCGGCCGAGATCGTGATATCCGGTCCCGATCCGTCGACCGGACCCACGATCGCGCGTTCGGCCCGGCCAGCGCCCTCCACGCAAAGCAAGCAAGAGCCCCAACGGATCGGCACGCCCGCCGCCTTGATCCTGGCTATGGTGCCAAGTCCCGCCGCAGCGAGCCTGGGGTCGGCGGTAAAGAGCGCAAGTGCCTTGCCCGGGCGCGACCAGGGGGGCGGCGAGGCCTCGACGACGCCCGTGAGCTCGGCACCCATCCGCAGCGCCTCGGCCGCGACCTGAAGGTTCAGGGGTCCGTTGCCGGCGATGAGGATCGGGCTCGGCGGGACGGCCCCGCCGCTGCGGAGCAGCGTCTGTAGCGCGCCGGCCGTCATGACACCCGGCAGCGTCCACCCCGGCAGGATCGGCGCCCGCTCGGTCGCGCCGGTCGCGACGACGAGTGTTCGGGGGACGAGCGTCAGCGCCGCCCCGTCCTTCAGCGTCGCCACCGCGAGCGAGCCGTCCGAACGACGCTCCGCACCCCAGATCAGCGTGCTGCTCAGGATCTCGACGCCGAGCGCGTGGGCCTCCGCGATCAGGGCCGCTCCGGCCAGGGCCTGGCGATCCATGCGCCGCCGCCCTGCCGCGGTCGCGGGCTGCTTATAGAACTGGCCGCCGGGCGCGGCGCGCTCGTCGATGAGGACCACCGAGGCTCCGGCCGTCCGGGCCTCGACGGCCGCCGCGAGGCCCGCCGGACCGGCCCCGACGACGAGCACGTCATAGACCCGCTCCGCCGCCGCCTCCGACACCGTCGCGAGCGGTGCGAGCGCGTCCGTGTCGAGGTGAGGCTGCTGCGGCTGGCGCACGACGCGCATTCCTTGGCGCGCGGTGGTCAGACAAGCCCGCTGCCCTGCGCGACCATCGACCACGACAAGGCAGTCGTGGCACATGCCCATCCCGCAGAAGGCGCCGCGCGGAGTGCCGTCCTTCGCCGTGCCGAGCGCGACGTGGCCGGCGGCAGCCAGCGCTGCCGCGAGACTCTGGCCTTCATGCGCCGCGACCGGCCGGTCCTCGAACCAGAACCCGAAGCCGTCGGGCTCGGTCTCAGACCGCATCGCCGAAACGCAGGCCGAAACGCCCGACCATCGCCGCCATTTCGGCGTCGATGGCGTCCGGCAGCGGCAGCCGCGGCGGACGCGGTACGCCGACGTCAAAACCCATGTGGTTCAGCAGCGCCTTGGTGGACGCGACATAGCGCTGGCCGCCGACCGCTTCGATGATGGGCAGCCAGTGCAGATAGAGGTCGCGCGCCTCGCCGATCCGCCCCTCGTCGGCCACGAGCGAGAACAACTTCGCGAGCGGCGCGGGCGCGACGTTCGAGGCGACCGCGACCCAGCCCTCGGCACCCTCGACGAAGCTCTCGAAACCGAGAATGCCGCCGAACACCGTCATGCGGTCGCCGCACAGGCGCAGGATGTCGCGCACGCGCGTCACCTCAAGGGTCGATTCCTTGATATAGCGGCAGTTCTTGCAGTCTGCGATGCGCGCGACGAGTGCGGGCTTGAGGTCGACGTTGGCGGTCGCCGGGTTGTTGTAGACCATCACCGGAACGCCGATCGCCTCGCCAATCGTGCGGTAGTGATGCACGAGTTCGTCCTCGGTCGGCGTCGCGTAGAACGGCGGGATGACCATCACGCCGTCCGCGCCGAGCGCCTCCGCTTGCCGCGACAGCCGGACGGCCTCGCGGGTGTCCTCGGCGCCCGTGCCGACGAGGACAGGTACGCGGCCCGCGACGGTGCGGATCACGGTTTCGGCGACCGCGACGCGCTCGTCCTCCGACAGCGACAGGAATTCACCCGTCGAGCCCAGCGGGATCAGGCCGTGGATCCCCTGCGCAACCTGCCACTCGGTAAAGGTGGCGAGCGCCTGGAGGTCCAGCCCGCGCGCGGCGTCGCCGGGCGTGATCATCACGGTGTAGGTGCCGCGGAAGGCGCGGATCATGCGGGATCTCCGGCACGGTTCAGCCATCGGCTGTCGGGGTCACGAGATCGGCGCGGCCGAAGCGGGCTTCGATCCGGTTCTGCACGAGGCCCCAAGCCGTCGTCATGGCGAGATAGTAGAGCGCCGCGACGCTGAACAGCTCCAGCACCTCGAAGCGCTCCTGGACGAGTTCCTGGGTGCGGCGCAGTAGTTCCTCGACCGAGATCACCGAGGCGATCGAGGTCGCCTTCAGCATCCCGTTCACCGAATTGCCGAGCGGTGGCAGGATGATGCGCATCGCCTGCGGCACCACCACGAGCCGCATGATCTGCAGCTCGCGCAAGCCGAGCGCGCGGCCGGCCAAGATCTGGCCCTCGGGCACCGCGGCGAGGCCCGAGCGGATGATCTCCGCGAGGTAGGCAGCCTCGTTCATCGAAAGCCCGATCAGGGCCGAGGCCAGCACGCCGAAGCGGATGCCGGCCTGCGGCAGGCCCGTGTAGATGACAATCAACTGCACCAGCAGCGGCGTGCCGCGAAAGAACCAGATATAGGCGGCGGCCGGCCCCGACAGGATCCGTTGCCGCGATCGCCGCAGAATGGCCAGGGCGAAGCCGAGCGCGAGGCCGAAGACCATCGCGGCCGCCGTTAGCCAGAGCGTCTCCCAGGCGCCGAGAAGAAGGTACGGGTTGACGAGATAGTCGAAGAACCCCGACCAATCCCACGCCCTCACGGGCGCGCCTGACCGATGCCGTCCGGACGCCCAGCCCGCATCAGCCCGCCGGGCCTTCGATCTTCAGGTCCTCGATCGGCACGACGCCATATTGCTTAAAGAGCTTGTCATAGGAGCCATCCCCCTGCATCGCCTTCATCGCCGCGAGCGCGGCTTCGGCGAGGAGCTTGCTCTTGAACGCCAAAGCGACGGGCGTCGGGTAGAGCCCCGAGATAGCGTGCTTGAAGTCGCCGCGGTCGGCATATTCCTTGGCGACGCTATCGATCGTTGTAACGGCGTCCACCTGGCCGGCACGGAGCGCCTGATAGGCGACCGCGAAGCTGTCGAAGGTGCGGATCGTCAGTCCCTTGCCACCTTTGGCCTTGAGTTCCGCATCGAGCGCCTTGGTCTTGCTCTCCTCGAAGCCGCCGATCTCAACCCCGACCGTCTTGCCCTCGAGGTCGGCCGGCGCATGGACCGCGTCGCCCGCCGTCCCGTTTGGGACCGAGATCGAGATCGCCTGGCTCTCGTAGGGGATCATCTGCATGATCTTGGCGCGCGCCGGCGTGAAAAAGATGCCGGTGTCGATCATGTCCCAGCGGCCGGCCTGCAGGCCCGGCACCATCGCGTCGAAGTCGATTTTGACGAAGTCGGGGGTGAGGCAGAGCCGCTTCGCGACGTCGCGGCCGAGATCGATCCGCATGCCGACGAGCTCGCCCGCGGCATTGACGTATTGGAGCGGCGGCAGGGTCGGGTTGGTCGACATCGTGAGCGTCCCCGCCTTGATCAGGTCGGCGGCGGGGACCGCGATGCAGTCGGCCGCACGAGCCGGCGACGCCGCGAACCAGGCACCCGCAAGGACCATCATCAACATCGGAACTCTGTTGCGCATTGACGGTCTCGCGAGTTCGAGAAAGTTGGTATACCGTTAGAATACAGATTGCCGCGGCGGGTGCAAGCGGATCGTGCGGCGGATCTGGCGGCGATGGTGCGGCACCCTCAAGAGCGGGCGGAGGCAGCGATGGACCGGGAGATCGGAACAGACGACGAGGCGAAGTCCCTCGGGCCGCAGGCCTCGGCACCAAACCTCGGCGGCCAGGCCTATCGGGCGCTGTCGGACATGATCCGCCACAAGCGCCTGCGGGCCGGAGACGTGATTGTCGAGGCGCGGCTGACCGAGGTGCTCGGGGTGTCGCGCACGCCGTTGCGCGAGGCGCTGCAGCGCCTCGAAGCCGAGGGCATGGTGATCAAGGGGGGCCGGTCCTACGTCGTCCGCCGCGTCGACCTCGGCGAATATCTGAAGAGCCTCAAGGTACGACAGGTGCTCGAAGCCGAAGCCGCCGCACTGGCGGCGGCTCACGTCCCCGGGCTTCTCCTGACGGCGGTGCGTAGCGAGATCCTGCAGAGCCTTGAGGCCACCACCTACCATACCGACGCGCACTGGCGCTCGGACGACAATCTACACAACATGTTCATCGACCATTGCGGCAACGAGGTCATGGCCCGCATCCTCAAGGGGCTCCGCGCCACGACCCGGCTCTTCGAAATCGACCGACTGAAGGAGCGGCTGAAGCCCGACTCGCGCGAGCATCTCGCGATCCTCGACGCCATCGGCGTCGGCGACGCGGAAGCGGCCCGGCGAGCCGTACGCATGCACATGCAGAGTCTCGTCGACTTCGCGATCCAAACGATCCGCTGACCCGCCTGTTGGCCCCGACGGAATGTCTCATCAGCTTTCACGGACGCGGCGAGGCCCCGCACGGCAGGAACGTCGGCATCGATCAGTAGCACCTTGCAACCAAGCCATTTCGCCACGGTTCCGAGCTGTCACGCTCGAGTCGCCCCCATCCTCGCACTTCAGTCATATATTTCGATGCTGAAAAGCAGACTCTCGGAAGGTCTCCTTAGGGTCAGGTCCGGACGCAAAGCGGCCCGAAGCGAATGCGACCCCCTGCCCCGTTTGCCATTCCAGGCTTTGGGCTTGGATTCGCATAAGGTCTGGTACGGAACCCTTTACCGCGGCCCGTCGGAGTAGAGTAAAGCTTCGGCTTTCGCCGTAACGGGTTGAGGTCGGGAGAGAGGCCGCCGACCAGCTGGTCAGCAGATCTCCAATGCTTCAGCAGAACACCCCGCCCGCACTTCGCTGGCGCGGCAAATTGATCAGCGTAGCAACAAGAACCATGAACAGTCGCTTGCTGGGACCCCCAGCAGGAGGCTTTTGGTCGACGGACATCATGCCCGTAAGCTGGACGGTTCGAATTACCGGATCTGGGGGGACGTTTTGATTGATTGGTGAGGCCGGTTTGACGTGACGGGACCGCGGGCGCTTCGGCTTCTTCGTTCGGCGCCTCGGGATCCTCCCCGGGCTTCGCTCAGCCAGCAGCTTCGGACGTGCGCCGCTTCAGGAAGGTCAGCCTCTTGAGATTGTAGACGAGGTTGGCGAGGCCGATCTTGATCGTGGCGCGAGGCAGGCCGATCGTGCGGATGAACAGATCCATGCGGTCCTTCTGTTCGGCGAAGACGTGCTCGACGCCTGCGCGGATTTCGGATTTGGCGTTGTTGGCCCGCCGGACGGTCCGGGACATCGGCCGGTTCGCCGGCTTCTTGCGGTGGATGCGCGACACGAAGCCGTTCTCGGCCATGAAGGCCTCGTTGGTGGCGGACCGGTAGGCCGTATCGCCCCACACTGCGGAAGCGGTGTTGGTCTTGTCGAGCAGACCTTCGCGCAATCGGCTACCCTCGTGAGCGGCCTCGTCGGTCGCAAGCCAGGTTCGGATCAGGCCGAAGCGGCGGTCGATGGCGATGTGGTTGCGATAGCCGAAGGTCGGGATGGCCAGGTCGACCGCCGGCATGGTGCCGTCCTGCCGTGGCTTGGCCTTCGTGAACTTGACCGTCCAGCGAGCGTCGCGGTCCTTGTGCCGGAGCTTGGCCGGCTTGTCCTTCCAAGCCTCGGGGACCCGTCCGGCCTTGATGTCCGCCT
>JAABUJ010001934.1_pt1 | contig 27856 bp, 28 predicted proteins | sample 5559131 | NCBI WGS metagenome assembly JAABUJ01 (sample SAMN10711875, study PRJNA513366) | rock metagenome | isolation source: Antarctica rocks | place: Antarctica: Victoria Land, Mt New Zealand nord | collected 2016-01-07
TAGATCGGTCTTTGAGCTTGATGATACAGTACCTACCGGAACCACTACCTATATTAGGCAACTTCCTTCAGAGGTACTGTACAATGGTTAGACTGTGAGGACCTCTCCAGTTGACCTACCTTACCTTACTGTATTCCTTCTTCCGATGCAAAGCGTCTTCCGATGCAAAGCGGACGATTGGAAGTCATGGTTGTTGTTGTTCATGATGAACTGATGAACAAGAAGTCCAAGTAATCCACTTATTCAGGACCTACCTTACCTGGTAGGTAAAGATACAGAGTACTCTGATATGAATCTGTGCTTATCAGCTCGTATTCAACGCCTCGAGCCCCGCTTGCAGGAGGAGCGGCAAGGTGCAGATATGGCCATATCTTGGCTTCGTTGCGCACGTACTGTAATATTACGGTCTTTTCATCAGCCTCGTCAGCCAAGTGAGATGTCAGACTCCGTTACTGTACGTTACCTGATTGTCAGCCGAGGCATCTCCAGGACAATCAAGCAATAACGATGGATAAAATGAGTTTGCAAATGCTTCGGTTAGCTCTCCGCCCGTCCGTCCCAACTTACAGTAAGGTATCTCGGTGCTCTCCGCAAAATTCAATTGTCAGTGTACATGTGGGTTAGCGCGTATCATTGCGGGGAAATTAACTCGTACCTTATTTATTACCTGTTATCTTGTGGTACTGTACTGTATTTGTTGATTTGACCAATCATTCTTTTCTCATTTTCTCATCTCTCACATGCAGCCTTCCTTTCTGGTCGATTTAGCTCATGTTGCCGGTTTAACTTAGGTACCTTACCTTATCTTCGGAGGTGCAAAATGTGCCGTAGCTTGTGCCTCGTCGCCGCCACAGCGAACTACAAGCCGCGTGACTGGCCAAAGAGAGGCTCGACCTTTTGCTCGGCCAATCCTTGCATACCTTAAGGTAAATGGAAGGTACAAGATAAGGTACTGTACTTAAGGTACCTTGAGGTATCCAGCCGATTGCCTGCCACGCTGCTGGACTGGTGGCATGCCTTCTTCCACGCCAAAGGCAAAAGTAGGGTTGCACGCCAGGCGTTCTTCTAGTAAGATAATTCGCACTCCGTAGGTAAGGTACTCAGTACCCTTCTAGCGGGCCTCTACCCAGCCAGTACCGGTAAAGTAGGTAGGTAGGCCCCTCGTCGAGGTTATATAAACCGAGGTGTGCGGTCGCATGATCATGGGAAACTGCTTTCGCGGCGATTGACATTTGCAACAGGGTGGTCCTTCGTACATCCCCGAGCCCGAAATCCACCTTCAGCCTTGCCCTATTCCTTCCATCATCCCTTTTCAATCGTCCCCCCTTATTCCTACTCCAGGCTTTTCACGCGTGTCTCCTCCCGACCTTGTTGCTGTGACTGTCGTCGATCCATCATCATCAGCGCTTCCACACCGGAATTGCACACCTGGCTTTGGTGTAATCCGTCAAGATGGAGAAAGAGCAATACGCCATGGGGGCGCCTGCATACGATGATCCATCCCAGATCATCGAGCATAAAGGCATGCGGATGGGAGAAGCCGCCGATGTGTATGGGGACATCCAGACTGCCGAGGACTATGGATACGTCAGTCGTGGGTATGTTAGCACACCAACGCCCACCTCGCCGAAGTGGTATCGTATCGACAAGGCTTTCAGCTAACTTCCGCCGAAAAGGCTGAAATCCCGTCACATCCAGTTCATCGCTCTCGGCGGCACCATCGGAACTGGTTTGTTCTTGGGAATCGGGAGAGCATTGACGCAAGCCGGACCGCTGAGTGTCTTGCTGGGTTACACGCTCACTGGGATCGCTGTCTTCGCCATGGTACGCTTCCTTGGCCACATTGGTTTCTGCTCGTAGTCGCTTCGATATCATTGAAGGAAGCTGATGATTTTCCGCGCAAACAGATGCAGTCCCTGGGAGAAATGGCTACATGGCTGCCTCTTCCCGGAGCGGTTCCTCAATTCTGTGCTCGGTACGTCGACGATGCCATGGGGTTTGCAGTGGGTTGGAACGTATGTGGCTCTCCGAGTCCTTTCGCCCCGTCCATCATCTGATACATTAGCAGAATTGGTACTCTGCTGCGATAACTCTCTGCGCTGAAATCTCCGCCGCGTCCGTGGTCATCCAATTCTGGTCGGGTGCGCAACATGTCAACGTTGCCGCATGGATTACAATCATCATCGTCCTCGTTGTCTGCCTCAACATCTTCGCCGTGTCGATTTACGGAGAAGCCGAATTCTGCTTCGCTAGCATCAAGATTATGACCATCGTGGGCCTGCTGTTGTTGGCTCTTATTCTCGACCTTGGCGGTGGGCCGTCGCACGACCGATTAGGATTCAGATATTGGAAGAATCCCGGGGCTATGAAGCCGTATATTGCTGATGGGAGCACTGGCCGGTTCCTGGGTTTCTTCTCGACCCTGGTGAACGCTGCTTTCGCGTACGGTGGCGTCGAGATGGTTGCCGTTGCTGCCGGAGAAGCCGAGAACCCGAGAAAAAATATCCCAAAGGCCGTCCGTCGTGTCTTCTGGCGTATCCTGTTCTTCTACGTCCTTGGCGCTCTTGCCGTTGGTGTCCTCGTTCCATATAACGACAAGCAGCTACTGGACGCACGGAAGGCTGGTGCCCCAGGTGCGGCCGCTTCCCCGTGGGTGATCGCTATTTACCGTGCGGGAATCCCGGTCCTTCCCTCTATCATCAACGCCGTCATTTTGACATCAGCTTCTTCCTCCGCGAATGCCTTCCTGTACACCGGAAGCCGCTACCTCTTCGCTCTGGCACAGAATAAGCAAGCCCCGAGGTTCCTTTTGAAGTGTTCTCGAAAGTGAGCGCTCCCATCCGTCCCCCCTTTCGAGGTCTGACTAAACCATGCTGCAGTGGTGTTCCGTACTACTGCGTCGCCATCACGGCATCGATCTCGCTTCTGACATTCATGAGCACCTCGAGCGGCGCCAGTGTGGTCTTCACCTGGTTCCAAAACCTGACGACCATCTCGACCCTTTTCGCCTGGATCAGCATCTGCATCGCTTACATTCAATTCCACAAGGCCCTCAAAGCCCAGGGCATCGACCGGAACACCCTCGTCTTCAAGTCACCATTCCAGCCATACACCGCTTACTTTGCGCTCATCTTCTTCTCCATCGTCATCGTCTTCAACGGCTTTTATGTCTTTAGTCCTTGGAACGTCAACGAATTCGTGACCGCGTATGTCGGCATCCCCATCTACTTCGCCCTTTACATTTTCTGGAAGATCTTCAAGCGATCCAAGTTCATCCGTCCTGCAGAGGCGGACATCCATACGGGGAAAGCCGCCATGGACGCCGCAGACTTGCTATGGCCGGAGCGAAAGCCTCGAAACATTATCGAGAGGATTTGGTTCTGGATTGCCTGAGCGGCTGCTGTCATGCCGTGCAGGTCTGTTAACGTGTATTTGCTCGATGTTTGTCTAGGCCGTGTTCGCAAATCTATGTAGCATATCAACTCTGACCTCTCGTAGCCACGCATATGGGAATGTATAGCAATCAATGTTGCCCCGAGTTTTGACGTCTGAGCTGCGGGCAAATATATACTTCCTCCAAGCAACGGAGCATAGAAGGTTGAATTGACCGAAGACATCTCAATGCATGCGGACGCCCACCTGTCGCCTTATAAGGTACATTTGGCCAGAAAAGACGAGAGATTGAGACGCCATGGCTTGGCATGTCATGCAAAGGGCGCGCCGCGACTAAACCTAGTCTTACCTTAAGGAGGCAAGCGGTCCTACAACTTTGTTCTCAAGCCTACATTCATTATTATCATTGGTATCATTATAATAATAACAAGAATCCTCTTTGCCCAGCATGGGATACATGGGATCTTGTCGAGACTCCAGAAGACCCAGGTGTTGCCACGGCATATGCTAGGTACCGTAGATCTCATCCCGAGAAAGAGTCAACTGCACGATTGCAAGGCTTTCGCAACAGACTCTACTGGACTAGAAGAAAGCTCATGTGCTGTAATTATGAGATGTGTATAATGGATCCTCCAGCTATCGCCATGAGGGGACGTTGAGTCAGATACAGAGGTATCCGACGCAGCTCATCATCGATATTGATATGTGGCTGTTCATGAAGATCAACGCCCGGACCCTGAAACTCCAAGCTGCACAGCCACATTGTGGCGGGAGGTCTTTCCTCGCATCGCGCGTCGGATGACGCAAGACCAAGACTTTAAGGCTCTTGGTATTGAGGAGAACTTGCATCTGCTTTCTCACGGGCAGTGCAGTGCGGTCAAGCAGATCTTGAGTACTTAAACGGCATCTCCTTGTATTCATCTATCAATATCCACTCCACCTACTACATCTCACTCTCGATCACCTCAATCAACCGCAAGCGTTTGTCCTTCCCATCGTCTAACAAATACCTTACTGAGAGGTGGACTAAGGCTACATCTTGTCGTGTCGAGTAGACTTCATACAAGCTGCCGACACTCAATCAACACACCTCTTTCAACACACCTCTTTCAACACACCTTGTTCAACACACCTCGTCCTTGCAACCCTACCCTCTCTACGACAACAGAGACGCAGACACATGCCTTTCTTCTACACGAAAGGATTCGGCGGTCGGCATTTTGGCGGCGGCATCAGGGCCGACCGACACGGTGTACACCGGGCGCCGTGGCGGTTCAGCCTGGGGAGGTTCAGCTGCTTCCGTTGAAGGCATTGTTGTCCTCAGACTTTGATCCGTGACTAAACTGTAGGGGAGGCTTGTGAGTTTGCCTGCACGGATGGAAATGAGTTAGGGGGGCTGATATTGGTTAGGACATGGTGGTGTGGTAGCATGGGGAAGGGGTGCTGTGATGGTGATTGATGGAGTGTGCACTTCGTCGGGGCGGGGGGTTTTCCTATTCGGCTTCGGTTTCTTTCTATTGATACCCTATCGCCATGATCCTATGCGGCTTGTTACGGATTTCCTTTGTCGGTGGTTAGAGAAAATTGGTGGGAGGCAGGAAACTCGGAGAGCTCACAATCAGTGTGCAGGAGAAGTTCGCAACTGTGACAAGTTAGGGGAGTGATCAGATTTGGTGTGACTGCAGTATTACCGATGGCTCAAGTGCATCTACAAGTATTTGCACCTAGCTGCTAAAGGGGGCTCCGCAACCATGCCATACCCTTTTCTCATACCTTGTGCAATTCCACTTCCTTTTTGTTGACGGTCTATTCCTGGGTCACCAGAGTCACATCTGCGATAAAAGGCTCTCCGATCGCTCTCCTGGCCTTGAGGGCATGTGTACTGAGCTTTGCAACAAGATGAGAAAGATGTGAGACCACTTATGGCCGTCGTTCGAAATCACCCGTGGGCACTGCTACACATGCCCCTACTGTGACGCATGGATTGGAGCACAAGTCGACGAAGATACCGGTCTCCACTATCACTCCCCCAGCAACCGACGACTGTAGCAACACATCCATTCAGACTACTACCACTACCCTTGCGCAGGCTGGGGACAACATGTTGACAAACACGGTCTTCAACACGGCCACCGAGACAGATACCGTTGTCGCAACAGTTAACCATCGTTGCTACAACTGTTACCATCACTACTACAACCACAATACAACTCACTGCCAGTTTCAATCCATCCAGCCCTGGTGCGCCCCTGAAGAAAGGCTCGTTCGTCCAGAGGCTGCGCAATTGATCTGATGAGAAAGATGAGAAGGCTGAGGGAGCCTCTCAGACCGCCGCTTGAAATGGGGACATTGCGCATGTACTCCAGCCGTTTCAACAACATCAGTTACCTGCAGCGACCGTGCTGAAATAACCTCCACAATCGCTCGAACCATAACAGAGAGGACTACTGCGAGAACCACCGTGGCTCCGGTAACGAGCACAGCTACGAGCACAAGACATCGGGCACTACCTTATGTATCGAGTGACGAGGCATCAGGTATTTGTCATTCTGGTTGGTCAAGTTGAAGAGATGAGATTGACACGGCCAAGTTCTGTACATACCTTGTGACCGACCTGAACACTGTAAGATTCAAACATCCCCACACACCCCAAACAAGCAACCCTTACCTTCCCCCTTCCTTAGCAACCTCGCCGCCGCCTCCCTCACCCTCCCGCACCACCTCCTCCGCCAGCCTTGCATGCAGCTCCACCGCTGCCAGGTCCGTCGTCTCCATGCCCGCGAACCGCGCGCTCGCCGCGCCCACGAGATCTCACACCCTGCGGCCCAACAAACTCCTCCCGCGCCGCGCCTCGCCTGTCGAGACGATTTCGAAGCGGGAGCGTGCATCTTTCGTTTCTGTTGCGGGGGTGTCGGATGGTGCGGCCGAAGGAGCGGCGAGGAGGCGAGGTTAGCCTCGAAGATGCCGAGGACGGGCTTGTGGGTGCGGGTGCGGGCTGTAGTGGGCGGCGAGGAGGGGGTTGGGGCAGGGAGGAGAGGAGGTGTGAGAGGGTGTGGGTGGTGCTGAGGGTGAGGTCGGCTGCATGGTGATGGAGGGGGGCCGGTGGGTGTGGTGAGGGGGCCGTATGCGACGGAGGGGTGGGCGAGAGCGGTGGTCACGGAGGGGGTGCTGTTTGGGTTGATTATTAGGATGGAGATGGGGGGTGGGGTCATGGTTGGTGGGAAGGAGGCGGCTGGGCTTTGTCACTGCGGTGGGATGGAATGAGAGGACGGTCAGCTGCGTTCGTCGAAGTGATTCCCTTTGCTGGCGGCGGTTTGTGAGGTTGATTGTCGTATGGCGGGAAGAGCGGTCGTTCGTTCAGGACGGGTCACGAAGGTACTGAATTACGGTCTTCATGTACTCGGAATTGATTCGCGTACAGCATGTTGCAGGACTGACATGGACAACCTGAAAGATGAAGTATGTACATATCTTTGCATCAATATCAGCTAAGGTAAGGTAGGCATCATGTCGAAATCAGCATCACTGGCAGCTCAGCCCCCCTCTCTTATCGAGAAGCGGCTGTGGCTGTTTGTGGTTGCCGGGGCCATCTCAGGGGTGTCAGTTCAACGGCCCGGTATTGGCATCCGACAGATTACCTTGGGGATGGACCCTGCCCTGACAAGGATCCCGGGCAGGAATCACCAGAGAAGGGTAACCAACGTCAATCCTTGACTCTTCTGGAAACTGGGCCGTTGGCCAACAATGCCTGCAGGAAGTCCTCGATCCCGGTAGCCCTTACCAATATCTTCCACGTTATGGTTCATGTAGGCTATTGGAGTACCCCTGATCCAGGGCTGATCAGGGAAAGGGTCGTATGTTCTAGGTAGGTACCTTAATACCAAGGTCTTCATTACTCGCTAGAACGGTGGTGCAAGGCATTGGACAAGGTGTTGACTTTTGACGAACTTGCCGCTCTCAACTGCATTGTGGAGGTCCGAAAGCAGCATCTCGAGTTAGGGGTCCAGGGCGCTAAGAAGAGGGTGTTTGACGACGTCGATTGGTCGCATTAATAAGGTAAGGCCATTAATTAATATTCATTATCATGAGGAGCTCCTGGTCGCTTAAGACCTGGTGTTCTTCTGTTGGCGTCTGTTGGCGCTTATTCATTTGAAACGAAGCGTTAAGAGGTCATTCTTTTTGTACCTAGGTACCTTCGCATGAGCTTCTCTCTGCCTTCTTGTCAGAACCAGCCTCAATCCTCTCAAAACCTCAAAGAGTCAAACTTGTTCATTCACGGTCTAGTATTTACTTGTTCTCATATTGCCCATTAATTCAAAGTGTTCTATCATGGCTTCTAGCTCAAGCCAATCGACTCTACAAGCCCAGTCAACTGGATCCCAGATCGATGCATCCGTTGCGGCAGCTTCCCTTACCGCCTCAGCTCTTCTCACCCAAAGCGGGGAAGCGCACGCTTTAATCGGGGGACAGGCTGTCCGTTTGCTCGGAAGTACCCGCAAAACTCTTGTACGTATGGAAGCTCGTCAGGTTGATGTTAGGGTGAAAGACTACGCTGGTCCCTGTGACTGCATCAAAGTCGGATAGTCAACGCCACTAAAGATTCAGATGAACAACTTCCCAGGTCCCTTACTGTGGTCACTGTTGCCCACTTTTGTCACTGTTGCCCGCTTTTGTCACTGTTGCCCACTTTTGTCACTGTTGCCCACTTTTGTTGCTGTCATCCACACATTGCTGTCCATCCAATAACATGATACCCCTTGTCACCAGTGAGACAATGCAGCAAGAACTGCAGCAAGAACTGCAACAAGGGCAGCAGCAAGGACAGTGAAATGGATACTAGCTACTATGTGTATACAATGACTACCTATGGAAGTCTTTTTCTTTTTCTCTCAGAGCTGACTATCCGAGTCTTCTATGCAGTCGCCGGGACCAGTGTAGTCCTTTACCCTTTGATGTTGTTGTATACTTTGTGACTAATGGCTATACCTTAGGACGTTGACATCCTGGTGGATGGACCGCCGCTTGAGATCAGGGCAAAATTGCTTCAATTGGATAATCGATTCTCCATCAATCCTCATAACAAATTGGTTTTCAAAGCGGTCAGTCAACGAATCGAGTCACAAAGGCTATATTAACTCTTATCAAGAGCAACAACATTTCTACCGAAGTCGAGTTGCTTCGAGGTGGACCAGGTGTCACGCTGGCACTGCCTAGTGCATCTTCAGCACCAAAAGTTGTGGTGAACACCAGTAAGTTATGAGGGATTTCTTGGAACAGTTCTACAGTAATTAATATCGTGATATGAAGCTAATTGAACTTAGCATCTATCTTGCATCCCGGAGTCTTGATCATCACCAAGATCAAACGATGGGTACATATTGCGGAGTCGACACGTCCCCAGAGTATCCAGAAAGCAAACTCTGACTTGAGCGATATCACATTTCTACTCCGCTGGCTCGTTTCTAATGATCAGGAAGTCGATTTTGAGAGCTACGCTGCAATTCTACCCAAAGATCGGCTCCTTCCCGGGTTCCGCACCCTCCATCGCCTAAACGCGGCCGTTAGAGGTGATTTGCAGAAGGTTTTGAAGGCCGTCGACTTTCAGTATGTCACCTCACAGAGTTAGCTGCTAGTTCATAGAGATGGTTAGGTATAGCATTGGTAGCAGGGGCAGGATTTTCCGATGACAGACCTCTAATGACTGGTCCGTCTTCTACTGATCGGCCAATGACTGCTCCCCCAGTGTTGCTCCTCCACTTTCGAATTATAAGGAATGTCTCTTGGCTGGCCTCCATCAACCAAAGTCTCTAGAAGTTCCCGCCAATAATCTGTGCTTTCTGGTAGAGTCCATGATCGCACCTTCTTCAATGCAATTTGAACTTTTTCCCTGTACTCTTCCTCGGACTCTTCAGGTTGATCCCAATCCTTGAAATAATATTGGTATTCGAAAATTGCGAATGCAACAAGCGTCGATAATTCGAAGACTGGTTTCATCCGACTATTGCTTCCAGATGGATAGCTAGCAATGCATTGTACCAGCGAGAGGCAGTGTTGTGGAAGAGGAAGTCTGTAGATCGTTGGAGCCGGATGTTTATTTGATGGTGCACATTGTAAATCGTCCAGGGAGATACATGTGATGGATAGCGGAAGCAGCTGAAGTGTGATCCTGTCTTCCGGATTGTCTTTAACACTGCGGTGGTGTCGGCCTTTGTCTTCGAAGTCGCCAAATGTTCCTACAAGGAGAGGATTCGGCGCGACATAGGGGAATCCATGTTCTGCAAGAAGGTCGGACGCGGATTGGAGATGGTCATCGGATATAGCATACTCCCATGTCTGCAACTAATTTCAGCACAATTCATGCACCAGAAGTGGAAGCAGAAGCAGAAAGGAATGACTGACCGAAACGTCAAGTGGGTAGCCATATTTTGGCAGCGCCCTCTGCCCGTACTCAACTAATATGAATCCGTGCTTGCTGAGAAGCTCCACAGCTGGAAGTAGAGAGAGTGGTACATCATCACTCATGACGATGGGAGCCGGTTAATGAAATACACGCGCCGGGCTGGACAATTCGAATGTATATTGAGTTGTAGATTTAGATATATAAAGATAAATATTATTATTATCAACAATATTAGAGCTCTTTTGTAGTCTTTGACAGTTCGATGAGATGGTTTCTGAACAGTTCTTGAAAAGGGCATAGTAAGTAATTTTCGTGCAAGCTAAGGTACCTTAGCGATCTTTCGACAGTACCTTAGGTAAGTCCTGACAAAGCAAGCTACCACTTTGACCCCTTCTCATTTCATACATTTGCTTGGTCGGAAAGAAAGAAAGCGCAGATGAATCGTCTGTGTCACCCATGAATTAGGTACCTGTTTTGCTCCGACTACCCTGTACGGTGATTAGGTATCGTCATTTCCCGCGTCAACCAGGTAAGGTAAAGGTCAGGTACCTAAGGTACCAGGTATCCATTCCGAAAGCATGTGCTTCACCTTCGGCCAGCGCCTAACGTTACACCTGTTTGTACTAACGATGCTCAGAGAGATCTCCCTCCGTACCAGCAATCCACTCTACCATCCTTCAATATTTCCATTTCACCGGAAGCCGTCCATCGACTACTACTGTCTTTACAGTCATCCAACCTTTCGTTTCGCGCCATCAGTCTTGTTGTCCTGTCACCCCTTAAGAACAACTTGGACATTCGAATGAAGATTTTGTTATAACTACAGGGGTAAAGGGAGCAATCAACAACTGTGCCTTGTGTGCCCTTCAATTTCCGTTCAGTTCTTGTTGTCAGGTATCATTGAAGCATCCAGACTTATGGTCATGGCGGGGAGCACACACATTGCGAGCGTACTGCCAACGATTAGATGCTCAGACTGTAATGCGGAAATCCAAATATCTATGATTGGAGATCACACCTGTTCCAATGGGTTGCAGCGTGGGTTCTAACGGTAGTAAAGCAGATAGTCGATATTGATGCTGATATATCCTAGGAGCGCCACCGCCAGGGCCGTACCAGCAAATCAGGACAGCTTCCTCCCCATTCCCGAACGCATCCGTTGCGGAAAAACCAGCAATTACGAAGGGCGGCAGAGTGATACCTCGCCGGATAGATCCGTCTATCGCAAGTATGTCTAGATGATCACGGGCAGTGAATCATCCATCACTGACCACCTCAGATCGACCATTCTTCGAACCAGCTCCTCCCACACCCAACAGTATCTCGAGCGTCTCGCCCAGCATGCCACCATCTGCTCACAGAACGAGTCGTCGGAGGCCTCCAAGAAGCGCAACGGCGCCCTTGCCTCGCGGTCCACCATCGCCGGAACTGTCCAACCTCGACTGCGCGTTCCCACCTTTTCCTACTACAAAGTCAAGAAGTGCCACTCCTACGAGGGAGCTCGAAGCACAGCAGTCGAGATCAAACTTCACCGAGTATGCTCGAATGCATGCGGAGCCGAGCGCGTTATTTGCGCCACTCAGTCCGAGAAGGAATGGTGGTGGTAGGGTGCTCCAGAGAATGAATACAATTGCGCCAGGCCCTTTCGACGTGGCATCGCGCGACCGACGAGACGGGAACCAAGGACCTGGCATGAAACAACACAAGAGAACCGCAACCGCGATTAGCAGCCAAGACTTCCCCCATCCACCAACATCTGATCTCGCGGAATCCACCTTCCAACGCCCATCAACTGCAAACTCGAACAGATCTCGGAAGCCTCTGTTGGCCAGTATATCAGGGGGTCCAAGGAGCATACTTGACAGAGAGGAGCAACAAATCTCTTCTGACGCCCAGCTATCCAGGCCTGCGGCTTCCGACGCAAACCGGCAACAGCTACAGCAAGAACCCGCCCCTCTGCTACTGCGTCATCAGAATAGATCGCAAACGCTTCCCATCAGCACCCAGAGCCGAGGTGGTATGGACGCGCAGGTAGATTCTCAGCCACAGCAACCGATTGAAAGCTCTTCAACATCCAGAAGTCGCCGACCAACGGTGTCAGCAATTAGCCGACCTCCACTGCCAATCAATGTTACTAGCCAAGATTTTCCGTTCCGATCCGCAACAGCGAAAATCCCAGCGCAGTCACAAGATAGTGGACCGGCCATTCATCTGCACAAGCCCAGCCAGGACGAGGCTAGAATCGGCGATCGGCCCCAAGCTACTCCTCCAGTCCAGGTGCCGAGTAGGACGAATATCTCAAGTAGTGGAGAGTCGTACCACACCCCTACTGACTCGATATCATCGAGTGGCTCGTCTGGATCGGATGCTAGAAGCGGAAGCTCTAGGTCGAGCCCACCGTTGTCGGACGCATCAGCACGGCCACGCACTAAGCCAACGAAGATCGGCCCAGTCGGTAGCTCATGGATAAACTTTCAGTCTTCCACAGATAACCTACATTCAGATAACACCAAGCAGCCGCAGAGCGACGTCATACCACCTCGTGGTGTCAACGACTCACTCTACCTACCAGTTACGGAGCGGTTACCACAGCGTGATGCAAACCTGGAACCCCCAGAGTCCCCTATGGATCCAGCAATGCAAAAAGGGCGCCTTTCACCATTCCTCCCGCCCAGTAACCAACTCCCTTCGGCGGCCCCTACCAACCAAGCTGCTCTCACGATACCACCTGCGCGTCGAAGGACGGCAAACAACAAGGGTAATTGCCGTGGATGTGGTGAGCTCATCACGGGAAAATCAGTCAGTTCGGCTGATGGTCGCCTTACCGGTCGATATCACAAACGGTGCTTCGTGTGCAAGACCTGTAAACAGCCGTTCCAAACTGCGGACTTCTACGTCCTGAGCAACCATCCCTACTGCGAGAGACATTACCACCAACTCAACCACTCGCTCTGTCGAGCTTGTGACCGAGGAATTGAAGGACAGTATCTCGCAACCGAATCAAAGCAGAAATTCCATCCACAGTGCTTTACATGTCAGGTACGACAGCTTGCGCATCCTATCAACATGCAGAAGGCAGGGACTAACAGGTACACTAGGATTGCCACGTGGTTTTAAAGGACGACTATTTTGAGATGAACGATAAAACATATTGCGAACGACACGCCTTCCGTGCCGCACAACAGAACTCTTTCCTTGGGCCTGGGCGCAAAAACCCTGAGAGAAGGACCACGCGACTTATGATGATGTGATTGAGTCTTCTCGAGCGCGAGCTAGCCTTGGTGCTTCTTGACTTATCTGGCTTGGGGATCTTTCCAGTTTTATACCCTGCTAAACGCTTTGGATTTGCGACTTGATTGGAAGAGGTGGCATTTTCAGATACCCTTTTGGTTAACTTCAGCTGCATCTCGTTATACTTTGGCCGTTGGAAGCACTCGAGCGATTGAAACTTGATGTATTATTCTTTCTATTCATGATTTGGGGGGTTGCTGGTACGGACGATCTATGATAGGGCGGTGGCATCATTATCTTCATTGACGCTCCTGACACTCGTTCGTTGGTGTGGACTGTCCTCACACCGTGGATCTACTGTGATATCTTTGAACTTGTGACCTTCGAAACCCTCCGTCCACATTTTGTATATAACAAGCTATATAGCAGGTTCTTTGGACAGCTACACAGACCGTAAGCCAGCGACGACTTGAGACTTTCCCTACCCCAGTGTACTATCCACCTTCGAAACATCTTCCGAGACGATCCGAAGAGCATCGTATACCCCTGACAGCTAAACCGGCACAAGCGCTAGCGTGACAGCGATTTTGGGCAGTCATAAGGTAGATGCCGACCAGAGCGAAACAAGAGCATTGTAAATGATGGTCCCTCAAGAGTTTGGAACTGTACCTCCATCTCTGCCACCTGAATTATCACGAGTCCTCGGGCGCTTGTCACAAAAGCAGCTTGTATGCGTCGAGTAAGTCCATATGCACGTTGCTCGCCTTCTCAGCCAGCCTCAATTCATCCATCAAAGAATTATAGGTAACTCCGACTGAAAGATGCTTTGAGATCGTTCCGTGATTGGTACTTCGCACACTCGCTCGGCCACTAATTCATATTCCAATCCTATTGCAATGCTCTGGACCTCGAATTGGGCAGCGTGGCTGCAACGAGCTTCAAGCTAACTGTCAACCTCAGCGAAGAACGAATCACTATATGTGACCGGCCATGCCGCCAGACGTCTCCATTCTGCATTAATTATATAGCTTCTGTATTCTATATGCGTTTTGGGAATGGCCCTTCGGTTGTGGCCAGCTGAGTTCAACTACTCTGGCTGTGACCATCGTGGCCTTCTATGCAAAAGCACCATTCTGACCACGGCGATACCTGCTTGGCGCAGATTAGAGCGCTCTGATTTACCTGTCACTCGAGTGGGCGTCGATCTAGGCTCGAGGATGGAGAGCTGGCTCTCATCTGCTCAAGCGGGGGAACGGGCGGTCCTTGTGCCGCGGCCAATGGCTCTCTGTACTGTGGCCGGCTGAGCAGTTGCACTGATTCGAGTAGGGGATATCTATATACGTGTCCGCCTTGACGTTGGTGTACCAACTTGCTCTCCTGGCAGAGTTCATGAAATTTTCGCCTCAATCGCTTTCCTCAGTAACCAGCAAGAGCCGAAGCAATTGCTTTGAAATCTCGTTCTTGCGGTCTTTGCTGTTGTCTCACCATGTTGCTCGGACGGTCTGCAATGTCAGTCCTACGATCCAGGAATTCGTCCGACGGTGAGTTCTCTGCCGCTTCAGTTTGCGCTTGAGATTGCAAAGCCTGATCGAGGTACCCCTCAGGCATCCATACCCAATCCAACGGTGTTGGAGGCAATCATGCACATACACCGGAGAAGAAGCCCTCGTCCGATCATGACGGGCCGAATGGCTCTCACTCACACGCCGTCGAGAAGAGGCCGCTGGAGACCAAGGGGATAAACGGTTTCGAGAGCAGTAGTCATAGTCATGACTCGAAGACGGAAATCCGCGTGCTTAGAGAGTCCGCTTCTGTCACCGTCATTCGGTGCAAAAAAGAACTGGGATCAGAAGCAGATGATGTCCTTTCGGGAACCCCAACCTTCGACAGCCTCCTCGACTTCATTGCTACCGAGCGCCTCAGGAGTATGCCTCATAAGGGTAGTAAGTGGGACAAGGTCCTCAAGTGGGCAGAGTCGTTCGCCAGGAAGGTGGATATGTATTCGCACTCCATCAGCAGCTTCATCGTTTACAGTTGGGAGTCTGCACGGTTGGTCTGGGGAAGTTGTCGGTTCTTACTCCAGGTCTGTCCTCTTGCTGGCTCGGTGGCGCCTGTTCGTGGATAGCTTGCTTACACGTTCAAGATGGGTTCGAGTCATATTGGCATCCTCGAGAAGATCTTTGCTATCTTGGATCGAATGGGAGACTGCCTCGACTTCTTCCTTCGAAACAAAGCGCTCTTCACAGCCTCCGCGACGATTAAACACATCCTTGCTTGCGCTTACGCCGACATGTTGTCATTTGTCACCGATGTTGGCATACACTACACGAAGTTGAACACCAGTAAGGAATGCTACAATCGTTGTTATTTCACCCTGCTTACCAGCCGCTATTAGGTACTCACAAGTCACTGCATCTGGGTGAGTTCGACTCACGTTTCGGTCGAAGGATTGATTCGTTCTTCCATCACAAGGACACATTCACCAATGAAGTATGGGCTGTTTCCTTGAAGAAGTCCACGATTATCAAAGGTTAGTGTTTGTCCCAGCCCTAGCTATGGTCCAATGAGGCTGATATGTCTTTCGGCATTAGATTCCAGCATCACAGTCCGCATTGTTAGACAATGGCTTGCTCCACAAGACCGAATTATCGATATTCTACTTTCCGATCGCATGGGTACCCGTAGTGCGAGGCATGAAAACACTTGCGCGTGGTTTGGCTCTCATCTCAGAAGCTTCCAGCGCAGTAACGACAACACTCTCGTCATAATTGGGAAGCCTGGCTCGGGCAAAAGTGTTCTTCTAGGCTGGATCTTGGAGAGACTGACGAAAAGCCCCGGAAGAAACGGACACCAGGATGTGGTTTCCTTTACCATAGGTTAGCAACATCATGCCCTTGAACTACATCGCTGACAAATTATCAAAGATCCGGATCTCAGAAGCCAGAGGTCGTCGCTATGCGTCATCAAGTCTTTGCTCCTCCAGCTGCTCGACAAGAGTGTGGGAGATGTGTCCATCTACAAGATCTTGAGTGCGATCTACGAGAGAGCAGAAAGACAGAGCGTGCTTGAGGGCCTTGAACCCGCAATGTGGAGGGCGCTGGAAGCCGCTATCAAAATTCACTCTCACGGCTTGACCATTACTGTCGACGGACTGGATTATTTACAAGGGGGAGAACCTGCCAGCTTGGACTTCTGCAAACGTCTCAAAGCCATCGTGGCAAGTCACCGCACTATGAAATGCATTCTTCTATTCCGTCTGGATGACAAGCCATGCCCCGTGGAAGCCCGACAATTTGTCCTCGACTCAACTTACAACTCGGACGACGTCCGCTACTTCGTTGAAGACTCTGTTTCGTCTTCGAAAGAGTTCATGAACTTAAAGGAGCAGGACAAGCAGACTATCGTCCAAAAGGTCTCAAGGTTGTCAGCGGGCACGTTTTTGTCCGCAGATCTGATGCTTCAGCTCCTCAAAGGAGAGAAGACACTTTCCGGCATCTTGCAAGCGTTGGAGACACTCCCGAAAGCTTTACCGGACCTGATTCAGAAGCTCTCTTCAGTGGTGAATTTCAAAAACCCCGACACCAGTTTAATACTCTCGTCTTTGCTGGTTGCGGAGAGGCCTTTGACCCTGTTAGAGCTGAAAAGCCTCGTCGAGATGGACATAGGTAGCTGCAGCCACTCCGAAAGATTCACGAGTATCGAAGACGACATTCATAATTCCTGTGGTCCGCTGGTGACGATTCGAGACGGAGTCGTGCGCTTCTCACACCATTCCATCAAAGAGCACTTACTCCATCTTGCCTCGTCAGGCAAGCTCCCCTGGTCGATCAAGGATGCGCACCAACGTCTTGCGACTCGGTGCTTAGCTTACGTCAAGGTCAGCTTAGAAGACTGGAGCCCGGAACCTGTCTTTGAGTGTGGTTGGGACTCGATACAAGGCAAGTCGCTTGCGGATCTCACCAAGGAACATCATCTGCTAGAGTACTCGACGAGATATTGGGTTGCTCACTTCCGGAAGTCGCACATGTACGAGTCAAAGGGTAAATACACTTGTACTTCGGAGTTCAAGGCCTGCTTCCCAAAGTCCTCTCTCCTGGCTTTGATTGAGGGCCGCTGGTGGGAGGTCCAGACATCCGCGAACGATGCTATGGAGATGCACTTACTAGCTCTCGAACTCCGCAAGTCCATTCTTGGGGAGAAGCACAAATCGGTTGTCCAATGCTACATCAATCTGGGAAGGATCCGTCGAGAACTCTCGGATCACATAAAGGCGAGCGAGTGTTACTTTGATGCCTGGACGATCAGCCAACACATATCGGGAGAGAAGAGCACAGTGATCATGGCGTGTGCCAAAGCGTACAGCGAGATTATTACCCGAACGATCGTAACCACTCACACGGAGTTCACATCCCGAACGGTACAAATTTACAAGTACATCTGGACATCTCACAAACATACCCACGGGGCGGCCCACGAAGAAACCATCAAGTATGCCACCTACCTCGCCACCCTCTACATACAATTGAAGGAGCTGGAGAAAGCGGCGACCGTGTACCGGGAAATTCACAAAACATGCGTCGAGAAGTATGGCCACCTCCACGAATTGACCATTACCATAACCCGTAGTCTGACTACAGTCCTCCAACGGTTGTCGAAGCACGAGGAGTGAGTCCACATCTGCCGAAGGACTCTGGAGGTTTCTGAAGAGACACTGGAGGTTTGGGACGAGAGACGTATCACTGCCACAATCTGCATGTTTGAGGAGTATGAGAGCCAAAAACAATGGCATATGGCCGAGGAACTTCTTCTCTCTTTCAGGCGAAAACTCGTCGAAATTTGCCAGTCAAGCCATGACGACCATTGCCACGAAGCCAAGATTGAGATTACTATCCAATATGTCAGGTTTCTGAAACGTCATTCGCGAGAAGAGGAAGCCGAGAAGATACTGATCGAGTTATGGGCTGGAGTCAAGGGTTTCGTCCACGGTGAACACCGACACAGTGAAACCCTCACTATTCGTATCAGATGTATTGGAGAGGAGTTGAAGAAGTTGAAGATCATCACTGTCGCTGAATCTGTCTTCACTTCGCTCTGGGAGTTCTACAAGAGGTTCACCCTTACTACGACCAAGGAAGCCGTATGTATTGCTGTTCTACTCTCTGAGGTCTACCGCATCAACATGGACATACATAGGGAGGAGATAATTTTGAAAGAGATTTTCGAAGCAACCTTCACACACACTCACATTATCGAAACTACGACGATCACGACGTGTGTCAAGCTTGGATTCTTCTACGAACGGGAGTCGAGGTGGTCAGAAGCGATAGACGTTTGCCACAAGGTTCTGCTGAAACTTTGGCCACATATCGACGTTCATCATCCGCACGAGTACTACCTTCCACACCACCATCACGATGACGCGATTATGATCGCACATCGTCTCGCTCTCTGCCATCATCGTGCGGGTCGAACCGAAAAAGCCGAGAGTGTTCATATCCACGTCTTCCGCTCCTGCATGTCTTCACTGCAGCTCCACGACGAGCGGATCCTCACTACCGCGAAATACCTTGTTGGCTTCTACGAGTCCATGGGTATGATAGAGAAATCTAGAGCAGTATACTACGAGCTCTTGGAAGAATACCGTGGGCTTTTGGGTAGACATCACCACCTTTCGATCAAAATTATGTACCTTCTCGCTCACCATTGCGAGCGACACGAGCCAAGGGGTGCCGAGCACTACTATCTCGACATCGTCACAGCTCTCCATCACGGCTCAGAAGAGTGTGATACTGAGTGTATAGAAGCAATGCTCGCTCTTTGCAGGATCTATGAGCATGACCAGAGATTCAACGAAGCACAAAAGCTTTACCACCGCCTTTGGCTGACTTTCCGCCACCACGGAAGTGAGTGCGGCCTCGATACAGAGACTGTGATGGAAATCTACCATAAGTATCTGCACATCTTGGAGAGAGAGCATAAGTTCACCGTGATCTATGTGCTTGCGGTTCAATACAGAGAAACATGCAGCAAGTACTACGGAGCACGGCATCACTACACCATCCAGGCGACCATTGAACTCTGCAAGATCCTCGAGCGAGAGGAGTCTCGCCATGAGGAGGCAATGGCTATCTACGAAGAGCTATGCATCATCGTTACCGAAACACATGAACACTCCGCAATCATTGAAAAAATCATTGTCGAAGTCAGAGAACGGTTGGCACACCTCTACTCGTGTCACACCTCGACCACAGGGAAAGCGGAAGTCATCTATTACGAGTCTTGGGACAAGTTCCGGTGCAAGCACGGGCATGCTCACGAGGATACATTGCACCGCTTGACCGAACTCATCATGTTTTTCAAGAAGCAGAACACGAAGGAATGTAAACATACTGCCACCGAGACGCTACAGATTACGATCATCGACATCGTTATGAGAGAGAAGGATACTCAAAAACTTTTCTACTCTGCGGAGGCTATTGCTCGTATGTACAACACCTTGGGCCTCGAGGAGATTGCCTTTCGACTCCTCAATGAAATTCGCCGACAACTCACTTCCACGAAGACAGAGACGAGTGAACATTTTCACTTCTCTCTTCGCCAAGGGCATACGGTCGATCGCAGATCTTTTGTCTTTGTCATGGCTTTTGAAGCAACTCTGAAGGGCGAATTCCGAGCGTCACTGTATGCTGAAATCATGAGCGATCTCATGACAGAGACAACCCTTTTCGAGTCCTGGATGCGTGCCCTAAAGTATGGCGGTAGGCTTGAAGTTACATTGAGCATTGGCGCTCGCTTGAGAGCATTCCTCAGACGCAAACATCGTCAGGACGAAAGTGAGAAAATCACTATCGAGCTCTGGGAATTGTTCACGGCGGAAGTGGGAGGGTCGACCAAGAAGTCCGGCAGCCTATGGGAACTGTTTCTTGCTTGCTTAGCGGAAATGGAGCACGAAGAACATCATCTAACGCTTACTGATGCCGGAGCTATCGCGGTCATATCTCACTATGATAAGGGTGATTTCAAGGGTGCGTTTGAGCTCGCCAGCTGGATACACAAATACATCCAAGGTCACGGCGATTATGGCACTCCGCAGAACCTCGAGGTTGGGTTCAAGCTGTCGCTCTGCATGGCTGGGCGTAATCGCCCAAAGCGCTGTCAAGACCAAGAACTTAGCCGCAAAATGATGGAACTCTCAGGGAGCATCCTTGGGCAGGTTCTCAAAGTCAGCGAGCAAGAGCACATGTCGTTTAGCAAGATGCCCATCCACGATCTGAACCTGATCGTCGGGCTTCTGGGCGAGCAGCGGAACTTCAAGGATCTAGAGGTACTTACAATTCCAGTCCCATCTGTTTTGATCTCGCTAATCCGGGTAACCTACAGCGGATTCTCCGTGATCTATGGAACGCGCGTCAAACGCAGAATTGGGGCGTACACACAACCGTCTGGATTGGTCGTCGTCTATGCGAAGTTCTGTTCGTACAAGATCAGAAGAAAGAAGCAATCGCCCTCTGCGAAGATATTAGCTACAACCTCCAACGAGTCTATGGAACACTTGACAAGGCCACTCTGGGCTGCTTCAACCTCCTGTCATCGTTTTACACGGTAGCCAGCAAACACGAGAAGTCATTGGTTCTTCACGAACGGATATTGCAACAAACGCTGGCCGAGGAGAGCAATGACCGATTGGCCGAGGACGCTTCCGGTGTAGTACTCAATCAACTGCAGCTGCTCAAACGGGCCTACCAACGCAACGGGAAATGGGACAAAGACGAGAAGCACTATCGGGAACTGTGGGACGAATTCTCCAACTTATTCGGCCCGGACCATCAGATGTGGACCAAGATCGAGAACATCAAGAAATGGTCGCCCAAGGGTGTGGCGGCGGCAGGTGAATCCCTCGGGACCTGGGAAGCGCCAAAGACCTGGGAGTTCCCCAAGGAACCCGCGCCAGAAACCAAACGGCAAAGCAGCGGCGCCAACTTCCATCATCACCACCGTCACGAACACAATTTTGATAACGACGATGTGGTGCTCCCCAACCATGCCCACCACCATCACCATGCCAGCATCGGAGCTCCGGAGCCTGCCAGCCATGCTGATCACCACCACCACGACAGGCCTGAAGGCCCGGAACCGACTAAACACGTCAGCCACCACCATCACCATCATCAGACTACCAACGGCGGAATTCCATCAACGGTCGGTGAGCTTCACGTCGTCGTAGATTACTAGAGAGTTTAATTTGCTGCTTCGAACTCGTTGTTCTTTGCATGATTTCTTTTGAAGGAGATTGTAATATGTCTTGTAGTATGTTACTAAGTATTTGCTTTCATCTAGGTACCTCTAATAGTAGGTTCGAATGAAGACCTAGTATAAGCTTGGTCAACGGTTTTGCAACTAGTCAGGAGGATCCTAGCAAGTTGGGCGGGATGTGGTCCTTACCTTACCCTGCTAAAGAACAGTGCGTGATTCGTTGTTGATCTTGGCTTGTAGGGTAAATTTTGTAGGTACCTTAGTCTATATGAAGATCTGGTACAGTACTTGTGATACATGACATGATTGATGCCCTAAACACCGCTTACATAAACACCTAACTACCTTACCTAAGGTAGGTACTTATTGTTTGAGCTAAACGTCAACGGTACCATGACCTACCTTAAGTTTCTTGAGAATCGGATAGAAATCAATCAATTGAGACCCATTTATATGTTTCGACTTTTCAAACTTGAAGAACCCGTTATAACAGCTTTTCCCATAATCACCTATACACATCAAGTCTGTTGGTCGCGCTTCGAGTGCGATCGCCACGACAGTCAAGACGTTTTCCAACCTACTAAACTCGTAAGGCCTTGCCCACCACCTCGAACACTTCTCTGTGGCAAAGTCTTTGCCAAAATATCACACCGTCCACGATGATAACCATGAATACTAACAGTTCCAATGCAGGCCGCATCATCCCTTCAACGGAAGCCGACGTTCTTCCGCCCGAGGAGGAGCATCGGATTCCCCTTATACCAGATAGGGCGTTCTTGAAACCGTAGGAACACACCTTACATTCCCCTTGGGACAGTCTCAACCGAACATGGCACCTCACGCCGAAACCGACAATGGTTTCTTGGGTGTGACCCAGCACGGACCTGCTCCTGCGGAAAAAAAAAATCTTTTCGTCGTCAACTCCCCGGACGTTGTGTATACCGAGGACGAGATCAAGAGCCGATACACCTATCGCACCACCTCGGTGGAACGGGTGGAGGGTGGCAGATATGTGGCTACGCCCAAGGAAACGGCGTACGAATTCAAGGTTGAGCGGAAGGTGGGCAAGGTCGGGATGATGCTTGTCGGATGGGGTGGAAACAATGGCTCCACGGTCACGGCCGGTATCATCGCGAACCGCCGGGGTCTGGTCTGGGATACTCGCGAAGGCAAGCAGGCTGCGAATTACTATGGATCTGTGGTGATGGGTTCGACCATGAAGCTCGGTACCGAAGCCACAACGGGGAAAGAGGTCAATGTTCCTTTCCACGACATTCTGCCTATGGTACATCCCAACGATCTAGTGATTGGTGGTTGGGATATCAGTGCTATGAACCTCGCAGAGGCTATGGACAGAGCCGCGGTTTTGGAGCCTTCGCTAAAGAACATGGTTAAGAAGGAGATGGCGCAGTTGCGGCCTCTTTCAAGTATATACTACCCTGACTTCATTGCTGCGAACCAGGAAGGCCGTGCCGACAATTTACTCGAGGGCTCTAAAGCTTCCATGGCTCATGTCGAGCAGATTCGAAAGGACATTCGGTATGTTGAAGGTCCATTGTAATCCTACAAATCGTGTTTTAGGCTGACAATGTAACGATACAGTGATTTCAAGTCTACAAATAGTCTGGACAAGGTTATTGTGCAGTGGACGGCAAACACAGAGCGCTATGCGGACCTCATTACTGGCGTTAACGACACTGCTGAGAATCTACTCAAGTCTATCGGAAAAGGCCACGATGAAGTATCGCCTTCCACCATATTTGCAGTGGCTTCCATTCTTGAGGGTGTGCCCTTCATCAACGGATCTCCGCAGAACACTTTTGTGCCTGGAGCTATCGAACTTGCAGAGAAGCACGGGGCTTTCATCGGAGGTGACGACTTCAAGTCGGGCCAGACCAAGATGAAGTCTGCTCTGGTCGATTTCTTGATCAATGCGGGCATCAAACTCACCTCGATCGCAAGTTACAACCATCTGGGTAATAACGATGGCATGAATCTGAGCTCCCACCGACAATTCCGCTCCAAGGAGATTTCCAAATCAAACGTTGTTGATGACATGGTCGAGGCTAACACCGTCTTGTACAAAAAAGGCGAGCATCCCGACCACACGGTCGTCATCAAGTATATGCCCGCAGTTGGTGACAACAAGCGTGCACTCGATGAATACTATGCGGAGATATTCATGGGTGGTCATCAGACCATCAGTCTGTTCAACGTTTGCGAGGACTCCCTCTTGGCTTCCCCTCTGATCATCGACCTGGTCTTGATTGCTGAGATGATGACTCGTATCACGTGGAGGGCCGAAAGTGGAGACGGTAAGTCCGCTAAGGAGTACAAAGGCTTCCACAGCGTGCTTAGCATCTTGAGCTATATGCTAAAGGTAGGTGAATCCCATCCAATATGAGAGGTGGCATGTTGACTAACGGCATAAAGGCACCTTTGACTCCTCCGGGTACTCCGGTTGTGAACGCCTTGGCCAAACAGCGGAGTGCTTTGACAAACATCTTCCGGGCCTGCGTAGGACTTCAACCAGAATCGGATATGACGCTTGAGCACAAGCTGTTTTAAAACTTTGGGATAGAGTAAGTGTCATTGCACCCCTCAACATGTGCGAAGGTAATCCTAGACCTGATCCTCACAGTTCAACCTGGTGAGAAAGCGCGACGTCGCAATAGTTGCTGTTGCTTGTGTGACCTTCTCTGGAACGTACAGTCGCTCTTGGTTCTCCCACACTCGTTTAGCAATATCAAGGCTTATCTCGTTACCAAAACTCTATCATCTCATGCATTTATGACAGATTCTCGAGAGTTGTGCTTAAGCCCTAATCATGTGATTTCATGACTCTGGCTTTTACTTACACCGTCCACCTCATCCACACCGTAAGTACTTTCTCAATCCCACCATGCTTGAAACCGTACAGCCAGCTTTTCATACAGCCTGCGCAAGTCGACCATGGCTCATCAATACCCTTCCATCCAATCATTCTTTCCGTTTGTGAGCCCTCCGAACCACATAGAGAACGTTGGCACGTCTGCAGAGGTAGGCGATGGCTTCACTGCAGAGGAGGTCGAGGCTGTGATCCATCCGAAGCTGGGTTCGTGGGTGCCGCAGCAGGAATATGACGAAGTCGGAGTTAGGTCTTTAGTTCCGGGATACCAGCGTGTGACATTCATGGGAAGAGTGGTCAATTTGTACGATCAGCAAACGCCGAGCAAAATGCCCAAGGCTGCAAGAGGTTGCCTCAAAGTCGTCGTGAAGGACGACACTGGAGCTCTGATGGTAGGCGTATCCTGATATACGACCCCCCTACCTACCTCAGGTAGCCTTCCCGTACTTACTCGTTGATATCGCTCTAGGTCAAGCTCTGGTACGCCAATATGGACTACAACCTTCGCCTGGGCCATCTCGTCTCTGTGTGGACGACTCACGTGTCGAATGCCGACTCGAGTGCATTCACGGTGCAGAACGCTTCACTCATGACCTCCATCTTCCCGGAGAGGGACAGGAGTTGCCATCTTATGATGCATGATCGAAGCGACGAAGGCGTGCTGTGCAAGACGCCTTTGGGGTATAGGGAAGGACGCGCCTTGGCCGCCATGATGACGCTGAAAAACTTTTCCGAGGCGGGGTCTGACGTCAAGGATGCGACGATCGTGGTGTGTGTCAAGAGTATCGGGCCGCGGAAGAAATGTACGTCTTCACCTCCCCCATATCGCTTCCAGAGTCCCGACACGTACAGCATAACCACTGCTGAGAGGGACGGGGTTTTAGTCACTACGAAGAAAGGGAAGCCTGCCGAGAAGGTGGACGTCAAGGTTTTCGACGATACCTACGAAGCTACTCTTACACTCTGGGGCTGTGTCGCTACCTCGGCCGCGACGTGGAAGCCTTCCCATACCATCTTACTCATCTCCAATCCCGGCTTGAATGTAGATGGGCGCGTATGGCTGGGTTTGAAACCGAGCACGCAGGTGGACGTGGATCCGTGTATGGAGGATGCCGAGTGGCTGAGGGAATATGCACATCGGCTGGTACAGAAGAACCATGTCAATGAGCCGTTTCCACAGGGTGGTGAGCCTGGAGAAGTCTTTGCCAGACGATCTGGGCTGATCGAAACAGTGTTTGATATGGAAGGGTACGCTGAGGCTGAGAACCGCATGCTCTTCACGCTGGCCGAAGTAGTTGAGTTGTACGGCCCTCTCGGCTTCTCACAGGAGGTGGCAGAAGCTTACAATTCGACAGCGCTCGGGCTGCACCGGATGGTAACCATTCTGCCAGGTTCTCCATCGACAGCAATTGATCTGCTCATAGAAACTATCATGGGCTACCTCAACCTGGTCATAATGGAACTCAACCTCGTGACCCTCCACCGCCGCGACATGCTGCTGTGCAACGAATGGTACCTTGGGTAGCCCTCCCCATGGCGACGGACTCTGGCTGACCGTTTGCTTCAGCTGCGGTATCCCGCTCTTTGCCAACGCGACCAGCACCGTATGCAAACAATGCGACCAAGTCGTTGCTCTGTCCCCGAACCCACGAATCGTAAGATCTCCCCCGGTTATTCTTTCCGAACAAAGTCACGTTGTCTGACAATGCGTTTCGAAATCCTTGATCAGGTCGGTAGCCTCTACGACGAGACCGGCCGAGTCGGCTGCGGGAGGCTGCTGTGGTCCAGCGAAGCATGGGAACAGTTACTTGGTCGCTCGACGGAGGGGCTTGCCGACTGCACTGCGCCGGAACTGAGGAAGCTCGAGCAGCAGGTCTTGTTCCGGCGCCTGACGCTCCTGTTTGGGTGGAGCAAAGAGGCGAGGAAGTTGGCCGTCTGCAGGGTCACCGGGTGAGCAACGGGGGAAGGTGTTGTTGTATGCGTGCCACGTTGGCTATCGGTCCTTCTGCTTCCGTCATGGGCGAATATTGGTATTGTGTGCTGTCGTACTTGAGCTTCCTTCTTCGCCTTGATCGGTCGGACCGCTTGGGCTGCTACGTATCTCATGCACTCAATTATTCGATGTCTTATAGCGCATCCGCTTATATACAATCCACTTCTTGCAGCTCTTTCCCGTTTCGAGTGTTTCGGTATGTTCTGCGCAACGATACCAAGCGAATCCGCACGCGTGGCAATTACGGTAGCAGTATCACTCAGACCGGGAATAAAAGAGGGAAGGAAAGAAGAATATTAGGATCCATGACCATACGCCCAGAAGCATCACCTTGCGGACATCTAGGGCAAGAACCGGGGCTGCTGGCTGCCGACCCTTCGTCATGAACAACCAGGACCTGCACTCCGAGGGTTCGCTCCAGTCGCCCATCCGAAGGCTACTGGTAACCCTCCATAAGACTTCCCCGTCGTCTCGCAAGGGAAGCATTGGGACAGCATGTCCTTGAGACTGCCCGAGGACGATACTCTTACGGCGACGCCAGGCTTGGCTGGCAACTGCATGACCATAGGCCGGGTCAAGATTGGGAGGGTCAAGACCGGAGATTCCGTACGTTGACGACCCCTACTGCGGCTTTCTCTTCTGCGAAGCTCGTGAGGGCGATAGCATCATCCGCATCACGTCGAACAAGCCTAGCAAGGGGCTCGCGTACGGGGTTTCGACTTTAGGGCAGAGTAGACAGCTGGGGTTGGTACCCATACGGCGTGCATCGCTTCCTTGAGATATAATTGTAAGGAGATTGCCCGTGTCACGGTTTCAACCGCCTACCTTCAAGGTCAACGGCCAGGGCCCGTGTCTTTACATGCATGTCTCCGGGGGCGATTGGGCTAGATTACCGCCCTGGAACTCGACAGACGGATCTAGAACATGGGTGGAAAGTCAGGGGGATCTAGAGGTATGACTTTGGATTGGAACCCGGATGGGGCAAGTCAGAATATTCCCTGATCATCAAGATCGGGATGATTTGGCATTGGAGTCTTTGAAAGTTTTGGTGTTAGGCTTAGGAAGCGCGGGTGAGTTGAAGACCGCGCAGAGGCTTCGGATTTTCAATTGACGGGTACTTGGGAAGGAGTATAAGGGCTGGGGACGATATTGGAGCTGTTTGAGATAACATCTTCAAGTGATTATACTCCAGAGAGAGATGACCAGGCTTGTCAGTGCCTCACTTGTATGGCCTTTGTCTCAAACACTGGCTTCGAAACAGCCTGGAAGTGTAGGAAGAACACTATTATTACAGTTTGATTCGGCACTCCGGGATTTTCACCTCTGACACTACGTCTTTGGCTTCTTCCTTCATAAAGAGCTGGCGCCGGTCGGCATTCAATAGTCCTCCACGTCGACAGTGTTAGAATCAGATTTCAACAATGGTACATATCGTCTACCGACCACAGGATCCACTCAGATCTATGATTGAATCCCGGGTACGGTGCCTTCCAGTGTTCCTGGCCAGCCAGGCACTCGTTAGGCAGTGAACCTTGATCTCGCGTGCCGCAAAACTGTCCCATGGTAATGTTACCGTGACAGTACCTACAGTACTAGGTCAAAAGTCTTCGCGAATGGCCTGTTTACCACCAAAACTCATTACTATCAGTGCTATAGAACTCAGAACTCTAGGCAGTTAAAAATTCTGAAAATTCAGAAT
>JAABUJ010001936.1_pt1 | contig 27823 bp, 27 predicted proteins | sample 5559131 | NCBI WGS metagenome assembly JAABUJ01 (sample SAMN10711875, study PRJNA513366) | rock metagenome | isolation source: Antarctica rocks | place: Antarctica: Victoria Land, Mt New Zealand nord | collected 2016-01-07
AATGTTTTTCTCATTCATCAAGTACACACTGTGTACAACAGAACACCACAATTAATCTATAAATTCTGAATTGATAAAAGTCTTGTTAAAGTAAAATTCTAAAACATTCTGAATTTTCAGAATTTTTGACTGCCTAGAGTTCTGAGTTCTATAGCACTGATAGTAATGAGTTTTGGTGGTAAACAGGCCATTCGCGAAGACTTTTGACCTAGTACTGTACTAAGGTAGGTATGCGAGTACCTAAGCTAAGAACCTACCTAGGTAGGTAAGGTGTATGAACCTGATGTACCTGTAGGGTGACGTAGGGTTAGCGATTTCAGCCTTGCAGGGCGGGAGCTAACGTTAGTCTGGTAAGATTACGAATGTACCTAGGTATCTTGACAATAACGAGGTAAAATCCATCATCTTTTACTTTCTACTCAGTCTTTGACGGGTCCCAACAAAACTCAGTAATATTGGCCTCGACCGGCTCAAGAGCGACATGGACTTGAGTATTTAGGAACCCCTTCTCACTTACTGTTTATATGGAGATTCTGCATCGGGGTTTGGTATTTGCGAGATACTTGCCTTGACCCAAAGATCACCGGCCAGGTGGTACAGTCAAATCATGATTGGCACTTCACTTTGGGACTATGTGTTCATTCGCTCCTGCATCTTTGTTCTTCATTCTATTGCTCCTCTCAGCATAGTGTACAGCATTGCTCTCTTCGGTCTCCCCCTAAAGTCGTACCGGCTTCCATGGTACTTGGAAGCTTGGATGTTGGCAGAGACAGCTTTCTACACTCTCGTCTATCTACCAAGGAAATACCGGCTTCAACACGCTGCTACGCATCCAACACTGTTGTCACGCGCTGATCGCCGTCAATTGTTCAAATTGTGCCACGATACCGTTCCCGACCCGGAACAGTACTTGTCGAAGTGGTTCAAGAAGGCTCCAAGTTCGGAGATCAAGAGAGATAATGTGAAAGAGTTCTTTTGTTGGGCGTTTCTGGATAAGGGCGTTTCTGGACCTGAAGACTACGAAGAGCTTGATGAGTATGTGCATAAAATGGAAATACTGCTGGGCCGACAGCTTGATAGCGGACGAGGAAAGGCAGAATGCCTGCGGTTGTCGCTGGATAAAGTGGCTATGTTGCACCGCAGTTTGACTTGGTACCTGGTAAGACTACCTCTCTGTGGTCTCTTGTTGGTGGGTTTGCTTAAGCGTTACTACGCACAATGAGGGACTCGATCAGAGTCCTGAGTGGAGCCCATGCTGGGATACATTCAGCATCAAGATCAGGCACTCTAAAAATCGAGGCTAACTTGAGCAAATTGTAGTGTGTATTTGTGGTTGATACGATTACATATGTTTATATGCTCCGACATTCGTTTCACTTCCATAGACTAGCGCTGTCACGATTCTTCACTGTTTTTCCCTTACGTCCACTCACAGTCACGAATTCGTACCGCTCTCCGGTCAAAACCTTGAGCTACTGGCACCGTCCACATACTTCCAAAACTAGACTTCCAATACTATTCGTCCACGGGATCGGAATTGGGCTCTACCCATACGTCGACTTTCTGGCCGAACTCAACCGCGCAAACAAATTACAAGATGCAGATGGGGATGTGGGCATCATAGCGGTCGAAATCATGTCGATGAGCTTCAGAATCACGCAGCCTGCCTTGGGGAAAGATGACATGTGCAACGAGATCGATACTATACTGAAGACTCATGGATGGGATAAATTCGTACTCATCTCACACTCTTACGGGACTGTCATCTCCACGCATCTGTTACATCACCCAACCATTTCCACCAAAATCGGTCCTATACTGTTGATCGATCCGGTCTCCTTCTTACTGCATTTGCCGGACGTGGCGTACAATTTCACCGCCCGCAAACCCAAACGGGCGAACGAGCATCAACTCTATTACTTCGCTTCGAAAGACATGGGTGTCTCCCACACGCTCTCACGCCGCTTTTTCTGGAGTGAGAACATCCTCTGGAAAGATGATATCGAGGGACATCAAGCTACCGTGGCTCTGAGCGGAAAGGATCTGATTGTGGACTCAAACGCTGTTAGAGAATACCTGACGAAGGAGAAATCTACCAATCTGGATGTGCTTTGGTTTAGGGACCTTGATCATGCGCAGGTCTTTGACTCGAAAAAGAATCGTGATATCTTGGTCGGTGTTGCCCGTAGGTATTGTACTGAAAGAGTATAGGGAGCCTGGGGCCTGTCGACATGCCTAGAAGCGCATGTCATGACCACAGTAGCTGGAGAACATCTTGAAACGAAACTCACATGCTTCAATTATGAAATGGGCCGTTCGGGGTAATTGCAGCAAGAGCGGTGAGCACACACGTGGCCAAGTGGCTGGAAAACAGTGGGTGTGTTTGAGTAACACTGGTGGAGGCAATCAACAGTGAATCAAAGAAGAATAAATAATAAAACGCTCCCGTCCATGACACGAAAATATCCAAGCTGTCAACATCTCAACAGTACAGTAATGCCCTTCCAAGTCATCACTGCGCCCCAGGCCGACTCCCGCACCAACATGAACGTCAACGGGCACAGCATCTGGCTCTCCAATAATCCGAAAATCCCTACTCAACCTTCCTCTACCACCTCCCCACCGTCCCCTGGAGTCCGGAGCGATCTTGGCCTCCACTGCGACAACGCGACGACAATCCCCGGCGGAACAACCGCGTCTCTAGCCTTCTACACAGCCTCCCTCGCCAGCCGCCTGAAGCAGATGAACGAGGACCACCATGCCGCGTTCGTGTACACCACGCTCCAAGACCCTTTTCCTCTCATATACCACGGTACGGATCTTCCCAAAACACAGAAACAAAAAAACCGCTATTCCCGCACGAACGAGACTTATATTCCCGTCCAGGTCCGCATTTTGTAACAGAAACGCAGAGCTTCCAGCAAACACACGCCGACTTTCACTCCAGGGTCCAAGCGAAGGATCTGGGGACGTACGTTTTTTGTGCGGTATGTGGTGCGAGGGTGAAGCAAGAGGTGGGAACGAGGGAAGCAGTAGTTGAGGAGCTGGAGTCGAACCAGATCGGAATTAAGCTGGTTGCGACGAAGCTCGAGGATGACGATAAGTTAGTGCGCTGGTCCGCTTGAGGGTTAAGGGTTGGGAGCACGGCTGATGGTTTGGGTGTAGCGTGTCGGTGGATTCGGAGTCTAGGGAGTTTAGGGGGAAGGAGAGTGAGCGCTGAGCGAGGAAGAGTGGGATTAGGAGAGATGGAGTTGCTGTGCTGTACCTACTCGCTTCATGGGTGGGCGTGGTGTACAGTCGCATTTTCATCTTCCACAGTCGTGCTTCTACAAAGCAATGCTGGAGGTATCTTAGCAATGGCAGACGTGGAGAAGAGCAATTATGATTTTGTTGAGTGAGTGAGTCACTGTTCCATTAAATTATAGGAGCAGTTGGTGTATGTCATTCCCATCCTCGGGGCCTTTTTCGGCATCATACGCAGAAGGAATCCAAGATGTCGAGGAAAGAGAGACAGATGTGGGTATCAGCAAGCGAGTCATCATATAAAGACAGAGGAGAATCCCAAGCCATATCATCCAGATCCAGTAATGAGCCGTCTCTTGATACCAAGAAAGAACGAGGCGCGCAGAGGCCGACACAGTAAACAAGAAACACACAAGCCCCGTAATTGTGGCTGTCCAACTGTCTCCTCTTATTTAATTAGCATTACCACCTACCACCCCCCTTCCCCCAAATACTCTCACCCTCCGCATACCCCTCATCCACCAGCCCATCCATCCTCTCGTCCATCTCCACCTCCACCCTCGTCCCCAACGCCTCCTTGCCCTCGCGAATCATAGCCTTCAACTGCCGATTCAGCCGCTTGATACTCGCATCGTCCTCCACCTCCCGTCTCCTCGCCTTGGCCGCATACGCCTTCGCTTCAGGCGACCGCGAGACGCTCTTCGTCGTCTTCCCCGCCGATATGCTGCCTGGTGAGCGGGTCGATGCGAACGAAGCCGCTCGGCTCGGGTGCAGGGTGGGGGAACCGGCGAGGGAGGTCAGAGATGGAGGCCTAGATGTGGGAAGAATGGGTCGGTGGCCAGCTCCTGCTCTGGAGGCAAGGGACTGCGCTGGGCGAATACAGTCCTGGCTTTTTGCGACGGGCACCTTTCGTGTCAAGGAGCGGGAGGGGCTGGTCGAGCGGGTGTGGGGCGTGCTGCTGACGAGAACCCAGTTTGCTTTGAGGGCTCCTTCGCCCTGAGTTCTTTGGAGTTTCTTCGCGGCTCGGGGTGGGGTGGAGTGGGCCTGGGCGGTCATATATCCGGGAACCAAGTCTTCGTCAGGGAAGTGGCCGGGTACCGGCGTGGAATCTCGGTCGTTGGTCATGGAAGCGTCGTCTCGTTCGACCACGTATTGCCTCATACTCTGCTCTTCGCGCATCGTCTGACCCGTTATCCGCCTCATCTGGAACCCCGTCCCACCTCCGGCATAGAAACCGCGAAACGCAGTCACTGTGCAGAAATCCCACACTTTGCCCGCCACACCCCCTAGCACATCGAAGACCGCTGTGCCCCATCCGTCTGGAGCTGCCGGCGGGTGGTAGGCTCTACTTCTGCCGTTGCCCTCACGCGACAGCGCTGCGGGGACGTATGGGAAATAACCATCTTGGTGCGCGGCTCGAGCACGCCCTTCACCATTGTGGCCTCGTCGGTGTGGAATCCGCGAGTGCGAGTATCCGTAATCGTCTTGCTCAAACGCCGAGGCAGCGGCCGCGGTTGGGGTATCGAGACCGCCGGCCAAGATGTAGCGGGTGTTTACGAAGGGTGCTGGACTCGTAATGGAAGACTGGCCTGACGCTAGGTCTGTCCATCCACTTGGTGTAGCGGAGTAGGGTGTCGTTGACGATTCGAAATTCGCTGAGTCGCTGCGCAATCGTTTTCGACTTCGACTGCTGTTGTCATCGGGCGTGCCGCTTGTTGAAGACGTTGTGGATAGGTGGAGTGAGGATGACGCTGACGGCGTTTGATAGAGACGCGGTCTCCCGTTGAGCTTCGTATCGAGCTCGGATGGTGGTGTACGCTCGATGTTGAATGATCCTGGAATCGTACGGTAAGCCGGAGTCGTATATGCCATGGTTGGAGCTGCGGTAGGCGGTCTTCGAACGTTCGAGTCGTCGTCTAAGGCTGGATGGCGGACATAAGCTGCATGCAAGCGGCGATTGCCCTGGCAACCAACATGAAGCCGCCCCGCTTGAACTTTTTGATGCTGAATATTAATTAATGACCAAAAACAAGACTACTACTGAGTACCTTCTGATAGTATCGAATACAGTTCAATAAGCAGATCTCCAAGAATATACATAGTCCAAGCAGCAATCAGCCTTAAATGTCCGTACATCCCGCCTCTCGCGCAACAGAAATCGAAGCGGACATCGCCTTCGACTGCCAGCACTAAGCAGCAAATTCCACATATCATCTGTGCTCCAACTGCACAAACAATAGTGAAACAAACGTTTCTGACTGGCTAGTTTCCTCACAATTTCTGGCTCGCCCATTCCCTGCCTGCGACTTTCATCGCCGCTTCTCCGTCGACAAGTACACACCACCCCTCCCCACCACGTCCGCCTTCACCGCCAATCCCCGCATTGAACTCGCGCCTAGCATACTCCAGGCCAGCATCGTCGAAACTTCCCGGCTGCAACCATACCGCCCGCACGCCTGCTTCCTTTGCTTCTTGGAGCACCTTAAGGGTTGCAGCTGGTGGCGTAATGATGGAGATCGATGTCTCCGCTGGAGACGGAAGAGCAGATACGGATGTCACGGTAGGATAGGTGTGAGATGGGAGCGATATTTGCTGTGCACGCGGGTTGATAGGTGCTACAGGAAGAGAGTGACCATGATACCACGCAAGGACTGTAGGACGATTTTAGCTTAGACTTGATCTGGGGTCTGTTAGGGAGCGGCGAACCTCTGTATCCGAACTTGTTAACATCTTGGCTTGCGCCCACCACAGCGAATCGCTGAGATGAGAAGAACGTCTTGAAAGCTGTCTCCATGGCTGCGAGGATGGAGGGTCACGGTCGCATTGGGATATGAGATCAGTTGAGTACTGAGGCGGTTATCGTCGGCGCTATCCGAGCATTAGACCGAACCGAGGAGTTGTTGATACCCTCTCAAGCGGAACTCTGCAAAGCAACAATGAGCTAAATGGGGTCTGGTACAGAGGAAAGAGTCTCAGTTGAACGATAGTGTTTGTTGTCATGGCAGCTTTTGCGTCCGTATACCACTTGGGATGCATTACTCTAGAAGCTACTAATGCGCTGCGCAGGAAGTCCACTTTCTCCCATGCTTCCTATGCCACATTCCGTCCCTCATACCCACCTGCTCTTTACGACACAGTCCTCAAGTACCACCACGGCCCCAAGAACCTTTGTGTAGATCTTGGCTGCGGCCACGGCGCTGTCGCGCGCCACCTTTCTGCCTCTTTCACCCATGTCATTGGCACCGATCCTTCGCAGGGCATGTTGGAGCAAGCGCGGTCTATGACTCCGAAAGAAAAATATCCGAATGTCGAATATAAAGAAGCTACCGCGGAAGACTCGCCGTTTTTGGAGACAGGCAGCGTTGACATGGTTGTGGCCGGGCAAGCAGCACATTGGTTTGACTACAAGAGACTCTTCCCAGAGCTGAAGAGGATTGTTCGACCAAGTGGGACGCTGGCTTTCTGGGGATACAAAGACCACGTCTTTGTCGATTATCCAAGAGCAACAGAGATATTAGAGAAGTATGCCTATGGCAATGACGAAAGACTGCTCGGTCCGTATTGGCCACAACCAGGAAGATCGATCGTTGAGGGTAAGTTGCGAGTCATCAAGCCACCGACAAGCGATTGGGAGGATATCCAGAGGATCGAGTATGAGCCGGCTGTCAACGGACCTCGATCAGGGCAGGGAACGATGCTCATGAACAAAAGATTGACGTTGAAGGAGTGTATGGCTTACATACGGACGTGGAGCTCATTCCATGGATGGCAGGAGAGGCATCCGGAGATGAAAAGAAAAGATGATGGTGGTAATGGTGATGTGGTGGACGAAATGTTTCAGGTGATGGTCGACACCGAAGAAGACTGGCGGAAAGGCGGCGATTGGCGCGACAAGGAAGTTGAAATAGAATGGGGTTCTGGCCTACTGTTAGCAAGGCGAAGGTAAGGCCGACAGGCTATTTACAAACAATGAGAGATATTGAGCCAGCAGTATCGCAAGTTCAATCCTGGACCAGAGATGATAATGAATTGTAATTTGGAGATATAATACCTTGAATTGACACTTCTGAGACCAACCGACCTATGTCTGTTTTCGGTCTGTTAAAAGGAATTTTGGAGAGCTGAGGCCCCCAAGCGACTCTCTTGATGCTTATGTAATAGATGCTGATGTGGCGGGCACGGACCCTCGGAGCTAAGATCTGACAGATCGGCACCTCAGGAACCGAGATCTCGGCACCATGCGTCATTAGTTCAGGGACGTGCTTCTTCCTGCAGGCAGTCGCCCCAACGCCAAAGCTCATCGACTCTCCACAACCAGGAAAACATGCCTCCATTTATACCTCGAAAGCGGCGCCGATCACCTTCGCCGTTGTCACCATCATCAAACAACACAGAGAGGACGCCTACCAAAAAACCCACACTGTTCGACACACTTGACGCCAAGCCAAGTATCTTGACAACGGTACAGGACAACAAGCAGTTCCTTGACGAGCTTAATGGAGACAGTGAATCGTCTCTCAGCGACATCAGTAGCTCCGATTTCGAGGACGTGATAGCCAATCATGTTCCCCCAAAGCGACGCAAGGGTGAGGACGATGAGAACTCAGAAGAGGAGATGGAGTGGGAGGACGCCATGGTCCCGGACGTCTCCTTCTCCGGGACTCCTGTCACCCTTACATCGAAAGATCTCGAAATTACCCTTGGTAAGGAAGCGGAGACTGGCTCGTTCACGGACCCGCACGGGAAGAAGAAGGGCCCAAGCAAAAGAGATAGAGAGATCCGGATAGCCACACACTGCATGCACGTACAGTTTTTGATGTTCCACAACGCGGTCAGGAATGCCTGGATTTGCGACGAGGAGGTGCAGAAGATCCTCATGGCGCAGCTACCGCAGGGTGTGATGAAAGCAGTTGAAAAGTGGAAATTGGCATCTGGGATACCCGTGGAGAGACCACAGGTAGAGGAAGTAAAAACACCTTCGCGAGTGAAAGGAGGACCGGTGAGTAATCGAAAGGCTACCAAGCTCGTACATGAGCGCGATTGGGGTCAGAAGGCAGAGCGACAAGAAGAAGGGACGCCGAACATGAGTCGCGGTGATCCGTTGGTACGCTTGCTTAAAATACTGGCTGCATATTGGAAGAAGAGTTTCACGGTCACAGCACCTGGTCTTCGTAAACAGGGCTATAAGCCACTTGCAGTACTGGCAACGGAGATCGCATCTTTCCGGAATGACAGTCATAACGCAGAAGAGCATGGTGAGCGGATAAATAATATTACGGAATTCAGGGAACTTGCGAGGAAGTGTGAAGGGAGCCGTGATGTCGGAGCGCAACTCTTTACTGCACTTGTTCGGGGACTTGGTCTCGAAGCAAGGATGGTGGCTAGCTTACAGCCTGCCGGATTTGGTTGGAGCAAGAACGAGGAGGCTCTACCCAAGAGGAGAAAACGTGGGCAAAAAGTTGCAGGCAAGGATTCCGGACTTTCAGAGCCCCCGAATCCAAACAATAGCATGGAGACCCAAGATTCCAGCGCCGAATCTGATATAAGCCCAGATGCTGCAGCTGTTGGTAGGAAAAACTTTAAATCAGGACTGAATGCTAGCGCAGGAATGGTTGACTCAAGAAATTCGTCGGGTAGAGGGAGAGGGTTGAAAAGCAATCCGATTGACTTGTCACAGGACTTCAGTGACTCTGGCCATGCGACAGACGACGACGACAATATCTCTGCAGTCGAGTTATCTCCGCAATTGGCACGAAACCCCCATGGAAAACTTTTTGATCGAGATCTAGCTTTCCCAATATATTGGACGGAAGTAGCATCGCCCATCACCAAGCGTATCATTCCCGTCGACCCTCTGGTACTCACCCCTCCAGTCGCCACCAATGATGTATTACTATCGTTATTTGAGCCTAGAGGAGCCAAGGCCGACAAAGCGAAGCAGGTAATTGCGTATGTATTAGCGTTCTCGTCTGATGGAACAGCTAAGGATGTGACCACACGCTACCTGAAGCGTCATATGTGGCCAGGAAAGACGAAGGGAATAAGACTCCCTGTGGAAAAGGTACCGGTACACACTAAAAGAGGTAAGATAAAGGGGTACGAGGAGTATGACTGGTTTAAGACTGTGATGAGTGGCTACAAACGAACCGATAAGATGAGGACAGCCGTCGACGATGTGGAGGAAATGACGGATCTAAAACCTATCAAGCCTGAAAAAAAAGTGGCTGCGGAAGGGGAAGAGACGTTACAAGGCTATAAGAACTCGGCCGAGTTTGTCCTTGAACGACATTTAAGAAGAGAGGAAGCACTTCTCCCTGGAGCAGAGCATGTGAGAGTCTTCAGGAGCGGCAAAGCTGAAAAAGCGAGAGAGGAGAAGGTTTTCCGGCGTGAAGACGTGATGATCTGCCGCACTGGAGAAAGCTGGCATAAAGAAGGCAGGCAGGTCAGACCTGGCGAGTATCCAATGAAGATGGTCCCGGTGCGAGCTGTGACTCTTTTGAGGAAACGGGAGGTGGAGGAAGCGGAGAGAGATTCCGGAGAGAAGCTCAAACAAGGTCTGTACGCTGAGGACCAGACTGAATGGATCATTCCACCGCCTATAGAGAATGGAGTTATACCGAAGAACGCATTTGGAAACATTGACTGCTATGTTCCGACCATGGTACCCGAAGGGGCGGTTCACATCCGACACAAGGGTACGGTGAAGGTTTGTAAGCGGCTGGGAATTGATTATGCAGAGGCGGTCACCGGTTTTGAATTTGGGAAGCAGCGTGCGGTACCTGTAATCGCGGGCGTCGTTGTGGCTAAGGAGTACGAACAATCGGTCAGAGATGCTTGGGAGATGGACGAAGAAGAGCGACGGAAGAAAGAGGAAGGAAAACGAGAAAAGATGGCTTTGGCGATGTGGAGAAAGTTCTTGATGGGTTTACGGATTGTGGAGAGAGTCAGAGATGAATATGGCGGAGATGCTTCAGCACACGTGAAAGAGGCGATCAATCCATTCACGAACCGGAATAACAGGAAGCAGCAAGCTTCGACTACCAATAGCGACCCACACTTGGCTAAAAATGAGCATGATCTAGGAAATGAGGATCATGACATGGCAGGCGGCTTCTTACCGGAAGATCATAAGGATGGAGTAGATGGAGGCGGCTTTATCCCGGAGTCCGATGAGATTGCAGAGCCCGATGCCGAACTTAGGCCTGTCCCTAAAGGGCCTGCAAGCCGGGGCATTCAGTCGATGGCTAATGCTTCAGATAAGACTCCGAGATCACTCCAGTCAGCCCATCGAGACGTTTCTCGAGTATTGCCACGAAGCGATGCGAGCAAGGAGGCTTTGATCCCACCACTTATAGGCAAGACTGTCATGAACTAGTTGCCAAAGCGCACGAGGAAGGATTCGAAACCCCAGCAAAAGGATGATATGGAAAATGTAGTAGTCCGTGGGACAGCCAAACAAACCCCCAAAAGGCGAAAACAAAAGGCCCATATCCCAAAGCCGGATACTGATGATTCATCTGATCTTACTAGTCTCGAGTATACCAGCGACAGTGAGCCTGGTAAGAATGCAACGGCCCAGAGAAGTACCTCAAAAGCAAAACGTGGTGTTGTCAGTCAAGACAGACCACTCCCTCAAATGTCTCAAGAGACTCCTTCAGCTTCTGCTAGCCGTCACAACAACAGGGTGATGTCAAAACGCAATGCCGCCCGGAAAAGTGCCATCGCTGTCAGAAGTCATTATTTCGAACACAACGGCACTGAGATTGAAGATGATATAGATGATGAGAGTTCGGATGAGGAGCCTATTAGTAGGTCCAAGAAAAGAGTCACTACATCGACTGGCAGAATAAGCAAGGCACAGGGCAAGGTTTCATAACGGGCATACCCTAACATCTGCTGAACCTTTCAAAGGTGCCTCTGTCGCTGGTATCATTCCGCTTGCTCTCACGTCGGCCTGTAGGTAGGCTTATGATCTTAGCTCATCGGAGGATCTAGATCTTATCTGAAGTCTTCAGAACAGAGTACTTCCAATGTTTCTAGATATTGCCAGAACTAGCGTGCTTCAACGTCAGTGCTAGGTCATGTCTAGTAAACAACAAGTTGACTGTGGTCTTCCATACAATTATTAATTCCTGCATACTGTGGTTATCTTCGATGTGCTCAATAATGATGTCAATTTGAGCGTGACAGATGTAAACGCTTATTGTGAGCCTGTTCTAGCTCATCGAGATTCTAGCTCGACGGGCTTCGAGATTCAAGCTTTGGTTTAATCTCATTACAGCTGTGTTAAGAGGGAGATATATTCACTGCCTACTTTGATTCACACAGACACATCGTTACAAGTATCACCACCTACCTTCGGAAGCACCGAGATACTATCGAAAAACTGAACTTGACGCAGTAGAGAATTCCTACCTCGACATAGCTATACAGGATCACAACCCGAACCACACACACTCCATCCAGCTGCTTGATTTGGTCTTACTTAATAACCATACATTCCAGTATGAGACCTCCTCGAGAAGCCAGCCATGGGCGTGAGATCTTCAAAGTTGAGCTGTTCAGTGAGATGGAAGGCAGTTTATATGGCGCGTGCGTGAGTCTGTTTCTCCAAGCCGATTAGTTACTGATCACAACACCAATAGGTCACCTCCACCTGAAGCTCCGATCACACAACCTTCAGATCAAACCTCCAGTGAGTGGCGACCTGCTGTCGCTGAAGCCGCTAGTCAAGACTCACTCTTAGGTGATGAAGATGTTATGCACACGGATCCACAGTCTCAAGCTATCAATGTCATATCTACCTCTCGGACTACGCAAATACTGCCTCAACAAGACCCCCAGCCAATCCACCGCATGCCCTTAGTCATCCGCCGACTTCCGCCTCCGCCTCCAAATCTCGACATCCCTCGCAACTCCGAGGACTTCACCTTCAACTTCCTGCGAGGCGGTCTTCGCGGCCGCTCACAGCCACCGTGCTGTTACGCGAACACAAAGCACACCACCCCAGGCCAGGTCTACCCGGTAAAAGCCTGGTACGCCATCGACGCCGAAGAAGAGCCATTCCTGCCACCCAGTCCCGGCAAGCACGGCGCCAAGTTAACCCTCTTCATGCCCGAAGTGTCCGAAGCGGACGACTACGATCCCAAGGAAGCATCACCACTGTTCGTCAAGCGCGGGCGACGTGGCTACGTCTATTTCGGCACCTACTCGCAATCACGCTACTCGGACCGGCTCAGCTACGCCGAGATGGAGCTCGAAGTGCCGAGGAGCGTCAAGGAGCATCGCGCGAAGGAGGTTGGGAGGAGCGCCAAACCGAAATGGATTGTTGACGCGATGAAGTGGGAGAGGATAGTCGACACGGACGAGGAAGCGCAGACATTTGGGCCGGCGGACATCTTGCGGGCATTCCAGAGAGTAAGTTACGTGGAGCTCGATTCTTCCCGCCCCGTGCCTGCGAGTTAGACTTGCTGACTGACTCCGTGCAGGCAGATACCGATCTGGGGCTACGCTTGTATTGGGAGTATTTTCAATGTGTGGGCTACGACCGGGGCCTGTATGATGCTTTGGTGGCAAAGAAGCGCTCCAGCGGATGAAACGCGACTATGACGACGTCTGAATAGCCTCCTCGTCCCTAAAAGATCCAGCAGCGCATTCACAGCTGCGAATTACATCAGCGATTGACACCGTCGACGCTTCCACCTCCTAACCCTCCAACCCCTTACCGTATGAACGCTCGGCTATCCTATCCCTTGCGGCTGACAATTGGACCAAGGGTAGCCAAATGAACAACGGAGATATCTGGAAGAGGTCAAGCCATAGAAGGCAGCCATGTTTTACTTGACTATCTCATAGAGCGGTTTCACTTGGGTGAAGGTTGACGGTCCACGGGGAGAAGTCACTCATACGCTGCAGGACTGTGCACGAGAACGAGGGAGTCTGTATCTAAAAGACTGGGTCCCGCACTCATAAGGAATCTCTCCTAGGGACTTAGTGCTCTGCGTTGAGAAACTAGTTCCCAATGTGGAACTATGGATAACCACCGTGCAGGTGAAGTACAAATCCGATAACTCGGAAGGATGAAGACATGCTCGCCACCGACTCCGTTGTCTTTACTCGTAACCAACCCGTAACGCTGGCGGTCTAACCCCCAAGAACGAGACTCCACCAGACGCCGACCGCAATGACATTCGTAGCACGCCGACTCTCACTCCCGAAAGACCCAGGACCGTGAAGCTGATACTATCCATCAATCCCCCTTCTTCCGTCTCGCCAGTTGAGAAACGAGCCGACCCCGAGGCTGAAACCGCTCCCTCAGCAATCCATCGCGACTCTGCTCGTAATTCGCGTTGCCGACGCCGCCGATTCCTGCGGGCGCGTGTTGCTCACCGCCACCGCCACCACCACCCTCATCTTCACCCAGATCAAACGCATCGCTCAACTCGATAAGATCGCCCGGCGCACACTTCGCTCCAGGCAGCGGCTCGATAATCGTCGCGGCTCTAGTCGCCAGCTTCCTGACCCAGCCCTCGATGGCCCCGCCCACATTCTCGATCCCCCCGCCCGCAGTCGAAGACGAGGAGGTGGTCGTCGACTCAAACGACGAGCGAGGCGCGACATTGGGCAAGTGCGCCGCGAACAGCTTGTTGAGGCCGTCCTGAGCCGGGCCGGGGCTGGCGTTGCGTTCGAGGGTGCCGACGCCGCCGGGCCCGTGCAAGTGGTGGGGGTGCGCGAAGTAGGAGCCGGACGAGGAGCGGGATTTCCGGCGCCGACGGTCGTGGCGGTTGGGCGATGCGAGTGCGTGCGGGCGGGGCAGGTCGAGCGAGGCGGGGGGCGTGTCGAGGTCGGAGTAGGAGTTCGAGACGGATTTTCGGCGGCTGGGCGGGAAGAAGCCGAGGGTGCGGCGTGGGAGGCGGGCCATTTCGATGGCGGCGGGGTAGGGGTCTATGAGGACCCAGGAGTCGTGTTTCCAGGGTGGGTCGTCATGGTGCGAGTTGGAGAGGGAGGGTGAGGTGGTTCGACTGGCGGCGGTGGATGTTGGCGGAGGGGGTGAAGTGGCGGTGCTGGAGTCCGCCCATGCGCCGTCGACGTTGGGCCCATTCGATGGAGTAGTCTTTGTAGTGTCTCCTGAGAATGGATTGTTATGTGCTTCAGGCCCGGGTACTTTGCGACCTTTGACTCCGCAAGCTTCGACCGGTAATACGACCGTCTTCCGGACCTGAATGCTGTCATTCGGCCATAAGCGATTCGCCTTTCTGAATACGGTCGGCTGACAGTTATATTTGATCATGACCCCGGCAAGAGTATCGTCCGGCTGAACATGATGTATGTACACCAAAGCATCCCTATCCTCATTCTCAGTCGGCGGCGCAGACATCGACCCCCGATCATCGGATATCCTGCGCTTGAACCGACCGTTCGAGTCCGGAAACGCATGACCGTTCGCCTCCAGCAGCGTCTCTCTCTTCTTTGCCTTCACTAACGCCTGCCGCTCTTCCCGCGTCCCAGCGCCAATCTGCCCAACCCCTGGTATCGCCGGACCCCATTGCGTAGGCGGCGCGCTGCTGACAGCACGGCGATGCGTCGTGTAGGATGGCAGTGTCCGTTGCGGTAGCTTCCACGTTCCCTGAGGTCGGTCTTTAATGTCTTTCGTGGTCTCGTTGCCCAGCAGGTTCGACGCTATGCTCTGTAACGACGTCCATGACGTCTCCCACAGCCCGGTCGCGAACGTGGTTGGTGTTGCTTGATCATTCCCAAAGCTGAGTCCTCCACGAGGCCGTACACCGCGTGTCAAAGACCTCTGCGGGCTGTTGCTCGACGATATAGAACGGGAAGGGTGTTGACTCGGGATGGGCGAGACGGCTCGCGACGGACGACGTGACTGAAAGCCGGCTTCAAGTAAGGTGCCGGAGTCGCCGTTACCGCTATCATGCCTCTGACTCAAAGAGTCATTATCAATAGAGATGCGTCTCCGGTTCCGTGGCCGTATGGTAGAAGGAGAAGCGTTACTGCTCGAGACTGTAGATGTATTGCGGGAAGAGGAATCGGTGTTCATGGCCAGAGCAGCCGACGAGGCCGGAGAGATGTTCCTGGCATGTAGGTTTGTCGGGCTTCTGACCTCTTTTTTGATCGAAGGGAGGATTTGTGAGTCTGTGGAGCAAGTACGATTCGATGCATTGGGATCTCTGACCCTTGTTTCGGCCAATCAGGTATGTACCTGTGGAGAGTACAGCCTACGTATTCGTCAACGGGAGGAAGCGAAGCCGTCACTCTTCCTCACGCCGGGACTAAGATCTACCATTGCATACAGTGCCGGTGGTAATTCTGGGCCACGCAGAACGCTCACGAAAAAAGAAAAAGATCACTTTTTTTTGAAAGCTCAAAATCCTTAAAACATATAAATACTGTAATTACTTCACAATCACAGTGTATACAGACATTCTGAGTATGCAGAATGATGAATTATATATAAATCTATTAAATCTGTAATTTTTAGATGTATCATTAAGCAATTGTATGTGTAGTTATTAAAAAAGTGTGATTTGATGATGAAACAGCAACAAAACTTGAAGAATTCATTAAATACTGCAATAATAACATCATTTATGTATTAATTGACTCAGAACTTTCACAAATATTAAAGATTTATATAATTTATCATTTTGCATACTCAGAATGTCTGTATACACTGTGATTGTGAAGTAATTACAGTATTTATGTGTTTTAAGGATTTTGAGCTTTCAAAAAAAAGTTGTCTTTTTCTTTTTTTGTGAGCGTTCTGCGTGGCCCAGAATTACCACCGGCACTGTACCTAGGTACGTCTAATCGCCTAATCGCCGACAACCCCAGCTTCAAAGTGGGTCTTCCTATCTTATGCTTTCGCCAGCAGTTTAAGTAACGATGAACCTCTAGATCGGATGTCGTTACTATGCTTCACTATCTTTGTTGTTATACGCTCAGGTGAGTGGGTCCCCCTACAGTGTACTTAGCTTACTACCTGTATTGATCACTCCCACAGTACTTCTGCTCTTTTCAAAGCTGAGCTAGTCTGATCCAACACCATTAGATGCTCCGAACATGGGAGCGGCAGGCTTTAATCTTGATTGAGAGTACCTCGCGTCTCTCGTATTATCGGCCAGTAGACACTACTCCCTAGATTCCCTCTTGTCCTTGGGAATCAAGTTAGGGAAGGAACCCATTGGAGCTTTAAGGAAGTTGATAGCCCTGAAAAGCACGCCAGTCGGGGACTGGTAGTCACCGGTGGGATTTCTCTAACTGATAACGAACTCCCAAGGCCCCTCTCCCACCTCCGGCCTTCTGGCTACCCTCACCGGAATATCCTCCTTCGGCGGAAACACAGCTGTGGCCAAGCTGACTTGACATGGTGGCGGGATCACCCATTGCCCCTTGACTGGCACCATGTCGAATCGCAGAACCAGCATCGCAGCCAAAGAAATGATTTCCGTCGACGCGAAGTGACGACCGGGACACAGCGTGCTCCCACCTCCCCAGGCCCGGAACGCGGCGGCCGGACTGCGTTTGGGTTCTTTGCCGGTGGGGTCTTGCTTGAGGAAGCGGCCGGGGTTGAACGATTTGGCGTTGGCGCCCCATGTGGTGAGGTCGGAATGGATGACCGAGGTAGGCATCTGCACGACGGAGCCTGCTTTGAGCAGATATGTGTCGTTGAGCGTGGTGTCTTTGAGGACAAGGCGCGAGGTGGCGCTGAGGGAATGCACGCGGAGGACTTCGTGGAAGACCGAGTGGAAGAGAGCGCATTTCTCTTTCACGGCGTGGACGTTTAGGTATCGCGTGTGCTGAGTCTTTGCTTTGTTGAGCTCGGTGGAGACACATGCTTCAAGTTCGTTTCTCAGCTCGCGGAGTAGAGCTTCATCGGAGTAGATGTGTACGAGCATGTAAAACAGCGATGGTACCGTGTTCACAAGGACCCCAATGAGTGCACCCACTTCGAGGCGTCCCATGTTCACGCTTGTCACCCCATATTTGGTCTGTGCGTTGTAGCGGGCGTTGATCAGGCCAGAGCTTTGCCCTCGAAGATAGTTGTCAAAGTAGTGCTTGAAGGCATTGGCGAGCTTCTCGCGAACTCTGTAACCTTTGGAGCCATAATACTAGGAAAAATGTTCAAAAGCAGGAGATTAATATCACGATCGTAATCCCTAGTCTGTACCTCAGTGGGTGATCGTAAAGTAGGTTCTTAGCCTTTTAGGGCAGATTCACATTATGGGTACGTACCAGAAGGTTTGCTCAAGTTCCGGTTCTACACTAAAAGGATTTTTCGCTCCATATATCGCCCTGGTGCTGCAGACAGTGAGGATATGCTTTACCCAAGTATCGCCCTGGTGCTGCAGACAGTGAGGATATGCTTTACCCAAGCATAGAGGTTGATCATTGTCCCATCTGTGTCTTGCTCCAGAGCTCGCAAATGGTCCGTAGCTTGCTGCAACATTGCGCGATTCATATGATCTAGGCTCTCCCCGGGCGCCATTGCCGCAATATTGTTGTCGTGGGTCTCCAGAACGAGGCCCCAGTGACCAGTCTCGCCGTTTAAATTGTCGCATATGATGGCCATTGTCGCTTCGTCAATGCCAGTCAGACGTTTGCTTAGCTGGGCAATGAAGGGATTGAAGGCTATGGAAGCTGAATTGCGTGACACTGCATTGATTAATGCTGGCGATGTGACCACATAGATCTTGCCGTTGAGAATGTTCAAAGTGTGTATTGGAGATCTCGACCTCATGCTGCGATGGTCAATCAGCTTCGAATGGCAAAGGATGACTTTAGAAGCGAAGGGTACCTCGTCGACTCAAAGTATGCCGGACCATGGCGAAGGAGCCCAATGATGTGACCGACATAAGGGATCGGGTGTGAGAGTACAGGGGGCTCGTTCGGGGCGTTCTTGGGGGCATGGTAGTACTGGAGTAGATAGCACACCGCAACGAATCCCACTAGCAGTAGCAATGTTACTGTGTAAGCCATTCCCCTATTCTGGGAATGAGATGAACAAAATGAGGAACAGTATCACCTGTTCTCAAGAGGCTTTTGTGGAAGCAGAGGCTATCAAATCTGTTCTGGTGAAGAAGCTGGACGAGTCAAGCAACAGTACGGAGAGAGTACAGCCCCCTCAAGGAAGGATCGCTTAGTAATGATGAACAGCCGCTTGTCCTTCCCTAGCTAAGCGCCGTAGCCCTACTCTAGTACCAAAGATCCCGAGCTTCTGCTCCGCAACATCGATCTTACAGTACAGCCCATATGACGAAACGAGCAGGGTTGAATATTTCTGTGTCCAGTAGGCTCACTGATCCTTCAATCATTCGTGAATAAGGTACGAAGTATCTATTCCCTTCTCAGGAACTGCAGGAACTAGACTCTTCCTTCGCGACGTGTTTCCGAAATTCCGATACAAGCCAAGAAGGGAGGCGTCCATATGGCAGAAGCTCTCCTCTACTTTCCTTCCGACGTGCGACAGGGAGATTCGGGACGCTCTGCGATCAGGCGTCCATCACTGCCATCACACGCACCTACATCCGCGCTCGTATCCTGAAGCATTAGTGTATTGAATATGCCCTCCTTGCTTTCGCTGTCCTATGCGTGTGCGCCACGCGACCGTCTTCAGCTCCCTGACCGTCGATTATCTGTATGATGCACTGAAGATCTGGGAATCCGCTGGGCTAGAAGATCATACAGATTCCCTTGATGGCTGAAGAATAGACCCAGCAGCTGTGTTTTGGTGGGCTTGTTACTTCTTCAGTCAAGCCTGTGTCTCTATTTCTCTTTTGGTGATGGTGCGTCATTGTGCTTATGATATGTGTTGATCCTCCTGAAGGTTGGTCTGGCCATACCTGGCTCTTCTGTGTCCGCGATCATCTTGATGAACTCCAATGGGTACCAGCTTCTGCGGCCTGCTTCACCGTTCACGTTATAGCTTGTCCGTCAACAACAACATTAGGGGGTCCTGTGTGAGTAATCTGGCCCCCATGACACAGAGCTTCTCCCACTAGACAATGCAGACCTCTAGTGAAGTGGCCGCGGACCCAGTGCTGCAACACAGCAAGTAGGTTACAGAAGCAAAAGTATACTTTCTTCAGATCCATGGGTTAAGCGTGCAGACTGACTGTGATAATCTCGTTCGATTGAAAAGCACCTTAGAGATATGGAACCTTGTTTCCGTGAACTTGCAAGCCAAGAGTAGTATGAGCCCCTTCCTTCGCACGAGAAGATAATACCCAGAAGAAACCCTCATTTGCAAGCCATCATGAGTTACAACAGCTCAATTCGTTTTCAGTGATGACATAACCAAGGGCACTCATAAAGCTCAAAACGCCAGCCAGCCCGAGAAGCTAAATCAAACAAGCGTCTCCGAGTTCACGCCCCCCAGGCCATTGATCCCGAAGAATTGAAACCTGTGAAAAAGAGTTATCAGACATAATTCATATAAAAGAACACGGTTTAAAATGAGAACCCACCAGTCTTCTACATTCAACGTAGTCGGTACGATCGGTCCCTGGCCCCTCGAGCTGTTACTCCAGCTGTCGTCCGGACTTTGCTCGTCGCTGTATTGAGTCGCCCACACGGACTGCGTCGGCAAGCCTTGCATCTGCACGTTTTGAACGTTTGACAAGCCGTTGTCTTGCGAGCCGCGCATGGTCCGCTGGGGAAGCTGTTGCTGGCCAGACATTTGTTGTTGATTTTGTTGTTGTAGATTCGGCGCATGGAGATGGGGCATCTGAAGTTGCGGGTCGATTTGTGGGCCAGGGGGTGAAAAGTGTGGCAGCGACATGTTCGTACCGTCAGGGAAGAGTTGGTCTGGTTGGAAGTTTTCCCAGAGAGATTGAGAGATGGGCGGGGAGTTGCGGGTGACGAGGAATAGGTCGGGTGGGGTGGCGGGGATAGAGTAGGAAGGATTGAAAGGGGTCGGGGGGCGAGTGTTGCCTCGAGAACTGCCACCACCCATGAAAGCATCGTTTGAGTGACGGATATGAGGAGATGAGATCGCCGGTGCAGCCATTGATGGCATTGGCGCCGGATGACTGAGTTCTCTGGCAGGTGTGACTGCTGGCGTTTGTGGTCGCGATCTCTCATAAGACAGCTGCGGAGCCGGGGGGCCGTTGGTGAAGCCAAGCTCCATATCATCATATTTCCGCTTCGGAGGTTCGTCTCTTCTTTGAGTAGCGGTAGGGTTTAGCTTAGCCTTGCTGTGTCGTTTCCCTGCAGCTTTTTGAAGCCTCTCTTCCAGTACTTTGTTGCCAAGGATCGATTCAAACAGCGTGTGAACCATCTTCGCAACCAACCAAACTTTGGATACTTCTTTCAGTGCATCCATGCATACGCGTAACCTCTCTTGAGTGGCAGCAACGATTGACGGGACTGATGACCGCATTTGGTAGACATGCATGATAAGTGCAGAGAACAAACTGTAAACGCTAGAGGGGCAATTCAGCTTTAGCTCTTGTAGAAAAATCTTCAGGGGCTTACATGAATGCCGGCGTATATCGGAGCTCATCGTGTGCCTGCAAATTCTCGATAATCGAGGTAATCATACCAGCCGCCTGAAAAGCAATGTTTCTCGAGGGATAAGCTGCATCGTCAGGATAGCCATTGCGGGCGGCGTTGTTTTGTGAGGTTGCAGGAGGCATATGTGCTCGGTGCAGCAGGCATAGTGTAGTGCTGCCCTATCTTAGCCTGGTTAAATGCGCTGCGGAGATGTCACCTACTAGTAGTTTGCGTGTAACAGCGCGGACCAGAAGTGATGCCTTTGCCGTTCCCAGTAGACCTCTTTTGGACAGTTCTGCAACCAATCCGCTAAGGCCATATCGCTATGAGTGAGATCGATCGCGTTCGTCCGTCGTGCTTTCGAAGCTACGGAATACTGCTGGGACAGTACAAGGCCCATGATCTCACACAATTTGACGTACTGTAGGAAGAACTGTATATGGATCGGGTCCGAGGGGTACTCCGCAGGGAAATCGGTTTCATCCTCAATGAAGTCATCTTCCGAAACCATCTCCACGTCAGAGTCGTCGGTATTGATATGCACTGGTCTTCCGAGTGCCACAGCTACTGATCGATCTCTTGTATAGAGCGTCCACCAGATCCGCTTCCACAACCGCTTATCCGCCCTGCTCAGCTGTGAACCTTCAACACTTCAGAGACTATCAGTACAAGGCACATGTCAAGTATATCGCACAACGAACTAACCTTCGATGCATGCCCGAGCCCTGCGCAACAATAGTAGCAACTCGACTCCAGTAAAAGACATTCTTCGTCACATCTGAACTGATTTTAGAGAGAGAGGACGCTACTGAGCCTAGGTCACGTTTCTCACCCTCGGGGCCTTCCCAATACCATCCCATAAGAACAAGCGCTTGAACGATGGTGACCCTGTCGTCTTCATAATTCGCGTCATAAAGGGCTTTGGCTCGCTTGTAGAACGTCATTGCGGCAGGGGTGGTCGATCCATTCGCGTCCATCAGCTGAGGGTTTGAGCATACCCTTGAGCCAGCAAGAAGGACTGCTTGTAGAAGTAGCAAGGACGGCGGATTCTGAGTGTCGCGGTACCGCCGCATAAACCGGCTTCGACTGATCACTGGCACTACCGGCGCCACCCACTTGAAGTATGACTCGACAAGCTCATCACATAATGCTCGTGGGGGAAGCAGGAACGCGCCTCTTTGATGCAATATGTCAATTTCGACATTGTCGAGTTCCGTCAGTCGAGCCCGAGACCCTCTGACATTTTCCGGTAGCGGGTAGTGTACCACATCCGTGGTTCCATGACGATCGTGGACCAGCAAGGACAAATTCGAAGACTCGCCCAGGTATGCCACTCTTCCAGCTTCCTTAATGGGCGCTCTTGCGAACTTGGGTTTCATGAACTGAGCATAGGTGGTGTTGTTCGTAGCTTGTTGCGCTGCTTGCGCCTCCGACAGGGTTGGATTAGGAATTCCATCTTGAGAGTTGTAGACTTGAGTACTTCGCGAGCCATAGCCTCCTGGCGAGTCCAAGGCCGGAGAAGGCTCGGGGATCGTTTCGCCTCGGTCGCTACGGCATCACAGAGAGTCTCAGCGCAGTCAAACGGACGCGACGCCAAAGGAGTAAGTTCACGTTACCTATCGGAGTCTTTGGATCTTCCCTGAATCTTCTTCCGCTTCGGCGCCGGGATCCTGCACTCGATGGAGAAGGCCACGCAGTTGGTGCATGGCACGCCCAAGCTTGCGGCGTCGCATCGTACCTATCCGAATCTCTCAGCTCAAACTCGACGCCATCGTCGTCGCGATGTGCCAATAGATTGAATCGGACCTTTCTTGCATGGCATGTCTGTTAATCGTGGATGATGATGATTAGCCAAACCGAGGTACCGAGGCTGAACGACAGAGATAGCTATCGAACTAGAAGCTTTGCGACGTACCTCACAAGCCCTGGATGCACGTTGCCTGGCAAGTACAGGGCACTGTCAGTTTGCTGCTTCCCCTTCTGGTATCTATGAGAGCGCATACCTTCTGAAGCTTGGATGACCTGGTGTCTGAGAATTGGGCGCAGCCGTGGTGTTGGGAAGCGGGCCACCGCTTGTCGTACTGGTCTGCGATGCAGCTATTGCCACTCCCTCGGTCGCCATATTGTTGTCTTAAGAGCAGAGGTTTGTCATTCGGCGTGGTACTGTCTAATCTAGTTGTACAAGTGTCTCCTCCAGATATGAAAGTCTGGTGGTGTTTCAGGATGTTTTCTGCGGCGATCAACTAGACCCTTGACCGGCCCATCGCTTCCTCTTCAGTTATGGTGGGGATTTGGAACTGGCCCCAATGCCATCCTGGGTGTTTCTATTCTGCCCCCAACTAGTATTTTACTCTATATAATTTACAGTAGTCTTAGATTAATGTATGTGCATAAGGTCACTGTTGTCATAGATGTGATGTTTAGTTTAATTAGACTTAATAATCATAGTAATTTGTTCATATGAAAGAAAATCTCACTGTCATCACAAGTCAAGTGCTTAATAATGTAAATAATATAGAATTACTATGCAGCTATAGACTTGCTGTCTTCTTTTTATTCTTTATATTTTCATCATTTTTACTGCTGTTTTTCTTCTCATTCTTCACATCTTTACAGTATTGTTCATCATTCTTTAATACTTTACATCTTGCTGTTCTTCTTCTCATTCTTTACAGTATTGCTCATCACTTCTTTACTTCTCTAACTCTTCAAGATCATCAATGTTCATTTATACATTTCTTTACTTTATCTTCATCTTAATATCAGCTCTTTAATTCTTAATCATTTACTCTGTAACTTCTTAAATTCTTAATTGTGAATTTATCTCTTCTATTTATGATTATAAGAGTTTCAGAATAGCTTTTAACAGCTTTTTTATTTTTTATTTTTATATAAATTTCATTATTGTTGAGAAGCAATGTTCTAGCTGCTTCTATGAAGTAAGATAAAACTAATATTAAGAACTAAATGAAGACTCTATTTACATTAATTGTAGTCAACATTCTTTTTACTTCTTTTGTAACTCTCTCAATCAAGATATACTCATAAACAACACAGTTTAGAGATTTCACTAAACAGTATAGTATAGCATAAATATTTACTTTCTTTTAATAAATTATAAGCTCAAATTAGCAAGAAGCTTTTTAAAGAAAGTGTATACTTTTAATGTGACAACAGTTAAGTATACTGATTATTAAGATTCATGATCAATTTAGCTTTAGCAATATTATTAATTATTGAGATTCATAATAAATCTGATTTTAGCAGAATCAGCACATTAATAACAGCTATGTATGTCAGTTATTAAGATTTATAATTAATTCAGCTTTAACAGTATTACTAATTATTAAGATTTGTAATAAATCTGACTTTAGCAGAATTAGTATTCTGCAATAATTGAGTATGTTTAACTTAAAAGATTCATAAAGAATCAGTTTTAATAAAAGTTAATATTTACAGTTATTCAGAAAGCACTGTTCTGCAGTAGCTGAGTATGTTTAATTTAGAAGATTTACAGAAAATCAATTTTAACAAAAATTAACATTTATAGTTACTTAAAAAGTACTGTTCTTCAGCAGCTTAATATGAATCATTGAGATAAATAAGCATTATTATCTCATAAAATAAAAAACACAAAAGCTTTTTATTTATTTTACTTATATTATCTTTAATGTATATATTGTTATTTTACTTTATTCACTTCTTATACTACATACTAACTATCATCATTATAAACTTCAACAACTTCTTTATAAAGCAACAACTTATCTCAATTCTCATTTATAAGAACTGCAATTAATGATTCATTTTTATAAAAAAATAATTGATAGAAAAAGATCTATAAAATGTTATTGAAGTCTCAGCAATTAATATATTAATTAGTGAATTTTTAAATTCATTTTTTCTCAGCAGTCTTAGCTTTAAAAATCAGAAAACTGACATAAAGACTTTATATTAATTTATTATCTGCATAAATATAGATAATTAAGAATATTTGATGAACAAAATTAACATAAAGAATGTTTAAAATATATTAAAGTTTAAGTATAAAAAGAAGCTGCAGACAACTAAAAGACAATATTTAATAAAGTTTATTGAGTATAAAATGTCAAAAAATGTATTTATTAAAGAAGCATAAATTTATTTAAGCAAATTCAACAGAAAGATTGCTGCAACTTAGATTGATATAACTGAGTTGTTTAAATTAAAATAATAGTTTTAAATACTGCTTTAAGCATTATCAGTTAAATATGTTGTGATCTGCAATGTCATTAATATTTAGAACAATTTAAATATTAAAAAAAATTTATAAAAGCTTTAGAAAAAAGAGACACAACTTAAGACTAATGAGATTGTCATTGTTTTGTGAACAGATAAATAGAAGAAAGATTAATGTTTAATGAATTAAAATTACAATTTATTAAATTATTGCATAATTAATATTAAGCAACATTATTATAGATCATTCAGCTTAAACAGTAATCATTTTTCTCATTATTTTATTAAGTACTTTCTTTGCAACAACTTTCACTTCATTAAAGATTGCAAATTTCTTTCTAATATTAAGTAAAATACTTAAAAGAAGATAAGCAGATTAACTGCAATTAAGTTATATAGATTAATTGCAGTTAAGTTGTATTAAAAGTAAATTTATAAAAAAAAAAAAAGAGATACAGAATCTTTAATATAGAAGTCAGTAACAATAATGATGATGATTTCTTCTTTAAATTTAAAGAGAAAAAGAAAGTTAATAATGAAATTGCTGTTCTGTTTAAGAAAATTATCAATAAGATGCTTAAATCTGAATAAGTTACAGACTCTAAATTCTTTTTATACATAATTGATTAACTTTAACTCTTTAGTGATCTTTTTATATGAATGAGATGTCAATAAATTAAAGTTAAAAGAGAACATTTATATTCTTATTATTATAAAATGATCATTATATAAGTCAGATTAGAAAATTCTGTAAGATTGAATTCAACACTTTATATATTTAAACTTAAGATCAATCTTCTGTCAGAAAAGTAAATGTGCAAAATAAAACTATATAAAAGCTTTAATTAATACTGTCTTTAGATGTGTAATAAGCATAATAAGATTATAATAGAAGCATTAAAATGAGATAGAATTTATAGAATTAAATATATTATAAAGAGTCTTAATAAATTTATCTTAATATCTATAATGTATACATCACATTCAGAGATCATCTTCTCTGCTGTTGCTTTAAATGTAAGCTTGTATATTCAGATTTATAAGTATAATTTTATAACTGATTTCTTAAATGTCAACACTGCATCATTAAATGAAAAGATCAAGACTTATAGACTTTAATATTGATAATTTGTTCATCTTGATTTTGCAAAGTTGCATAATCTTTACAAGATGACAACTCTTAAAAAGTCAATTTTCATCATTAAAAATAATAAGAACATATATGAGATTTGTGTTCTAATTAAGTTCATCAATAAGTAAGATTATATTGTAAGCAAAAGAAAGATTAATATTCTTATTCTTATCTTTATTAATTAGAGTGACCATCAGGTTTTTTCAAAGCTGATTTTTTGCTTATTTCACATGCCTTGTTAGTCATAAGCAACCATAGTGACAGAAACTTCAAGAATTTGAACAAAACTTTAGTTGTGTGCATTGAGCTTGAAAGTGATCTGTTTTTTGTGATTTTAGACTCATTTTGTAAAGAATTGTGAGGGCTTTCTAATGATGTAAAAATTATCAAAATTACACAAGAAACAATGAAAATTACCTAATATTATGAGTTGAGTCAGGTTTTAAAGTTGAGCTCAGTAAGTTAAGTTAAGTTCTAAAATCTGAGCCTGACCTGACTTGATGGCCACTCTATTATTAATATATATAGTTCATTACTTTTATCATTTAATGAATATCAGTACTTTCTGAAGATAATAAATAATCATTCTTAGAAGATATAAATGATACTGTTAAAGCAATGTAATGAGATCTCACAGACACTATAAGAATGATAGCTAAAAACTAAACTTCAGATTGATGCAAAGATTCTTGCTGTACAAAGTGACAATAAAATAAAGTTAAAGTTCATTTTAAATAACTGATACAAATCTCTTAACATTACACTGCAATACATAGTGCTCTACATGTCAATTCAGAATAACATTGTCAAAAGAGTCATTTAAATCACTGAGAACTCAGTGTACATCATAATTAAAGAGATATAACTGTCAATAAAGTTTTAAGTACAGACAGCATAAACAGATGCTTATCTTCACAATTGAACAGCAACTAATTTCTTAATTAATGACAAGTAAATGACTCTTAAGAAAGCTTTTATCAGTGTGAAGTCATTTATAAATTACATTTATATATAATGTAAATACTACAGCTACATTGATCTCAAGTTATTATTTAAAGATAGACACAACAAATTTATAAATTAAGAATAAGTAAAAGTTTTTATAAGTTACATTGAGAAAATCACAAAGCAGTATTAGCTTTAAGTTTCAGATCTTAAGTGCATCATTAAGAATTATGCTGTAAAGTTTACTAAAAGCAAGAAGAAAGACACTGTTAATCTTAAACTGTAACAGCAGACATTAAATGTTTTTTTGAATAGAAGATTCATTAAACATTTATAGAAGAAGTTAATTATTGTAAAGATTACAGCTTCAGATCAGACATTCATAACTTAGAACAGTAAGATGTAGTTTAACTTAATTATAATTAAGATTAACAAGTCTTAAGATAAACAACATGAGATTAAGTTGACTGTAGTCAATCTAGATAAGTTGTTAAGTAAAAAGATCAACACTGATTAAATTAAGATAATGATACTTAAAGAAGTCAGAATCTCTCTGTGTGTTGAGATCTTAAAATAAAAGAGAGATGACAACAACAATAATTAAGATGCAGATAAGTTCTTAATCAAAATATTGAGAATTATATTGATATTTATTATTATTTGTTCTATTAACTCCCTATTCAGTCCCTATCTAGGTCTATGAGGGCGAATCGCCTTTGCAAAGGAAAAACCAAAATGGAAAACCTTAGTTCTGCCTCGCGGGCGCCCCGCAGGCAA
>JAABUJ010001938.1_pt1 | contig 27801 bp, 24 predicted proteins | sample 5559131 | NCBI WGS metagenome assembly JAABUJ01 (sample SAMN10711875, study PRJNA513366) | rock metagenome | isolation source: Antarctica rocks | place: Antarctica: Victoria Land, Mt New Zealand nord | collected 2016-01-07
GGGGAGGGGAGGGGAGGGGAGGGGCTTTGGAAGGTAGGTATAGATATGTCGGTGGCAGGTTGTGAGGGAGCTTCGATGTAGATTGGGGACGCTTTTTCAGTGCGTATTTGACGCGGCGGTCCGCACATATTGCACTTCTGGAAGGGGCACATTGGAGGGAGGACGGCAATCCGGCGGCAAGCCTCTCTACTCCTAGGACAACGACAAGTAGATATACAAACCCAAACACCAACCCTCTCACACCAGACCCAACCCCAACCCACCACCCCTCAAGCCCAAGCCCCCACAAGCGCCATCAACACCCCTCCCCCAACCACCGCCGCACAAGCCTCCACCCTCCTCCTCCCCCTCAAGCTCTCATAACTCCCCTCGCTCAAAAAGTCCTCGGCCAACAACTCCACCAAGCCCGCGAAAAGCAGCAACCCACTACTAACGGCATTCATAACCCCCACCATCAGCAAGCCCGTCTGACCCGCTGGGTCATACAGGTTATGGACCAGCAAGCCGATCGCCTGCCCCACAGGCGTGGTGGCGCCGTACGCGAGCGCCATGAGCCAGGGTTTGGGGGAAGCCGCGGCGAAGGAGGTGATGGCGGCGATGCGCGAGCCGAGGGCGAGCCCTTCGAAGGTCTGGTGGAAGCTGATGGCGACGAGGAGCACGACGAAGGAGGTGCCCGTTGCGACGCTGAGGGCCATGCCGATGAAGACGGAGTGGAAGAGGATGCCGGCTTCGAGGAGGAGGCATTGGAGGAGCATCTTTTGCTGTTGTTGGTGGGTGGTGAGGGTGGGCTGCTGGGCGTTGCTGTCGCTTTCGATGGGGGAGGTGGGGTGGTTGGGTGGCCGCGGGCGGTGGTGGTGGTGGGTGTTGTCGTCCGGGAGGGAGTGGGCGCGGCTTTTGGTGTCGTTCATTAGCCCGGCCGCGTCGGAAGAGGGGTCCAGCTCGTCGAGGTCTAGGTCGGCGTCGCTGTCGGAGTGCTGGCTTTCGTCGTCGTCGTCGTCTGGGTGCGGGTCGGTTGGGATTGCGGCTGGCTGCTCGGTAACTAACCGTTCGGATGAGCCTTCCAGGTCGTGCAGTCTGATATCGCCAAGGTGTCCGTTCGCTCCAAGCTTTCCCTGGCGGAACGGTCTCAGACTAGTTTGTCTCTGGTGACTCGGTCTCACTCGACCATTGGCCGTATGATTGTGCCTGTGCTCTTGATCGTCTTCCCGCAAAGTGTCATATTCGCTCCCATGCATATGTCCCGCCCCTCTCGTCGCAAAGAACATCTCTATTCCAACCACGATCAGGACAGACGTCATGGCGATCAGGCCTGCCATAGCCGGATAACCGCGGTTCCAGAAACGAGGCAGACATGGATCCGTGAGGGAGACGAACGCGGTGGGGAGGAGATGAACAAAGGCCGTAGCAATGAGCACACCTGTGCCGAAATGTCGAGAAAGGAAGAGGAAGTGGTGAGGGACCGGCAGACGGGGAAAGCGACGCACGATGATGGGGAATGAGCACGCTATATGGTAGACGTTAATACGGTAGCAGGCTTGTGGTGAGGGGCGAACAATGGGGTTGACTAGCCTAAGGTGCTGAGCACGAGGATGATAAGGAGAGCTGCGACATGTAGTGGAGTATTGTAACTTCCACGCTTTTGGCCGGAACCACAGACCGGACGGTCGAAATCATCCTGCCTTCGTTCCAATTCGGCTTGCAGTAATATCGACGGTATGTTCGTCAATGTAGTGCCAGTGGTTAGCCCTGAAGACGAGGTTAGAAAAGGGCGCTGGGCAAGAATGCTGACAACCACGCACCATGACCGTCAGAGCTCCCTGCATTATATAGCATCCTACTTGAGTAGTGTCCGAAGCTGAAGCAGCAATTTCTGGGACAGATCCATTCCCAGCAGACACTAGGGCAGAGTAAGAGCCTCTCGAAAGCCAGCCGCAAGTTGCATATCAGCCGTTACCGGCAACGCGGAAATTTACATCTCGCGTAGAAATACGTTCCGCCCTTGCTTACATAATCCCCGAAAATGGTACCGGCGTTTCTATAGCCCGAGAGCCCTACATTTACCTGGATGGGCAGTACAGTGTCATTGGAGTCGAGAAGCAATTGGCAGGTCGGATAGGTGATCATCGATGACTAGCATTGTACATTTACAAGACTCCATATGTTTTGAAAAGGCTGTTGCAAGATTTGCCGCCGTACGAAGCAGACTTTCAATTCGTTGAAGGCTTTGTTATAGATAATTCCCACCCGCGAACCTGGAGCCAAAGTCCGCTGCCCTGTTGATCAACTCCTTCTTCTGCGCATGGTCAATCTTCACGCCCCCGCCGATGTCTTTCTCCCTGTCAAATGCTCTTTTACTCGGATCATCTTCTTTCTCTTTTGGGACGGCCTTTTTATGCTCGCTATAAAGTGACGTGTTGCGATTTTTCACCTGCACGTAAAGTCAGTAACGGGCGCTCCAGAGGACGCAAGGTTGCTGTCAATCATTGAAGCTGCTCACATTGTAGTCATTGATCTTCCTGGCTGTCTCCTCAGCTTCGGCCTGGGCCTGCGCAGTCTTCTTGTCCTCCGCACCTAGCGCAGCGGGCTTCCTAACCCCCATCACTTCATCTTCCAGCCTTTGCCGCTTCTGGTCTGGCGTCTCTGTCCATACTGTATGCTCTCCGACTCCTTTTGATGGCAGAGCCTTTGCGCCTTTACCGGTATTGAACTTCCGATTCCGCAGTTTCGTTGGATCAACTCGTGAAGACCAGTCGTCCTGTTTTGGTGGTACCACCATCCAGTCATCCCTTTGAATTTTCTTTGCTGCTTCAGTTCGTGTAGCATCGTCCGCTAATGCTTTCTGGCGCAGTGATTCGGCTTCTTCATCCGCCTGTGCGACTTAGTTTCGGATCATTCCTAGTCTTGGTTGCTACGAACCTGTGACACTTGTCTTGCGGGCAGAGCCGGCCCAAAGTCCTCGTCGCTACTGCAACTACTTCCATCGTCTTTGGGATCACCGCTTGGACGCTCTTCGAGAGTTGCGGGAGGTAATGATGGTCCAATCACACGACGCCTCTTCTCCCCATCGTCATAGCCTGGAGAGCGCGAATGTGCTCTTGTTTGTTTGTGTATCACCGACGATCCATCCTCGTCATCTTCAGCTTGTCGTTTGCGCTTGGCAAGTAGATGGGGCGGTAGTTCTGGGCCTACAGTAGACATGCTTGTGCTCGAGATCTTAGCTGGGGTATAAATAGAAACGGTGCTCGGCGAAAGTTGGCAGCGATGGAACTCCCCGGCAAGTCCCGCTGGCTCACGGGTCTCTGCAGTTAAGCAACCCAGAGATCTTCAAGGCATAGCTCATCTAGGTAGCATTTGGGAACAGAACCTCACAAACTTATTACACTGACCTTGATGACAGCTGCTGACAGCGAACCTCATCTCACGGTATCATCGGGAAGAAGGCGAGCACACTCACAACCGCTCCACGAAGATCGGGGTCTTGGCATTCGAGCTTCCCAATACGTTTATAAGTGCTGCAAGAACATCCTCGCCAACTCATAGTGTCTGGTAGACCAGACCATGTGATTATAGACCCAACGCTTTGACCTTCTATAGCCAAGCCAATCTCCGATCCTGACTCCCTTTTACTCGCACGTAAGATACGTGCCTGGAGGGCACCGGGAGAAAGGCAAGAGGATGTACACATTCGAACCACCTAGATGAGCGCTATGCCAGAGGAGAATGATTTGGATACAGAGGAAGATGCCTTTGTGGAGCCTAGCAGTGACGGATTGTCAAGCCCGACTATGGAGGGTCGCCACGAAGAACAACAAGAAGGCATTTCGGTGAACGTGGCAGATATCCTACGCGAAGAGGATGAGCGGAGTGATCCGGGACTTATTGCAGAGTCGAATGGCACTGTCTTCGGCGGTTATCGCAGCATTAACAAGGATGACAGTCCGTTGGCAGACGAGAGCTCGGAGCTGGTTCTTCGTCAAGGAGCGGGAAGACCATCAAGTGCTGATGGCTCTCTCTCTATTCCTGACGATATTCCTGACGACGTCCCTTCCTTGAAGGTATGACACACCACTTAGCGCATCTCTGCATATTTTGATCAGCGTAGGGCTCCGTATTGTCGTCTCCCGGCAGCAGTGCGCCGGTGGCACGTAGTCCTCGACCTGGCCTCAGTCCCACTCCGTCCTTTCGCCCTTTCGACCGGCGCTTTCAGGCGCGGCTGTCATCATCTACTTTCAACTCGCCCCGCGCTCAATCACCAGCGTTCCTTGACACTCATTCACGACAGTCATCAGCGAGCCAGATCTTCCGCGATATCGGGGCCACAGATTTATCAGGAGCTCCCTGGGATGTCGTACGATGGACAAGACTCGGCAAACTCACAGGACAAGCGTTTTCCGAAATCGGCAAGCGGAATTTTGGTCGTCCCACATGCATTGCAGTATCAGCGTTCATAGCGATGGGCACCTCGAAAGGTCTCATCCTAATATTTGACTATCATCAAACCCTCAAATCCATTATAGGTTCAGGAAGCAAAGGTGAGCACTAAGAAGTGAACCAAGCAAATCTCACGGCGAAGGCTAATATCTGGCCGCCCCAGCCGTCGAGTCTGGAGCCATCACTGCTTTAGCATTGTCAGCCGATCATACAACAGTAGCAGGTGGGCACGCCAATGGCACTATCTTTACCTGGGACGTCTCGAAATTCGCGCGGCCATTTCTGCATATACAACCCTTGAGCGAATGGCAGTCGGAACCGCGGAAATTCGATGGGCATGTCCCTGGCCTAGCTATAGTGCACTTAGGATTTCTCGGAACCAGACATACTGCGCTAGTATCTGCAGACGACAAGGGCATGGCTTTCTCTCATCTTGCTTCGAGAGGCATGGGCGCGATTGCGCGCAACGTGAAGTCGACTCGGATCTTGGGTCGCTATCCGAATGGTGTTGCCCCGACAAGCCATTCACGCAAACCAAGCACGATGCTGGCCTTCTCCCCATTACCCTTCGGCAATACTGAGCAAGCTACAGACGCAATGGGACTCGTAGCCATGCTGACACCATACTTACTTGTCATTGTCTCAACTACTCCGGTCGCGCAAACTCAGCACAAAGCGGTGAGGCCAAAGGAGGTTACTGCTCATGGCGCTATGAGCGCAGCACTCGCGTGGTTTCCGGCTGTAAGACTTCAGCCAAGCAATTCGAATTCATCAGGATCTATATCAAAAGCAAAGCTAGCTTACTGCTGGTCAAATATCCTGACTGTTTTGGACGTTAGTGAGACACCATCCGCTAAGCCGGCAGAAGGAGATAAACCACCAAGTCTTTCATTCCGACCGCGAAGCCGATGGAAGGCAGAGGAGGCTATTGTTGCTGTGCAGTGGCTCGGTCGGTCGGTACTTGGAGTGCTTACGATCACTCAGCGTCTCATCATCCTGGAGGACGGTACATTAAGAGTGACGGATACTTCTGACCTTCTGAAGAAGCAGATCTACCACTCCGATCTGTTCTCAAAGCAGCTGCATGTGCTGATTGAGCAACTCGACGAAGAGGATGCATCAATGCATGGTGTAGTAGCAGATGCATTCTATATGAGCTTCAAAGCTTACAAAGGCCGACTGTTCATTTTAGGCACCAACGATGTCTCGATTGGTACTTTGTCAAATTGGGCGGATCGACTACTGGCTCTTATGGAAGAGGGAGATTTCATTGCAGCCATAGAGCTCGCCACCTCCTACTACAATGGCGAAGCCAACACGCTGACTGTGGGTCTCTCTGATGACACCCCGACGAGACATGCGATGGTTCGCGAAAAGCTGTTAGAGATGATATCTGCGTCCCTAAAATACGCATTTGGGAGAAATCAAAGGGCCAGTACAGGAAGAGCTGAGAAGCGTCAGCTGCAAGAGCTGGCTGCCGCATGTTTCCTGGCATGTATCAGTATGAACAACATGGAATTCCTATTCGAAGATGTCTATGCCTGGTATGAAGATGACTCATCGGAAGGCATATTCTTGGATATCCTTGAACCCTACATCCTGGACAGACAAATCAGCTCCGTTCCGCCAGTGGTCCTCAAAGGACTGATCACACACTATACAACGAGAGGTCTGGACACTCGTTTAGAAGAGCTCATATGCCATCTGGACACCGCCACGATGGACATCGACCAGATTACAACCTTATGCAAGCAGCACAATCTTTACGATGCCCTTATCTACGTCTGGAACCAAGCACTTGATGACTATGTAACGCCGCTGATTGATCTCTTCCAACTCGTGAAGCTTCAGCAAGGCTACCGAAATGGCACAAACGGCCCGGTAGATCCAGTATGTTTGGTCAACGCCATGAAAATGTTTCCGTACCTTTCGTACGTGTTATCGAGCAGAGTATATCCGACAGGCAGTGAGCTGCCAGAGCCGGAAGCGTCAAAAGCAAAGACCGAGCTGTACTCCTTCCTCTTCTCTGGCAAGACCGTTGCCTGGCCCGAACAGAATGGCAGACCTGTCCTGACCAAGAGGAAGCTGACTGATGAGCCTTCTTTCCCATACTTGCGCTTGATCCTCGAATTTGATGCGCCAAGCTTCCTCAGTACTCTGAACGTTGCCTTTGAGGACAGCTTCCTCAATAACGCTTCGGACCATATGGCCAACGACAATAGTGAAACTAACGAGATTTCTCTCCCGGTTATAGCTGTGAACCGGCAGTATATTGTCAGCGTTTTGCTGGACGTTATGAGCTCGGCGGAGTACCAACCAGAAGATACCATATATCTTGACATGTTCATTGCTCGAAATATACCCAAGTTCCCACAATTCATTCTCTTGTCAGGCACAGCATTGCATCGGGTTCTAATCGGTCTTTGCAACTATCCGGTGGAAGATACTGCGGAGGATTGCCAACTTAGCGTCGAGTACTTGCTCTCCATGTATCATGCACCGGATCTGGAGACGTTGATCCCGATGTTCGCCAAGGCTCGTTTCTACCGGGTCTTGAAGTCGATTTATAAAGCAGAGAAGCGGTATGCGCAGCTTCTGGAGACGTGCTTCGAAGACCAAGAGAACCAAGAGGCGGTCTTTGACTGTATCGCTGATTGTCTGCGTACCAAGGCGGGCCTCGACCCGAGGCAACTACGTGAAGTCCGAGCTGTTATTGCCAACCACGCTCGTGATTTTGTTGACGCCGATGTCAGCGCTGCTGCTTCGACTATTGCTAATTATGCACCTGACTTACACGCAACACTTCTTGATGCACTGGAGGAGGGCTCCTATGAGCAGTATGTCTATCTGCAAACCATCCTAGAACCAAAATCCAAGACACTTGAGGAAGTTGAGCGGCAGCCGGGAGAGGTTGATCATGGGATTGTGGAGAAATATGTGCGGCTGATGTGCGATTATGATCCCCATCATGTGAATGACTATATTGAAAGATTGAAAAGTGGAGACTTGAGACTCGAGGAAGTATTACCCGCCTTGGAGAGCAGCGGCGTTGTTGATGCAGCTGTTGTTCTGATGGTCAGAGAAGGTCATGTTCGAGATGGAATGGACCGAGTGGTCCAGCACCTCGGGACTCTCGAAGCGGCACTGCTTGGATTGATCGAAGGTGCAGCAAATAACTCTGGCACGACTGACTCAGAAGACGCTGCTGAAGAACTACTTGAGTCGTTGCGGAGGTATTCTGGTGTAGGCATCTGGCTCGCCCAGGGCCAGTCCAAGGCTGCCCTGCAGTCGAGGGGTGTGATGAAACAACGCAAGCGATCAGACGCTGCGAGCAAGCAGGATCTTTCGAGAGAGGAGATCCTCTGGCTAGATCTCATTGATGCAATCGTCCGCATCACCAGGAATGTCTCGGCCGCAGTGTCACCCAAGATGAACAATGCCATTGACCTCGAGGAAGCGTTGCCAGGTGCACCGAGCCCAGCCGATACCTCAAAGGTCGTTACATCCCTCCGTAATCTCGTGCAGCAGGCATTCACCGCCCTCCTCACAACGTCCACAGAGGCACGTGGCCCAACGTCTGACCATACTGACCTGTCCTTCCTTCGCATCTTCCGGGCATTCTTGACGCGTGCCTCGCTAACCTCGCCTTCGCTTTCCGATCTTCGCGCCGTCCTTGCAGCCATCTTCTCAGCCTACTCGTACGAGGAATCGCTGCTCGGACTCGCTAGCCGATTGCTGGATAAAGACCTCTTCGTGCATGTTTCAGACGCGGCAGTCCTCAGACAGCGAGGATGGAGGCCGCGAGGACAAGCCTGCGAGGTTTGTGGGAGGAGAGTGTGGGGTCCGGGAGCGGGCGGCGGCATCTGGGACCAGTGGCAGAAGAGAACTCGGGAAGTTGAGCAGAGGAAAACGGCCAGAACGTTCGAGAGCCGGGGAAGAGTCATGGATCGATCCGAGAGAGGTAAGGGCAAAGCTGTCGTCGAGTCGGACCCCGGCGCAGTCACAGTGAGCGAGCACAAGATCCGACAAGGCGACCGAGCGGCCGGAGATGGCGCCATACCAGGCAGGCAGGAAGACGGGGATATTGGCCCACTGATCGTTTTCTCTTGCCGCCATATATTCCACAGGGCTTGTCTGGAACAATTACGAGTAGAGGAGGGTGACGACGAAAGGTCCCCCTCGAACGTCACAGAAGGTCCGGATTTCAGATGCACAGTCTGTGCATAAGAGACAGTCACGGGAAACCGCAGCTCTGCTCAGAATCCGCCTGTGGCCGATGAGCGGTCACGTTCATCAACATGCAACATATATGTTACATCGCCTTATGCCTTTGGCCCATCGGGGTCCATCTCCCCGCACTTGTGTAGTGTGACTCAAGTCACCCTGAGGTGCATCAGACGCTCAATTCAACCCCAGGAGGGCTGGCGATGTTGGTAGTCGAAGACCGTCCTTAGATAGGAGAAGACCGTCCTCAGACAGTAGAATACCTTCAACTTGCCGGGTCAGACAGGGCGTGAATCTATGGCTTGACACTCCATTAATCTCCGACGGGGTCTCGGTCGAGGAGGCTGCTGGGGCGGAAGGCGCCTATGGGGGGTGGGTCAACCTAGTGCAGACTCCCGTCAAGTTTACATGGACATGCATCATTATATGCATGGATGTTCAATATCTGAGCAGAGCGGTGCGACGACATGGCGGCTGTTGCAAGGCTGCGCGCTTCTTAGTGCCAGCGGCATCAGACCACTTTCCCGCTTATGCCACTGCATTGTGATCTTTGCGAAAAGCTGTACGAGTACGCTGTTGTGTACTCTACATTTTCTACCTACATACCTACCTAGATTTCTGTAATGTACTGTAGCAGCAGAATACCACCACGGACTTGATCCTGAATGAAGGCTAAGTTTCCTTTCCTCGGCCAACCCCTGAAGATGTGGCTTCCTAGGAAATATGTATTCTGATCTGATCTCCGGTCAGAAGTTTAGTTCCATACCCTTACTGAACTTTGTTCTCCATCGGTTGGATAGCTGCATCCATAGGCTGACCCAAGCTGAGATGATTTCTTTCTTCTTTCTTTTCTTTGGTAGATTTGTGGTCCCATGTTTCTCAAGGTAGATGTGATCGGTTGGCTCCGATGCCTTCCCGCTACTGCAAGCTGCAAGTCTTGCATCTTGGCGCGCCCGCCGTCTCTGATACTCTTCCTTATCCACCCACACTTCACTCTTCACGCCACTACCGACGCATCTCTAACCCTCGATCCTGGATCCTGGATCCTAGACCCTGGGACTACGAAACGTCAGTGGCCAGCTCCAGCGGATATTGTCCGTTGCATATCAAACATACATACTTCGTACCAACGTACACTCATACTCCCTATCCGTCATTTGACTGGCCAGCACTTTGACATTACCAAAAGTAAAGGAGTCTCCTTTGGACAAATCGCCCGTTATTTCCACTTCCACGCTCTGAGACGCCTCGTGCCTCCCTCACATCTTTCCACCGTCCAATCCCCCCGGATTAACTGTCTCCTGCGACGTCTCAAGGGCTTTTCAAGTCCTTGGGGTCCATGTCAAAAGACTAGACCCACTGACAAATTAGGCTGCTGACGACCACTCTCCCAGAAGCACGCCTACATTCAATGACCTTGAACCTTGGTGACTCTGAATCCAGTTGTGAAGACATTGTGGCTTTAACCCGCTGGGTCTCGGAACGCCTCTTCATTCACACAACGCTCGTCAATGTCTATATTATGAGCCATGTTCCCGTCGTGTTTCTTACTTTCTTTCGTTCTTCATAGTAGCAAAGCATCTTCTATCCTTCGCTATCTTTAGCATTTCACATCAAGCTGGACTTGTTTTCCCCACAGTCATTCCTTACAACATGTTCTTCAAGACACTCCTTATCGGTGCGGGCCTGGTTGATCTCAGCATAGCCGGCTATGTTCTTCAGGACAACTACAACCCCTCCAACTTTTTCAGTCAGTTTGACTTCTTCACCGTAAGCAGCTCGTACAGGCCTTCCTATAGTTCTATCCTCATCAACAACAGGGTCACGATCCGACCAACGGTTACGTTACATATGCAGATCAAGGGACCGCGCAAAGTACGGGCTTGATCAATACCAACAACAACGCCGCGTACATCGGCGTGGACCACACCAATGTAGCTTCAGGCAGCGGCAGAGCCAGTGTTCGCCTCACTAGCAAAAAGTCCTACAACCATGGCCTTGTTGTAGCCGACATTCAGCATATGCCTGGCGGGATTTGCGGCACGTGGCCTGCATTGTAAGCTCTTCCTATGCTTGGGTGGTTCCGGACGGAGGCTGATGGGAGTATCAGCTGGATGGTCGGACCCAACTGGCCCAACGGTGGGGAGATTGATATCATCGAGGGGGTCAACGACCAGAGCTCGAATGATATGACTTTGCACACCAATGCGGGTTGCTCCATTAGCAACAACGGCGCCTTCACCGGAACCATGACCACCCCCAACTGCGACGTCAACGCGCCCGGTCAGCCGAACAACGCCGGCTGTCAAATATTGACCGGTGACACCAGAACCTACGGCAGCGGCTTCAATGCCAATGGAGGCGGTGTCTACGCCACACTATGGGACTCGTCCGCCATCAGCATTTACTTCTTCCCGCGAGGCCAAATACCCTCAGACCTTCAGAGCCAGAACCCCAACCCCGCCGCCTGGGGAAGACCTCTGGCGCAGTTCCAGGGCGGTTGCGACATTGACGCCCACTTCCAGAACCTCCAGATCGTCAGTCCCCCACCTGGATTCGACTTCCAAACCTAGATACTAACATCACACCCAGGTCTTCGACAACACCTTCTGCGGCGACTGGGCCGGCAACACCTGGTCCTCGAGCTCCTGCGCCTCCCGAGCCTCCACCTGCACCGCCTTCGTCCAAAACAACCCTGGCGCCTTCACCGACGCCTACTGGTCCATCAACTCCGTCAAAGTCTACCAAGCCACGCCCGGCAGCCCGCAGAAGTCCATCGTCATCCCCGAAAGCGGCTCCGCCGCCGAGTCCGTCGCCAGCAGCGTCCCCGCCTCTTCAGCCATCCCATCCGTCGTCTCATCGGCCGTCGCGCCTCTCACCTCAGCGCAGGTGTCCGCTTCTCCTGCGACCTCGGCCGCCGTCGCCACGCCGTCTTCCTCCGCGGCCATGGTCACCAGCGCTATGCCGGCCGTCGAAACAGTCAGCGCTATGGGCGTCAACGAATTCCCGAACGGCGGGCCCGTGACTGTCAGCGCTATGAATGTCAACGACTTTCAACACAGGGGCCCGGCGACCGTTAGCGCTTTGGGCGTTAATGACTTTCCGAGCCATGGCGAGACGCAGACGCAGGGTGTTAAGCCGCGGAGCGCGAAGATTCGCCATGGGAGGCATCTGTTGCAGCATCGGAAGAGGGCCGGTGGTGCTCGTGCGTTGTGATGAGATGGCAACGCATACGGCGTGTATGTATGGGTATCAATGGGGTGGCTGGCTCATGGCATGGATGGGAGGGGAATATGCCTGGTTGGGGCCGTGTGATGGAAGTCAATCATTCATTCATTCATTCATTCATCCATCCGTTTGTTTTTCCATTCTCTGCCTATATCTTTCTTCATCCCTCACTCTTTTCACTTCCTCTTACGCCTTCGACGACGGAAGTTCACCTTCTTTTGACATCTAGATCCGGTGGGGGAAACAACATTCCTTTTTACAAATACGCACACACATATACACACACACGAGCAGATAGATCAGCAGACGCGTGGGACGTCATGGTTGTTTATATTCAACTGTCTGTGGTACATTTATCTCAAGCCGAACTGTGGACGACACTGGGTTTGGCCTTTTGCTTGGCATCCTTGCATTTTACATTTTCGGGGCTTGGGCTTGGGCTTGGGCTTTGTGGAGAGTAGCGAAGATGGAGGAGGATGAGAGATTTCGAGCATGTAGATAGAAATCTTGTTCGAGGGAGAGTAGATGCATTCATGCGCTTTTCTATGAATTAGAGTACCGAATAACTCGGCATATACGTGCACTGCAGTCCGCAACTTCGCTCGGCATAGTCTGATATTATGAACTTTCCTCAGACGATGATTCTTCTGTGACGGGTCAAGGTCGAACTCAGCACATGCCACCTCTCTCGACCTTGCTGGCCAAGATGACATCTGACACCGCCTTGACAAATGCGCATGATGTGTCAATATAAGCATACATACACTGTACCTTAGCGGAAAGATATGATTTCAATTGACTGTTTCTTCTTTGATGGTCGAAATCGATCAGTAAACAACGGACTTGCAACGGTCATGCCAGATTCAAACGGTCGAAGAATGGTGATTTCATCTTTCTTTCCAAGTATGAACGAAGCAACAGTGACTTGAAGCCATATCACTCCGCTAAGGTAAGCAGTCACCAGGCCTTAATCTGACGGCAGATACATTCTGGCAGCAAATAGTAGCATCCCAACCTCGCACCCGAGACTCGCTCTGAGAGCACATCGGAATTCGGCTGGCGAGCAACTAGCAGGAAGTGCAATGTAAACCCGGTGAAGAACACTCGTGTCCATATCTCAGCTGGCATGAAATGCACATCTTCTCGTAGGTTGTTGCTTCTGGATCCCTGAATCAGCGGGTCCGCCACCACCAGTATACTTCATTCACGAAGACCATCATGGAGCGCATTTCGACGACAGGCAGCTCATGCATGGAGCACGGATTCTGGAACACGATTCTGACCGTTTCATTCAAACCGCTTGGTAGCCCATCCTTCAATTCGCAGGTCATGGGACTCATGGCAGCTATGCCTGCACCGGGTCTCAAGTTCCTTGGCAGTTAAAGCGCGATTCTGCAGGTCTCAGACCTCACCATCCTGTCTCCACCGTTTTGAAACACGTTCTTCATCGGAATCATCGGCGCGATTACGTTTGGGCCTTCGTTGCTCTCCGATGTTTTCCCGTATCGAGTCCTTCTCAGCAACCTTCAATTCGAGCTCAATCAAGGGCATGTGCTGTAGGATCCAGTGCAGCAGTTTGGCACGGCGCTCTGCGTTTTCCTTACGCGTTATGTAACTCTCTATGAGCTTGAGTTGCCCTGTCATTTTATGGAATTCGTAGATGAGATTTTCTCGTCTAACGGTCAATTCGAGTGACGTTAGTGCGGCACCCAGTTCATCTTGGGCCGCTGCCCATCGTTCTTGAGCCTGCGTCTCAGAAAGTCTGGTCTTTCGTAGATCAGTGACGGCTTTTGAAGCCAACATCACAGTTGATTGCGCGGAAGTCACGGCTTTTTCAGCGCGCTCTTCTTCACTTGCACGCTGAGACGCAGACTCGTTGTTGCACATGAAATCCCCCGTCTTGAATGGTCTCAACACCTTCGAGTCGATGAACTTCTTCCACGCTTCGTCGTACCGTTGCTGATGACGCTTGACGAACCTCATATCTTTGTCGTACCACCAGTACTCGTAGTCAAGATATTCAACCCACGTCGTCCACTTGTCCTGTCGCTCTGGATCCTCATCACGCACAAAACCGAGAAGTCTGCAGTATTCACAGACGGACTGCAATCACATGGTAAGGGCAGCAATGGCGTATAAAACCTGCACAAGGAATCAGTAACCTTAACATTATTTTCTGGCCCAGGCTTCAAAGTCAGCGGAATGACTCAGGGCAGTCACCTTTCAACCGTCACTTTCTAGCCCTTTTCCGTTAGCCCTTCTTAGCTGCATTGAAGGCATTGACTTAGTAAGATTAAAGCACTCACACTGTGCAGTCATTCTTGCTGTTGCCCTTGCTTGCTGTCATCCCCGCTGCCATCCCACTGTCGCTCTCACCTTTTTTTCACCACCACTGTCACGCCCACTATTACCTTGCTTGCTGTCATCACCTCATTGTCTGACCATTTTTATTATCTCTGTGAGAGCGACAGCGGGGGCGACAGCGGGGTGAGAGTGACAGTGGGGGCAGCAGTGGGAATGACAGCAGAGGTGTCAGTGAGGGCGACAGAGGGGGCGTCAGTGAGGGCAAGGGCGACAGCAAGGGCGACAGCAGTACCTTAGTAAGGGACCCTTACTAGCAGTCACGTCCGTTGAAGTCTAGTGAACGCCTCAATGCAGCTAAGAAGGGCTAATGGAAAAAGGTTAGAAAGTGACGGTCAAAAGGTGACTGCCCTGAGTCATTCCGAGAAGTCAGCTTTCATGCAGATCTAAGTACTGTGTTTCAGGAACAACAAGTGATAGATACTCTCAATTGTACACTGAGAGTGAGGTAGCCTGGGCTAAAGCTGAGCCTGCCTACCTATGTAGAGGCGGGCCATTTCCGGCCTTCCGTTTTAGCCCCCAAATGGCCTAATTTTGGCCCCCAACCTTGGCTGTAATTACCTGCGGAGTTTGACTCCGGTTTTAGATTGTCGGTGCTTAAGTGAGCCTCGATGCCGCCAACATAGCGACAGCAGCTGCTTATCGTCGGACTCGTTGCCTCTATCGGCTCCCTCATCAATCCCAGCGCCCGAATCGTATCTCGATTAGACATTCCTGAATGATCTCAATCTCTGTCGATCCAGCTGCCATTGCTGACGGCAACACTCCAACCGATCCCAGGCTCAGGCAAAAGCAGGACTCTCTGTGACCTTTCTCATCAAATTGCTCATCATGTCCAGATTTGAATCCATAGACGTCTCGACTGACTACAAGCGCGATGTTTGCACGACTTGTAACGATGTCTTGTGGTCGCCAGAAGCGTCCGGAGCCCTTTTCCGCTCGGGTCTGCCTTTTAGAAGAAAACTGGAAGATCTAAGCCTCAGTGCAGTGGCATCGTGCGAGGTATGCCAAATTCTTCGACATGTTGTGGTAGAAGGCGAGTTTGTTGGCAATGTTGGGAATGAGAATTTTCGCCTTAGTTCAAAGCTCTGGGGTGACACAACAATCTCAATCCGTTTGCGTGCCATAACAAGCGGCGAAGAAGTGGCGGTGGGATTCACTCAATTCGAAGCATATGTGAACTCTCTAGGACCAATCCGTTACTGGGGTCGATCTCACGGCGCAGCAGTTCTGCAATCGACACCTGAGATGATTATTTCGTGTGCCAAAAATTGGATCGACACCTGTCTGCATACTCATAAGAATTGTCAGCATACAATAGATGCACCTTTGCCAAGCCGTATTCTCGAAGTGCTGAACACGAATGGGCAACCAAGTCTCAGGCTCTCTAGGACCGATAGAACGCAAGGCGACTATGCGGCTCTAAGCTATTGCTGGGGCGAAGATCAGCTCGCAAAGCTAAAGTCGCACAATTTATGGGCATACCTTAAAAACATCGACGAGTCAACTTTGCCAAAGACTGTCTTGGATGCGGTTAATGTCACACGCAGCCTCGGGATTCGCTTTCTCTGGATTGATGCTTATTGCATCATCCAGGACAGTGGGACAGACAAGCTCGAAGAGAGGCAATGACATCATCAATACTCTAGCTTTGTCGGGCATTCATTGGGAAGACTTGGGAGTGAACCGCAACGCATGGAGCCCTAAGACCATCATTAATTACTGGAACTCGCCCATGTCCTCGAAGCGCCAACCATGCACCATCAGGAAAAGAGGGGTTCTTTCATCTATATCAAACAGCAACCCGCACTAGCGTTCAGGCAGAATCTTCCTTGATGAGGGCTTGACGGCTGAAGTGGCTACTTCTTTTTTCCCTGTTAGCGGCAGTCAATAACAATGGTGTTGAACTTCATTCTCACCGTTCCACATCAATTCATCTATTTCGTTTTCTGACCAAGCTTTGTACGACATGAACAAGCAAGACGTACAATTTGCGATCCAGTGGCCTTGGCTTCGAGTTGACGCCATCAGAAAATTAGGACCCGATACCATTCTTACTGACCAGACCTCCAGCTACACCAACCCTACAACCTTTGATGGACAGCCTGCCATGATTCACTGACATCACAAATCAGCCTCACCCCCAAAACCGACGGCCCTCTCGCTCCAAAAAGGCCCTCCGAGAACGCTCTAAATCGAGGTTATGCAACGCATGTCACCACCCAATCTCCACTCGTAACGTTCGACAGCCTGTCGCTTTGAATATCGTCGAATGACCAGCGAAGACTCAGTTATGCCGCATTTTCAAGTCAATATCATGTCAAAATACCTCCACGACAAGCTAAATCGCCGGTAATCACACCCACAAGCAATCCACAGGTATAATCAATACTCAGATACACACACTTTCAACACAATACAAAGACTTCACAAAGCTCCATCTCAGTATGAGAGCCATCCACTATTACACCTCTGAATGTCGCACCTTCTTCATACAAGATCCTCAGTTCTCTTGACTGGAAGGGTAATACTGAGGGGTCAGGGTGACAGGGAAAGAGCTCTTGGGGAGAAGCTGTGAGTACACTATTCATGCAAGTCATGACCTTTCTCATCAATCTTCTTTGCATTTGCTTCTTTGTAGCAGCTTTCATTTATTCTTGAAGATTCATCTCTTCAGGGCACAATGATCAACCTGAAGCACCCTCAAGGATGATGAGCTTGTGAAGATCTTCAATGAATAATTTTAATGAAGACTGTGAAGTGCTTCATATCAATAATACTATCATCAATGAACACACAAATCTTTGAGTTTCTCTGAACTTCAGCAATGTCTGAATCTTCTTTGTGAGACAGTATAGTGTGAACCCATGAGCCTCTTATCTATAAGAGGCTGATGAGTAAGGTATGTGACAATGTAAGACACTATGTTACAACAGCTATTTGATGAAGTTTCAATGTTAAAGTCTTGTATTGATAAAGACTAACAACTAAGAAACTTAAAAGATTTATATGTAAAGACTATCTATATAGTACTTTGCTTATCAATCATTGTGTAAGAAATTCAACTATGATTTAATATGAGCACATAATGATATCATAACAATTGTCTTTTCTTCTATGCACTGATTCTTCAGCACATTGACATATCACTGACATTATAAATATATTGTAATTTTATGAAATCAGATCAGTAAGATGTAAGCAATGATTTGTTTAACATTTTTACATATTTTGCTTATTGTTTATCTTAGCTAAACTGATAATCTTATGCAATACTTCAAGTTTGCTGCATTTAAATAGATAGTGATTCAGCTTTGTTCAATGATAAATAATACATAAAACATAAGCAAAATTAACTTTTCTTTATTTTTAAATCAGTTAAATTGATAATCTCTTTATTTAATTACAATATATAAGAAACTCTTTCTCACATATAACTTACATTCATTTCATCTTCAACATCTTAATAAATTGAAGTCATAGCAACTTTATGTCTTTGAATGACACTTCTCTTTTATAATACTTTGTAAACAGCATGATAGCAACAGTGTAACAACAGTGACATTATAATCATTAAAAAAAATAAAAGAAATATCTTCTTTACTGTATCTTTTATTAAGAATTTAATAAGATTGTTAGCAATTTCTGTACATATAATATTTAAGATCTCAATACATTTTAATAATGTTGCAGTTTAAGAAATGCATTCATACAAATATAAAGAAATACAATAAGAAATCTTTAAGTTCTTGTTGTACTCATCATTAAACATTATCTGTTAACATAATCTCAAATATTAATAAATTAATAAACTTATCAAAATCAGTTCTAAAGATTAAGTCTGTAAGAGCTAAGTCAGTTAAGAATGCAACAAATATCATAAATAACACTGTTAATATATTTACTCTGCTGAAATGAAATGCAGAAACAGAACAAGATAAAGAAGAATATTGTACATAAGAAATATAAGTATTTTAAGATGAATCTATTAACAAAATATCTGCACAACAACAATGAGATGCACACTCTAAATAATATTGTTATGCAGAAAAGACAGCAGCAGAGACTTTGCTGCTGTATATAGACACAATTATATTTACTCAATTTTTCTAATAACAAAATGCTATCTTTTTACATCTCATTCTCACTTTCTTAAGTTACAAATAAGTCATTATTGACAGATTTAATTAAAAATGCTTGCTTAATGATTATTACTGCATTATTAACATCACAGAACATCATTCTTAAGATATAATCAGCTTATAAGAAATTTATTACTTAAAAGAGTGCTAAATTTAAAACTGCAATCAGTAAATATCTCTCTGCTCTGCATTGTATATTACATTTCTTTTTTATAGTAGCATCATCATATACATTACATCTTAATTTCATTTTTATCTCAGCTTCTGAGAGTGTTGTCACTTCATAACATTATATTCTTAATAATTTCTTTATCTTCTTGTTTATTCACACTGACATCATCTTGATGTCACATTATAATTATTACATCAATAATAAATTAAATTCTTTCTATTATCTTTACTGTTTTAAGCATATCAACAACAACATCAGTCAATGCAATATTGTTAAAAATCAAAATTATAATTATTACAAGATGCTTTAAAAGCTGTGCAACTCAGTTTAACAGAAAGTTTCTTATTATTTTGTAATGCATTAATGATAATAAATCTCTGCATTCTTTAACTGTTGAGTTAACAACTTGCACATACTTATTAATTATGTTGTCATCATAACAGCTAATGATGTTCATTAATCTTGACTTCAGCATCATCTTAATTATATATAGACATCATTTACTAAGCATGTTACTGTCTACATTATTTATGTTGTAAGACATCATAATAATCATTATAAGTCTGCAAAAATTCACAATCTGTTGCTGTTCATGATTTAAAAGCAGTGAGTGATCACTGTAATGTAGACATTTATATTAAATATTTTTTACTTTATAATTTGTTTTCTTAATTCTCTTATACTTTACTGTCATCATCATGTTGCTTACTTCACTTTAAATATAAGCTTCTTTCTCTTTAATTAAGTAACAACATCTCAAAAAGCTCTTATGACTCAATGCTGTGACTTAATTACTTTAACAGTAACTATAACATCAATAAACAGTCACTGTTCTTGTCTTCTGCTTCTGATAATGATGTAAATGTAAAGATAACAAAGTAATTTAATAATGTTTTGCTGATGTATTGATTGTATTTTGACTTCACTTCTTTTAAATAATATTATGTAAAATATTTTCAATAAAAGTTTTTAATCTCTTAAATCTCATTTATACTTATATTTTTTCTCTATTCTTGCATCATATTCTTATTACAATGCTTCTGTATTCTTCATATTCTTTATTTAAAGTCACTTATTATATTCTATTAAATACTTTATTCACTTAACTTTGTATTGTAACTGTTCTTTTCTTTATTTCTTACTTAAGATCTCTTTAATTTTGTATTTTTTCTCATTATTTATGAGATTTAAAGAAGACAGTTCTGATGAAGAATTATTGTTTAAATGATGTTTATAAAACTTTAAATATGAGATATAAAATACATTATAAATTCTATAGTGAGCAGACAGAGTCAGTTGATATGCTTATTTATTAATAAAATTAATAATTTAAAAAGACTTAATGAATTTATGCAACAGTTTCTTACTTAATCTGTGTTGCTTCAAGTTCTTAATGAACAATAACATCAGATTGTTAACATTGTAGCTTTTTTAAATATAATTTTTGTCAAAGTACTTGATTTGCACTTTCACAGTAACTTATTATTATTTTATCATTATAATACAGATTTTTTTCATTTACTATACTCAATCTTTCATTATTAACATCTTTTCTTTACAGATATTGCTCTCAATGTATTGAGTAATTCTTAAGTGATAGCTCATTAATGTCTTAAATAATGTTTAATTGATTGTTGTATATTTTCTTTTTACATACATAAACTTTATCATTAACAGAAAGAACACTCAGTTATCTTGTTCTTTATAACAATAACAATGTAAATAGTGTTCTAGAATTTAATTTTGTCTTTTAATTTAATTATCAGTTTATAAGTAAAAGACAGTGCTTAATCTTCACTTCATTTAAAGTTAATGATAAAATTCAGATCAATATGTACTAATAAAGATTGATTCTTAGTCTGAAATAATATTTCTGAATTTTTCATAGTGATATATGATCTATTTAATATATATATTAGTTAACTTGATCACAGTGAGTTTTTTAGTGACAGAAATATATTGAGTTATTTTTGTAAGATAATTTACAATTATCAATATAAAGTCATAAACATCAGCTTCTCATCTGCTAGACAGCAAGTCAGTAATTATATTCATTATTATCTTCTTTTATAATTAAGTAAATAGTGATAACAACTGTAATTTGTCATATAAGCAGTGTCTTAATACTTAAACTTTTAGACATACAGTACATGAAGTAACATATTCTTAAATGTTATTTATTATATTAATTCAGTAATACTTTCTAAACAGTAAATCAATTATTCTATTTACTTTATAATGTTCTGCTAAAACATTATCATGATGCAGCTTCATAAGCTTATTCTTAATGACTTCATCAGATAATATATATATCTCACTTTTGTAACAAAGTAGTTCAATAAAATTAAACATTCATAAATTGTCATTAATATCTTAATGATTACAATTACTCTGTAATTTTAAGTCTTATTGCATCTTTACTGTTAAAACATCAGTGTTCTGCAAGAGATGAACAAGTTTAAAAAAGAATGATTATCTTTTATTATGTATTGTTTTATCATTAGTTACTTTCTAAATCAATACATATAAAATGAACTGTTTACAATCAATAATTTCAGCAACAAAGTTAAGCAGCTTTTCTGCTATGTTGTGTATAAATAAATTAAATGTATAATCATCATTTTTTAATTCATTCTTAAATAAAGATTCTCTAAATCTTCTATTAATTTATTCTTAACAGTCATGATCTTCAATCTAAGTGCTTAATTAATATTCTTTTAATAAAACAATCAATATAATTTGCAGATCTAAGCTTTAAGTGTTGATTTAACTAATTAAAGCAGTAATGCTTAATTTTAATTTTTAAAATAGTGTAATTAGCTTTCATTGCAATGTTAACAGCAATCTGTTTATGTTTTTCTTAACTTTGTAGTCAGAATATCTCAACAATACATTAATGAGATTTGTCTTTTCTGATTAATGTATAATTATAAAATCATAAACAGCTAATCTCATAACTCAGTATGCTTATCTTCTATTTAATAATTTTACATTTATAAATTCTTGTAAATTATTATAATCTATAAATATCTTAATAAGATAATGATTACTCTTAAGATAGTGTTGTTAATGTTTAAATGTCTTTATAATTGTCAACAATTCTTAATTATAGATTTCATAATGTGTTTTAATTGAGTTTAACTTTCTTAATTAAAAGATAATAAAATGTCATTAAGCATTTATCTGAAGCTGTAAATAAATATTTATTAATTTAACTATTAAGACATTAATTTCAATCTGAGCTCTTAGCTTTGAGTTAAAGTGTATTAAAATAGATGTTTATGTAAAAATATTGTGAAGCTTGCAAAATACTTATACTATTATTTATAATTATTTAAATGCATCTATCTTCTTGCTGTTCTTGCTGTCTTTTAACAGATCAGTTAAAGAAGCAGTGATCTTAAAATAGCTCTGTATAAAGTAATAATAAAAGTGTTACATTCTGATTGAAGGTTCCTCTGATATAGAAGCTAGAGGTTAGAGCTTGTGATATAAGAAAGTTTCAGGCATGTTGAGTTAATCAGTAGCTAATAGTATGCTAAGTAATGATTACATTGAACATATTCATCTTCTTAAGAAAGATAATCTGTATATATATTAGGCTGCTCATCTTGCTCATTTATAAGCATTGTGAGTCAGCTTACTCAGCTTACTTGTAAGCATCATGAGCTTACACTGAGCTGTACATCTTCAAGACATAGTTCACTGAATCTATACATTCAATAAATTTATTAAAACAATGACTATAACATCATTCTTTCTTCTTAAATGCTAATTCTCTAGAATCTATTTAAACAAAAGTTTCTGTCTTTGTAATCTGTAAGCTTTTCATGATGAAGTCATTTAAAACATGCAATTGTCTTTGTCTTTATCAATTCATTAATAAAGACAGTGATTCAATATTGATTATCTGTCTTCACTGTTTCAGTCTCTCAATTCTCTGCATAAAGATAAAGAATCATTCTAAATGTACTGAGTGTATTTGCTGCAGTTATTCATGTATTAATGTGTCATGAGAATCTCTGAATTATATACACAATAAACTTAAGTTCAATCTATCTGTTGCTGAGAAAGAACTGACACAGACTCTTGCTAGAGTTGCTTGTCTTTATAAAACATTAAGATATATAAAAGATAAAGTTACTGAGAAAACACTCTGTCTTGTTCACAAACTTGTCAATGATAATGATGATATTTCTGAAGATAAGAACAATTCTGATTCTTTAAATCTTTTATTTTTAAATTTCTGAGATAACCTTATCTCTACAGTCTCTTCTTCTTGAACTGCTGAAGCATTCTTGCACAGTTAAGTAAGTTATTCTTAAGTTTTCATGTGCTTTCTGAAGCATCATATTCTTTTCATTTAATGAGATAGTGAGCTTCCTCATTAATCATTCTCTTTTCTAGAATGTTCTCAACTTCATATTTAATTTCAGATTCAACAGATATTGATTTGATCTGAAGTGATATGAACTGATTGCATTGCTGAAGCATTGATGCATAAAATACTGAGTGTATTCACATTTCTTAAGATAAGTCTAACTCATAACTTAGCTTCTTGATGTTTCTCTTAATCATAAATGACTCAATGTTTTTGTTTATGAGTTTCTTGCTCTTCTTCTTTGTTTATATGTTGTTCATTCATAAATATATTCTCTCATCAATCTCATATAATTTTATCTCTGTTGTTCATCTCTTCTGTTCTTCAATTCTCTTCATAAGATCAATATACAGTTTCTTAAGCTTTACAATGTTCAACATCACTTTCTAACTTTAAGATTCATGCACTTACAGATCTCTTCAAACCTCTGAATGATATTCATAATTTGCTTTAAATGATGTTTTTTCTGTGATTTTATTTCACACATTGTTGTACATAAACTGTATCATCAGCAGCAGTTGTACTTAATTGTTCTGTTTTACATTGACATAATGCTGCAAATATATCTTAACTGTCTAATTCATTCATTTGCTTTGTTCATTCATCTGTAAATAATATATCATTAACATCTTATGTTTTATCTTAAGTTCTGCTGTAAGTGTTTCTCAGAACCTGCTCATGAACAGCTTGTCTTTGTTAATGATAAATTTCTTTAATAGTTCATGATCACTAATCAATTCTCACAATATAATGTACATCAATACTGATGCTGTTGCAGTCTCTCTGAATAAAATGAACATCATGTACTTCATTAATCTATTTACTATAATCAATATGTTGTTGAATCTGACTTTTCATGCTGAGTTCTTGAACTTTAATAGCTTAATGATAAAGTTCATGATAACAGACTCTTAGAGTACATTCAGTGCATTTAGTCATGTTACTTTATTGTAATGCTTATCTCTCTGAATCTTATTGTGTCAGCATGAATTGCATTTAACAATGTATTCTGTAATTTAATTATGAAGATTGTCTATGTTGCATCTTCTTTATACAAGATCTTCTATACATTTGACTTCTAGATGCTCATCAGCTCTGCTGTCATGACATACTTTAATGAATTCATTATTCATCAAGAAAGCATTCTTCATCTTAAATGTTGCTGCTAAACCTTTCATAAGTGTTTCTTTCTTATCTTTACACAGAATTTCAATATGAATTGTTTTCACTTCTTTGTGATCAGATCATCTACTTAAAGCATCTGCATCACTGTTCTTATTATTCTTCTTGTAATGAATCTAAAATTCAAAGTCTGCTAACTGTTTTACTCAGCAAATCTGTTGCTGATTTAGTTGCTTAATCATTATGAAGTTTCTCAGATTCTTATGATTCATAAAGATCTAAATAAATTTGCTTATACTTACAAGATAAGATCTTCAATCTTATAGTGCTTTCACTATTGCAAGAAATTTCTTATCATGAATCTCATATCTTTTCTCAGATTCTGACAACTTTCTAAATCAATATGTAATAGACTTCTTCTGTCCATCTTTAATCTGATATAGACATGCTTCAACTACAAAATTCAATGTGTTGATTTTCAGTATCTTTTTACATACTTAATTAAGTATTCACAGATGTACAGTTTCACTAAGACTTTTTTTTAATACACAGAACACATTCTTCTGTTTTTTATCTCAATGCTATCTCTCATTCTTGCATGTTAAATACATAAGAGATTTCACAATTCTTGTATAGTTAAATATAAACTTTCAATAGTAGTTCATTAATTCTAAAAAGACTTGTACTTTCTTAATTTTTTGCAGTGTAAATCAGTTTCAGACTGTCTCTGTCTTTTTGAGATTCTTCTTGATCTGATTAAATTAAATAATATATTTTAAAAATTGTATTTTCTTAATTTTGAATCTGCTTTTCAACTTTTTCACATACATAACTCATTCTTTGAGCTTTGCTAGAATCTTATGTACATGTTTGTGATGCATTTTGAGGTTGTCTGAATAGATCAGAATATCATCAAGATATGTGATTACAAAATCATTAAGATATTCTCTTAATATGTTGTTGATGAGTCTCTGAAAGATGACTGAGGTGTTTTTGAGCTTAAATGATATAATAATGTATTTATAATGTTTATATCTTATTCAGAATGTCATTTTCCATTCTTTGCTCTTCTTTATGTATACACAGTAGTACACTTTCTTCAGATCTAGACTCATAAATCATTTAACTTTCTTTAGTTCATCTTGCAACTCTTTTATCAGTGATAAAGAATAACTGTCTCAGTAAGTTATCTCATTAAGTTGTTTATAATCAACACAAAGTCATTTAATATCATTTTTCTTTAATACAAACAGAATTGAATATTCTGCTGATGACTTTAATGATTTGATGAATTCTCTCTTTAAATTCTCAGCAAGATAGTCTCAGAATTTCTTCAGCTAATTCTTGTTTATAAGATAAAGTAACATTTACTTTAATTCTTTTCTTTCTAGTAGCAGTATCTCATAATCTCAAAACTTATGCTCTGATAAGCTTTTTTTCAGTTATTTAAAGACATCATATGCATTCTCTGTTGCATAGAGTTCTTTATTGATTCAGTTAATCTGTAAGTTCTTTTTGTGTAATCAGAGCATTTCTAGTATAACATCATACTTAACTGACTTGAGAACATCTAGTCTTAACTTCTGTGAATCATTCTTTATTATAACTTCAATATGAACTTCTTTGTAAATTCATTCATATTCTTCATTAATCATATACACTTGTATGAGCTTAAACACTCATCACAGTGTTAATTTTAGCTGTTCAATTACTTTTTGCAAAATGAAGTTATTGATTGCTTCTGAATCTATCATCACTTAAAGTTATCTCTTCAGCAATATCTCAACATCAATTCATATCTTTTGATCATTGTCAATTCATTGAGACATTAAAAGCTTCTTTATCTCTAGTTTTGCTGAAGAAGCTTAAGATTTTTTGACTTCTTTAAGCTTTTTGCTTCTATCAAAGTTTCTTAAGCTCTGCTCATGCTTCACAGTTCATCTCATGATTCAGTGATCTTTCTTCATAATTCTTTAAATCATATCAGTTCTTCATCAATTGTGATCAGTTTTATGTAGTCATCAGTTTCTTTTCTGACAATTTGTTTTAAATGTCAGTACATCTCATACTGATCATATTTGCATTAAATGAGATTCTTTAGTGCTTTTACTTTGTTGAGAAACTCAGATGACATGTATTCTTCTGTGTGCATTCAACATTCTTCTGTGAACATCACATAATCTGTAAATAGACATATCTCAATTTCATAATCTTTTCTTAATCACTCTGACATTTCTCAATCTTATATTGCAAATCATATCATTGTCATCAGCTCTTCTAGCTGTACAGCTATCATTTTCACTTTATATCATTTATTAACAGTAACTTCTTCTTAAAATGTCTGCTGCTGTTCTTCTAGCAGACTTTCACATCATTTTAGATGTCAGTTCTTAAGATGCTTATAGTTTTACTTAAGTTTTATGTCAACTTCTTAGTTATCAACATTCTCTGAATCTGCATTCAAATTCAGATACATTCAAATAAGATCTTCTTATTCTTAAGCTTCTACAATGTCTATCTTCTGAGTTCTACAAATATCAGTCTCTTCAATCTTATTTAAGTTGTCTCTGACAACTTTCTTTAGAATAGCTAATCTTTTCAATTCACTCATTATAACATAATCAATACTGTGCCTCTTCTTAAGCTTCTGTAATCATCATTCAGCTTCATCTTTACTGCTTATGTGCACAAAGCAGTTGTCATCATAGCAGACTGTTCAGCTCAGTTAATCATACATTATTACTGAGTTCATCATTGCAACTTCTTTTCTCTGTCATTAAGGTTTCTTGCAATCTCTAATAAGATATTTAAGTTTATCACAGTTATAACATTTGTAAGTCTCTACTCATTGAATGTGAGACTTAATGAGTCATTTATTGTAGCACTCATGCTTCACTGATTTAGCTCATAACTTCTGATTACATTTCTTAATATTATCAAGATTCATCAAATCTTCTTGTGTTCTAATGATGAATTGTTGTTTTCACATTCTTAAAGCTGTATAAGATCTCATCTTCTTTATTCATTATTCTCACTGTCAACTGTCAATGTTAATGAAGATATTTATCATCTTTTAAAGTTCTTCAGAACAGTCTCTTCAGATTATTTTATCTTTAATATCTTCACTCAATTCTCAATAGTATTGCAATATTAAGACATCATTATCTCAGTCAGTTAAGACTGCAATGCACTGAAACTTCATTAAGTATTTAACTGCTGACTTATTCATCTTTAATGTGTGAAGTCATCATTTCACTGCTCTTTTCTCATTAATCACTTTAAAAGTCTTTCAAAGTTCTTTCTTAAACTTCTTAAAGTCATTAAAGATTGACTCTTTGTCAGCATCTTATTTTTTTGATGACTTATCTAAAAACTCATGCAGTTTAAGGTTGACTCAGTTGAACACTGCATCTTTGAGATAGATTATTATGTATAGATCTTTATTCATTTTGAAGTTGAACTTTTTCTGATTGAAATCTATGTATAAATTAAGCTTTGTCAAGAAGCTTTATAACTTTCTATGTTCACTGCTGAACATATTCAGCATCAATATCTTCAGTATATTATTCATCTTTTATAGATCTTTAAAACTTTAAAGATTGACTGTATTGATAAAGACTGCTTTCTGTGTGCTGAAGATCATGCTTATATCATAAGAATGTTCAATGTGTTACATTCTGATCAGAGATTTCTCTGATATAGAGACTAGAAATTAAAGCTTGTGATATAAGAGAGTTTTA
>JAABUJ010001939.1_pt1 | contig 27790 bp, 19 predicted proteins | sample 5559131 | NCBI WGS metagenome assembly JAABUJ01 (sample SAMN10711875, study PRJNA513366) | rock metagenome | isolation source: Antarctica rocks | place: Antarctica: Victoria Land, Mt New Zealand nord | collected 2016-01-07
TGGCGGGCGGCTTCGAGGCGGGCCGGGCCTTGACCATGGGAGGTTCTCCTGGGGCAATCACAAGCTCCAGAAAATCCTACGGATACCGTCAACTGGGATAGGTTCTTAGCCGGTACTGGCGGCAGACGGACGGCGCCACATAGAATCGCGCTCATGCCTTCTACTGTGGGAGGGCCATCGACTCGCCCATCGTCAGAGCGTAAGGGGACGTGATGCCGACGCATCGGAAAGTGCTCGGGTTGATCTTCGTGTCGCTGGCCTGGTCCGGACGATCCCCGGCCCTCATTGCTGCTCGCCCTGCTGCTGGTGGAGGCCGGAGTGGTGGGTTTTTTGGTTGGGGTAAGGAGAGCGGCCCTGGCGCTGGGACATCCCGCCCATCCTCTGTGACTGCGACATGCCCTGGCCGGCCCGGGTGTTGGGATGCGACCACTCGTTCCACTCCATCGGGACGCGGTCGATCGGCTCGACGGTGACGGAGACGGCGATGGTCTCCTCGGCCCGGCCCTTCCAGAGGCCACGGTTGGGGGGGACGTCGGAGTAGTCGCGGCCGAAGGCGATGGCGACGTGGTCGTCGGCGACGAACTTCCGGGTGGTCGGGTCGACGTCGATCCAGCCGACCCGATCGCCGCCCCAGAGCTGGCACCAGGCGTGGGTGGCGAGCTCGCCGGGGTGGTTGACGTAGCCGCTGACGTAGCGGGCCGGGACGCCCAGCCCCCGGCAGGCGGCGATGAAAAGGTGGGCGAAGTCCTGGCAGACCCCTCGGCCCAGCTCCAGGGCCTCGCTGACGGGCGTCCGGGACTTGGTGACCTGAGACTCGAACTTGAGCCGGTCGCCGACGGCGGCCATCAGGGCCCCGACGAAGCCGATCGCCGAGGTGGCGTCGGAGGGGCGAGGGAGCCCGGCGACGAAGGCGTCCAGGGCCGCCGAGCGGTCGACCAGCGGGCTCGGCTGGATCAGCTCCAGGAGGTCCAGGGCGGCCGGCGTCTCGCCGAGCCGGCCGGCCTGATCGAGCCGGGCGGCGCCGGGCCTCCGGTGGGTCCGGACGTAGCTGGTGGCCACGATAATCAGCTCGCTGTACGGCTTGGTGACGTTGAAGAGGTCGACCCGGTTGCCCAGGCCGTCGCGGTACGAGGTCACCGGGGCCTGGGGGGTGGTCCGGAGCCGGTAGCCCAGGTTGGTCTGGTCTTCGTCGGTCGGGGGAGCCATCCGGACCTCGAAGACCGTCTCGGCGACCGGGGCGGTGTAGGTCAGCTTGGTCTCGTGGATGATCCGCAGGAGCATGGCTCGCCTCGATTCGAGGGGACGGGTCCGGCGCGGGCCGGATCGGATCAGAGGCGATCCGACAATTCTTCCGAGTCGCGGCAATGGGTTATGGAAAATGGACGATGGTTGATGGGTGAAGGAAGTCCGGAAAATCCGTCGAGAAAGCTTCGGATGCAACTGCGATTGTTCGTCCTTAACCATCAGCCATTAGCCATTTTCGATCCCGGATCGCCTCTCAGTTGAGGAAGTACGCCTGGTGGATCTCGGACCCGGCCCGGTTGCAGGCGTCCTGAACGCCGGTGAGGAAGGTGTTCAGGCCCCGGCCGAAGATCTCGGCGACGTCGATGTAGCGGAGGTCGCTGTCGAGCCGGCCGAGGTGGCGTTCGGCCTCGGATCGGTACTCGTCCTCGTCGCCGCCGGCGATCTCGCGGAGCGACTCGCAGCAGCGGGCGACGCAGAACCGGATGGCTCGGGGGAAGTCGGCGTCCAGGACCAGGTAGCGGACCACGCCCTCGGGGTCGACCCGGTCGTGGTGCTCGCGGAGGTAGGCGTCGTAGGCCGAGCAGCTCCGGAGCAGGCTGGACCAGTGGACGATCTTCATCGCGTCCTCGACCGGCCCGCCATCGCGGAGGCCGTGGAGCTTGACGTTGAGGATCCGGCTGACCTGGTTGACCCGCTCCAGATAGCGGCCGAGTTGGAGGAAATGGAACATCTCGGTCCGGGGGAGAGTGCCGTCGACCAGGCCGTCGAAGAGGATGCAGGCCCGCTTGATCCCGTCGAAGAACCGCGACGGGCTGGCGGCGAACCGGCGGTGGGCCCGGGGGCTCCCCAGGTAGAGGTAGAGCTTGTTGACCTGGCTCCAGGCTTCGCCGCTGAGGGTCTCCTGGGTCCCCCGGGCGTTCTCGCGGGCCCGGGCGCACATGGCGAGGATCGAGTGGCTGTTCTGGCGGTCGAAGGTGAGGAAGCGGAGGACCGCCGCGCGGTCCTTGGAGCCAGGCCCGTGAGCCTTCTCGAAGGCTTCGCGGCAGGCCAGAATCGTCAGGACGCTCTCGATCGGGCCCTGACCGGAGACGTCGCCGGCCATCCCGGAGGCGTCGAGTTCGAGGTGGAACCCGACGTCCAGGAGCCGCGCCACGTTCTCGGCTCGCTCGACGTATCGGCTGATCCAGTAAAGGTTCTCGGCGACCCGGCTGAGCATCTCAGGCGTCCCCCCCGGCGGTCGACGGCTTGGGCATCGGCGGCGGCCCGCGGAGGACCCAGGTGTCCTTGGTCCCCCCCCCCTGCGAGCTGTTGACCACCAGGCTCCCCCGGGGGAGGGCCACCCGGGTCAGGCCGCCAGCGAGGACCTTGATCTCCTCGCCGTAGAGGATGAAGGGGCGGAGGTCGACGTGCCGCCCTTCGAGCCGGCCGTCGACGTACGTCGGGTGCTGGCTCAGCGCGATCGTCGGCTGGGCGATGTAGCCCCGGGGATTGTCCCGGATCTTCCGGGCGAACTCGTCGCGCTGCTGGGCGGTCGAGGCCGGACCGATCAGCATCCCGTAGCCGCCGGAGCCGTCGACCGTCTTGACCACCAGCTTCTCCAGGTTGGCCAGGATGTGCTGCCGATGCGCCGGGACCGAGGCCCGGAACGTCTCGACGTTGGCCAGGATCGGATCCTCACGCAAGTAATACTTGATGATGTCGGGAACGAACGGGTAGATCCCCTTGTCGTCGGCCACGCCGGTCCCCAGCGCGTTGGCCAGGCCGATCTGGCCGGACCGGTACGAGGCGATCAGGCCGGCGACGCCGAGCTGGCTGTCGCGGCGGAAGGCGAGGGGGTCGAGGAAGTCGTCGTCGACCCGGCGGTAGATCACGTCGACCCGCATCGGCCCGCGAGTGGTCCGCATGAAGACCTGGCCGCCGTCGAAGAACAGGTCGCGCCCCTCGACCAGCTCGACGCCCATCTGGCGGGCCAGGAAGCTATGCTCGTAGTAAGCCGAGTTGTAGGCCCCGGGCGTCAGGACCACCACCGTCGGGTCGTCCGAGCCCGCCGGCGCGATGTGCCGGAGCATCGCCAGGAGGTTCGAGGCGTAGTCGTCCACGGCCCGGACGTTGTACTGCTCGAAGAGACCCGCGAACGCCTGCTTCATCACCTGGCGGTTCTTCAGGACGTAGCTGACGCCCGAGGGGGTCCGGCCGTTGTCCTCCAGGACCAGGTACTCGCCGGAGGCGTCGCGGATCAGGTCGATCCCCGAAATGTGGATATAAATATCCTTGGGGACGTGGAGGCCGACGCACTCGCGGCGGTAGCCCGAGGACCCCAGGATCAGGTCGGCCGGGACCACTCCGTCGCGGAGGATCCGGCGGTCGTGGTAGACGTCGTGGATGAACAGGTTCAGCGCCCGGACCCGCTGCTTGAGCCCGCGCTCGAGCCGGTCCCACTCGTCGGCGGCGACCATCCGGGGGACCGGGTCGAAGGGGATGATCCGCTCGACTCCCTGATCGCGGCCGTAAACGGTGAAGGTGATCCCCTGATGGCGCATCATCAGGTCGGCCGCCCGGTGTCGGTGCTCCAGCTCCTCGGCCCCGAGCTGCTCGAGCCGGTGGTGCAGCGCCGCATAATGGGGACGCGGCCGGCCAGGCCCGGCGAACATCTCGTCGTAGCCGGTCAGCTTGTAGCCGTCGAACAATCCGGCGTCGGGCGGGGGATGCATAGACAAAATGAAGTCCCCGTCGGCAGGGTCGTTCGACCCCCGTCTCGCCCAGCGATGACCCGAAGGTCTCCATCACGGCCGTGGGATCGAGGTTCCCGGAATGCAAAACCCGCACCAGATCCCGGGATGGTCCTTAAGCGAGGCCAGGGGCGGACTTAACCCCGGCCCCGTTTTCGGTCCCGCTCGCAACCTGCCCGGTCCCTGGGCAGTGGCCGGGGTCGGACGCCCAGATCCCGGGCACCACCATGTCGAGCGACCTGAATCTCCCTGTCCCCCCAGAAGGATCGGCCACCTCCCGGAGAGGGGCGGGTCGGTGGCGATCGGCGGTTGGCGGCTCGATCGGGTCGTCGGGTGATCAGTTGGCCTTGGGGGCGTCCTTGGGGGCTTCCTTCTTCTTGGCGGGGGTGATCTTGGAGGCGACGCCCTTCTCGTGGGTGATCTGGACGTTGATCCCCTTGTTGCCCTTCTCCTTGGCCTTCTCGATGTTCTTGGCGACCTTATCGAAGTCGACCTTGACGTTCCCCTTCTTGGTGACGTACTCGGTGTCGTTGGTGATGGTGACCTCGATCTCCTTGTCGGTCTCCTTCTCGACGACGGTGATCTTCTTGGCGTCGGCGTCGACCTTGGTGATCGTGCCGAAGAGCTCGTCGGCGATGGCGGGGACGACGATCACGGCCAGGGCCACGAAGGCGGAGGCGAAGGTCAGCATCAGCTTCCGGCGGTTCATCATCGGACGTCTCTCCTGGGAAGGTGGGCGGGACTGCCGCCGGGGGCCGCTCGCATCCCGGGCGGGACGCATCCACGGTCGGCCCGGTTCCCGGCGGACCGGGGCCATTATCGGGCCGGGATCGGACCGAAAGTAGGGGGAACCGCCCCCGGTTCGCTTTATCCGAGACGGGGGCCGGGAGGGGTCCGCCCCGACGCCGAGGCCGGTCGACCGCGCATCGGGGGCCGGGACAACCGGGGTGAGACGCGGGCCGCCGGGCGGTAGGATGGCGGGTCGACGCTTTCCATCGAGCCCGAAGGACCATGCCGGAAGGCCCAAGCCGGGAGGAATTGATGAACCGATCGAGATCCGCCGCGACCCTGATGATCCCGCTCCTGCTGCTGAGCCCGGGCCGGGCGGCCCTGGGATTCGCCGGGGCGATCCCCGACCCGAACCTGGAGGCCGCCGTCCGGGCGACGCTCCACCTCGACGAGAAGGCCGAGCTGAACGACGAGAAGCTCAAGTCGCTCTTCGTCCTCGACGCCACCGGCAAGGACATCGCCGACCTGACCGGCCTGGCGAAGTGCCCGAATCTGGCCTCGATCCGGCTGACCAAGGGGCGGGTCGTCGACCTCTCGCCGCTGAAGGACTTGCCGAACCTCCAGTCGCTTGACCTCTCGGGCAACAAGGTCGTCGATCTCGGGCCGCTGGCCGGCCTGGTCCGGCTCCAGTACCTCAACCTGGCCGACAACGAGGTCGAGAAGGTCGACCCCCTGGCCGGCCTGAAGGAGCTGAACGCCCTGGACCTGTCGGGCAACAAGGTCGCCGACCTCAAGCCGGTGGCCGGGCTCTCGCGGCTGGCGTCGCTCTACCTGGGCCGGAACAAGGTCGTCGACCTCGGGCCGCTGGCCGGCCTGACCCGGCTGGCGACGCTCAACCTGTCGGACAACCAGGTCGAGAACCTCTCGGTCCTGGCGAAGCTGCCCGACCTGGACCTGGCCGTGGTCGAGCGGAACAAGGTCGCCGACCTCGGGCCGCTGGTCCAGGCGGCGAAGGGGGCCCCGGCGGGCTCGGCCCGGTGGGCGTTCCTCCGGCTCTACCTGGCCGGCAATCCGCTGTCCGACCTCGCCAAGGGAGAGCAGCTCGCCGCCCTCCGCGCGGCGGGGGTCCGGATCGAGCCCTGATCCGGGAGCGAACATCGCGGCCCCCGGGGCGATCCTTCAGCGGGCCGCGACGCCTGGCGACCCGCCGAACGCCTGGCCCGACCATTGCCGGAGCTAGCGCTCGGGCCAGAAGCGGGAGGGCAAGGATGATCGCCGCTCCGCCCTTCGCGTGACGGGCCGGCATCGGGGACGTCGCGGATCAAGGTCCCGCTGGGGCCTGGGCCCAGGACGAGGCCATTTCGTGAAATTCCAGCGAGCGGACCTGGGCCCCCGCGCCGGTCACCGAGAGGCCGAGCGGCCGAGCGGGCTCGCGCGAGCCCCGGCCCTTGGAGATCGCGACCCGGCCGTCCTCGCCGAAGACCTCGACCGAGCCCCGGTCGACCAGGGCCCGGAACCGGATCGCGCCCGACCGGGTCGCCAGCGGGGCCGAGATTCCGCCGCAGGAGAGGGTCCGCCGGGCCGCGTCGTAGACGACCGGAGCGCCGGGGATGGCCAGCGTGACCACGCCCGAGACGCCCACCTCGGCCTCGACGCTCAGGTCGAACAGCTCGCCCGGGATCCCGGCGAGCGGGTCGGTCCCGGGCTGGATGTCCTTCCAGGTGTGGGACTTCGTCCAGAGGGTGGCCAGCTCGGGCACCGGCCAGGCGAACACCCTCAGGCCGTCGGCGGTCGGCCTCAGCTTCAGCTCGGAGGGGACCGTCATCTGCTGGTTGAACGGCATCCCGGGAAAGGCGATGTCATGGCCCCAGCCGACCTGAATCCGGCGGCCCCGGGGCTCGTCGCTGAAGGTCTGCGCTGCATAGAAGTCGCCGAACCAGGTCCGATGCTTACCCGACTCGCGGTTGAACCGGCGGCCGTCGAAGCCGCCCAGGAGGTACTGGCCGTCGGCCCCGGAGAGGACCCAGAGCCCCCCGCCGGGCTCCCCCTCGTCGGGGAGCTGGAACAGGTCGGGGCATTCGTAGAAGCCCTCGATCCGGCTCTCATATTTCCACGCTTTCAGATCGGCTGAGGAGTGGAACGCGATCGCCCGCCCGTCCCCCTCCTCGTCGTAGACGGCCATCACCCAGCGCCCGGTGGGCCCGTGCCAGAACAGCCGGGGGTCGCGGCCCCGGTGCTTCACGACCGGGTTGCCGGCGAATTCGGACCAGGTCCGGCCCCGGTCGAGGCTGAAGACGATGCACTCGCCCCGCCCGGTGCTGGTGTAGGCCGCGACCATGGGCGACGACCCCTCGGGCCCGAATCCCGACGTGTTCCGCTGATCGACCACCGCGCTCCCCGAGAACGCCCAATCGCCATAGGTCTTCGGATACAGGGCGATGGGGAGTTCGGTCCAGCGGACGAGGTCGCGGCTGACGGCGTGGCCCCAGTGCATGTTCCCCCAGTCCCATCCATACGGGTTGTGCTGGTAGAACAGGTGATACTCGCCGTCGAGCCAGACCAGCCCGTTGGGGTCATTCAGCCACCCCCGCCGCGACGTGAAGTGGAACTGGGGCCGGTCCTGCTCGCGGTAGAGCCCGCCCGAGTCGGGGACCTCGGCCGCCCCCGCGATCCGGTCGAGGGCCTTCGATCCCGAAGGGAGCGCCGCCTCGATCTTCAGGGACTTCCCCCGGAACGGCTCCAGGTCGGCGAAGGCGAGGAAGTCGGGAGATCCCTCGGCCAGCTTGATGTCGAAATCGCGGACGGTCCGGCCATCCACCGAGAGCCGGACCCGCCGGAGGGGCGCGTCCCCCTGGACCGGGAGGTGCAGATAGCGGGCCTCGACGGCCAGCTCACGCGACCTCGGGACCACCCCCCGAGGGCGGTCGGACCCAACGACCTGGTCGACGCTGACGTGCCCCCAGCCCCCCTTCCGGCGGTCGACGGCCCGGAGGACGGCGTCCTTGCCGACGAGTTCGGCCACGTCCCAGCTCGACCAGTCGAGCCGCTCCGAGCCGCCCGGCCGGTCGTTGGGCCCGGTAGCGGTCCGGACCACGGCGCCGTCGACCAGGAGGTCCAGGGAGGTCTCGCCGGGGTACTTCCCGCCGCCGATCAGGAAATTCAGGTAGGGCCGATCGAGCCGAAACAGCGGCGAGGTGAGCGTCCCGGTGGAGTCGTCTCCGCCGTGGAACGAGCTGGCCAGCCCCCGGCCCAGGAAGCCGGCGACCGCCATCTGGCCGGGCAGGGCCCCCCGCGCCGGCCCGGGGCCGAAGGCGTCCCCCTCGGCCACCCAGGGGCGATGGTCGGCCCCCTCGAAGTCGGCGACGACCACGTCCTCGCGGTCGGGGGCCCCGACCGAGGGGGAGGCGGCCAGCGTCAGGAAAAGCAGGGCGGGCGCGATCGGTCGACGCATGGTCATTTCGCCTCGATGAGGGCCCGGCCGTACCGCTCCAGGTCGTCGTAGCGGTTCCGCCAGGTCGTGTACATGAACCCGATCACGCCCGGCACGCCCCGCGCGGCGGCGTCCCACGTCTTCCAATTGTCGTCGGAGTCGTAATAGCCCGCGATCACCTGGGGATGGCCGCGTTTGGCGAAGAAATCGAGGCTTGCCTTCGCCTTCCCGCCGTTCCAGTTGGCGATGACGACCGAGCTTTGCAAACCGTCCCACGAGCCTTCGAAGGTGCCGTTGACCAGGAAGTCATCCTTCACGGCATTATGATTGGGGTCGAACACGCCGTTGTACCCGTCGCGCCCCGCCCGCTCGACCAGGGCGACCACCCGGTCGGCCTCCTTGTCGACCAGCAGGTTCGACATGATCCAGACCCATCGGCGGTCGTACCGGGGTCCGGCCTCCTGCGCCGGGGCGGGGGAGCAGGAGGCCAGCAGGGCGAGGGCGCAGAGCGGGATGGCGGCTCTCATCGGCGTCTCCGAGGCACGTCGCGGCGTTATCCGGGCGATGGGGTTGGTCCGAGGATAACCCGGGGCTCGGCACCCGTCGACGGCCCTGTCCTCTCAGCCGCCCGGCCTGGTCGCGGCGGCGGGCCGGCCGGAGGCACCCGGGGGGGCTGCGGCCGGGACCTTCAACTCGGCCTGGAGCCGGGCCATCTCCCGCTTGAGTTCCTCGACGACTCCGGCGTGGGCCGGATCCGCGATGGCGTTTCTCATCTCTCGGGGATCGGCCTGGAGGTCGAACAGCTCCCACTCGTCGAGGTCGGGGCCTTCGAAATGGACGAGTTTGAATCGGTCGGTGACGACCCCGTGATGGGGTCGGACTCGATGGGGCACGGGGTATTCGTAATAGTCGTAGTAGAACGAGGTCCGCCAGTCGGGCGGGTCCTGGCCCTTGAGGAGCGGGACGAGGCTCCGCCCCTGCATCTCCGGCGGGATCGAGAGGCCGGCGGCTTCGAGGAAGGTCTCGGCGAAGTCCAGGTTGGAGACCAGCCGACGGCTCGAAGTGCCGGGCTTGCCCACGCCCGTCCAGCGGACCAGGAGGGGGGCGCGGAGCGACTCCTCGAAGATCCAGCGCTTGTCGAACCAGCCGTGCTCGCCGAGGTAGAACCCCTGGTCGGCCGAGTAGACCACGATCGTGTCGTCGGCCAGGCCCTCGTCGTCGAGGAACTTAAGGACCCGGCCGACCGACTCGTCGACCGCCTTGACGCATCCGAGATAATCATGCATGTACCGCTGATACTTCCAGCGGACGAGGTCCTTGCCCTGGGGGTTGGCCGCGCGGAAGGCGGCGTTCCGGGGCTCGTAGTAGGCGTCCCAGGCCCGGCGCTGGTCAAGGGTCAGGCCAGGGGGCGGGGTGAGCTTGAGGTCCCTCGGGGTCATCGTGGCGGCGATGGTCATGTCCTGGTCGCGCTCGGCCTTGCCACGGCCGGCGTAGTCGTCGAAGAGGGTCTCGGGCTCGGGATAGCGGCGGTCGCCGTCGTGGCCGAGGTGGCGGGAGGCGGGCTCCCACTCGCGATGCGGGGCTTTGTGCTGGAGCATCAGCAGGAACGGCTTCGACCGGTCCCGCCCCTTGAGCCAGTCGAGGCCGAAGTCGGTGATCAGGTCGGTGACGTAGCCCTGGTGCTGGACCCGCTTGCCGTTGTGGATCATTGGCGGGTTGTAATAGACGCCCTGACCGGGCAGGATCTGCCACTCGTCGAAGCCGGTGGGCTCGGAGCCGAGGTGCCACTTGCCGATCAGGGCCGTCTGGTAGCCCGAGGCCCGGAGCATCTTGGGGAACGTCGGCTGCGAGCCGTCGAACCGGCTGTTGGTGTTGTTATAGAAGCCGTTGAGGTGCGAATACTTGCCGGTGAGGATCGTCGCCCGGCTCGGCCCGCAGATCGAGTTCGGCACGACGCAGCGGTCGAACCGGACCCCCTGGCGGCCCAATCGGTCGATGTTCGGCGTCTCGACCAGTCGCCGGGCGTCGCCGTAGGCCCCGATCGCCTGATAGGCGTGATCGTCGCTGAACAGGAAGACGATATTGGGCCGCTTCGGGCCCTCGGCTCGGCCGTCCGGGGCCCAGGCCCCCAGCGCCGCCAGGAGGGCCAGGAAGCCGACGCGCCCGGAGATCCGACCGTTCCCAAGCTCGATCACGACGATGCCCCCCTGACGCTCCGGCCGGAGCCCCGACCCCCGGGATCTCGACCGGAAATCCACGATACCGCCGAGCGGGCGGCCCGACCATCGTCCGGCCCGATCTCCGCTCGATTCGGCCCGAGGCCGGTTCTCCGTGGAATCGGTTCGCCCGATCGGCTCCAATGGCGGCCTCGGAGTGCCCGCCCGGAGGAGCAGGAGCGACCATGCCACGCCGCCGACCGATCCCGACGATCCTGACGCTCGGACTCCTGGGGCTGGTGACGGCCTCGGCCCCGGGCCAGCCGCCGAAATCCCCTCCGATCTCGATCCTGCTCCGGCCGGCCCGGGTCTTCGACGGGTCCGCGTCCGATCGCCACGAGGGCTGGGCCGTCCTGGTCCGCGACGGGGCGATCGCCGCCGCCGGGCCGGCCTCGGAGGTGAAGGCCCCCGAGGGCTCGCGAACGATCGACCTGCCGGGCCTGACGCTCCTCCCGGGGCTGATCGACGCCCATACGCATCTCCTGCTCCACGCCTACGACGAGGCCCCTTGGGAGGACCAGGTGCTCCGGGAGCCGCTGGCGCTCCGGGTCTGCCGGGCGACGAACCACCTCAAGCTCGACCTGATGGCCGGCTTCACCACGCTCCGCGACCTGGGGACCGAGGGGGCGGGCTCCGCCGACGTCGGGCTCAGGGAGGCGGTCGAGCGGGGGGTCGTCCCCGGGCCCCGGCTCCTGGTGGCGACCCGGGCGATCATCGCCACCCGGACCTACGCCCCGAGCGGATTCGCGCCCGAGGTGGACGTCCCCCAGGGGGCCGAGGAGGCTGACGGCGAATCGCTCCGCCGGGTCGTCCGCGACCAGATCGGCCGGGGGGCCGACGTCATCAAGGTCTACGCCGACAACGCCCGGGGGCCGACCTTCTCGGTCGAGGAGCTGAATTTGATCGTCGAGACCGCCCGAGCCCAGGGGCGACCCGTCTCGGCCCACGCCACCACCAGGGCCGGGATGCTCCGCGCGGCCGCAGCCGGGGTGAGCACCATCGAGCACGGCGAGGGGGGCGACGCCGAGGTCTTCCGGCTCATGGCCGATCGCCACGTCGCGCTCTGCCCGACCCTGACCGTGATCGAGGCCACCGCCCGCTTCCAAGGCTACCGAGCCGGCGTCGACCCCGAGCCCGCCCGCTTGAAGCAGGCCCGCGCCGCCCTCGGGCTGGCCCTGGCGGCCGGCGTGACCGTGATCAACGGGAGCGACGTCGGGGCCTTCGCCCACGGCGACCTCGGCCGCGAGCTGGAGTTGCTGGTCGACTTCGGGATGACGCCCCCCGACGCCCTCCGCGCCGCGACCTCGACGGCCGCCCGGGTCCTCGGCCTGGCCGACCGCGTCGGCGCGATCCGGGTGGGCCTCCGCGCCGACCTCGTCGCCGTCGAGGGCGACCCGACGCGCGACATCAAGGCGGTCCGCAAGGTCCGGCTCGTGATGAAGGATGGGGTCCTCTACCGCGAGCCCTGATCTCGTGGGCGGGCGGGGCGTGCTTGCCTCGATTGTCACTCGCCAAAGCCTCTCGACCCAGGCCCGTGCGATCCGAACCTTTCGGCGCCGGCCCGACCGGCCGTCGGTTCTCGGCCCGGGATCACTTCACGCCGGGATCGAACCGTCCTATGATCGCGGGTCGGGGCTGCCGGACCCCGGGCGGTCGGGCGGGTCGAGGGATCGTGCGGGGGGCGGGCCATGCGTGTCGCGTCGGTCAATGTCGGGATGCCGAAGACGAGGCTCTGGCGGGGCCGGTACGTCTCGACGGCGATCTTCAAAGACCCCGTGGCGTCGCGCGTGCCGCTCCGGCGGCACAACCTCGACGGCGACGCCCAGGCCGACCTGAGCGTCCACGGCGGGCCCGACAAGGCGGTCTATGCCTACCCGTCCGAGCATTACGACTACTGGCGGGGCGAGCTCCCCGGCCGCGACCTCCGGCCGGGGGCGTTCGGCGAGAACCTGACCACGGAGGGGCTGACCGAGGGCTCGATCCACATCGGCGACGAGTTCCGCGTCGGCTCGGCTCGGCTGGTGGTCACCCAGCCAAGGCAGCCCTGCTTCAAGCTGGGGCTCCGGCACGACGACCCCTCGATGGTCAAGCGGTTCCTGGCCTCCGGCCGGCCCGGGATCTACTTCGCCGTCGCCGAGGAGGGCGAGGTCGGGCCGGGCGACACGATCGAGCGGGTCCGCGAGGACGAACACCGGGTCACTCTGATCGAGGTCAACGCGATGATCTTCGACCCCCAGGCCGACCCCGACGCGATCCGCCGGGCTCTCCGGGTCCCCGCGCTGGCGGCCTCGATCCGCGAGGAGCTGCAAGGTCGGTTGACGACCTGATCGCCCGGCTCAGGGCCGGGGCCGGTCGGGCACCACCAGCTCGACGGCGGCCGAGTCGACCCCGAGAAGGTCGGGCGTCCCCTCGGGCCAGGCCCGGGCGGCCAGAGTGACGGACCGGGGGGCGGCGTCGGCCTTCGCCTTGAGGACGAAGGCGACGGAGTCGGTGTCGGCCTTGACGTCGAGGTCCTGGACCGGCTCGAACCCCTCCAGGGCCTTGCCGGGGGCGAGCAGGCGGACCTTGACCGCCTTTTTCTCGCTCCCGGGACGCCGGACCAGGGTGAACCTGACCTCGACCAGGCCGCCGGGCGGCGCGACGATCGGGCCGGATGGCGTGGCCAGGCCGAGCGGGGCAAGGTCGGCGACGGCCAGGACGGGATCGGTCGCGTCGTCGGTCGTCTCGCGCGGGCCCTTGTTCTGATCGTTCTCGCGCGGGACCTCGTCGATCGGCCCCCGCTCGCGGAAGGTGAACGATGCCGGGACCGGGACGTCCCGGGCCGTCAGCCGGAGCGGGAAGGCCCCCGGGGTCGCTCCGGCCGAGGCCGAAACCACGAGGAGCCCGCGCGACTCGCCCGGCGGGATCGTCACCGGCCGGGCGAGCACGCCCTCGGGCAGCTCGCCGGCCAGGACCGTGACCGGCCCCTCGAACCCCCGCCGCTCGACCGCGACCGGGACGGCCAGGGCCCCCGATCGGGGGACCGTCCGGTGGCCCAGATCGGCCGAGATTGCCACGCCCTTCGCCACCGGCTCGACCTCGATCCGGTAGACGAATCGGTCGCCCCCCCGGCCGTAGTAGTCGCGGACCGAGACGAGCAGGCCGTCCCGGGAGTCGATCCGCCGCTCAATCCGGGCGTCGCGGCCGAGCTTGTCGTCGTCCTCCCCCCGCGGCTCCCCCTTCGGGTCCAGGACCGCCAGGACCGGGTCGGCCGGCGAGTCCACCCGCGCGGCCAGGACGCTGATGGCGTAATCCCCCTCCGACCCGGGCGCGGTCCTGAGCCGGAAGGTGTCGACGTCACCGCCCGAGGCGTCCGGCGGGGCGAAGGTTCCGTTGATCGCGGCGGGGACGGTGACGCTCGTGGCCGTCCGGTAATCGTCGTCGGGCTCGGGGGCGGCGAACTCCTCGGCGTCACCGACCCGGAGCGTCACCGCGTTGGACGGGCCGAGCGGGGTCCGGATCGCGAAAACATGATCCCCCGTGGGTCCGCCGGCCGGGGGGTCGAACCTGGCAAGCTCGGGGAGGTTGGCCCCGAGGAGCCGGATCGGGCCGCCTTTTCCCTTCCGGGCGCCGGCGGGGAAGGGGGCCGCGATCAGCGGGAACCGGCCGATCTCCAGGCGATAGGGTCGGGTCATCTTCTGCTCGATCGAGCCGTCGCGGTTCTTGCCGTTGGCGTCCTGGATCGCCACGAGGTAGCGGCCCGAGGCCGGGGCGGTCGCCCACGCGGCGGCGTCCCGGCCGAACAGGTCGTCATCGGAGGCCAGTTCCCGCCCGTCGGGCGAAAGGATCGTCACCCAGGCGTCGAGCCTCGACCCCGACCGGGCGGCGATCGCCTCGGCCACCAGGGTTTCGCCGGCCTTCAGCTCGACGGCGTAAACATCCACATCATCCCCGTTCGCGATCGCCCCCTCGACCGCCGCCGGGGCCGATATCACCTGAGGCTTGCGTAAGCGATCGTTGATTTCGACCTCGGCCACGGCCGGGATCGCCCGCCCCACCCGGATCCGCCCCGGGTTCGACACCCCGCCGCCCGTCACCAACCGGAACCCGATCGGGCCAGGCCCGGCATCGGCGGGAACGGTCACCCGGCCCTTGAGGGTCCGGAGGCCGTTGCCCTCGACCTTGCCCGGATCGAACCCCTCGACCCGAACCCTCGGGTCATCGAACCGTAGGCTCACGCCGTCGCGGGCGTCCGACGCCCTGATCTCCAGCGCCACGGTCTCCCCGAGCCCCGCGCCGATCGGCTTGGACCCTCGGATCATCGGCGGGGCGAGTTGGGCATTGGACGCCTGGGCGAAGCATCCGACGAGCGCCACGACGACCAGGTCAGGACGGATGCCTCTCATCGGAACCCCTCACTCTTCCCAATCTTCTCGGAGGCCGTTTCCACAGCTTTCGTCTTCTCATCCTCCGTGCCGCTCCGCATCATCTTAACAAACTCACCGATCTCTTGATCCGTACAGGCTCGGACAAAATTCGAGTTGCGATCCCCGGCCTTGAGAGAACGGGCCATTTCACGGCGAGCAATGATCCGATGAGGACGCAGACGGCCAGCGTCAGCCTTCCCTCTTTCACGGTCGGCCTGCCTCTCGAAGAGAATCGCCGGATTTCACTCCTCGCGCCCCGGCACGAACACCCGGAGCCGGGCGCCGTCCTTGAGGCTCCAGAGCGTGACGGCCCCGTCCCAACCGCCGGCGGCGACGGACTGATTGTCAGGGGCGATGGCGGTCGCGTAGACCCAGTCCCTGGGCATCGTGTCCTCCTTGATATCGACGGATCGGTTGCCGCTGTCCTTCTGGTAGGAGAGGAACGAGGGACGGCCGCCAGACCCGGCGAAGAGGGCCGAGCCGTCGGGGCGCCAGGCCAGGGCATAGACCGGGCCGGTGTGGCCGAAGCCTTTCTCGGGGTTGGTGGTGTCGGCCAGCTTCCAGTTCTGGATCGCCTTATCGGCCCCGGCGGTGGCGAGGTACTTGCCATCGGGGCTGAAGGCGACCGCGAGGACGGCGTCCTTGTGGGCAGCGAGCGAGGCGACTTGCAGGCCGGTCTCGGGGTCGTGGACCTTGGCCGTTCGGTCGGCCGAGCCCGAGGCGAGCCTCTTGCCATCGGGGCTGAAGGCGAGCGAGGTGACGATGTCGGCGTGGTTCTTGATCGATCGGACCGGCCGGCCCGTCGGGAGGTCCCAGAGGGTGATCGTCTTGTCCAGGCTCGCCGTGGCGACCTGGTCCGAGCCGGGCCGGAAGACCACGGCCAGGATTGTGTCGGAGTGGCCGCGGAGGACCCGCCGCTCCTTGCCGTCGAGGTCCCAGATCCGGACCTCGCCGGACCGCCCGGGCGTCCCGCTCGCCCCGGCGACGGAGCGATCGGCAGCGAAGGCGACGGCGGTCACCTGCTCGGGGAAGCCGGCGAGCCTCCGGAGCGTCTTGCCCGTGGCCGGGTCGACCAGGATGACCTCCTTGTATCCCGCGACGGCCAGCGATTTCCCGTCGGGCGCGAAGGCCAGGCCGGTGACGGACGGCGGGGCGTCGGAGGCGAAGGTGGCGGCCTCCTCGGCCTCCAGCTTCCGGCGCTCCTGGCGGCGGGCGTCGGAAGTCTCGGCGTCGACCCTGGCCCCCTGGTCGATCCAGCGGGCGATCACGGCGATCTGGTCGCGGGGGATCGACGTCTTGGGCGGCATTTGCGGCTGGCGGGTCCCGTCCATGAATTGGACGATCAGGCTGTCTTTCCCCTTGCCCGGGATCAGCGACGGCCCGCGACGGCCGCCGCGGACCATCGCCTCGACGTCGACCATCGACAGGTCGGAGGTGGCGAACCCCTCGTCGTGGCAGGCGACGCAGTGTTCCTCCAAGAACGGGGCGACGTCCCGGCCGAAGCTCACCGGGGGGTCGTCGGCCGCCGCGACCGGGGCGGCGAGGGCCAGCAGGATCGAGGCGATCGCGAGGGCTCGGGGCATGGGGGTCTCGGCGGGATCAGGCGAGCAATTCGGCGATCGGCGACCCCTCGTCGAGGATCGCGACCGGGCGGTTCTCGGGAGTCATCAGGTGCCCCGAGGGGTCGACCCCGACGGCGTGGTAGATCGTCGAGGCCACGTCGGCGGGGCTCACCGGGCGGTCGATCACGTGGGCCCCCTGGTCGTCGGTCCGGCCGATCACCCGGCCGGGGGCGATCCCGCCGCCGGCGAAGACCAGGCTGGCGGCGTGGCCCCAGTGGTCCCGGCCGGCCTTGTCGTTGATCTTGGGGGTCCGGCCGAACTCGCCCATGGCCACGACCAGCGTGGATTCGAGCAGGCCCCGGGCCCCGAGGTCGTCGATCAGGGTCGAGAGGGCCGCGTCGAACTCGGGGAGGCGGCGGTCGAGCGAGGCGAAGATGTTGGCGTGATGATCCCAGCCCCCGCTGTTGACCGTGACGAACCGGACGCCCGCCTCGACCAGCCGGCGGGCCAGCAGGCACCCCTGGCCGGTGGTCGTCCGGCCGTAGCGGTCGCGGAGTCGGGGATCCTCGCGGTGGACGTCGAACGCCCGGCGGGCCTCGGGCGAGACGACCAGGTCCATCGCCCGGCGCTGGAATTCGTCCATCGTCCGGAGGCCGTCGTCGGCGTCGACCTGCCGGGCCAGGTCGTCGACCGCCAGCCGGAGCGACTGGCGGCGGCCGATCCGGGCCGGCGACGAATCGCCCGAGGCGGCCAGGTCCTTGACGGCGAAATACGGCTCGTTGGGGTCGCCGCTCTTGAACGACTCGTACCGACCACCGAGGAAGGCGCTCTTGCCCAGCTCCCAGGTGAACGACGGGTTCTTGGGCACGGCGAAGTAGGGCGGCATCGGCCCCCGATAGCCCAGCTCGTGGGCGACCACCGACCCGATCGCCGGGTAGTCGCCGAAGGCCGAGCCGAACTTGCCGGAGAGGACCCAGTTGGTGGCCGTCTCGTGGTGGTCGTTGCCGTGGGCCCCTGACCGGACCAGCGCGAACTGATCGTTCCGGGCCGCCAGGAGCGGGACCATCTCGGAGAACCGGACGCCCGGGAGTTTGGTGGCGATCGTCCCGTACTTCCCCTTCACCTCGCTCGGGGCGTCGGGCTTGGGGTCGAAGCTGTCATGGTGCGACAGGCCGCCGCCTAGATACAGCAGGATCACCGAACGGGCCGGGGCCGATTCCGCCGGGCTGGCCGACGCCTCGGAGCGGAGCAGGGCCGGCAGGCCGAGGCTCGCCAGGCCGCCGACCCGGAGGAAGTCGCGGCGGCTCACCCCGTCGCATCGGGAAGACTTCGGGCCGATCGGGACCTGGAACATGGCGATTGATCCTTCGATACGCGACGGTCCGACGTCGACAAGGCAATCTCAGTATGCTCTCTGCTCGGCGGTTGGACAAGGGTTGAATCTTCAGGGCCACGTCACCTTGGATTCACCCCGCCAATGTCCTACAATCGTTCCACCCTCGCCGACGGATCCCACCCTCCCCGCCCCCGGGTCGCCATGACACGAATCCCGCCGATCGCCCTGGCCCTGGCGTCCGCCGCCCTCCTGGCGGCCGATGCGCCCCCGGTGACCGAGCGGCCGGCCCCCTCGTTCGTGGCCGACGTCGTGCCGGTTTTGACGCGGCTGGGATGCAACTCGGGCGGCTGCCACGGCAAGCTCGCCGGGCAGAACGGGTTCAAGCTGAGCCTCCGGGGGTACGCGCCGGAGCTGGACCACCTGGCGATCACCCGCGACGCCAAGGGGCGGCGGATCGCCAAGAGCCGGCCTCGCGAGAGCCTTTTGCTGGCCAAGCCGACGATGCGGGTCCCGCACCAGGGAGGCCAGAAGCTCAGGGCGGGGACGCCCGAGTACCAGACTCTGCTAGCCTGGATCGCCGCCGGTGCACCCGGGCCGTCGGGCAAGGAGCCGGCCGTCACCCGGCTGGTGATCGAGCCGGCGTCGGCGACCTACGCGCCGGGCCGGGCCGTCGCCCTGAGCGTCCGGGCCCACGACTCGGCCGGGGGGGTCCGCGACGTCACTCGACTGGCCCTCTTCAAGTCGAACGAGGAGGGGCTGGCCAAGGTGGACGTGGACGGCCGGGTCGAGGCCCTCCGCCCGGGCGCAACGTCGGTCATGGCCAGCTTCCGGGGCGAGGTGGCGGTCCATGTCGTCACCACGCCGTATGACCAGAAGGTCGAGGAATCGGCCTACGTCGCCCGGGCGAATTTTATCGACGATCATGTGATGGCCCGGCTCCGCGAACTCCGGCTGGAGCCCTCGCCGGCCGCCGACGACGCCACGTTCCTCCGCCGGGCCTCGCTCGACCTGACCGGCGAACTCCCCTCGGTCGAGGCGGCGGCGGCGTTCCTCGACGACCCCTTGCCCGGCAAGCGGGCCGCGCTGGTGGACCGGCTGATGGAGGGCCCGGCGTTCGTCGATTACTGGTCGATGGCCTGGGGCGAGCTGCTCCAGAACCGCCGCGAACGGGACCAGGACAAGCGGGGCCGCAAGGGGGTCCGCGGCTTCGCCCACTGGATCCGCGAGCAGGTCCGGGCCGGTCGCCCGTGGGACGAATTGGCCCGCGAGGTCCTGACCGCCCGAGGGCCGCTGAACGACGAGCCGGCCGGCGGCTACTTCCTGGTCAACCGGAAGCCCGAGGACATCGCCGAGTCCGCCGCCCAGGCCCTGCTGGGGACCCGGATCGCCTGCGCCAAGTGCCACAACCACCCGCTCGAACGGTACACGCAGGACGACTACTACGCGATGGCCGCCTTCTTCAGCCGGGTCAAGCTCGACGGCAAGCAGACCGATCAGGGCCCGGCGGTGGACGTCGGATCCCCCGGCCGGCGGCGGCGCGGCGAGGGGGCCAGGCCCGGGGCCCAGCCGGTCGGCCTGACCCAGCCCCGGACCGGCAAGTTCCTCCCCCCCCGACCGCTGGACCGATCGGAAGTCGCCCTCGAACCCGGCCAGGATCCCCGAGCCGCGCTGGCCTCGTGGATGACCGGGCCGGGCAACCGGGCGTTCGCGCGGTCGATCGTGAACCGGGTCTGGAAGCGGTTCTTCGCCGTCGGCCTGGTCGAGCCGGTCGACGACCTCCGGGCCACCAACCCCGCCTCGAACGAGCCGCTGCTGGACGCCCTCTCCGACGACCTGATCGCCCACAAGTACGATTTGAAGCGTTTGATGCGACTGATCGTCTCGTCGCGGACCTACGCCCTGGCGTCGGACCCCCTACCGGCCAACGCCGCGGATCGGACCTTCTTCTCGCACTACCTCCCCCGCCGCCTCCCCGCCGAGGTCCTCGCCGACGCCCTGGCCGAGGTGACCGGAGTCCCCGAAACTTATGAGGGCCAAGCCGTCGGGACCCGGGCCGTGCAGCTCCCCGACCCGCAGGTCCGCAACGACCTCCTGGAGACCTTCGGCCGCCCCGAGCGTGTGACCGCCTGCGCCTGCGAGCGGACGCTCGACGTGACCATGCCGCAGGTCCTCCACCTGATGAACGGCGACGCCCTGAACCGTCGCCTCGCCGACGGCGAGGGCCGCCTGGCCGGGCTCCTCCGGCTCGGCAAGCCCGACCGCGAGGTCGTCGACGCCCTCTTCCTCGCCGCCCTGGCCCGCCGCCCCAGCGAGTCGCAATGGCGGACGGTCGAGTCGACCCTCGCCGGCCTCGGCGGTGACGACCGGGCGGCCGTCTTCCGCGACCTGACCTGGGCGCTGATCAACTCGAAGGAGTTCCTGTTCGGCCACTGACCGGGATCAGGGCCCGGCCTCGGGGGGCGGGTCCCGCCGGTCTCGTTCAACGAAAACGCCCCGACCATCTGGTCGAGGCGCGTTGGTTTTCGGGTCGGATCCGGTCAGGCAACGGTCGCCTCAAATCACATTCGGCGTCGATGAGCCGCCCGGATGCCGAGAGCCGTAATCCCGACCACCAGCAATGCGAGCGTCGATGGTTCTGGGGCGGGTGTCGGCGACCCGTTTGGGGTCAGGAGGAAATACTGACCTTTGCCGTCGGTGGTTCCCTGAGCGATGATCCGACCCAGGTCGTCGACCTTCAGCCCTTGCGTGAGGTTGATGCCCAGGCTGCTGGCAATGTAATTGTTCAGGTTGTCCGCGACAAATGACTTGGCGAAGTCGTGGGTCTCGCCGGTCGCAGTGGAGAAGGCGGCGTAGGTCGACGAGCTGAAATAGGATCGGTTGGCGATCAGGCTCGTCCCGACGATCTCCCCGTGCGCGTTCATGTCCGCAACCGGAGACATCAGTTCATTGTGCCAGTCGCCTCCGCCGTAGAAGCCGAGCGGGACGTGGGGCGTGAACCCCGTCCCGCTGATTTCATCCGCGAAGTAGCCTTGAATCAGCGAGCCATTTTGCAGGGTGCCCTGAATGTATCCGCCACCATGAATATCCTGATAATACCACTGCCCCAGAGTGGGCAGATGATCAAGTACGCCATATGAATCGTATTTCACATCGATGCTCTTTGTCGGTGACTTCTCGAAGGCGAAGGTGTGGCTCCCATCGTCGCTCGTGACGCTGTGGACCGTGCCGGAGGAATCTTGCTGGAGTGTGTATTTGCTCCCCAAGTCGGTCACCGTGAACATCGGGGCGGCATTTGTCGTGGTGGCGAGGGTCAACGCCGTCACCAAAGCGGTCAAGGCGACGATTCGGCGGGCGGTTGAGACGACCATGTTACCTTTCCTCGTGGCAGTGTACCGATTCCATCCGGAGCGGGATCATGGTCGTGCAACCAGTCCTTGTCAATCCCGCCTTGCGGTCCACGCATGATACAACCACCCTTCGGCTTTTTTTGGTGTTCGTCAGGTGTCGCGGCGGCCTGTTCCCGGATCTGGTGAGCGTGTTCATCGCCGTGGACCCTTGCACCCGGGCCAACGGCTGCTTGCAGGTGATCCCGGGCTCGCACCGGCTCGGGCGGATCGACCACGTCCTGACCGGCGAACAGGCCGGGGCCGACCCGGAGCGGGTGGAACGGGTCCTGGAGCGGCTCCCGCTGGTCCACGTCGAGATGCGGCCGGGGGATGCCTTGTTCTTCCACCCCAACCTGCTCCACCGCTCCGACCGAAACACCTCGCCCGAGCCTCGATGGAGCATGATCTGCTGCTACAACGCCCGGAAGAACGACCCCTACCGCGAGTCGCACCACCCCCGGTACACCCCGCTGCTCAAGGTGGACGACGGGAGGGTCCGCGAGGTCGGCATCCGCCGGTTCGCGGACGACTCCGGCGACCTGGCCTGGCTCGACCCCGACCGCGATCGGAGTGGCCGATCGCTGGTCGAGGGAGAAAAGGGCTGATCTCCGACCGGGGTTTCCGATACAATCTTTGTTGAGCAGGACGAGCCCCAGGCCGCCCCGGATCCCCGATCCCCACCCCCGAACCCGGTCGCCCCCATGCCGATCCCGCCCGCCTGGCTGCTGGCCGCCGCCGCGCTGACCCTCGCCGCCGACGCCCCGGCCGACGAGGCCCCGCGGCCGGTCGACTTCAATCGCGAAATCCGCCCGATCCTCTCGAACCGTTGCTACGCCTGCCACGGGCCCGACGCCGGCAAGCGGAAGGGGCTGGCCAGGCCGCTCCGGCTGGACACCGAGGAGGGGGCCTTCGCCGACCTCGGCGGCTACGCGGCGGTCGTCCGGGGCGACCCCGAAGGGAGCGAGCTGATCCGCCGGGTCGCCTCCGACGACCCCAACGAGGTCATGCCCCCGCCCAAGCACGCTGCCCGGCTCCCGGCCGCCGAGGTCGAACGGCTCTCCGAATGGGTCCGCCAAGGAGCCCCTTACGCCCGGCACTGGTCCTACCGGAAGCCCAACCGGCCCAAGCCGCCCGAGGTCCGTGACCCGGCATGGGCGAAGAACCCGATCGACCGCTTTTTGCTCGCCCGGATGGAGAAGGAAGGGCTGGCCCCCTCGCCCGAGGCCGACCGGAACGCCCTGATCCGCCGGCTCGCGCTCGACCTGACCGGACTCCCGCCCGCGCCCGAGGAGGTCGCCGCCTTCGCCGCCGATGGCCGGCCCGACGCCTACGAGGCGCTGGTCGACCGGCTGCTCGACCGGCCGACCTACGGCGAGCACTGGGCCCGGAACTGGCTCGACCTGGCTCGCTACGCCGACTCGGCCGGGTATGCCGACGACCCGGCCCGCGTGATCTGGGCCTATCGCGACTATGTCATCCGCTCGTTCAACGCCAACAAGCCGTTCGACCGGATGACCGTCGAGCAGATCGCCGGCGACCTCCTGCCCGGAGCCGGCGAGGACGAGCTGATCGCGACCGCCTTCCACAGGAACACGATGACCAACAGCGAGGGCGGGACCAACGACGAGGAGTTTCGCAACGCCGCCGTCGTCGACCGGGTGAACACCACAATGGCCGTCTGGATGGGGACCACGATCGCCTGCGCCCAGTGCCACGACCACAAGTTCGACCCGCTCCCGCAGGCCGACTTCTTCCGCCTTTTCGCCTTCTTCAACAACACCCAGGACGACGACCGGAATGACGAGAGCCCCCGGCTCCCCATCGAGTCCGGCGACCTCAAGCGCCGGAAGGCCGAGGCCCGGGCCGAGATGGACCGCCTGGAGCAGACCCTCCGGACCCCCACCCCCGAGACCTCCGCCGGCCGGGTCCGGTGGGAGGAGGCGTCCCGGCTCGAACCGGACTGGCGGACCCCGAGGCCGTCGTCGGCGGCCTCGCGCGAAGGTGCCAGGGTCACGATCCTCGGCGACGGTTCGGTCCTGGTCGAGCCCAAGGCCAAGGCCGATGTCACCACCGCGAGGCTCCCGCTCGATGGCCCCCGGCTGACCGCCGTCCGCCTGGAGGCGCTGCCGGACGACTCGCTCCCGGGGCAGGGGCCCGGCCACTCGGGCGGGTCGTTCGTCGTCACCCGGGTCCGGGCGACGATCACGCCCCCGGGCGGTGCCCGGCCGGCCGGACGCTACGTCCGGGTCGAGCTGCCCGGCCCGGAGAGATACCTCTCGCTCGCCGAAGTCCAGGTCTTCCGGGGGGCCGAGAACGTCGCCCGCAGGGGCGAGGCGAGCCAGTCCAGCACCGACTTCAACGGACCCGCCCGACTCGCCATCGACGGCGTCACCGATGGCGACTATTTCGGGGCGAAGTCCACCACCCACACCGCCCGGTCGGACAACCCCTGGTGGGAGGTCGACCTCAAGGAGACCGGGCCGGTCGACCGCCTGGCGCTCTGGAACCGGACCGACGGTGGCCTCCAGTCCGTCCTCGACGGGGCCCGGATCGTCCTGCTCGACGAGAACCGGGCGCCGGTCTGGACGCAGGCCATCGAGAAGGCCCCCAAGTCGTCCGCCGAGTTCACCCCGAGCGGCGACCGGCCCGTCGCCTTCTCGGCCGCGTTCGCCGACGAGCCCGGGGCGGCCGGAGTCCTGGGCGACGGCTCGGCGGACGGCTGGGTGGTCGCCGATCCGAAGAACCGGCCGCACGCCCTGACCCTGGTCGCCGCGACCCCGATAACGATCGAGCCCGGCTCGACGTTGACCCTGACGATCGAGCAGCAGTCGAAGAAACCGGGCCAGACGCTCGGCCGGTTCCGCGTGGCGACCTCGGGCGACGAGCGGGCCGGCGGGCTCGCCCGGACCCCCTCGGCCGTGCTCGCGATCCTCAAGGCCGACCCATCGGGCCGGACCGAGGCCCAGCGGTCGGAGCTGGCCCGGCACTACCTGGCCGAGGTCGCGCCCGAACTGAAGCCCGCTCGTGACCGCCTGATGGCCCTCGGCAAGCAGCTCGCCGAGATGAAGCCCGAGACCTCCGTGCCCGTCCTCCGCGAGATGGCCGCCGGAGCCCGCCGGACGACCCAGATCCAGCGCCGGGGGAATTTCATGGACCTCGCCGAGGAGGTGACAGAGGGGGTCCCCGAGTCCATCTTCCCACTCCCGGCAGGCGTCCCGCGCGACCGCCTGGCCCTCGCCCGCTGGCTGGTGAGCGAGGACAACCCGCTGACCGCCCGGGTGATCGCCAACCGCTACTGGGAGACGATCTTCGGCGCCGGGCTGGTGCCCACCAGCGAGGATTTCGGCTCGCAGGGCGAGCCCCCCACCCACCCCGAGCTGCTCGACTGGCTGGCGACCGAGCTCGTCGGCCAAGGGTGGGACCTCAAGCAATTCCTCCGGCTCCTGGTCACCTCGGCCGCCTACCGCCAGTCGTCCAGGGTCACGCCCGAGGGGCTCCGGCTCGACCCGGCCAACCAGTGGCTCGCCCGGGGGCCGAGGTTCCGCCTCCCCGCCGAGACCGTCCGCGACCAGGCCCTGGCCATCGCCGGCCTGCTGAGCCCCAAGATGTACGGCCCGCCGGTCCGCCCCCCACAGCCCTCCACCGGCCTGAAAGCGGCCTTCGGCGGCGGGATCGACTGGCAGACCAGCATGGGCGACGACAAGTACCGCCGGGCCCTCTACACCACCTGGCGGCGCTCGAACCCGTACCCGTCGATGGCCACCTTCGACGCCCCCAACCGCGAGGTCTGCACCGTCCGCCGGACCCGGACCAACACGCCCCTGCAAGCCCTGGTCACCCTGAACGACCCGGTTTACGTCGAGGCCGCGCAGGCCCTCGCTCGCCGGATCGCCTCGGGGGCCGAGGACCGGCTCGGCAAGATCCGCCGGGGCTTCCGGCTCTGCCTGTCCCGCGACCCGACCGGCCGCGAGTCCGCCCGGCTCGCCGGCTTGTATGAAGATGCCCACGCCCGATACGCCAAGAACCCCGAAGCCGCCCGGAAGATGGCGACCGACCCCCTCGGCCCCGCCCCGGCCGGCTCCGACCTCGCCGAACTGGCGGCCTGGACCGTCGTCGGCAACGTCCTGCTGAACCTCGACGAGACGCTGATGAGGCGATGATGGGATCTCCGGAAAGACGGGATGGATCCGCCAAGGCGTTCAGGAGAGCCACCAGGGAAGAAAGAGAAGAGGATTGAACCGCGGAGACGCGGAGGACGCGGAGCAAAGGCAAGCGAAAGAAACGAATGGATGGATCGTTCCCATCCCCGCCCCCCTCTGTGTCCTCCGCGTCTCCGCGGTTCAGTCCTCTTTTCTCTCCTGCCTCGGCGATCTGGCGTGTTGGCGGTTCAATCGCTTCGCGGTTCAATTGCTTCTATCTCGATAGCCCCTGAGCCCGGAGATCGACCGATGGACCCCCGAACCGAACGAGTCCGGAACCTCACCCGCCGGCACTTCTTCCGCGAGACTCAGGCGGGGCTGGGCGGGATCGCGCTGGCCTCGCTGCTGGCCCGGGACGCACCCGCGGCGACGGACGCGGCCCCGGACGCCGTCAACCCGCTGGCGCCCCGCAAGCCGCCGTTCCCCGCGAAGGCCAAGCGGGTCATCTACCTCCACCTGACCGGCTCGCCGCCCCACCTCGACCTGTTCGACTACAAGCCCGAACTGGTCAAGCACGACGGTGAGGCGTGCCCCGACTCGTTCCTCAAGGGAAAGCGGTTCGCCTTCACCTCGGGCGTCCCCAAGCTCCTGGGGACCCCCCGGAAGTTCGCGCAGTACGGCAAGAACGGCGTCTGGATGTCCGACGCCCTGCCCCAGCTCCAGGGCGTGGCCGACGACCTCTGCGTGATCCGGTCGATGCACACCGACCAGTTCAACCACGCCCCGGCCGAGCTCCTGCTCTACACCGGCTCGCCCCGGTCGGGCCGGCCGTCGATGGGGACCTGGGTCACCTACGGCCTGGGAACCGAGAACGAGAACCTCCCGGGCTTCGTGGTCCTGATCTCCAGCGGCGTGCAGCCCAACGGCGGCAAGAGCTCGTTCGGGAGCGGGTTCCTGCCCTCGGTCTACCAGGGCGTGCAATGCCGGTCGCAGGGCGACCCGGTTCTCTACGCCTCCGACCCGGCTGGGATGGACCGCCCGCTCCGCCGGGCCAGCCTCGACGCCCTCCGCGACCTCAACGAGATCCAGGCGGCCGAATTGGGCCACCCCGAGACCGCCACCCGGATCGCCCAGTACGAGCTGGCCTACCGGATGCAGGCATCGGTCCCCGAGGTCATGGACATCGCCCGCGAGCCCAAGGCCGTCCTGGAAGCCTACGGGGCCCAGCCCGGGGCCTCCAGCTTCGCCAACAACTGCCTGCTGGCCCGCCGGCTGGTCGAGCAGGGCGTGCGGTTCGTCCAGCTCTTCGACTGGGGCTGGGACTTCCACGGGACCGGCCCCGGCGAGGACATCCGCGACGGCCTGACCAAGAAGTGCGCCACGATGGATCGGCCCGCCGCCGCCCTGATCAAGGACCTCAAGCAGCGCGGCCTGCTCGACGACACCCTGATCGTCTGGGGAGGCGAATTCGGCCGGACCCCATTCCGCGAGGGCCGGACCGCCGGCGGCGGCATCCTGGGCCGCGACCACTACCCCGACTGCTACACGATGGTCCTGGCCGGAGGCGGCGTCAAGGGCGGGTACACCCACGGCGAGTCCGACGAGATGGGCTTCGCCGTCGCCCGCGACGGGGTCCACGTCCACGACCTCCAGGCCACCATCCTCCACCTCCTCGGCCTCGACCACACCCAGCTCACCTACCGCTTCCAGGGCCGCGACTACCGCCTGACCGACGTCAGCGGCAAGGTGGTCAAGGGCATCCTGGCGTGAATTGGCCGAACGCCTCGGCTCTCTCGGGCCGACCACAATCGTTTCCCTGACGATTCGCGAGGGTATCAGGGAGAAGGATCATCACTACTAATGACTTTTATTCACCGTAGATGTGCTTACGGTGATAGGCAAGTTGCATCCGACTAATGCTATGACCTTCGATGACGCGAAGCTTGCCGCTGACCCCGATCAGCGAAAGGTCGTCGGCAATACTAAACCCTTTTAGGTCGAATAGCACATGGCAGTTGGGGCATAGGCACAAAACATTTTCTTCGGTGTCGGGTCCGTTATGTGGTGCTCCCAAGGGCCGGATATGAGCAGCCTCAGCATATACGCCATCTCGGACGATTAAAGAAGTCCCACAAACCTGACACCGATGCTCGTACAAACTTTTGATTCGCCTTGCCATCACGGTGTCTCGGATTATGCGAGAGATCGTTGCATCAATCCTCGGAGGGATGATTTGCGGCGGCTTGCTCTCGACAACATTCGTTGGAGTGACTGCGTGCTCTTGAGCGAATTCGACCTGCACTGGATTTTCGCTTGCGGCTTCTGTCTCGTCTTCCTCGACATCATTGCCTTTGGGGCTGCGCCAGGCTTCGAATAGCCGGCAGTATTCTTCGAAACGCTCTTCAACTCCGATCATGAGTTCGGTGGCACTTTGTAATAATGGGAACATTCCGACGAAATCGAAGATTGCCGTCCAAACCTGATCGTGTAGGCGTTCAAGGCCCAATGTTGGACTTCACGGCTTGAGCAACGTGAAGACGGGCGATCAGGCAGCTTGAGTGTTGGCGGCGTCAGGGAGCAGTGATGGCACCGGCTGACCGTCCAGCCGGGCT
>JAABUJ010001940.1_pt1 | contig 27778 bp, 21 predicted proteins | sample 5559131 | NCBI WGS metagenome assembly JAABUJ01 (sample SAMN10711875, study PRJNA513366) | rock metagenome | isolation source: Antarctica rocks | place: Antarctica: Victoria Land, Mt New Zealand nord | collected 2016-01-07
TTCGTGCGAGCATGGGTGGTGGACCCACGTGAGTTTGACGGGCAAATTCAAGGAGATTTGCGGCGATTCGCCGTAAGTCCAAGTCCCTTGGCCTTCTATTCGTGGTGGTGTTCAGCGAGGAGTGTCAAGATTTCCCCAGCATCCGTATCGCATGCGTTCACGCTGATCGACCATCACTCATTGGCCATCAACCATTTTTCGATTCCGAATCGCCTCTCCGAAATCGCTCGATGCACATGGCAAAAGATTTGGGGATATAAGGACTAGTCCCCCGTCCGGACCAGGTGGAGGGCGCCCATCAGGGGAATCCGGACCCAGTCGGGCCGGTAGTCCAGCTCGTATTGAAGCTCGTAGAGGGCCTTTTCGAGCCGGAGGAGGTCGAGCAACTGTCGGGCCGCGACGGCGTCGGTGGGGAGGAGTTCGGCGGCGACTTTCCGGTAGACCTTGAGGAATTCGGCCGACATCCAGCTCCGCCAGATCTTGGCCCAGGGTTCCAGGCGTTCCAGGGCGTCGGGGTGGACCTTGGCGACCTTGTAGAGGGCGTTGTACGCCGCGTAGTCGAACGAGCGAAGCATCCCCGCCACGTCCTTCAGCGGCGACTGCTTGGCCCGGCGCTCCTCGGTCGACTTGCCGGGCTCGCCCTCGAAGTCGAGGATGAAGAAATCGCCCTCCTGGAGCAGGAGCTGGCCGAGGTGGTAGTCGCCGTGGACCCGGATCTTGACCAGCCCCTCGCCCGCCTGGGGCCGGCGGTCGATCAGCTCCAGGAGCCGGGGACGGGCGGCGATCAGTTCGTCGGCCATCGGTCGGAGGTCGTCGGGGAGCACGTCGGCGTGGTCCTTCAGCGCGGCGAGGCTGGCCGTGACCTGCGCTCGGAGCCGGTCGGAGAGGCCGGAGAGCTCGGCCTCGGCCATCGGCTCGGGGACGAAGGCGGGGTCCTCGGGGACGCTGGCCAGGGCCAGGTGCAACTCGGCGGTCCGCCGGCCGAGGACCCCCGCGGTGTGGAGCGCCGAGCCCAGGACCTCGGCCACGTCGGGGGGGACCTCCTGGTCGCTCAGGGCGAAGGGGGAGGCCGGGTCGGTGTCGATCTTTTCGAGCCGGTGGGCCTCGCCGGTGACGTCCTCGAAGTAGCGGCCGACCACCTCCAGCATCAGCTCCCAGGCCTGCCCCTGGTTGGGGATCAGCTCGCGGAGCAGGCCGACGGTCCTCGGCTCCTGTTTGGACCGGCGGAACTCGATCACGCCGAGGGTCTTGGGGACCCGGGGAAAACCCGCCTTCTCGGTGAGGAACCGGCCGACCTCGTAGTCGATGCTGGGCCCGTCGATCAGCCGCCGGTAGACCTTGAGCCAGAACCGGTCGCCGAAGACGACGGAGGAGTTGCTGGCCTCCGAGGTTCCGCGCCGGGTCGGGCCGAGGTCCCCCTCGGGCGCCAGGTAGGCCGGGGTGGCCTTGCCGACCAGCCGCCCCTGGCGGGTCTTGACCTCCTCCGAGCCGGCGATCAGGGCCAGGAGCCGGGCCGAGAACTCCTCGGAGATCAGGGCGTCGCAAAGAATCCCCTCGCCCGAGGACGACTCGACGTGCGCCAGGATCGCCGCCGAGTTGTTCTGGAGGATCGACTCGGCGGCCGGGCCGGAGACGACGGCCATGGGGACCTGGTATTTCTCGAAGTTCCCTTCGCTGTCATAGGTCCGGACGTAGAGGATCACTGCGGGCAGTCCCGAGGCGGTGAAGGTGATCCAGTCGCGGATGCTGACGGTCTCCAGGGTCCGCGACTTCGAGCCGAACCAGCGCTGGCGGCGGATGAACTGGGGGAGGACGGCCCGCTCCAGGATGGCCCGCTCGCGTCCCTCCAGGAGCGTCTCCCAGCCGCCGGTCAGGGTGATCCGGGGGATGGCGTCGACCTCGTGCGCCGGGAGCTGCTCGGCGCCGCCGACGGTCGGGCTGGTCACGGTTTCGAGCTGGAACCAGATGCAGGACGAGGGGGCCAGGGTCAGGAAGTAGGGCGCCTCGGAGATCATCGGGAACTGGACCCGGCCGACCATCTCGAATGGGGTCTGCCCGCGGAACTTGGAGAGGTCCAGCTCGACCGGCTGGACATAGCGCGAGAGGTTGGCGACGACCAGGATCCGCTCGGCCTCGTATTCGCGGATGTAGGCCAGGACCTTCCGGTTCCGGGGGTGGAGGAACTCCAGCGACCCCCGGCCGAACGCCTTGTACCGCTTCCGGAGCGCGATCAGTCGCTTCATGAACTGGAGGAGCGAGGACGGGTCGCGCTGCTGCGACTCGACGTTGATGGCCTGGTAGCCGTAGATGGTGTCCATGATCGGCGGGGCGTAGAGCCGGGCGAAGTCGGCCCGGGAGAACCCGGCGTTCCGGTCGCCGTTCCACTGCATCGGGGTCCGGACACCATCGCGGTCGCCGAGGTAGATGTTGTCGCCCATCCCGATCTCGTCGCCGTAGTACAGCACGGGCGTCCCCGGGAGCGAGAACAGCATCATGTTGAGCAGCTCGATCCGCCGCCGGCTGTTGCCGATCAGCGGGGCCAGCCGGCGGCGGATCCCCAGGTTGAGCCGCATCCGGGGGTCGGCGGCGTATTCCTTGTACATATAGTCGCGCTCTTCATCGGTGACCATTTCGAGGGTCAGCTCGTCGTGGTTCCGGAGGAAGAGGGCCCACTGGCAGTCGGCGGGAATGTCGGGGGTCTGGCGCATGATCTCGACGATCGGGTGCCGGTCCTCCTGGCGGATCGCCATGAACATCCGGGGCATCAGCGGGAAGTGGAAGGTCACCTGGCATTCGTCGGAGTCGCCGAAGTACGGCAGGACGTCGGCGGGCCACTGGTTGGCCTCGGCCAGGAACATCCGGTCCTGGTAGTTCTCGTCCATCTCCTTGCGGAACTGCTTGAGGATGGCGTGGCTCTCGGGCAGGTTCTCGCAGTTGGTCCCCTCGCGCTCGATCAGGTAGGGGATGGCGTCGAGCCTCATCCCGTCGACGCCCATGTCGAGCCAGAACCGCATGATCTTGAAGACCGCCCGGAGCACCCGGGGGTTGTCGAAGTTCAGGTCGGGCTGGTGGTGGAAGAAGCGGTGCCAGTAGTACTGCTTGGCCACCGGGTCCCACGACCAGTTCGAAGGCTCGCTGTCGGTGAAGATGATCCGGACGCCCTGGTACTTCTCGGGCGAGTCGCTCCAGACGTAATAATCCCGCTTCGGCGAGCCCGGCGGCGCGTGCCGGGCGGCCTGGAACCAGGGGTGCTGGTCGGACGTGTGGTTGATGACCAATTCGGTGATCACCCGGATCCCGCGCCGGTGGGCCTCGCGGACGAAGAGGCGGAAGTCCCGGCGGGTCCCGTAGCCGGGGTGGACCCCGTGGTAGTTGGAGATATCGTACCCGTCGTCGCGGAGGGGCGAGGGGTAGAACGGCAGGAGCCAGATGCAGGTGACGCCCAGATCCTGGAGGTAATTCAGCTTCTGGATCAGGCCGGGGAAGTCGCCCATTCCGTCGTCGTTGCTATCGAAGAATGCCTTGACGTGCAACTCATAAATAATGGCATCCTTGTACCAGAGTGGGTCGGATTCGATCATGAGCGGACTGGCTCCCGGACTCCGAGTAGGCGTCAACGACCTTCCAACGTCATCCCCATCCTACGGACCGCCCCGCGAGAGCAGGGCCACCGGGAACCGCCCGAGGAGTCCGGCGAGCTTCACCCGGCCCCCGTCGACGGCGTCCCCGGTCAGCTCATTGGACCATTTCCCCTCGGGCAGGTCGATCGTGGTCTCGCCCCAGTTTCCGCCGAGCTTCAGCGGGAGCCGGACCCCGACGGTGATCGCGCCGTCGCCCCGGCCGAAGGCGACGACATGGTCGGCCTTCTCCCCCTCCGCCATGATCGGCCGGTAATCCCCCTCGGGGCCGAACAGCCCGGGCCGGAGCCTCCGGAGCCGGAGGGCCTGGCGGGTCAGCCAGAGCTTGGGGAGGCCCTCGTCGGAGCGTCGGATGACTTCCTCGGGCTCCAGGCCCCCCGCCACCTCGGCCAGGAGCTTCCGGCGTCGATCATAATCGACCGGCCGGCGATTGTCGGGGTCGACCAGGCTCATGTCCCAGAGTTCGTTCCCCTGGTAGATGTCCGGCACCCCCGGCGCGGTCAGCTTGATGAGCGCCTGCGAGAGCGAGTTGACCCGCCCCGGCTCGAGCATCGGCCCGACGAACCCCTCCAGGTCGGCGACGAATTCCTTGTCGCCGAGGATCCCGGCGATAAATTGGGTGAGGGCCCCCTCGTAGGCCGGGTCGCCGTCGGTCCAGGAGGTGTGGGCCTTGGCCTCGCGGGTCGCCTTGAGCATGTAGGCGGTCGCACGGTCGACGTCGATCGGCCAGGCCCCCAGGAGGATCTGGTACAGGAGGTATTCGGCGTTCCGGTCGGGGAGCTCGCCCGTCTTGTGCCGGAGGTTATGTTCGGACCAGCGCCCGACGGCCTCGGCCCACCGCCCGGGGATCTCCGAGATCAACGAGATCCGGGCCCGGACGTCCTCGGACCGCTTGGTGTCGTGGGTGGTCGTGGTGGTCATCGACTCCGACCAGCGGCGCTGGGTCTCGGCGCAATCCTCGTGGAATTTGGCCGGGACGATCCCGAACCGGCCCGGGTCGCCGCCGACCTCGTTGAGCGCGACCAGCCGGTTGTAGTTGTAAAAGACGGTGTCTTCGAGCCCCTTGGCCATCACCGGGCCGGTGTTCTGCTGGAACCGCATCACCAGGGCCGACTCGACCGAGCCCTTGACCCGGAGCAGCAAGAGATCGCGGAGGAAGTCGAGCAGTTCGGGGTCGACCTCGGGCCGGTTCGCCTTGGCCGCCTCGATCGCCTGGTCGACGTAGGCGATGTCGTGGGGACCGACCCGCCCCTCGTCGGCCTGGACGTAGGTCCGGTAGACGGGGAAGCAGGCGATGACCTCGCGGAGCATCGTCGTCAGGTCGCGTCGGGTGTAGTCGCGATAGCGCTTCTGGCGTTCGCAGACGTCGGAGAGGAGCGAGACGAGGCGGTTGACGTCGCTCCCGAAAAGCTCCTTGAGGACGTAGAGCTTCTTGTCGCGGACCATGGCGACGTAGTCGATTGGCTCGCCGGTGAAGGCGGCGTAGAAGTCGGTGATCGGCCCCTCGCCGGCCGGGTCGACGAACAGGCCGCCCAGGCGGTTCAGGAAGTCGTAGCCGGTGGTCCCGGCGACCGGCCAGTCCTCGGGGAGGCCCTCGCCCGGTTCGAGGATCTTCTCGACCACGATCCAGCCGTGGGGGACGGCCTTGTGGAGCCGCTGGAAGTAGCCGGCGGGGTCGCGGAGGCCGTCGGGGTGGTCGACCCGGAGGCCGTCGAGGACCCCCTCGCGGACCCACCGGAGGATCAGCCGGTGGCTGTCCTCGAAGACCCGCTCCCGCTCCATCCTCAGGCTGATCAGCGTGTTGATGTCGAAGAACCGGCGGTAATCCAGTTCCTGGACGGCGGTCTTCCAGAAGGCCAGCCGGTAGTTCTGCCGGTCCAGGAGGGCGTCCACCTCGGCCGGCTTGGCGTTGAGCTCGGCGATCACCGCGTCGATGGCCGTGCCGACCTCGGGTTGGTCGCCGCAGAGCCGGGCCAGCGCGGTCCGGAGGACTTCCTTGTCGCGGTGCCGGAGGTGGACGCTCTCGATGTCGGTCTCCGTCGACAGCGGGAGCTTGCCGAACGAGTCGGCCAGGAACGCCAGCTCGTCCGAACCAACCCGCCGCGCCGCCTCGTTCAGGAGGTCGTTGAGCGACCGGGGGGCGACGGGCATGACGTGGTCGAAATAGCCGAAGGTGAAGGTCCCGCCGGCCCGGTGGAGCTGGACGTGCCCGGCCTCGACCTCGCGGCCGTAGTGGTCGCCCAGGATCGGCATCAGAACCGTGTCGCGGAGCTTCTCCTCGGGCGGGTGCCAGTCGACGTCGAAGTAGCCGGCGTATCGGCTCGACTGCCCATTCTCCAGGACGTCCCACCACCACTGATTCTCGCGGCTGGCGATGCTCATGTGGTTGGGGACGATGTCCAGGACGTGCCCCAGCCCCGCCTCGCCCAGCGCCTTGCAGAGCCGAGCGTGGGCCTCCTGCCCTCCCAGTTCGGCGTTGGGCTGGGAGTGGTCCAGGACGTCGTAGCCGTGCGTGCTCCCCTTGCCCGCCTGGAGATAGGGCGAGGAATAGAGGTGCGTCACGCCCAGGTCGCTGAGATACCCGGCGATGGCCGCCGCCGCGTCGAAGCCGAACCCGGCGTGCATCTGCACCCGGTACGTCGCCAGTGGGACGGGCATGACCATTCCGTTCGATGGGGAAGCCGGGCGGCCGTCGCGGCCTGCCCCCGGCGCGATCCGGAGGGCTCCGCGCAACCCGGCGGGGACTCGACCGCAAGCTCCCGCGAACCGCGTGCCGACCGCCCCCGAGCCGGCCGCGTCCCCCGGCCGATCGCCCCGCCGGACTTGGGCATGCGAGTTGCTCCCCAGCGAGCGTCCCGCGGCCCCCCGGCGTGACCGACCCCGGCCGGGCCCCGGGGGGATCCCCGACACCCGAGGAACACATGGCACCCTATCGCGTCTGGGCCCCGCTCGCGGAACATGTCTCCGTCAATGTCGGGGGCGAGAGCATCCCGATGGAACCCGATCACCGGATCGAGGGCTGGTGGCAGTCGACCGGCCGGCCGGCCCGGGCCGGCGAGGAATACACCTTCACGGTCGACGCCTCCGAGGGCCTGCCCGACCCCCGCTCCGGCTGGCAACCGCACGGGGTGAATGGCCCCTCGCGGATCGTCGACCATTCGGCCTTCGACTGGACCGACGGCGAGTTCCAGGCCCGGCCGCTCTCCTCGGCGATCATCTACGAGCTGCACATCGGCACCTTCACCCCCGAGGGGACCTTCGAGGCCGCCATCGGCAAGCTCGACCACCTCAAGGGGCTGGGCGTCTCGCACGTCGAGATCATGCCGTTGGCCGACTTCCCCGGCCGGTTCGGCTGGGGCTACGACGGTGTCAGCCCGTTCGCCCCGAAGCACCTCTTCGGCGGCCCCGAGGGGCTCAAGAAGCTGGTCGACGCCTGCCACGGCAAGGGCCTCGCGGTGGTCCTCGACGTGGTCTACAACCACATGGGGCCATCGGGCAATTACCTGCCGAAGTTCGGGCCCTACTTCACCGACCGCCACCACACCCCCTGGGGCGAGGCGCTGAACTTCGACGGCCCGCACAGCGACGAGGTCCGCCGCTACTTTTGCGACAACGCGCTGATGTGGCTCCGCGACTACCATTTCGACGGCCTCCGGCTCGACGCCGTCCACGCCATCGTCGACACCGCGGCGGTCACGTTCCTGGAGCAACTGGCCACCGAGGTCGACGTCCTCAAGGCGCACCTGGGCCGGCACCTGGTCCTGATCGCCGAGAGCGACCTGAACGACCCCCGGATCGTCCGCCCCTACGAGATCGGCGGCTTCGGGATCGACGCCCAGTGGTCCGACGACTTCCACCACGCGCTCCACTCGGTCATCACCGGCGAGCAGAACGGCTACTACTCCGACTTCGGCTCGATGCAGGATCTGGCCACCGCCTTCGAGACGTCCTACGTCTACACCGGCCGACGCTCGAAGTTCCGGCTCCGCCGCCACGGCCGACCGCCGATCGGGCTGACCGGGCACCACTTCCTCGGCTACGTCCAGAACCACGACCAGCTCGGCAACCGGGCCCAGGGCGACCGCCTCTGCCACCTCACGACCAAGGACCGGGCCAAGGTCGCCGCCGGGCTGGTCCTGACCGCCCCCTTCATCCCGATGCTCTTCCAGGGCGAGGAATTCGGCGCGACCTCGCCGTTCCAGTACTTCGCCGACTTCTCCGAGGATCCCGACCTGGCCCGGGCCGTCTCCGAGGGGCGTCGGAAGGAGTTCGGCCAGTTCGGCTGGAAGCCCGAGGAGGTCCCCGAACCCGGCTCGACCCAGACCTTCGAACGCTCCAAGCTGAAGTGGGACGAGGTCGACCGCGAGCCCCACCGCGAGCTCCTGGAATGGCACCGGGCCCTGATCCGGCTCCGTCGCGACCTCCCCCAGCTCACCGACGGCCGGCTCGACCTGATCTGCACCGAGTGCAGCGAGGAGGACCGGTGGCTCTTCGTCGAGCGCGGCCTGGTCTCGATCGTCGCCAACCTGGCCGACGCCCCCCAGGCGGTCCCGCTCCGCGAAGGCCGGCCGACCGAGATCCTGCTCGCCTCCGTCTCCGAGGGGGTCGAGGCCCGGGGCGACAGCCTCCTCCTACCGGGCAACTCGATCGCGATCCTCGGGCCCGTCGGCGAGGACACCGCCCAGGCCCTCTTCCGGTCCTCGGTGGAGGTGCTCAGCATCTGAGCGGCCCCTTCCAGGGCCTCGGGATGGGGCGCCCGCACCGACGGTCAAGGGGCCGGTAGCTCCCTTTCCCGGGGTTTCCTTGTTCGCGCATCAAGAACCCCGGCGGATCAGGCCGGGGTCGATCGCGCCTCTGATGCCAGCGCCGGACTTCAAAAGGTGAAGCAGAAGCGGGCCGTACTCTTCGGCAAGTGAGCCTCGATGTAATGGACTTGTCCGTTGATGATCGAATAGCGCTCCATGAAACAGATGCTATCAAACGGCCCACTTCCTTAACGGATTCGCCCGGTGAACGGTCAAGGCGAATCTTCCACGAGGGAGCAATCGGCCCTACTGGACAGGATGACCATGTCGGATCAACATGCGATCGAACCAAGCACACGCCGGGAGATCCGGCGGTCAGGAACTCCTGATGTTTCCCGCCTCCCCGAAGTGGGAACGGTCACGGGGGGGTGCCTCGCGAACCCACAGACATCATGACGATGCCGAGCCATCACCAATCGTCAGCTCGCGGAGGGTCTGGCGGGCGATCCGGTCGACGATCGGCCGGTGCCCCAGACCGGGGCCGGTCGGGACGGTGACGGCTCCCCGGTCGGCGAGGACAGGGGGCTCGACGAGGTCTTCGCGGTAATATTTGTCGGAGCCCGACACGTCGCCGGGCAGGGTGAAGCCGGGGAGGCTGGCGATCGCCACGTTGGCGGCCCGGCCGACGCCGAACTCGTGCATCCCGCCGCACCAGACCGGGATCCCTCGGGCCAGGCAGAGGTCGTGGACCCGCTGCGCCTCGCGGAGGCCGCCGACCCGGCTCACCTTGATATTGATGACCCGGCACGAGCCCAGGTCGAGCGCCTTCCGGGCGTCCTCGGCCGAGTGGATGCTCTCGTCCAGGCAGATCGGCGTGGCCAGTTGAGCCTGGAGCCGGGCGTGGTCGACGATGTCATCGTGGCCCAGCGGCTGCTCGATCAGGAGCAGGCTGAATTCGTCGAGCGCCCGGAGCCTGTCGGCGTCGCCCAGCGTGTAGGCCGAGTTCGCGTCGACCTGGAGGGGCAGGTCGGGATGCCGGTCGCGGACCGCCCGGACCACGGCGACGTCCCAACCCGGCGCGATCTTGAGCTTGACCCGCCGGTAGCCCTCATCGACGAAGCGGTCGACCTGGTCGAGCAGCGGGCCGAGTTCGGGCTCGATCCCCAGGCTGACGCCCGAAAGGATCTCGGACCGGGTTCCGCCCAGGAGCTTCGCCAGGGGGACGCCGTCGCGGACGGCCAGGGCGTCCCAGCAAGCCATCTCCAGCCCGGCCCGGGCGAACTGGTTCCCCTTGATCGGCCCGAATAGCGCGATCAGCTCGTCGATCGACTCCCACTCGCGGCCGACGACCCGGGGGGCGAGGAAATCCTTGAGGATGTGCCAGCAGGTTTCGGTCGTCTCGGGGCAGTAAAACGGGTCGGACGGGCTGGCGGCTTCGCCCCAGCCTTCGAGCCCACCGGCGGCGGACACCCGGACCAGGATGTGGTCGATGTGGTCCTTGCTGCTCGAACTGGTCCGGAAGGTCCGGACCAGGGGGAGGCGGACCAGCCGCAACTCGATCCGGTCGATACGCATCGGTGGGGGGCTCGGGGGCGGAATCGGGGGATCGTCGCGACCGGGATGGGGCCGATCCATCCGTCAGATCGGCTCCTCGATCCACGAGAGGCCCAGCTCCAGGGTCCCCGAGAGGCCGGCGACGGGGACGAGTTCGCGGGTCGGGTCGTCGGGAGCCCGGCGGTCGACGAAGTCGGGGAGGGCGCGGAGGCAGGCGTCCATCAGGTCGATCTCCCAGGTCAGCGGCGGTCGCATCGAGAGCCCGCGTTCCTTCCGGAAGACCGAGGGGAAGGCCTCGGGGGCGGCCACGGGCCAGCCGTGGCGCTCGATCGCCTCCAGGTCCACCTCGGGCATGCTCGACTCGTCATCGAAGGTGACCGTCAGGGCCACGGTCCGCCGGGCCCCTTCCTCGTCGGAGAGCTTGCCGGCCCACATCCGGCGGAGCAAGGCCAGGTCCTCGTAAAGGGCCAGGCCGAGGGTCAGGCCCGACTGACCCATGATGACGGCGAACCAGGGGCCGCTCTCGTAGCGGTCGCACTCGACTCGGATCACGGCCTCGTAGCCCAGCGACCGCCAGGGGGCCCGGCGGTAAAAACCGGCGGCGGCCTCGAAGAACAGGCCGACCTGCGTGGCGGTCACCCCCGGCATGTCGAGCAGACCGGGTGGGTCGACGCCCGCCATGTGCCGGGTCAGATCCTCGAAGAGGTAATCCACCTGGTCGAGCACCGGCGAGGGGGAGCAGGCCACGCCGATCGCCTCGAAGTGGCCGGCCAGCGCGTCCCAGGTCGAGCCGGGCCGGACCTGGATCTCGGTGGGCCGGTGGGGGTCGCCGGCGGCGGGGCGCTCCATGGCCGAGGCCAGGATGTCCCAGAGCGCCTCGGGCGAGGGGGCCTGCTCGGTCAGGGCGTGGGCCAGGACGAGGTCGCGGCTCCGGCTGGAGACGAGGACCATCCACGGGCGGACCCGCTCGCCGGCGATCTCGACCCGGCGGGCGAACTGGCGGAAGTCGGCCTGCCAGGCGTCGACCTCGCTGGGGAGCAGGCGGAGCCGCTCCTGAGCCGCCGGCGAGGGGCCGACCGAGCCCGGGGCCTTGGGCTTCCGGCGGCGGGGATCCTTGACCGTCGAGCGGAGCCAGGCGATGGCGCCGGGGGTCGACTTCCAGGCGGCCAGGTGGCCGGCGACGTAGAGGACCGCGTCGTCCACGTCCCCCGGGCTATAGTACGGTGGCTGATCCGGGGGCAGGTCCCTGCGCCCCAGGAGATAGGCCGGGGCGTGCTTGTTGGCCCGTTTCGCGGCCTTCAGGAGCTTCGTCGACTCCGACGAATCCCCCGCCCGCCGGAACGAGGCCAGGGCCCGGGTGTAGGCCCAGGTCGCCGAGTCCTCATCGAACCGGGCGAGCAGGGCCTCCAGCTCGTCGAGCCGGTCGAGGCTCAGCAGCCAGGAGGCCAGGATGTAGCGCACCCCCTGGTTGTCGCCGGGATTGAGGCGGAGCATCGCGGCGAGGTGGTCGGCCGCCTCGACCCGACGCCCCGAGGCCCAGAGGGCCTCGGCCAGCTCGAGGCGGGCCCTCATGTAGGGGCGGGTCTCGATCAGGCCCCAGAAGTGGCCCACGGCCTCGCGGAACGGGTCCGGACCGATGGCCCGGGCGCCGGCCTCCACCGCCTGCTCCAGGAACCCGAGAGCCTCCTTGCGGGTCCCGGCGTGCTCGGCCAGCAGGAGGTAAGCCTCGGAGCAGTCGGGGCTGGTCGCGAGGGCCTGCCGGGCCAGGGCGATCCGGCGGCGGGGCTCAGTGGTGGCGGCCGCCCGGTTCATCAGTTCGCGCGCCAGGGCCTCCGGCGATGGGCCGGCGGCCCCGGCCGCCCGCTTGGCCTTCGGCTTCGCCCCGGGACCCTGGGCGGAAGGGGCGGGCGGGGGCGTCTCCGGCGGGGCCGGGTCGGATCCGGCGTCGGGACCGGGCCGGGACCGGCCCCGACGCTTCGGGCCTTCGTCGGGTGTCGGCTTCTTTTTGGCCATTGGGACTCCTCCGGACGAATCAGCCATCCATTGTATCCCCCCGGCCGACGATTTGCTCCGCCCCGCCGCGAGATTCCCCGGGACGCCCCGCTCAGCATCCGGCGGTGGTCTCGACCCGGGAGAACCAGCCGACGATTCCGGTGGCCATGTCCTCCCCCATCCAACGGAACTCTCCCCCGAGAACCGGCCCACCCGGCCCCGGGCCGGCGAGCGGCTCGACCGGCCGCCAGACCCGCTTGGCGTAGCCGAGGGCCCGGAGGACTTCGAGGATCTCGCTCCAGGTCGGGAACTGGCGACCGCTCCGTTCCTTGTATGCGTCCAGCGCCCGCTTCAACTCGGCCTCGTCCTCGGGACGGATCGCTCCGGGTCGGGCCGGCATGGGCCGCGCGGGTCCTGCCCGCCCATCTGATCCGAAGGACGTCGTTGGCGTCATCGTTCCGTGGCTCCCGCGAGGATCGACAGTTTCGGATGGAATCGTCAGCATCCGTTCAATCCAACGACGTTTTCCGGCGAATTCGCTCGGGCGACTCGAAGAACCATCGTCGCGTTTCGAAAGTGCGTGGCGATCGCTCAACCCGCCCAAAATTCGTGAATTCGCGAGCTATCCTGCCGGCCAGGGCCATCGTGCGATCGGTCCGACCTGACCAGCAAAATTCCCCTCGACGCCGGGCGACTTGCTTTGGGCCGTTCCGAGGTTATACTCTTGAGTTTGCTCGTCTTCAGGCGGGGCGTCTTCAGGACGCCTCCTGGCCTTCCGTCCAGTGGACGGGGAGCCGACCCCCTGACCGGATCGCGGCCACCGACACGGAGGCTTCCCGACCATGCGTCGTACCCTACTCGGCCTGATGGTTGCTCTGGGCTTCTCGGCCGCGGGCGTCGAAGCTCGGGCCCAGGTGCCCTTCAGCAACGTGAACGACCCGTTCTTCGCCTACTATTCGTTCTATCTCCCGAGGCAGCAAGCTCAGGCGATGTCCCCGGGACCCGAGGCGACGATCAACGCGATCACCGCCAACCGCCAGCAGTACGCCGCGACCAACCGGACCGACATGTTCGACCCGAACGGGTTAAGTGGCAGCGGCAACTTCCTCGATTCGAACGGCGACTTCTCCCCGAACGCCGGGAGCCGGAAGAGGACCCTCTCCACGGGCGTAAGCCGGATCGGCGGAAATTTGAGCGGGCTCGGGCCGGCGGCCTACTTCAACAAAGCGAACCAGTATTATCCCAACCTCCGGACCGGTCGGGGCAAGAACGCCAACGTCAGCGTGACCCGCGCCCGAAACTACTCCGGCGGCGGCTATGGCAGCATGGGTGGCATGGGACTGCCGGGTCCTCGCTGAGGCCCAGGCCGCGGAACTCGCTGGGGCCGCAAGGGTTTCCTCCATCGAGCCGACCGGGAGGGGCGACCAATCCGGCTCGGCACGACGAGTCATGATTGGTCGATCGAGGCGGCGTCCGCGGGAATCGGCGGCGTCCGACGGGAGAGCCGTCCCCCATGGTGCCGGATCAGCAACGCCTTTCCTCCGAAGACCGGTCCAACCTGGTCGCCTACCTCGACGGCGAGTTGAACGACGCCCAGGCGCGCTCGATCGCCACCAAGTTGACCCAGAGCGTGACCGCCCGTCGCGAGGTCGACGCGCTCCGGAAGACCTGGGAGATGCTCGATCTCCTCCCCCGGCCCAAGGCGTCGGAGGACTTCACGGCCCGGACCCTGACCGTCGCCGTCCGGGCCGGCGGGCCCGGCGCCCGGATGGCCTCGGCCGCCTCGGTTGCGGCGCGACGGGTCGGCCTCGGGCTGGCCCTGGCCGGGGCCTCGGCGGTCCTGTTCGTCCTGGGTTATTTTCTCGCCCTCAAGGTCTGGCCCAATCCCACGGCCCGGCTGGCCCGCGAACTCCCGATCGCCGAGTCGCTCGACGAGTATCGCGACGTCGGCAGCTTCGAGTTCCTGGAACAGCTCGACAACGCCCCGGAATTCAACTAGCCGGCCGACGACCCCAGGAGTCGCACCGATGGCCCCCCGCCGCCCGACCGCCGCGGCCTTCCTGCTCGCCCTCGCTTCGGTGATCGCTCCGGATCCGGCCCGGGCCGACGAGGCCGAAAACTCCCGGCGCCTCCAGGCGATGCCCCGCGAGCGTCGGGTTGCCCTGGCCGAGAACCTCCAACGGTTCGACAAGCTCGACGCGACCGAGCGGGCCGCGATCCGCAAGATCGACGCCGCGATCGCCGCCAGGGATCCGGTTGATCAGGCCCGATACCGGACGGTCCTCCGCCGTTATCACCTCTGGGCCAACGGCCTGACCGACGATCAGAAACGCGACCTGAAGGCCGCCGAGACCCCAGAGGCCCGGTTCGCCCTGGCCCGGAAGTTCCGGAGCAAGGCGGTCCCGGCGGGGGGCCCGGGGCCGAGGATCGCCGGGATCCGGACCGGGAACTTCGGGCTGGTCGGCCCCTACGAGGCGGCTCACATGCTCAAGGTCTGGAACAAGCTGACCCCGGCCAGGAAGGCCGAGATCGAGAAGCAGCAGGAGCGCGGGCGCCTCTTCGCCGCGATCCGGGCCGAGTCCAGGCCCTCCGGCGTGAAGTTCGAGCCGTTCCCGGCCGCCGACGACTCCTCCTACGCCGCCCGGCTCGAAGGCGATACCAGCTTCAAGCCGTTGCTCGGGCCGATGGTCAGGTGGCCCGACCCGACCGTCAAGAAGGTCGACCCGGCCCAGAAGAAGGCCGAGAACCCCCAGCGACGCTTCGAGCACCCGCTGGCCGAGTTCCTCTATTTCGACGACCACCGCCCCCGGCCCGTCGCCCAGAAGGACCTGGAGCGGTTCGCGTCGGCGTGCCCGGAATGGCTCCACGCCATGACCGACCCGCTCTCGCCCGACGACGCCCGCGACTATCTGACCATCATCTATCGACTGCTCTACCCGCACCCCTCCGAGATTCCCCCCGTCCCGAAGGCCGCCAAGGCCCCGTCGAACCCGACCGCCTGGCCGAAGCCGGCTCCGAAACAACCGACCAGTTCGGACCCGTCCTGACGTGGTCGGAGCGACGGACCACGACCTCGATCGGACCTGGATGGCCCGGGCTCTGGCCGAAGCCGCGCGGGGTCTCGGGGCCGTCGAGCCCAACCCGATGGTCGGGGCCGTGGCGGTCCTCGACGGCCGGGCCGTCGGCGTCGGCCACCACGAGCGGTTCGGCGGGCCACACGCCGAGGTCGTCGCCCTGGTCCGGGCCGGCGATCGGTCACGCGGGGCGACACTCTACGTCACCCTGGAACCCTGCTGCCACCACGGCAAGACCCCCCCCTGCACCGACGCCGTCCTCCGGGCCGGCGTGGCCCGGGTGGTGGTCGCCATGCAGGACCCGTTCCCAAAGGTCGATGGCGGTGGGGCGGCCCGGCTCCGGGCATCGGGGGTCGGGGTCGAGCTGGGCTTGATGGCCGAGCAGGCCCGGCGGCTCAACGGGCCTTATCTCAAGCGGCTGGCCACCGGACTCCCCTACGTCACGGCCAAGTGGGCGATGACGCTCGACGGCAAGACCGCCTCCCGGACCGGCGACAGCCAATGGATCTCCAGCCCCAGGTCGAGGGCGCTGGTCCACGAGGTCCGGGGGCGGATGGACGCGATCGCCGCCGGGATCGGGACCGTCCTGGCCGACGACCCCCGCCTGACCGCCCGGCCGCCCGGTCCGAGGACGGCGGCCCGCCTGGTCCTGGACGGCTCGGCCCGGCTCCCGCTCGGAGGCCAGCTCGCCCGGACGGCCCGCGAGGTCCCGGTCTGGGTGGCCGTCACCGACCGAGCCCCGGCCGATCGCCGATTCGCCCTCGAAAAGGCCGGCTGCGAGGTCCTCCCCTTCCCAGGCGTCGGGCCGGTCCCGATCGTCCCCCTCCTGGAGGAGCTGGGCCGCCGGGGAGTGGTCAACCTGCTGGTCGAAGGCGGCGGGACCGTCCTGGGCTCGTTCCTCGGAGCCGGGGAGGTCGACGAGGTCGACGTCTTCCTCGCCCCGATCCTCGAGGGGGGCTCGCACGCCTACACGCCGGCCCGGGGGCTGGGATTCGCGACCATGGCCGAGGCGTCCCGGCTCGATCACCCCGAGGTCGAACTCATCGATGGCGACGTCCGGGTCCGGGGGATGCTGGCCCGCCCCTGGCGGTCGGCGTTCACACTTGACGATCCACAACGACAACGCCTATAGTACATTGTGTCGGCACGACGCCGACATCCTCCCCCGGCTCTTTCCCGGAGCGCAGCGCGTGAGGGACCCTCGACGCGAGCCCTCGGGTGACAGGCCCGCCCCCAAGGCGGCGGTCGGCCGGGTCAGCCTCTACCTCCGGCAACTGGAGACCTTCCAGCGACAGGGGGCCACCACCATCTCCAGCAGCCAGCTCGGCGCACCGCTGGCGATTAACGACGCGCAGGTTCGCAAGGATCTCGCCTTCTTCGGCCAGTTCGGCTATCCCGGAATCGGCTACCGGATCGACGAACTGAGCGCCGCGCTCCGGCGGATCCTGGGGATCGACCGCGACTGGCCGCTGGCCCTGGTCGGTCTAGGCAATCTCGGCCGGGCCCTCCTCAAATACCGAGGCTTCCGGAATCGGGGCTTCCATGTCGTCGCCCTGTTCGACAACGACCCGCACAAGGTCGGCCACGCCTACGACGGCATGGTCGTTCGCTCGACCGAGGCGATGGCCGAGTCGATCCGGGCCCTGAATATCAGCATGGCCGTGCTGAGCGTCCCCGCCGACGCCGCCCAGCGCGTGGCCGACCACCTCGTGGCCGCCGGGGTCCTGGGGATCTTCAATTTCGCCCCGATGCCGCTGGTGGTCCCCCCCTCGGTGAGCGTCATCGCGGTTGACCTTAGCGTCCAGCTCGAACACCTGGCGTACAAGATCCAGGCCGCCCAGGGCGGGATTTCCTTCGTCGGGTAGTCTTCCCGAGCCCGGCCGCCCCGGTTAAAATACGATCGCCGCTCGCGACCGCCATTACCCGGTGGTGAAACGGTATCACGACAGGTTTTGGTCCTGTCTTTCCAGGTTCGAATCCTGGCCGGGTAGCTCGCCTTGCAAGGCCGTTCCCGAGGTCGGGGTTTCGACGCCGCTCGAGGTCGCAGCGCGGTGTCAGGCCGGTCAGTGGCCTCGTCGTCGGTCGAGGGGTCCCGAGGTTCGGCCTCGTCGCGTCCCGACCCACGCGGGAACGAGCGTCATGGAACGAGGCGGGCGACCGCGATTTCCGGCGGAGCGATCCCTTGCCGGGCCGCTCCCGATCTGCGATCTTCCCCGGAGCCTTTGCGCCGGGAAGTCGCGATCGGCGGCCCCGCCCCAGCGTTGGGGAGCCCTGGCGGATCACCCCATGCCTCGAACCGATCGGAAGCCGGAGCCGGCCAGCGGCGGGGACAGGTCGTGAGCCGTCCCGAGGGGATCGGGCGTCTCCACCTGCTCCTCTTCGGGTCGCTCTACGCGATCCAGGGGATCGTGATTGCCTACTTCTTCAACTTCAACGAGGAGTACATGGCCCGGGCCGGGGCTTCGAGCCGGTCGATCGGGATCGCCCGGAGCCTGGCCTTGCTGCCGCTGGTCCTCCGGTTCCTGGGCGGACCGCTCTCGGACCGGGTTAATCTGCTGGGGCTGGGACATCGTCGGCCGTTCATCGTGCTGGGCCTGGCGATCCAGGGATTGGGTTTGTTCGGGCTCTCGCGGGTCAACCCGGGGTCGGAGCTGGCGGGCTTCACGGCGATGGCCGTGCTGGCGGTCCTGGGCCTGGCGCTCTACGACACGGCCGCCGACGGGATGATCCTCGACTCGACGACCCCCGAGGAGCGGCCCGGGCTCCAGAGCGGGCTGATCGCCACCCGGTTCCTCGCCGCGATGGCGACCTCGGTCGGCTTCGGGCTCTGGCTGAAGCGGACCGGCAACGGGCCGGGGCATGGCGACGGGGTGATCTGGGCCGTGGTCGGGCTCGGCCTGATCCCGCTGGCCCTCCAGGTCGCCCTCCGCGAGCCCCCGAGGCGGGGGCCGGTCGAGCCCTTCCGATGGGCGGCGTTGGGCGTGCTGGTCAAGCCCCGATCGCTGATCCTCCTGGCGTTCGGGGTGCTGTATTCGATCGTCTCCTATGCGGTCGAGATCAACCTGAGCCCGTTCTACCTCCACCAGGGGTTCGACGAGGGGGCCGTCGGGATCCTCGGGGCGGTCCGATACCTGGGCCGGGCCGCCGGGGCGATCGCGATGGGCTTCGGGATCCGCCGGCTCGGGAGGGGCTGGACGCTCGGGATCGGGGTCGCCGGGCTGGCGGCCTCGACGCTGGCCCAGTCGGGCGTGGCGGGCTCCACCTCGGCCGGGCTGGCGGCGTTCGGCTTCGGCCTGGCCAACGGCTGGAACGACGCGCTTTTCTACGTCCTGGCGATGGAGGCGGCGGATCCCAGGATGCCGGCCTCGACCTGCGCCCTGTTCCTGTCGGTGACGAACCTGAGCGTGACCGGCGGCGGGATCTTCGCCTGGGGCGTCGAGGCCTTCGGCGGCCGATACCGGCCGGTCTTCGCGATCGCCGCCGGCCTGGTCCTGGCGGCGTTCCTGCTGATCCCGAGGTTGAGAAAGCCGGTCGATCCAGGCGCCGGGACGGGCCCGGAGCCCTGAGCCTCCGACCGGATCAGGCCGTCCGGGGCGTGAGCCAGGCGGGGGCCTTGTCCTCGTGGGCCCGGATCGAGGGCTCGTCGAGCAAGGTCTCGGCGATGGCGTCGAGGCCGTTGAGGAGCCGGTGCCGCTGGGCCTCGGGGACATCGATCGGATAAGTCGTCTCGGGGCCCCCGGCGGGGTGGAGGGTGAGCGTCTGAGCCCGGAGGTCGATGGTGACCTCGGCCCCGGCTTCGGACCGGCCGGCCTCGGCGATCGTCTCCCACTGGCCCTTGGGGAGTTCCAGGGGGAGCAGGCCGTTGCCGTAGGCGTTCCCCTCGAAGATGTCGGCAAATCCCTCGCCCTGTACCGGGGCGATCACCGCGCGGAATCCGGCCTGGGCGACGGCCCAGACGGCATGCTCGCGGCTGGACCCGCAGCCGAAGTTTTTCCGGACGATCAGGACGGTCGCCCCCCGGGCCGAGGGGCGGTTCAGGGGGAAGTCGGGGGCCTCGGGGCCGTGCTTGGCGGGGTCGTCGGCCTCGGGGGCGCCGCCGGGGACATATCGCTTGTCGGCGAAGAGGAGCGGGCCGTAGCCGACCCGCTCGACCCGCTTGAGGTAGCGGGCCGGGATGATCAGGTCGGTGTTGACGTCGGTCCAGTCGAGGACGGCGACCTTACCGCGATGCGTGGTGAACGGTTCCATCGATCAGTTCCCCCGGGCCAGCATCTGGCGGACGTCGACGAAGTGCCCCGCCACGGCGGCGGCGGCGGCCATGGCCGGGCTAACGAGGTGGGTCCGGCCGCCGGGCCCCTGCCTCCCCTCGAAGTTCCGGTTGCTGGTGCTGGCCGATCGCTGCTGCGGCGTGAGCTTGTCGGGGTTCATCGCCAGGCACATGCTGCACCCCGACTCCCGCCACTCGGCCCCGGCCTCGCGGAAGACGGCGTCGAGCCCCTCGGCCTCGGCCTGGTGGCGGACCTGCTCGGAACCCGGGACGATCAGGGCCCGGACGCTCGGGGCGACCTTCCGGCCCCGGAACACCCCGGCGGCCACCCGCAAATCCTCGATCCGGCCGTTGGTGCAGGAGCCGATGAAGACGACGTCGACGGGGATCTCGGTGACCGGCGTCCCCGGGGTCAAGCCCATGTAGTCCAGGGCCCGCCGGGCATCCTCGGGGCTGGAGAAGGGGACCTGGTCGGGCTCGGGAACGCGCCCGGTGACGTCGACGGTCATCGCCGGATTGGTCCCCCAGGTGACCTGAGGCGCGATCTCCCCGGCCTCGATCACGACGTGGCGGTCGAAGGCCGAGGGGTCGTCGGTCCGGAGCGACTTCCAGTCGGCGATGGCCGCTTCCAGGTCCGCCCCCCTGGGCGCGAACGGGCGGTTCCCGGTGGCGACGTACTGGATCGTGGTGTCGTCCGGGGCGATCAGCCCGGCGCGGGCCCCGGCCTCGATCGACATGTTGCAGACGGTCAGCCGGCCTTCCATCGAGAGGGCCTCGATGGCCGGGCCGTAGTACTCGATGACGGTCCCGGTGGCGCCACCGGTCCCGATCTTCCGGATGATGGCGAGGATAATGTCCTTGGGCTCCAGCCCCGGGGCGAGCTTGCCCCGGACCTCGATCCCGAGCGAGGTGGGGCGTCGGCCCTGCCAGAGGGTCTGGGTGGCCAGGACGTGCTCGACCTCGCTGGTCCCGATCCCGAAGGCCAGGGCCCCGAAAGCCCCGTGGGTGCTGGTGTGGCTGTCACCGCAGACGATGGTGGTCCCCGGGAGGGTCAGGCCCAGCTCGGGGCCGATCACGTGAACGATCCCTTGCCGGCCGCCGTGGACGTCGAACAGCGTCAGGCCGAACTCGCGACAGTTGTCCCGGAGCGTCTCGACCTGCCGCCGCGACATCGGCTCGCGGATGTCGAGCTGGTGCTCGGTCGGGACGTTGTGGTCGACCGTCGCGACGGTTAAATCCGGCCGCCGGACCTTCCGCCCGGACAGCCGGAGCCCGTCGAACGCCTGGGGGCTGGTGACCTCGTGGATCAAATGCCGGTCAATATAAAGCAGCGTGGACTCGTCGGTCGCCTTGACGACGTGGCGATCCCAGACTTTATCGAACAGGGTTTCGGGCACGAAAGGACTCCTCACGGCAACTCAGGCTCAACCGGCTTGTTGGGGCAGGGTTCGCTCGACCGCGACTCGGAAGCTCGATCGAAACCCTTCGGCTTGCGGGCAATGAGTGCAAACGGAATCGATGGCCTGGCCACAGATGACCGCCATCGGACGATAAAGAGCTGTCGACTTCTTGACCCTGGATTCCTTGACCCTCCGGCCATTCCTCATCCGGATGTCCGATTTTCGCCGGAAAATTCCCCTCCTGACAAATTCATCTTCGATAGCAAGGTCACATTCGATCGAACCGAGGTTCGGATACGGTTCTTCGAATGCGGCAACAACCCAAGCGTCGCTCGACATGGCGGGTGTGGCCAAAATCACGAATTCCGGGAGTGGAACACGACCGAGCCAGTTCGTCTCGATCATCTGCTTCAATGCCATGGCTGTGTCCTCCGCTGGAGGACAGGGACGATTCGCGCCTAACTTGTCCGCCATCGAGCAATCGGCATGGATGACCAGGAGGTTGAGCGGCTGCGACCGCACGCCGGCTAGATAGACTTCCAGATCGGGACCGTTTTCTTGGCACCAGGCTTTGACCCCTCGCCAGCCGTTGCCGAGTCGGGATGGGACTGGGGCGGGATGAATACGAACGAATTCAATATCGGGCGTGACCGTTTTCATGATCTCTTCGAGGACCAAGAAATCCGTCGAACCCTCGGCGATGATACCCACTCGAAGCATCCCACATCCTCAGATCAAAGATTTCTGGGAACACCGCCGAGCCTTCCCGAGGTCCAGAGTCGCGAGAGGCTGAAGCCCTGGTCGATCAACTCTTCGGTCACGAGGACACGCTCGACCCGACTCGCTCCGTTCTCATCGCGATCCACGGTGAAGAGCCGCACGCGATCATCCAGCAGATCCAGGCCGTCCAGGACGAGCGGATTGTGGGTCGTCGCGAGCATCTGCCGCGAGCCGTCCTCGAGAATTTGATCCGAGATGAGTCGCGTCAAGGCGCACGCCAAGCGAGGATGCAGGGCCTGATCGAAGTTGTCTATCCCAACAAACCGCGGGCTTTTTGGATGCCCGATGAGGGTCAGCATGAACAGCACATACAAAGCCCCTTCGCTTGCATCATAGGCGGACAATCTCCCATGATCTCCTCTCATGAATCTGTCATGAAAGGTGAGGATTTCGGCGCCGGTCTTCAAATAGGGAGAAACCCGGGCTTCCGCCGCCGTGACCGAAGACATGTCATCGGCCCATTCGATCAGTTCCCAAACATCATTCAGCTCGAACGGGCCGAATGTCCCCTGGCTTAAGTTCATCATCTCCGTGACGGCGTTGGATAGACCCGACCCGCCCAAACCGAGGGGATCGCGCGAAACATCCTCGGCGATTCCTCGCAGGGCGGGTGTTGACGGGGCGTAAATTGCGAATCCCTCCAAATCCTCCAGGAGGGACCGGGCACCTGCCGCATCTTCATCCTGTATCCGAACGGCGAGCATGGCCGCCGATTGATCATCCGAAATTTTGATGCTCTGCGAACCAGGGATGCCCTTGGCGTAAAGGAGGCACTCGCGGGATTCCCTCGCGAGGAGGGATCGCCCATCATTTGAGAGCCGTTCGCAATCAATCTGCCATCTCATCCTTTTTGAAAACAGGAGATTTTCAAAACTGACATAATATTTAGCATCACGAGATTGGGCCCGAAAAACCAGTCTTCGCGAGGGTTGTGATTTATGGGAAGATTTGTATGATTCGGGAAGACCGAGTCGAACGCCCCGATATTTGAGTGATTCCGGCTCCACCGAACCGTAGGTATTCGCCCCCATGACACCGACGGCTTCGAGCAGGTTACTCTTGCCGCTTCCATTCGGCCCGATCAAGATGTTGATCAATCCGAGATCCAACTCAACATCCGTAATGGATTTGAAACCCTCAATAGAAATCTTTTCGATCATAAAGGTTTCGCCCGTAGAAAGGCCTTCAGAATTTCGCCATCTCGTCGGCGTGGTAGCTCGACCGGACGAACGGGGCGCTGGCCACTTCGCGGAAGCCGATCGATCGGGCCATCCGGCCCAGTTCTTCGAACTCCTCGGGGGGGAGGTAGCGGGCCACGGGGAGGTGGCGGCCGGAGGGTTGCAGGTATTGGCCGAGGGTCAGGAAATCGCAGCCGACGGCCCGGAGGTCGGCCAGGGTGTCCAGGATCTCGCCGGTCGTCTCGCCCAGGCCGAGCATCAGGCCGCTCTTGGTCTTCACCTTCGGGGACGAGAGCCGGGCGTGGCGGAGAACGGCCAGGCTGACGGCGTACTGGCTTTTGCGGCGGACGTACTGCTGGAGCCGGGCCACGGTCTCCAGGTTGTGGTTGAAGACCTCGGGCTCGCCGGTCAGGACGACGTCGATGGCCTCGGTCTTGCCGTCGAAGTCGGGGGTCAGGACCTCGATCGTGGCGCCGGTCCGGGCCCGGACGGCCAGGATGCAGCGGCGGAAGTGGTCGGCGCCGCCGTCGGGGAGGTCGTCGCGGGTTACCGAGGTGATCACCACGTGCTTCAGGCCGAGCCGGGCGCAGGCTTCGGCCAGGCGGTCGGGCTCGTCGAGGGCCACGGCCTCGGGCTTACCCCGCTTCACGGCGCAGAAGCCGCAGGGGCGGGTGCAGGTCTCGCCCAGGACCATGAAGGTCGCGGTCCGGCGGGTCCAGCACTCCGAGCGGTTGGGGCACTTGCCGCTCTCGCAGATCGTCTCCAGGCCCAATTCGCCGATCAGGTCCTTGGTGAAGTACGTCCCGCGCGAGGCCGGGATCGGCCGCTTGAGCCAGGCGGGGAGCCGACGGCGCGGAGCGTCCGCGGCGACCTCGTCGGTCGACAAGATCGCGAGCGTCCGGGGGTCAACCGAGGCTGGGGGCGTAGGCATGCGTGCCGACCTTCCGGCGGATCAGGGGGTGGTGCGTGTAGAGGTGGTGCCTCTCCAGGCCGAAGGTCGCTTCGACCCGGCGGATCACCGCCTCGCGGACCTTGGCCATCGGGGCGGGTCGCTGGCGTCGCGACTCCATCGAGGTCTGACGGGTCGCGCCCGGCTCCTCGATCAGCTCGAACGGCTCCAGGAACGTCGAGACGTTCAGGGTGAATCCATGATAGGCAATCCAGCGGTTCACGGCCACGCCGACCGACGCCACCCGGGCGTTCCCCAGGAACACCCCGGGATGGTCCGGCCGGGTCGAGCCGGGCAGGTCGAACTCCCCGAGAACCTCGACCAGGACCCGGTGGAGCCCGTCGACGTAGCGCCGGAGATCCAGGCCCGTAGCGGCCAGCGGCAGGGCGAGGTAGCCGGCGAGCTGGCCGGGGAGGTGGAGGATGCAGCCCCCGCCCCGGTTGACCCAGCGGACGGCCAGGCCCCGCGACCGCAATTCCTCGTCGTCCGCCAGAATGTGCGCCCGGCTCCCGGATCGCCCGACGCTGATGGTACGAGGGTGCTCGCAGAGGATCAGGGCGCCGCCCCCCTCGCGCTCGCCCAGGTCGTAGACGAGCCGACGCTGGAGCTGCTGGATCTCGTCGAAATCGACGGTGCCGAGGAGGTAGATCTCCAGCGGCGGGGCGGCGGGGGACAGGTTCATCGCGACTCCGTCCCCTCCCCGATGACCGATCCGGTCCACCCTCGTCGAGCCCTCCTCGTCCACGTCCGCCCTCTTACTCTACAACCGGGGCCGACGACTCGACAAGTGGGGCCGTGACGGGCGGCCGAGGGAAGGTCAGGCGGGGGTCGGAATCCTGGCCGGCATCAGGACCCGCTCGACCCAGGTGGTATCCACCCGGCCCCCGGCGAAGTCGCCGTTCCGGAAGATCCGCCGATGCAACGGGATGGTGGTCTGGATCCCCTCGATCTTCAGCTCGTCCAGCGCCCGGCGCATCCGGGCCATGGCCTGGTCGCGGGTCGGGGCATGGACGATCAGCTTGCCGACCAGCGAGTCGTAGTTGGGCGGAACGGCGTAGCCGACCTCCGCGTGCGAATCCCAGCGGACTCCGGGCCCGCCCGGGATCCTCATCGCGGTGATCCGGCCGGGCGAGGGGCGGAAGTCGTGGTCGGGGTCCTCGGAGTTGATCCGGCACTCGAATGAGTGGCCCGCCGTCCGGATCTCGGCCTGGGTGAACGGCAGCGGCTCGCCGGCGGCGATCCGGATCTGCTGCTGGACCAGGTCGATCCCGGTGACCATCTCGGTCACGGGGTGCTCGACCTGGATCCGGGCGTTGACCTCGATAAAGTAGAAGTTGTGGTCGGCGTCGACGAGGAACTCGCAGGTCCCGGCGTTGACGTACCCGCACGCCTTCGCCAGCCGGACGGCGGCCTCGCCCAACTGGGCGCGGACCTCCAGCGGGAGCGTGGGCGCGGGGGCCTCCTCGACCAGCTTCTGGTGCCGGCGCTGGAGCGAGCAATCGCGGTCCCAGCAGTGGACGACATGGCCGTGCGCGTCGGCCAGGATCTGGACCTCGACGTGGCGCGGACGGTCGATGAACTTCTCCAGGTAGACGCTGGCGTTCTTGAAGGCCGCCTCGGCCTCGTTCCGGGCCGATCGGAGCGAGGCCGCCAGCGTCGACTCGTCGCGGCAGACCCGCATTCCCTTGCCGCCGCCCCCGGCCGCCGCCTTGATCAGGACGGGGAAGCCGATCATCCTGGCCAGCCGGGTCGCCTCGGCGTCGTCGCCGACCGGGCCGTCGGAGCCGGGGACGCACGGGACATTGGCGGCGATGGCCACGGCCTTGGCCTCGGTCTTCAGGCCCATCCGGCGGATCGCCTCGTGGGGCGGACCGATGAAGATGAAGTTACAATCGGCGCAGACCTCGGCGAACCGGGGGTTCTCGCTCAGGAAGCCATAGCCGGGGTGGATCGCCTGGACGTCGGCGATCTCGGCCGCCGCGATCAGCCGGGGGATGTTCAGGTAGCTGTCCGAGCTGACGCCCTTGCCGATGCAGATCGCACGGTCGGCGAGCCCCAGGTACGGGGCGTCGCGGTCCGCCTGCGAGTAGACGGCGACGACCTCGACCCCCAGTTCCTTGCAGGCGCGGATGATCCGGAGGGCGATCTCGCCGCGGTTGGCCACCAGGATGCGCTGAAACATCGACTCTTTCCGGAAGGACTCGGGACTCAGGACTGAGGGCTCATCCCGCCGCCGGAGCCCCGGGGCCTGGGGGATCTCGGGGACCGTCCGGCCGCGATCCGCGGGGCGTTACACGCCGTCGCGAGCGGTCGCCGCCCACTCAATCCTGAGTCCACCAAGGATCAGGCGGGGATGACGCGGAACAACGGCTGGCCGAACTCGACCGGCTGACCGCTCTTGACCAGGACCTCGGTGACGGTGCCGGCCAGGCCCGCGGGGATGTCGGTGAAGACCTTCATGGCCTCGATGATGCAGACCGTCGAGTCGGCCCGGACCGCCGAGCCGACCGAGACGAACGGTGCGGCGTCGGGCGAGTTGGATGAATAGTAGGTGCCGACCATCGGGCTCTCGATGACCGAGCCCGGGGCCGCTGGCGGGGCGGTCGGGGGCGAGGCCGGGGCGGCGGCCGGGTGCGACGCGGAGGGCGGCTGGGCCGACACGTCGGCGTGGGGCGCCGGATAGGCATAGGCAACCGGTGGCGGGACTTCGGGCCCGCGACGCCTGAGCCGGATCTGGGTCGGGCCCTCGATGAAGTCGATCGCCGTCAGGTCGTACCGCTTCATCAGGCGGACGAGGTGGCGGATCGCCCCGACTCCAGTCTCGGGCGTCTCCGCGTGCTTCTCCGGCTCCGGCATGCCTGCTCGCCTTTCGAACGGTCGTCGGGAGGACCGGGGCTCGGGCCGATCCGGCGGCCCGGGCCCGGTGGCCCCGGGTTATCGTCGGGGATGGTTCAGCGGAGGAGGGCCGCCTCGAGCGCCTTGGGGACGTGGGTCAGGACTTCGGGACCGTCGGGCGTCACGAGCACGTCGTCCTCGATCCGGATCCCGCCCCAGTCGGGCAGGTAGACCCCCGGCTCGATCGTGACGACCATGCCCGCCTGGAGCGTGGCCGGGTTGTCGCGGCGGAAGAACGGGTTCTCGTGAATCTCAAGCCCCAACCCGTGCCCCAGTCCGTGCGTGAAGAAGCGGCCCAGCCCCGCCTCCTCGATCACCGATCGGGCCGCCGCGTCGACGTCCCCGGCCTTGGCGCCCGGTCGGATCGCGGCGATCCCGCGCTCCTGGGCCGCAAGGACGGTCCGGTAAACCCTTTCGAACTTTGGAGTGACCTTACCGGTGACCAGCACCCTCGTCAAGTCACTTTTGTATCCCCCGGCGGATGACGCCCCCCAATCGATCAGGACAAAATCGGCGTCGCGGACCCGGGCCGATCGCGTGGGCCGGGCGTGCGGCAGCGCCGCCCGCTGGCCGACGGCCACGATCGGCCCGAACGCCGCCGCCGAGGCCCCGCAGCGCCGGAGGTAATCCTCCAGGCCGTCGGCCGCGTCCTTCTCCGAATCTCCCTCGTCCAGCGACGCCCGGAGCATCGCGAAGGCCCGCTCGGCCTGGCCGATCGCCTCGCGGATCGACTCGATCTCGGACCGGTCCTTCAAGACCCGGAGCGCCTCGACCCGCCCGGCGACCCCGGCCCACTCGATGGTCGGGGCCTTCTCCTTGAGCGACTCGAAGCTCGCCACGCTCAGGGCCGCCGGCTCGTAGCCGACCCGGGCCGCCCCGAGCTTCGCCAGGACCTCGCCCACACCCTCGAACAGGAGTTGGCCGACGGGCCGGATGTGAGCCTCCAGCCCGGGGCATTCCCCCTCGATCTGGGTCGCGAACCGGCCATCGGAAACCAGGATTGCCCGATCCTTGCCGACCAGGAGGACCGAGGCCTCGCCGGTGAATCCCGACAGGTAGCGGACGTTCGTCTCCGAGGCCACCATCAGGAGGTCGACCCGGTCGCCCCGGATCGCTTTCCGCAACCTGTCCAGCCGCCGAGCACTTGGTTCCATCAGACTCCGACCATCCCATCCCGCCGGGACTTGAACCTCTGCCGGCGCCGAGCCAGTCTAGTCCTCAACCAAGCGTAATTCGAGGCGATTCGAGCCCGTGAAACTCGAAAACCTCCTGATTTTAGCGAATAATTGAGGTACTTCACCCCCTC
>JAABUJ010001941.1_pt1 | contig 27767 bp, 47 predicted proteins | sample 5559131 | NCBI WGS metagenome assembly JAABUJ01 (sample SAMN10711875, study PRJNA513366) | rock metagenome | isolation source: Antarctica rocks | place: Antarctica: Victoria Land, Mt New Zealand nord | collected 2016-01-07
CCCGGCCCGCGCCCCCCCCCCCCCCCCCCCCCCCCCCCCCCTCCCCCGCAGCGCCCTTGCAATGCGCACGGAGCTGTTTGCAGTGCAGTCGCGCGGAGCTCGTGCAGCTGGAGGTCTCGCAACAGGCGGCGGTCTGTGCTGCGGCCGCCAGCGGGAGGCACGCCGGGGGCGGCGTGGGGCGCCGGACGTCGGGCGGCGGCCCTCGCCAGGCGCCCGCCGCAGAGCCTGGCGAGCGCCGCGCCGGCGCACGCCGTGCGCAGGCGCAGCGCTCCGCAAGCCGCTGCTCTGTGGACGAGCTGTGCGGCGGCCGCGCAGGCGCAGCGCTCCGCAAGCCGCTGCTCTGTGGACGAGCTGTGCGGCGGCCGCGCAGGCGCAGCGCTCCGCAAGCCGCTGCTCTGTGGACAAGCTGTGCGGCGGCCGCGCAGGCGCAGCGCTCCGCAAGCCGCTGCTCTGTGGACGAGCTGTGCGGCGGCCGCGCCGACGCCGCCGTTCGCCGCGCTGAGCGGCGCGCGCGCCGGGCCGTAGGTGAGCAAGCCGCACTCGATCCCGCTGGCGCGCGTGGAGGAGGCCGCCAAGCTGGCCAACGCGCACGACTTCATCCAGTCCTTCCCGCAGGGCTACCACACGCAGGTGCGCCGCGCGCGCCCTGCCCCGCGCGCGCCCGCGGGTTGCCCTATTACGTGCTTTGCCTAGAGGTGTTCGTGCGGTTGTGGCTCACAGTGGTATATGACATGACCATAATCAAACATGACCATGATCAAACAGGAAAAAATGCCGTGCACGAGGTAAGTCACAGTTAAGGGAGCGCTCAGCTGATTCTCAGAAGCGCCTGCTTCCCAGGTTGCATGCACACACGGCATGCTGGCGCACGCTGAGGGCTGCGCCCGGGCCGCGGCAGGTCGGAGAGCGGGGGGTCCGGCTGTCTGGCGGGCAGGTGTGGCAGCCCCTCACATCTGCTCTCCACCTCAACATCCTGTTGTGAGACTGGCAGTGGTGGTGCCTGCATCCACCAATGCATGTGCCTGTTGTCGCACTCTCGTCTACAAGCGGCAGTGCATGCTGCGGCGATTGGTGTGTGTGCCTGTCGCCGCCTGGTTGCGAGCATGCCGCCCCAGAGCGCCCTGGGCGGCAGTGCTGTGTGCGCGCGGTGGGCACCCCAGCGGACATGTCCGGGCGGCGGGCAGCGTGCGCGGTGCCTGAGCAGGGCCGGCGGTGACTGCACTGATCGGCGGTGCGCGCGGCGGGCCGTGGCGCGCAGAAGCAGCGCGTGGCCATCGCGCGCGCGATCCTGACAAAGCCGCGCGTGCTGCTGCTGGACGAGGCGCGCCCCTGCTTCTGCTTGTTGCACATGTGGCGCAAGCGCCAACGTGTCCCTGCGAGGTTGATTAGTATGCCGGGTGCTGGGCGAGCATGCCCTGTCACGATGCACGAGGCTGTGTGTGCTGCTGGACGTGCGGCAAACAGGTGAGCATGGTTTGGGTCATGAGGCTGGCGCCCTGCAAGCGATTAATTGATGAATAGCAAAGAGCTGTCAAGTAGCTAGCCACAGCTGGTGTGCAAGTTGCTGGACATCAGGCGGCGCTCAGGGCGCTGCGCTTTAAGAGATCCCAGTCGCTCAGAGGGCGCCCAGCCGCTTGGAGGGCTGGCGGGCAGCGGCGCGCTGACGGGGCGGCGCGCGGGCCGGTAGGCCACGAGTGCGCTGGACGCGGAGAGCGAGTCGCTGGTGCAGGAGGCGCTGGACCGCGTGGCGGTCGGCCGCACGGTCATCGTCATCGCGCACCGCCTGTCCACCGTGCAGTCGGCCGCCGAGGTGGCCGTCGTGGACGGCGGCGTCATTGCCGAGCGCGGCACGCACGACGAGCTGCTCGCGCGCGGTGCGCGCGCGTCGTCGGCCAGGGTTAGGATAGGGTAAGACAGGGTACATAAATTGATACCCTGATCCTACATCCTTGCGCGCCGGACCTGCTGGCGTCTCTCTGCCGCGGGGTGCGCGCGCATGCGGTGCGCGCGGTCGTCCCACGGCCCGCGCTGCGCCGCAGGCGGCGTGTACGCGCAGCTGGTGCGGCGGCAGCTGCAGCCGGGCGGCGCGGCGCCGGGCGGCGGCGAGCCGGCGGTGCCGCCGGGGCCGTTTGCGGCGGCGGCGTTTGACCCTTCGAGCCCCGCGAGCCCCGAGGACCAGCTGCTCGCCAGCTTTGGCGACGCGGCGGCCGCGGCCGGCGAGGACGGCAGCGCGGTGGTCGCCGACGCGCAGGCGCGCGCCCTGATTGTCATTGTACAAGAGCAGGGCTGGAACTCTTGGCTGGCTGTACGGTGCATGGGCCCTGCGAGTGCTGTGAAGCCTGGTGCGGTCAGACGTTGCGAGGGCAGTATGTATGAAGCCGTAGAGCTCCCTGTGAATCAGCTACGCAGAAGACTGCGCAGCAGGTGCTGCGGGGAAGCTGAGAGCGGCATGTGCGCGCGCGCAGGCGCTCATGCGGCTGCTGCGGCGGCAGTCCACGCGCGGCCTGGTGGACGACCTGCTCGGCGACACGGTCGGCCTGCTCGGGCGGCCCACGCGCCTGCCCGCGCGGCTGGGCAGCGCGCGCGGCCAGCGCCCCGGCGCGCCCGCCGCCGCCAGCAACGGCGGCGCGGGCCCGAGCGCTGCGGCGGCCAACGGCGCGTTCAGCCCGAACGGCGCCGGCGCGCGCGGCGCCGCCCTGAACGGCGCGCTGAGCGATGTGGCCGAGGCGCACGACGACAGCGGCCAGCGGCAGGCTGATTAGGTGGCGATTTTCAAATCAGGCATAGGAGGCTGGGTGCCCTGGGCAGTCACGGCGGCTGCATGAACATGCGGGTTGGCTGCATCACCTGTTGCGCGGCCCCGCGCTGCCCTGAGTGGCGCGCTGCAGTGACTTGGGGCAATGGCGCGCTCTACCTGTAGCGTTGGCTCCGCAGGGCGTAGCAGGAGGACCGGTTGCAATGCAGAGTGCGCAATGGTGTACTCGCATGCTTTTACAAAGGCACCATGCGCATGTATCTCCTTGAAAAAACAGGTGTAACCGTTTCCCGTCAGCAGGCACGCAAGGCTTTTGCTGAAACGGTGCAGCATGCTTCAAGCACTACCCCAATGCATGGGTGGCTTCTACAGCTGCAGCTCACAGCTTCCACAGTCAAAAAATCGCATGCGCACTTCAGGCAGGGCTCGCAGGACACTGCTCACGTGCATCCCATGGCCGTCCGTTTGCGGTGGCCATGCAACACTGGCTCTGGGCCGCGCGCTGCGAGAGGCACTGCCAGTGCGCAGAGATGCACTTCCCGTGGATGCTGCACTGTGTTCCGTGTGCTGGCGCGCTGCTAGCTGGCGCAGGTCTATGCTTGGGGCGCGCACACGCTCGTGCCATGGCGAGCGTTCGCGCAGGCGGCCTGCTCGTGCATGCTCATCTACAAGCTGGGCAGCGGCCCGCCCGGGCCGCACGCGCGCCTGTCTGCCCGTACGCAGAGATGCACATATGGCAAAAAAAGGAAAAAAAAATGCCTGGATACCCTGCCCACCCAGCCCACATGGGAACGGGACAACCACTACAAGCGGGGCACTGCTGACAACATCAGGAGCTTCAAGACCATCACGGGCCCTGCGGCCATTGAGGCAGAGCCGCAGGCCGCGAGCACCAAGTTGCGCACGTGCAAGGTGCCCGTTCTGGGGCTGTGCACATGCATGGGCGTCGCATGCAAGGTGTGCAGCGCTGCGGAGGAGCGTGGTGCACCGGGGGAGTGCCTCTAGGCTGCTTAGGGATCCGGGGCCTGCTGCAGCTCCATGCTGACACCCTATGCGCGGCACGACGCTCACTGCAAAGCTGTGGGTGCGCGCCTGGCGCAGCAAACCACAGCACGCTGCAGGTCCTGAGCTCGCATACTTGCGCGTCAGCATGGAGCTGCAGCAGGCGCCGGTGCCTAAGCAGCCTACCGGCACTCCCCCGGCCCACCACGCTCCTCGGCAGCGCTGCAAAACTTGCATTCGCCGCATAGCACACACGAGAAGAGACCCAGAACGGGCGCCTGGCGACACGAGTCTTCATGAAGGTCTCACTGCCTGCACTTTTGCCTCAATAGCGACAGGGTTGGTGATGGTCTTAAAGCTCCGCACGTTGTCAGCAGTGCCCCCCTTCCTAGTTTCTGCCGTGCCCGCATGGACTGGAATGTATGATCTGATGTATAACGATTTGATCTGGAATGACTGGAAGGTAGCCAGGTGGTAGCAAAAGTGCCGCTCACGTGAAGACCCTCATGGACTGCACCTATTAGCATGGTGAACGAGCCAATGCGCCCGATGCCCCCCTCATGTACGATCTCATGACTGGAGGGACATTTCTCATCGACCACACCATCCATCCATACACTGCCTTCAACTTGATTGACCCCAAAACTCAGGGGGCCTGCTTCGGGCTGGGTAACACTCGGCACCATCCAGCCCAATTAATACGGGGTGCTGGATGTTACCAAGCCCAAAGCAGGCCTTCTGAGCCGCAGGTGCTCTTGTCACGGGCAGTGCATTGATGCTGTGGTAAATGTCAACTTGCTTCCAATAACTCCAGGTCATGAGATCACACATCAGCAAGCCTGATCACCATGCGAATAGAGCAGCCCATCAGGCGCTTCACGTGAGCAGCTTTTGCTACTCCCTGGCTAGCACGCGCCTTGGCGCGCAGAGTCCCTCCGCTCCCAGGCTGCCGCTTCCCGGGTGGCCCTCTGGCCATTGCGGCAGATCAAGCATGTGCGGTGGACTTTCTTCAACATGAGGCATGCCCCCATGGGCGTCACCTTGCAGAGCCAGCGCGTGTCCGGCGCCGGGGAGCGCTCGCCAGCCAGCTCGTCCAGCCCGCCGCTTGCTCATGCGCGAGCAAGTCTCGCAGACGTCGTACAGCTTGCCACGGAGCATGGCGGAGTTGTCAAGCGGCTTGGCGACGTTGCAGCCTGCGCATGCCATCTGCACAAGCAACATGCTGGTCACTTAGGCGCACGTGGATGCTGCATGCGCGCGTGCATGCTTGCAGTCATCTAATACTCTGTGCAGCTGTGCAGCTGTGAAGCGCAAAAGATGGCATGAACATGCAGCAACACCATGTTCACCTCTTGCATAGCAGGAGCCGTGGCCGCATTGCAGAAGTGCTCATGCCACCTCTTGCGCAGCGGTTGTTGTGGGCGCAGTGCTTCAATGCGGCCACGACAACCGCTGCGGAAGTGGTGGATGAGCGCTTCTGCATGCACAGCACCTTTACCGCCTTCCTGTAAGACAGCATTTGCACAGAGCATACACATGCAGCGCAAGCAACGCTGCCTGTAGCCTGCGCGGCGGCTGCAGCATCAGCGGCGCTTGAGCCGCGGCCAGCACCGTTCGCTCTGCGGCGGCGACACAGTGCAGCCGTCGTTGTCGTGCGGCGCTCCTCGGTCTTCTCCGCATGTTGTGCGACCATTAGCATGGCTTATGGCAAATGCAAACACGCATGATTGTCTCTGTAGAGCTGCGTATTTTGTGCAGGGTCAGAGCATGTGGGAACATGGCAGATCAGGGCACAGCAACTGAAAAGCCACTACAAGAGGCGGCTGGGAGCGCACATGCAGCAGGCGTCCTGTACATCCTGAACAAGTTTGGGGTGCCCTGTGCGCTTCCAAGACTGTGTCAACGCAGCATATGCCAGCTATCACAGCATCATGCACACTGCAACGCCTGGTGTCACTTTGCACGCAAAGCCAGAGCAGGCAGCTGGCAGGCGTGACAATGTTGGCAATACACTTAGGGAGCAAGGCAGTGAGTACTGGTCATGCACCTCCGCAGCGCGTGCATCTCGTCCAAGGTGTTGACATCACCAGCGGCCTGCGCGCGCTTGATGCTTGTCAGTGCAACACATGCGAGCTAGTACAGCGTAATAAAAGTTTGCAGCACCTCATGCCATTTTTACGCAGGGCCAGAACAAGCAACTGCATGACAGATAGTGGCAGTGGACTCGGGGATCGAGAGCATGCGAGCTGCTGGTTGCAACCGCACCATGTTCAGTGCCCTGAATTCTGCATCTATCAATTTTGTTGGCGCTTATTGTGAGCCTATTAGTCAGCTCATGCAGACATAGCTGCAGACTCGTAATCCTGATCTACATGAAGAGTTATAGGTCAGCATGTACACGCGGCGCGCGAAGTAGCGCGCCAGAAAAAACCGAGCCCTGCGACTGCCAAGTGGCTGTGCCTCAGCGATGGCACAGCAGATCAGCGCACAGAAGACTGTTGATGAGAGACTGCGCGTCATGCTATAGGTGCATTCCCGGTTAGCCGCTGTTCCAAGCCAGTTCTGCTAACCCAGACTACGCCTTCAGCAGGCCCGCAAAGTCCACCATCAGCAGCCTCTCTTCCCTGAGCTGCTCGGCCATCCTGCGGCACAGGCATTCAGCAGTTGCAGGGCTGGATCCTTCCTGGCTTGCTCAGTCGCGCGCAGCCTGCACAGATGCGCCATGCTCAACAACGAGCCAAGAAAAGACCAGGGCCAGCACATGCAGTGGCAGCTGCGCATGCTGTAATCAGCGCGCTCACACACAGTAAGCCAGCCTCAGGCTGCAAGCTACAAGAGCAGCTCTTGCTGCAAGAGCTGCATGAGCTGCAAAGCTGCATGCGTTGTAAACAGCAAGAGCTTATGTCACAGCTTTCAAGCTATGCATCAGGATTTGCATTACGTTTTGAGCTACATCCACACGTCGTCTCAACAGTGTCATGGCTGCGGTAGCGCTGTGCTGCGCTTTCATGGCTCAGTCACGACAGGAGCAATAGATAAGCGCTCATGCACAAATGCTTGCTGTTTTGTAAGCTGCCACGGCTGCTGCTGTTGTGCTCTTGTGTCACAAGAGCAGCAGCAGCAGCCTGATTTACTAAGCAAGGGGTACAGGCCGGCCATTGATAGTTAGTTTTGCGGCTTACGTATTGTGTACGAGCGTTCAGACATACTACCACTCCTACCAGTCACCAAGCCAGGAGAGCTAACTGAGCGCTCGGCAGCCTTGACACTTCTGAGATCATGTGTGAAAGGAGCTCAGAACAGAGTGATAGCACAATCGACAAAATAACCTGTATCCAGAGGGTTACAGCCAGAGGCACGTGCATTGAGCAAGTCTTGGCCAGGCTGCCACCAGCTCCCATTTGTGGCCCTGCGCAACGGTGATGTCACCTGGGGCGCAGCGCTACTGCATGAACATGTGAGTGCGGAGCCTGGCCGACAAGCAGCACCTGCTATTTCAGTGTCGGTTTGTCGCCTGTGTCCGCGCTTGAGTATGCGCACCTGTTCACGCCGGGTTGCAACATGCTGGTTCTGGTGGGCCTTCCTCTTTGTTGCAGCCTCTGCAGCCTGTAAGATTCTGCTATTCTGCTTGGTGTCGCTGGACAGGCATGCTCGAGGGCGGAAGACTCTGCTTGCGCCTCTCTGTGATGACAATGAGCATGTCAGGAGCTCCTGCACTGCGCACAGCCGCACCAGCAGCCAAGGGTTGACAAGGTGACGAGCCTGCAGGAAGTCGACACTGTGAAGTGCACATGGGCCTCTCACAGCACCAACCACCAGTACGTACAGAGCGCGACCTCAAATTGCTTTGTAGAAAGCACTGGTTGCCGCATGCCCTGACACGAGCTGCACAGCAAACACATGCCCAGGAGCGCCATCCTTGCGCCCATGCCGGGGCGCCTCTGACACTCAGCAGCCCGCCCTTGGCCCAGCCCTGCGCCACCAGCCAGCGGGCCCAGCAGCGCAGCGCAGTGAGCAGCCAGGCAGGCTGTGCACCTGCCCGCACTTTTACCTGCCTGCATGCCCTAAGGCTCCTTGGCTGGGATGGGGCTGCGCCCGCCAGCCAGGCAGCATCGACTCAAGCCAAAGCAAAGCTGACATGCAGGCCGCCCGCAGGAGCCACCCAGCGCGGGTGCCAGGATGCAGAGCAAGCGGCCGAGCAGCACCAGCACCGCTGGGCAGCGCATGGCAGACAGGCCATGGTAGACAGGTGTCTGCCAGGAGACATGCGCCGCCAGCGAGTTGACACCCGACGCGCACGACGCTCGCGCGTCGAGGGGCGAAAGGGCCTGCTGGCTGGCAAATCGGCAACGAACAGGGCGCACGCATGCAGGCGCGCCGGCCGCGGCGCGCGGCAGCTGGGGGTCCGGAGACGGGCCGTACATACAACAGCGCGTCAGGGGCAGGCCGCCCACCGCCACCTCTGGTGCCAGTGAACGAGCAATCACAGCAGCAAAATCACCGACTCAGCTCTCCATGGCGGTGGGGCCCGCGTCGGCGGGCGCGGCCTCGCCGAGCGGTGGCTGGCGCCTGGCAAAGTGCACGCGCACGACCGGGAAGAGCTCGCCGCGCACAAACACGCCTAGCTGGCTCCACTGCGCGCGCGGCCCGTGACCCTCATGCAGCGCACACGCTCTCCATGTGGACATGGCAAACGCTGCTGTGCGCCTGCAGTGCACAAGCACCCCCTCGAGCCATGCTGTCCGACACGCAGTCAGTAGCAAGAGCGCAGGCAGACAGGGAGTGATTGCGCAGGTCAGGCCGCCCGTCCAGGCGCGCGAGCCGGCTGCCCAGCAGCGCTGCGCCATGCTGCAGGCCATGCGGGCGCGCCTGCAGCGCCGCCCGCGCCAGCGCGCGCGCCGGCACACCCAGCTCCACACCACTCAGTATTGTACGTCTCAGCCGGGCGCGCGGGCGCGCCTGCAGGTCCTCCCACGCCAGCGCGGGCGCCAGCACGTCCAGCAGCGCCTCTGGCAGCGGCAGGCCCACGCGGCGAAGGCGCGGCAGCGGCGCCGCCTCCCGGCAGCGCGCCCACCGATACGTCTCCGCCTGCGCGCGGCGGCAGCGCTCAGCGGCCCTGGCCCCACCAGTGCGTCTCCGACCGCGCGCGGCAGTGACCGTAGCGCCCACCTCCACGCCTCTGCCAACGCGCGGCGACGGCCAGAGCCTGGGGGGGGCGCACGTGCAGCGCCTCGGCGGGCGCGTCCGGCGGCGGCGCGTTGCGCGAGAGCTCGTAGCGCGCGCGGTGCGTCTCCAGCACCATGACCTCGCCGCGCAGCCGCGCGCTCGTCCACTGGCTGGGCTTGAGCCCCCGGTCGGCGACGGCCGCCATGCTGTACTTGATGCGCGGCTCATTGCACAGGTTGTACTGCACGGTCACCTCCTGCGCGAAGCGCCCCCGTGCGCCGTTCAGCCACGCGGCCGCAGCGCCTCAGCGGCCGCAGCGGCGCAGGCGCAGGCAGAGTCAAGGCTGCAGCTCGCCGGCCGCGCAGCCCCATCGCTTGCGTCGCAACCACACCGGCAAAGGTTGCGGCCTCGTCAGCGCGCATGCAGCCAATGCCGCCGCCGCCCTCCTGCAGCAGGCAAGGCCGCAGTGCCCACATCGCCGCGGCGGCGCCGGCGCACGTTCATGGTGCGCTGACGGCGCTCCACGGAGGACGTGGCGGCGCGCGTGTTGAGCGTGCGCTCGAACTGCGCGGGCGTGAACGTCGGCACCACCGTCGCCGCGCCGTCCGGGCCAGGCTCCAGTGGGCTCACCGCGCCGCTCTTGCTGACCAGGTAGCAGCACTCCACCTGCGCGGGCGCTGCATGTGAGTCCGCTTGAGCACAGCAGGTAGGGCACAGCACGGGGGGACGCTCTCAGCCATGGCGATGCACATGCGGTTCGTTTGCGCGCTCCAGCCTCTGCCGGCACATGCAGAAGCTGCCGCCGCTGACTACCCACCCGCACGACAATGATCCAGCAGATTGCAGGCTGTGCGGCAGATGGGTGTTCAATCCTCTGTCAATGCAAGAGCTGGGCATTCCCACATCTATACCTTTGTCAACAACAGAAGACCTGCACGCCGCTGTCTCAGGGCTTGCGCCCGGCAGCACGGGCAGCGCGGGCAGGGCCGCGGCTGCGCCGCAGGGTCGCGCCCCCCCGCACCCGGTAGGAGAAGCCCTCCACGGCGGTGCCCCACGCGCGCGAGCGGATGGAGTTGCGCGCGCTGGACGCGTACGCGGCCTGCGGCGGCAGCGGCAGCACCACAGCGCGCACCTGCGCGCATGCGCAGCGGGCCCCGCCGTCGGCGCCGCAAGGCTCAAGCATAGCGGGCTGGGCCGGGCGCGCTGGGGACGAGCCGCGCCCGTGCTCAGCCTTGCAGGCTCGGCACTGTGGCGCATGCTGCGCACGGCACAGCGCACAGCTGACTGGCACTTGGGGGGCACAACAGCCTAGACTGGCGCGCAGCACAAGGACTCCGCTCATATGTGAGGTGGAAACTCCCATCACTATTACTTGCCGGATCATGAGTGACACACAGCAAGGCCGCCGCAGCGCATGGCATAGGCGGCGCAGGGACGCGCGGGCGGCGCGCCTCAGCCATGCCCGCCGGCGGCTGCTGCAGCGCGTGGTTGTAGAAGCCGTTGTGCATGAGCACGGCGACCAGATCGCTGTCCTGCGTGTACACGATGTTGCCCCACAGCTGCCGCGCGCGCACCTGCGCGCCGCGCACGGGTCGGCCCGGAGCGCGCGCGGCGGGGCGGGCGAGGGCGGGCGGGTGCCGCCGACTGGCGCTTTCGTAACAGCAGGCGCAGGATAAGAGCTGCTTTGGCTGGATGCGGCATCCGGCTGCGCGTGACCAGGGCCATCCAGGGCGGCGGGCGAAACACAAGGGTCTCGAGCGAGCACGGGGCCAGTCCACGCGCGACAGGGCGGCAGCCAGGAGCGCGCTCGCGCGCAGATTTGCAGGCCGGCCTGGCGCACCTTGGGATTCTGCCCGCTCATGAACGCCGCGGCCACGTGCACCTGGGCACGCAGCAGGAGTTGAGCTGAGGCAGCGCTCCCGGACAGCTGGTGCAGGTGAGTAGGCTGCCTCTGGGCGCCATGCAAGAACCTGGACTGGCAGAGCAACGCGAGGGCAGAGAGTGGAGGGCATGCTGGGCCCTGGAGCCACTTTCATTGTGAACCAGGGGTGAGCGGAGTGCGGGCGCACTAGGACAGCCTGCCCCACGCCGCCCTGCAGGAACCTGGACAGGTCCAGCGGCTCGCCCTCGTAGTGCAGCTCCGGCAGCTTCTCATCTACTGCAACACCGCTAGTAGGCCGTCAGCACGCCGCGCCAAAATACAGGCGCTGAAGCTGTATGCACCGCCGCGCTCCGCCACACTTCACAACGTGTGACGCTCTCGTGGCAGCCCAGCGTTTCGCTGCGGCGCGCCATGGCGGGAACTGCTGCAGCGCCAAGCAGCGTGCAAGCACGAGTCGCCACGCGTGGCAGGCAGCCAGCGGCTTCCCCGCTCACGCACTACGGCGCACCTACGCCAGGGCTGAGCGCTCGCTTCGGCTGCTGCTTCAGCCGCGTGCGCCGCGCCGACTGATCCTGCACCGCACCGGCCGGTCACCTGGCACCGCCTGCCCAGGGCGGTGGCGGGGCATGGCACGCCTGGCGGAGCAATGCTGCGTGGTGCGGTGCCAAGTATGCTGCCTCACGCGGCCGGCTCACTGTGCCGCACTGCGTCGCAGCACGTAGCTGCCTTGCAAAAGCAGGCAATGCGCACCTGGCTGCCGTCCTCGCCGCGGGTCCCATTGGCTGCATGATCATCCTCTAGCTCCTCTTTCATACTTCCGCACACTGCAGCAGGGCCACAGTGGCCCACAGCGCTCACGCAGTCCAACTCCCCGCGCCCATGCGCTCTCCTTCCTGCTGCAAACAGTGGCACTCGCGGAGATTAGCTAGGACCTATGGCTTTTTATCCGCTGCCGGGCTCTGCCTTTCTCCACCATCTAGCAAAACTTCATTCGGAAGCAGGACCCAGCAGGGCTTCACGGGGGGGTGCACCCCAGGGACGTTGCGTGGCGCCTCCTTCAAAGCTCGCGAGGGCACACATCCGAGCCACCATCACTTGTTTTTTTGTGGGAGCGGCGATGGCATGTGCGTGTAACATGGCTGCGCAGTGCCTGGCCGGCCCCGCAACGGCGTGCAGAGTGGCGCCTGCCCCCGCAGCCCGTGCGCCAGCGTGTGCGCTGCTCGGCAGCTGTGCGCCGGCTGGCAGCAGGTGCGGGTTGTGTTGCGGACCTGAAGGGGTGCCTTAACTGGCACCCCAATGCAGTACAGGCGGTCGGGGGTGAGCGTGCGGCTGCTTGTGCAGGCTGCGTGCGAGCCGCGGGCAGCCCAGATGCGTTCAGAGGAGGTCAGCGCTGCGGGTAGCGGCCGACAAAGGTGCGGGGGCTGCGCTGCAGTCGCATGTTGTCCCCTGCTGCTGCACAGCCGCACCACCGCTATGCGCTCGGCAGGAACTGCCCGGTCCTGCCGGGCTGCGGCGACGCCGCACGTGTGCGGTCTGTGCAGCACAGCGTTCGCAACACGAGTGGCAGTGAGTATGTGCAAGTACCGCATGCGGCTCGGCGTGCTCGGCGGCGCGCGAGCCGCAAGCTCAATAGGACAGAGCGGGGGCGCGCGGCCGGCGCAGGCGGCGCGGCGGCGCCCTGGAACCCGCCGACCGTGGCGGACACGAAGCGCCGCTTCTACGAGGCGTTCCGCAAGCCGGTGCCGGGCTTCTACAACAACATCATCCAGGAGCTGCTCGTGCAGCAGCACCTGATGCGCTACAACCGCAAGTACCGGTATGACGAGGTGCGCCTGGGAGGCGGACGCGCCGAGGGGGTAGGGCAGGGCGGAGGTGTGTGCGCGTGCGCACACCAGACCCGGCCGCGTCTGCTTGCTAAAGAGGCCGTGGCCCTTGCTGCTTGCGGTGGACAACACTTCTATAGGAGGTCGAAAGTGGCATAGCAGAGCGTGTGCACCACACTCACTTTTATGTTTCTGCGCGTTGGTGTGCAGGCGCACCGCTGCAGGTCGCGAGCTCCCTGCGCGCGTGCAAGCAGCGCGTGTGCGCTGCCGCGCAGGTGTTCGGGCTCGGCTTCACGAGCGTGTTTGAGCAAGTCCTGGAGGGCCTGCCGGAGGCCGACAAGAACGCCATCTTCGCCTCGTACATCGGGGCGCTCGATGAGGACCCGGCGCAGTACAAGCAGGTGCGGGGCGCCAGGCGTGTGGTCACTCTTCAGTGCGCACTCATGCGGCGGGGCCACCAGGCTCATGCATATCACGGGAAAGGCCAGGGCCTGCACATGGGAGCAGGGGACACTGCTGCGCACTCAGAGGGCCGCTGGAGAGGGTGGGCGCGCCCGGCTGAGCGCGGGGCCGCGCCGCGCCGCGCAGGACGCCGCCAAGATGGAGGCCTGGGCCGGCGGGCTGGGCGGCGCGGAGGCGCTCAAGCCGGCCGAGGATGGCGACGAGGTGCAAAAGGGCCTGGCGGGCATCGCGGCGCGCGCCGCGGCCGGCGACTGGCTGTACACCAAGTTCTTCGCGATCGGGCTGTTCCGGCTGCTGGAGCTGACCGGCGCCAAGGACCCCAAGGCGCTGGAGGCGCTGGTGCGCGCGGTCGGCGCGCCGCCCGACAACGTCAATCGCGACCTCATGACGTACAAGGTGCGGGCGCCGCCCGGCGGGGCCGCGCGGCGGGTCCGGCGCTCGGGCTCGGGGAGTGCGGCCGGGGAGGGCGGCCGGAGAGGCCGGCAGATGCTGTTCAGCCCGGTCAAGTGTAGGTGGGGGCAGTTGTGCATCGGCGGTGTTGCACGGGGTGCAGCGCGAAATGAGAACATGCAGTCTGACAGGGGATGCATGCTTTCGAGCGGCGGTGTGAGGATACGCCAGGCACCGAGTTAAGAAGCCATACAAGGCGTGAGCTGCGGGCACGGGCTGCGTCACCGTACGTCAGCGCGGCGGAGCTGACCGCAGGCGGCGCGTGCGCAGGGCGTGCTGTCGAAGCTGAGCGCGGCCAAGGAGCTGTTCGCGGAGCTGGCGGAGCGCGAGAAGAAGAAGATGGCCGAGCGGGAGGCCGAGAAGACGAAGGCGGCCGCCGAGGCGGAGGCCAAGAAGGAGCCCGCCAACGCGTGACCGCGCGCGCTCGGCGCACTGTCGCGCGCGTCCTGAGCTACTGCATGCGTCCTGAATGCTACCGGCGGCGTGCCGCTCGCGCGTGCGCTTGCGCCTAGGGTGGGGTCCGCCTTCGCGGCGCCTGGGAAGGCGTGCGCGATGCCGGGAGGGCCGAGGGCAGACGCGGGCGACGCGTGGCCGCCGGCCTGCGCGGGTACGGGGTCAGGCACGAATCCCTTGCCAGCTCGGCTGCAGCAGCTGCGGTGGGGCGGCGGGCAGGGCGGCGGCGGCGCGCAGCGGCGCTGCAGCGAGTGGTGGCAGCATTGCTTGGCAGGGTGGGCGCGGCCTCGGTGGCTTCGGGGGCGCGCCTGCGGAGGTGGAGCCCTGCAGTGTGGTACAGACTGGCGCTGGTGCTTGGCAGTGGCGGATTTGGGCGTGCGGCGTGGAAGTGCTGCCTGTCCTGCTGACCCTGCAGTCTCGAGCGTCCGGATGCTGGGGGCTCCGTGACCCAATTTTGACGCGCGCGTTCATGCGGGGGAGTGTGGCGCCAATTTTGATTAGTACTGCTGCGCTGGACCAGCGGTAGGCGTGCGTGGAGCCAGCAGGCAGTGCGAGCGTGTCTGCAAGAGGAACCACGTGCTATTTTTGAGGCAGGTGGAGTTGCGGTGTGCGGCCCCTCCCTGGTCAGAGAGCGCTGGGCTCTGCTGCGTGATTTGCAGCAGAGCTTATCGCGTCTGCAGCTAGGGTGGCGAGTCCCATGGGCGGATACAGAATGTGCCGGTGCGTGCGTGTAATACACGTTACAGCTCGATAGCCGCCAGGAACAGCTTGTCGCAGTCCATGTGCTCGTGTGTGCCGCCCGCAGGCTGCGCCCTCTGGTCAACAAACCACAGCTTGCTACCATAGAAGATCGTGAGCTCCTCTCCCGCTGCCGTAGCCCGGGCGACGAAGAAGCGCACGACCAGCGCGTCGGCATCAATGCGGTAATCCAGGTTTGGCTGCGCGCTGTGGTTGAACAGGGACCCCACGCCCAGGGCAAGCAGGTGGTTCCCGTTTGGCGCGCGGAACAGATAGTGCTCCAACACGGTTCGCCTGGCCGTCGGCCCCAGGCTGCTTCAGGCCTCCGCCATACTTGCACACGAGAGCAGGCATCAGCATTGGACTCACCGAAAGTGCTCCTCGTACTCTCCGCGTGCAACCAGGATGCAGTGAGCGGTCTCCACCAACTCGCCTCTGGCAAGGGGCGCCGCGGCAAACACGCCCCTGGCAGCACGCTCTCCAGTCCAGGGTGTCGGCTCTACGGTGTACTTGACCGAGGGCATGCCTGATGAGATACAGCGCCGTTCTGTCCATCATGCTTTGCCATCATGCTTTTGAGTGAGCAGGCCACCCCACCCTGACGGGGTGCATTGACAAAGAGACATGCGCGATGACAGCTTTCGTTCAGGCTTGTAACGGCCCATTGCTCACTCACTGCTGTGCGCGTCTGCCTCTGCGTGCAGACCTACGCTGGCTGGCGGTGCAGGGGCACGCTTGCAAGGCACAATAGGGAGGGGCAGCAGAGCTAGGACAGCGTCAGCATGCAGATAAGGCCGCACTCTCTGCGCCAGGCCTTGTCTCTGCAGCGGCTCAGCGCGCCCTGCGCAGGCATCCCAGCTCGCTGCGTGAGCTCCGCCACCCCAGAGGGCCAGAGCAACGCCGCAGCAGGGCGAGGTAATCACCACAGACTGGCACGCTTACTTAGCTTACCCTTTTGTGCTGCAAGCTTGTCAGTGCACAACCTATGTTCGTGTGTTTTTTTGGCCTAAACGCACAAGTGCATCATATATACATCTGCCGAGTCCAGTTGCTGGGTGCAGAGGGCACTGCTGAAGCTGGCGAGCCTGTGGAGCCTCCGCCTAGCGCTGCACACACCTTTGGGCTGATGGGAGCGGGGGCAGTTGGCGCGCTTGTGGTCGCTGGTATTGGCGTGTATGGTGTGCTTCAGATGAGCCTGCTTGTTGCAAGCAGCACTGGCAGAAGCATTCACAGCAAAAGCGACTCGGCAGAAGAGAGCGGGGGCAACTATATTGACCGCAAGTAGCATGTTAAGTGACAGCTCTGAAGTCAACTGGCTGTCTTTCTGTCCACAGTGGGCAACACCACATCGCGCCCTACAAGCCGAAATAAATCTGGTGCAGCCTAGGCTACACTCTCAGTGCCCATTGCTGTTGCCGAATATCATTGTGGAGTGCATGCATACTGGACTGTGATACGAAGCAGCCCAGCTCATAACATATCAGAGAAGCAGCTTGTCCGACACACCTGATCAGATAATAAACAAGTACGGGCACTTCACACATGCATGCCAGTGCCCCGCGGGCTCTCCATGGCAGGGCCTGGGCTGTGCGCAGCTCATGCGCGGTATACCATGACTGTCGCGAGGTCGTTCTTGCCACAGACGGCGCACTCTGCTTCGGAGAAGCCCGCCCTCTGGCCCATGGCCTGGTAGCAGCTGACGCTCTCGGGGAAGTCGCACTGCACATAGCAGCGCGCACATGTCAACGCTACAACGCAGTAGCAAGCGCTGTGAAAAGGATGCGGCGGCCAGCTGCCCGGATTGGCGCCTGCGGTAAGGCCATTCACATCGCTACATGATGAGTTACAGCCGGACGGAATGGCCTTGCTGAGCACAAGTCACTGCTTGAGGTCACCTACAGAAGCCTGCATTAGAGGCGAGCTTGCCACCAGGTTCGTGACTGGCAACGTGCGCGACATCACAGCGCCTCACTGGCGCTGCAGCCACAGAGCAGGTCCTGCATGTGTATCCCAGCATTGCGGCTCCCCACGTCTGCGGGCGCAGCAGCAGCAGGGAGGACACACCGACGTGATGTGCGCCTTCACTGTAACCTTACGTTCGGGCTCCAGGCACGCCCAGTTCTGGTCTACGTCTGCCGTCGCGCGCCGCAGGTACGCGTCCCGGGCCTCGCCCTCGTGACAGACCACGTCCACCAGCAGGCACACGCCCTTGCGCTTTGCCTGCCATATGCCAAGCAAGCAGTCAGCAGACCTCCCGGGCATGCCTCTAATGCTCAGACAATCTGCACAGCTCACAAATCCGCACAGCACAGGCACACACCACTGGCACGAGCGCCGCCCGCCGTCAGGTGCCTGTGGCGAGGCTCCCACGCATAGGCAAGTATCCGTGTATCTCGCAAAAGTATCCGTGTATTTCGCAATCATCCTATACTGCTGCCTGCATGTAATAGAAATTTATTCACCAGAAGGCGGTGTGCTTCCTGCAGCACTTGGCCCTTGGCCTCTGTCGCGAGGTGGTGCAGGCTGAAGGACATCAGGATCACATCGTAGTCTGCTGTCGCGTCCCGCGCGTACGACAGGAGGTCCGCATGGTGGAAGCTGGCTGCTGTGTCCGGCGCCGCCCTGCGCAGCGTGAGCCGGTGGTCAGACGCGCCTGGAGCGTTGTTTCACAGCTCTGCCGGGCCGCAAGCTCGTCTGCAGCTTGCACTTCCCTATCACTTCCCTATCAGACTCTCACAAGCACAGACCGCTGCCGCCTACACAGCCTTGGGGCGCTCCAGCGCCCAGTGGCTGACAAACACAGGGCACAGCCCGAGAAAAGTCGCGCTCGAGACAAACATACCTCAGCCCAAGACCAGGGGCCTGCCTGGTCAGGTTGCCGCGTGCGACCTCGAGTGCGGGCCTGCTCAGGTCCACGCCGGTGTAGCTGCGGAGCAGTGGCAGACTTGTACGTGACAGCAGGCGCGATACGTAGTCAGCGTCGCCGCACCCGAGGTCCTGTGCTCCCCCATACCCAAGAGTGGGCACGATGCAGCCAAGTTTTCAAACCCTCTGATACATGGGAGACATGATGGGGCATATACCAGCGCGTCCAGCGGCCCTGTCTGTGCCTTCTGCTCCAATGTGGACTCCACTACCTTGTATAGCAAGGTGTGCTCCAGGTGGTCCCCCTCGAGCACCTGCTCAGGAGGACACAGCTTGTTCAGAATAGGAAGGCAGGCATGTCACTCAGGAACCCAGGTATTAGCCTTGTAGAGTGAGTGACCGCATAGCTTCTCACTATCAAGCCTTGCTGTGACAAGGGATGTGGCCAGTGTCTCCAGTGCGTAGTTTCACAGCAGCATACACAGGGCACAGGTGTGGGCCAGGGCACAGGTGCGCTGGAGCGCACAGTACCAATGTTCAACGGATATATAGAGTGCTGTTGTACCTTTTGGTAGGTGTTCCACTGCTGCCTGAACATGCGTGTGGCCTCGTCGTCCACACTGGTGGCAGGCAGGACAGCAGCGGTCGCCATTGGCCCAAGAGAAAGCAAGTGCAGCGTATTGCGCCTGAAAATATCCTCTGCTTGAAGACTCACGTGCGCAAGGAGGTCACATGGAAGCTGCAGAGGAAGGGGAAGAGGAAGACAGGATTAATTTCACTATTAAAACAAAACTAAGAACAAAGGATCGGACTGTGAGAGAGTTTAAGGCATCCCGAGGAAGAGAAGGCCTTGTAAATGCTCTGAATCTGCATGCATGCACAGGGAGATGATATCAAGGCTCATGCCTGGACACACAGCACAGCTTGAGCTTCAGGCACAGAACACAGTCCGTCCGCACCACAGAGACTATATGGTGCTGTGGTGGGGCCCTACAAGTATGTACAGCTGTGGCTGACACGGCCTCATGCCCGACCATAGCATCTGCCGTGGCTAATAAATGCAGCTAAGCATCCTCGCTGCGCGTGGCAAAGGGCAGGAATGGCAGCCAAAGCCACTGCAGCACCACAGCATGCTCTGTAGCTGCCACACGGGCCTCAGAGGCGTGCTCCTCTGGCATGGCAACGTACTGACCATAGGACTATTGACTTCCCGCCCCTCTGTCCCAGACACCACACACCAGCTCACACGGCACCAGGAAGGAGCGCAAGAAAAATTCGTGAACAAAATCAGCAGCCTCGCGGCTGCTGCCCAGCCATCGCAGGCTCTGCCGCCAGGTCGGGCGCCACGTCAGACTTTATGGCGACCTCCATGACGGCATCCAGCCGCGCGACGTCCGCCGCGCCCGCCCCGGGCTCGCCCGCCGCCGCCGCGGCCTTGCGTAGGTTGGGCGACAGCTTGAAGCAGGTCACGCAGCCCCTGCGCGCGGCCCGCGCCCGCCCCTTCACGTCGTGCGCCGCGATGCGGCGCGCACGTGGTGGCAGAACAGGGAGCGCCAGTGATGAGGAGGTGCTGTGGCTCCTGCTGCCCGGCGCGCTGTCGAACTTGCGCAAGCACGGTGCACTCTGGATGGCGCGAGCTGGCGAACATCCTGGACGCGCAGCCCCGACTGCCGTCCCCATGCATGCTGTCCAGCAATACGCTGCGTGTGCGCACGCCCGCAGCAGCCCCCACCAAGCCGACCACTGGCCGTGTTGCGAAAGGGCTGTGTTTAGGACCCAAGTATTCTCACCCCTCGTCGCCGATGAGCAGCACCGGGCGCGTGGGGCTGAAGGCCAGGCGCGTGAGCGCCGCATGCGCGGCCACGCGCTGCTCGCACATTGGCGCGCGCGCGTCACGCGCCAGGTCCCACACGCGCACCTGCCGGAGGCCGCCCCGGCCACTGGGATAGGGTTTCTAGGGCACCGCCTTCCGGGAGGCGCAGGCGGCGTTGGTGGCCACTGCCTGACACTCTGAATGGGCGCGCTGCACGGGGAACGGTGCAGGATGGCAGGTTCAAGTGCTTGGATGATGCGCCACATCGCATCCGGCTCCCAAAGCACTTCCATCAGTGTACCTTGCTGCAAAGTGCTCGAGCAGGTACTCTGATGACTCCTGGAGGGGCGTGTGGTGCGCAATGCCGTCCCGCCCGGCGCAAGCGGCCTCCTGCGCTGCCAGGCACCAGGCGCGCCGGGCGCATGCCGCAGATGCATGGCTGTTCTGCGAGGGCGCGGCAGGATAGGCATGCGAGGAGAGGAGAGTGGAGGTGATCTAAACAGGGTGGGGGAAGCGCGGGGCGAACCTTCCCGTCCTCGCCCGCCACCGCAAACACGGTCGCAGAGTACGGCGCCCACGCCGCGTCCCCGGCCGGGCAGCCCAGGTCGAAGGTCATCACGGCCTGCGCGCACACCCGCACATCTAGGCCCGCCCCAGCATCGCACCTCCTCGCTGCATGCTGGGAGCTGACCAGAGCCTTGCGGGCGGACGGCGGGCAGCGCATGTCAGAGGCAGTCCTTGCCTGCATGCCTGCCCCCTCATTAGGTCCAAGTCTGCATCCTGCCTGCAGAGCGTTGACTGCAAATTTATGTCCTGCAGGCGGACCTCCTCATTAAAGGACCGTGCTCCACTTCAGGGGAAGCAGACCGCATTTAGACTGACCTAGATTGTGTTCTCTTGTGATGACGCTGCGGGGACAATGACTGCTGTACAGAATGTCGTGGGTGCAGCAGGAGTGACCCCGCCACCGACCGCGCGGCGGGCGCGCGCGCCTTGGGCCGCGCATCGTGCCAGAGCCGGACGGTCCAGTCGGCGGACGCGGAGAGGAAGACGCGGCCGTGGCGCCGGTTCCACGCGACCGCGTAGACCGCGCCGTCGTGCCGCGCGTAGCTGGCCACATACTCCGCGTTGAACGCCGAGCTGCACTTGTGCAGGAAGCCCTCCTCGGTGCCCACGACGAAGAGGTCGTCCTGCTCCTGCGCGCGGGCGCGCTGCCGCCTCGGCGAGCCGCACGCGGCGCTCGTGAAACCCCTCGCACGCTTGCATGAAAGCGTCCTGATCCACGCAAGTCCATGCGGTTGCCGGTGCATGGCACGCAGGCAGAACATCAGGACCCCGTCTGCATGGCGCGTCATGAGCAATCAAAGCAGCTGAGGGGGCCGTGCATCTCAAGGTTGAAGCAAGTACTGGGTACCAGGACTGACCGCATGCGCTGCACGATACACATGACGAGGCAGGACACATCGGGCGCGAGGCGCGCATGCGGACAGCGCGCCGGCGGGGGCGCGCGCGCGCGCGCGCGCGCGCCCGGCCCCGCACCCGGTGGAAGTCGAAGCAGGTGCCGGCGGCGAGCAGCGGGTGCGCCAGGTCGTCCGCGCCGTCCTCGGGCCCCGCTCCCGCGGCGGCGGCGGCGGCGCCGGGCGCGTCGCAGCCGCCGCCCTCCGCCAGCTCCAGGACCTCCTGGTGCTGCAGCTCGGCCTTGGCCAGCGTCCAGAGCACCACGCGGCCGTCGCCGGCCATGCTGCGCGCGCGGGCCAGAGAGCGCCTTATGCCGGCAGGGCCTGGGCCAGCATGACTGCCTTGGCCAGCGTCCACAGCACCGTGCGGCCGTCGCCGGCCATGCTGCGCGCGGGCGCGCCCGCGAGAGCGTTCTGTTGGAAGGGCCTGGGCCAGCACGGCTGCCTCGGCCAGCACCACTGCGTGGGGCAGCACCACAACACAGCAGCACGAGTCAGGCGCCTGCATTGCACCAAGTACTCGCACCGCGTCGCGCGTGTTTGCATGGACTGCAAAGTTAGGCGTACCATGGCAGCCTCCTGTCATTGGCTAGTTGCAGCGAGCATGATGCCCAATGCACACAGCATGCACCCCGTGCACTTGCACGAGCTTCACCAGCGAGCGCTTGCATCCCTCCCTAACCCTAAACCCTACCTGCTACCACACAAGCCCGCCGGGGCGCGCGCCGGGGCACCTGTGGAAGGCGGGCGCGCCGCCCGCGGCGGGCGCCCAGCGCACGGCCCAGACGGGGTCGGAGTGCTTGCCGCCCGCGGCGGTCGCCTCGTACAGCGGCGGCGCGCCGGGCGCGCCGCGCACGTCCAGCACCGCGACGCCGCCGCGGTACAGCCCGATCGCCAGCAGCGTGGGCTGCCCGGGGCTCCAGTCCAGGCACATCACGCCTGCGCGGCAGCGTGGCAAGACCTCTCCCTCCTGCTGTGCCGCCCACACGCAGGGGTGTTGCACGCGTAAGCAGCGCGGCCCGGACGCCTTGCTGGAGGGCGACCGCCTTGTGAAAGCGCGCCTCAAGGCTTGCCTGGAACTGTGGACTTATGTCGATGCTTGGCCAAGCATACTCCATGCATGGCAGTACCCTTGACACCTCACTGTGTGCCCTCGCAGCACTGAAGCCCAGACACATGCAAGAGCGCGCGCACCCGACTCCGCCGCGAAGAAGTACTCCGGGTGATCGGGGTTCTTCAGGGAGAAGACGGCCACCGCGCCCGGCCCCTGTGCACACCGTGTATGTGCTCGCATGCTGGTCTCACTTAATGTGCACGCATGTTTTGACGCAGACCCACGGCCCGGTCCCCTGATCACACCCAAGGATGTGAAGCAGCTCGCACCCTCACCGTACCTGCCCACTCCTCAGCCCTGTCCTTAGCTCGCCAGTATCAGGCCCGCGCGCGCCAGCCTCGTGCGCGCCAAACTCAGCGGCCTGGGCCCGGGCCCACCTGCGCCTGCGCGTCGAAGCTGCCGTAGGCCGCGGCGAACAGGTCCGCATGGCTGGGCGACCAGGCGAGCGCGGTGACCGCGCGCCGGCGCGCGCGCGCGTCCGCAAACTTCCACAGCGGCAGCAGCGTGCCCGACGCCTCCCGCAGCGCGTCCGCCGCGTCCTCCCAGTACTGCGCGCGCGCATGGGCCCTACCTTCACGTACAAGGAGCATGAAAACTTAGGACTGAGAGTCGCGCTAATATGACGCGTGCGCTGCATAGACACGCATGGCGGCGTGCGGCGGAGCCGTCGGCACACGAGCAGCAGGCAGGATGCCAGGCAGAATTGTGCATGCACTGCTCCCCCTCACAGGCGTCCAGAGCATTGCGTAGCTTGCACACGGACTGTGCATCACTCTGCAGGTTGCTGCACGGTCAGGCATCCTGGTCACGGCTCTGCTGGCCGCGTTACGTCGCTGTCGATAACGCGCGCATGGCAGGTCAGCAGCGGACTTTGTACCTTAGTACACAGACAGCCCTGCCCTAACCCTACCTTGTAGTCCATGACGACGTCGTGCTGCGCGTTCTGGGCGCCCATGCGCTCCAGCACTCGCAGCGCCTGCGCCATCGCCGGCGCGGCCCCCGTGTGCAATCCACCCTCCTGTGCGGCAGCCTGTCAGCGGCGTGCCCTGCTACACCCTGCTGTGTGATGTCCTCATCCTGCACCAAGGACGATCGGCTCCCGTACCTCCCTAGGATTACCCCGTCTTCGCGGCGTCGTCAGGCGTTTGCTGTCGGGACTGGTGCTGACAGCTTGCACGCAGGCTTGTGGTCAAGCGCAAGCAGACGGGCACAAGCAGGAGTGTGTCGGGGGCGCACCGCTGCGCCGCTCACGCCCGCCAGTGCGCCTGCAGCTGCACCCTGGCCGGTGCCCCTGCCGGTGCCCGCGGCGCTCGTGCTACCAGGTTCGTCGCCGGCGCTCCGGCCGCTGCTCTCAGGTCTGCCGTCCGCGCCGCCAGACGCGCCCTGTGCCCCCAGAGTGAACGTGTGATTACCGCGTGTATCAGCAGGCCGGCAAAGGTACTGTGCCGCTCAGTGCCACAGTGCAGCTGAGCGAGCCAAGCTCCACAGGCTGCATGGCGAAGAAAGCTTCTCCAGTCTGTCACGCCTGTAGCATGCTCTGTCCAAGCGTGCACTGATGCTGCAGTGCAAGGTACGTTCGACCTAGCTGCGTCAGGCAGGCTTCAACTACCTGCCGTGGGCCTAGCTGCGTCAGGCAGGATTCAGCAACCGGCCGTGGGCCTGCACACAGAGGAGGGAGCAGGTTCGGGTGGCGTGGCCACGCCTTTCTGGCAGCCGCGGCGCGCGCGCGGCTGGCCTCCTCCGCGGCGCGCGTGCGCTCCTGGTCGGCCACGTACGCGTCGTACATCTCGCCCTGGCTGCACGACCCGGAGGCCGTCGCGGTGGGCGGCGGCTCGGTCGCGGTAGCGCGCTCCGCCGGCGGGAACACGGGCGACTGCACGCATGCGAGTTTGTTCAGCATGCATGCAGCATGCATCCAGCATGCAACCAGATTCAGCATGCATGCAGCGTTTACCCAGAATATTCTCAGTCTGATGGCATACACCTCACGCCCTCTGCAACCGCTTTAGCATATAGTCGTCAGCGATTGCAACATGGACCGTATGATCTGAGTGGCAAAAGTATCAAGCTGCCACATGTGTGGTGCTTTTAGGCTTTAGGAGAACGAGTCACTAACATGGCGCTGTATGCTCGCTGAGCGCACCTGCGCGGCGCGCTCGTTGAAGTTGAACTGGTTGCGCAGCTGCCGCTGCGCAGCCGCCGGCGCTCCCGGTGTCGTCGCTTCAAGCACCGCGGCCCGCGGCTCCGCCTATGCAGACACACTTGGCGCTTCAAACAGACCATACTTTGGTCACAGCTTGAAACTCAGACATACGTGCATGTGCTCTGCTCCCCAGCCCCACCTCATGCGTGTACCTTCACATGAGGCGCTTGCAAGAGCATGTCTATCGTGTGCCATGAGGCATTCTCCAGCCAGTGCACGGTGGGGAACACCATTGGAGCACACTGGTTGACCGACGCACAATAGAGCAACTGCATCCACACGTGCTGAACGTGTGGGGCAGTGCGCAATCCGCAGGTCGCTCATTGGAAGCTTGAGTGTTTGCCTTGGCTGGAGGCGCCGCGGCTGCCGCGGCGGCGGCGTCGGCCGCCGCCTTGTTTGCAGCGAGCTGGCGCTGGCCGTCCTCGCTGCCCGCGTGCAGCAGGCCGCCGTCGCTCGCGTAGTGCACCGCCAGCTGCTCCACCGACGGCTCCAGGCGCCACACGCGCTCGCGCAGGCTGCGCAAGTCATGGTAACGGTGTGAGGAGCGCAAGGAGCCAAAGCGCGCATGCAAGGCACAATGGCAGCATGCAGCAATGCCGGACATAGATGCAGATCATCCAGACACATAGTGATCTTACAGATACGCCATTCGCCTGCCGACCACTCTGCCGACCACCCAGCGGAGGTCGGCCTGCATGCCTGAAGCGGACGATGTTGGCGGGCGCCGCGGGGTTGCCGGCGGTAAGCGTGCGCGCCAGCTCCTCCTCCAGCTCGCGCTCGGACAGCGCCAGCTGGTTCTCCAGTCGCACCACCTCCCGCGCTGGCTGCTCGCGCACACAGGGCTCAACACTGCACGTTGATAAAACAACTTAGCTGTGGCCGCTGGCGGAGCTGGCCTGCTGCAAAGGAGACAGCAAAGGCGCACACACCGCTTGTTGACACTGCAGTGCCCCGCTGTGCACTGTAGCGCAGCTTGTACATCTCGTACACTCTCCAGCAGCAGCAGGGACCCACAGACTGCCGCTCTCGGCAGCAAGCGCGTCCGAGCGCACCAGGATGTAGTCGTCTATGCCGCTCCTCTCCTTCCTGGCGACCGGCGCGGGCGCGGCCGCGGCCTCCCCATTTGCCGCCGGCCTGGCAAGCAGCGCTGCGGACCCTTGCGGCTTCTTCCGCTTCTTCGCAGGCGCCTGCGCATGCAATGTGCATGCAAGCGCCTGAGCTGCGGCCTCCTGGTGCAGAGCGCCTGCCGCTGTGTTCGCCTGCTTCTGCGCTTCTGTTGCCTTTGCGCTTGTATTGCGGGCGGCACAGGCACAGGGGCAGCAGCGAGCCCATAACATCCACTCCGAGGACTGTCAGCTACTGCACTCCTAGCTTTCCGGAGTCCGCCAAACTCTCCTTCACCTTGGCCAACGGTGGCATTGCGCCTTGGCTCTCCTCGCTGTACGCGGTCCTGTTTGTAGCGAGATGATCACAACATCCAGCTCGCCATACAAAGGCGGTGAGCGTCTCAGGCTTTGGATCCAACTGAGACGTTATGCGAGGTCGTTGGGCGACAGCACTGCGTCGACCGACTCTGCTAGACAGCTCGGCTTAACTGCTCGGCGGCACAGCAAGAGCGCAAACGCCTGCTCAACACCTACCCTCCTGCAACTCCAATTCTACGGCCAAGCGCAGATGCGTGCTCTGGCTGTTTCCTGCCATCGGCCCTGCACCTGCTCCCCTGCAAAGATCGAGCCCGCTCGTGTAGTACAACGGACGCTTGTGTAGCTGTTGACCGCTGTGCCTGGCGCACTTGACTGGCACGCTGCCGCTGGGCGGCACATCTAGAGCGCGATGCCGTCAAGCAAGCGCTTCAACAAGGTCAAAACGCACCTGCTGAAGGAGTGCTCGCTGCCCTCGCTGCTGATTCCTGCCGACCCCAATGAGAGCGACTTCACGGCTACCAAGGGCACGCACTGCCCCATGAGCACACCCCCCAGGGCCTCCTGCTGCTGTGGCCAGCTGTGCTGTCACATACGGAGGCAGCGGCCTGTAGCCCGCCCTGCCCTAGAGCGCATGTTGTTCTCTATTTGCATATATGCTCCGCATGCTGCAGTGCTAGGCACACGCTGCCTTGCCGGCAGGTGTGTGTTGGTGTTGGAGGCGTTGGAGGCGAGCGGGCAGCACACGCTCACGGCACTGTGATCTGCTCTGCGTGAGCATGCAGTCGCGTCTGCGCTGCCTGCTTCGCATGCTCAGCCGCAAGACCGGGCTCAAAGCGGGCAGGCTGTGCACGGCAGAGGGCCCCGTGCCTGACCAACTTGTGCACCAGGGCACTGGCAGCAGCAGCATATTTGTTGTGGCAGAGCGCTGCGGTCAAGCAAACTGATGTGTTCGCGGCGCAGTCATCGTCACTATCGGCCCGTCCTGCCAGGATGTGGACACATTGTGCCAGCTGCTGGATGCAGGCGCAACGTGCGCGCGCGTCGACCTCACGGTTCGCGCTGCATGCGCCCGAGCACATTCCGGCCGGCGCCACACGTGCACCCAGCCTGGGACGCTGCCGCAACGTAGCTGCGCCGCATCAGAGTCCCCTGATGTCCAGCCTTTTGTCAGCCTTTGGCGGGCGCATCAACTGACAGCGGCTGCGGCGCCGCAGTGGGGCCCGCTGGCGTTTCACAAGAAGTCGCTGCTGAACCTGGGGGAGGCCATGCGGCGCACGCGCAAGCTGTGCGCGGTCATGGTGGACGTGGTGGGGCGCGAGATTGTGCTCAACAGGCCGAGCAAGGTGCTGCGGCGCCCCGCCGCCTCGCGGCTGGCGTGCTCCAGGCAGCAGGCGGACTGTCCCTGCTGTTTGCGTATCTGGCATGCATGTAAAGAGCTGTTACCAGACGCGGCTCTGCTCGCGCAGATCGAGGAGGATGGCTGGCCGCGCTTCGAGAACCCCATCTCCGTGAAGGCCACGGACAAGGTGAGCGCCGCCGTGCCGCGGCACGACAGGCATGCAGGCATGGCCGTCGCAGCCCTGGCCTTGTGTGTACCGTTTCCAGTGGCCGCCCTCTCTGTTGGTGGCGATTCGACCGCGCGTCTGCGTTGCGGCGGATTAGATGCGGCTGCCGTGCGCCTCTTGACAGGGCGGACCCACTGGTCGAGCATGCAGCCGCATCTGCCGCCGCTGCGACCGGCGCACCATGGCTTTCAGTGGGCCGGCGTGCAGGGCTGCCTGGCGCATTTGAACGCGGGGCCGCCCCGCACGCTGCTGGCGGCGGCGGCCCGGGGGAGCCGCGGGAGCCGCGCCCGACGGGGCCGCGCCGCGGGCGGCAGGTGACGCTGACAACTGGCTCCGCGCGCGAGGGCGCCGGCAACGTGCTGCCCGTGAGCTACGAGAAGTTCACGTCCATGGTGCAGCCGGGCGACACGGTGTTCCTGGGCCGCTACCTGGTCACCGGCTCGGAGGACTCGTCGCTGTACCTAACCGTGCGCGGCGCCGCCCTAACCCCATACCCTCTTGAGGTCGCTGCATGGCTGGGACATGCTGCAGGCGTGGGCTACCTGGTGGGCACTGTCAGGTGCACCTGACCGTGCGCGGCGCCGCCCGCGCGCCC